>Ga0315900_10008936_pt1 | contig 12790 bp, 28 predicted proteins | sample LakEriMetagenome_FD_203521 | JGI IMG/M metagenome (GOLD analysis project Ga0315900, IMG submission 203521) | Freshwater fungal communities from buoy surface, Lake Erie, Ohio, United States - Buoy 12 MA114 | ecosystem: Environmental > Aquatic > Freshwater > Lake > Lake biofilm | place: USA: Lake...
CATTGACAGCATCGCGATAACCACAACAAATGATGATGTACTGGTCTTTCAATTGATCATCCTCATATTCGCTTAAAATCAAATCAGATCCCCAAACAGTATCGCGCGATTCAGGCAGTGGCCGCGTGGCCATGTAGCGATATCGCTTGTCAGGTGATTTTGGCGCATAGATTTTACCTTCCATGCCTAAAAGAAAATGAGGATTCAGTTCCGTGCCATACGTGCGGCGTGTGACGCCACTGCGATCTGTATAATCATAGCTGACAACCGTTTCAATCTTAAATTTTTTGCAAATGGCAGGATCTACAAATCGGCCAATTACTTTGGCCTCTTCAGGTGTAACGGCACGCGTGATGATGTTGGTGCGAAATCCGGTGTGCTCTCTTTTTTCATCGATCACTTCTGTTTGGTTAAATAGGCTACCATTGGAAGTATCGATTCCATATTCAGCGCAAAGAGCTTTCATCCCATCCACAAAATCAGTAATGTGATTGCGATGCATGTACCAGTCAATCGCATTTTGGTAGGATGCTTCTTTGCCCCTACTGGGATCAAATACACACACTTCCCATACGTTGTTTTTAAATCGCGCTTTCGCCGACGGTGTGCGCTCATCATCTTCCGCTTTAAACTGTTTATTTTCGTGGAATTCAGGAAACAAACGGCAAAGGATGTCGCGTCCACCATTAGTGGATTGAAGTATTTTATCTTTTAAGGTCATAGGAATTTTTTAACTTTCACTGGTTCGCCCAGCTCTGATAGTAGTAGTTGTAGATCGCGAATAGTGTCTTTCGTAGCTTTTCTCACTCTAAATTGCACGGTGTATTTAATACCTGATTGAGAATTCAGCTTGCGCGGTGTGCATTCGTAAATGCTTCGCAGGATCTGTTCCTGCTTATCATTTAATGGGGCTTGTGGTTCAAGTACGAAAATCATGACTTTGCAATTTTTAGTTGATCTCTAAGCATTTTTTTGCGTGATGATTCCAAAACCAGTTGCAATTCAAAAATCTCTTTTTGGGTTTGCAAATAGGCTTCTTTCAACTCTTCGTAATGCTCCATTTCAGCCCATTTTGAACACTCTTTTTGTTCGGCTTTCAGTTTTCGCAATCCTTCTAAAATGATGAAGAGTTGATGTTGGTTGAATTCAAAAGTGGCAAGGGTTTGTGACATGTGTTAGTATATTATTTTGGATTGAGAAGTAAGTTGCTGAATAGATGATCTGAGCATTTCAATTTTTGGTAGCATCAGTGACCAATAGGCGGCTGTTAGATCTGTCCCATCTACGTTGCTCACCACGCGATCATTAATAGGCATATCGCTGTATGCACGATGTACTAAGTCAAGTGCGCTGATAATGATGGGGAAATATCTGTCTTCAATTTGACAGAAGATATCGCGTGTTATTTTGTATCGCTCCACGGATAAGTCTAGGATAATGCGAAGGTTTTTACCGTCAGGATTTCCATCATTTATGATTGGTGAATATTGCGCGACGCCGTGCAAAAAGTGGATCAATTCCACGTCTTTAAGTTCAATTATTTTCATTTTCTTTTTGGATTGATTGGTCGTATTGATTTTGTAAGTAAGCCATGCGATATGCCGCCCTTTCACTTAGCTCTTCATAATAATCATCAGCATGGGGCTGATCCATTAGCATTGACATTTGTAGAGCATAATCACGTAATGTCATTTCATAAGGATGTTTGCGGCGATCCATTAAGTATTCATCAGCTTCCTCAATGCGCGCTATTTCAGCCCTTCGACGGGTTATCTTACTTTCAAATTCTTTGCGATTTTCTCTTTTCGCCCACGAAATTGCACATCTTAAAATTGTGACTGGAATAATGATATAGTAGAATACCATTGCGGAAAAGCAAAACACAAAAGCGTTGAATAATTCTTGCATCATTCTAAGTTTTAATTATTTTTTTCGCGTGATGATCAATTATTTCATTTACACAGGAATCACATTGTTTCTTGCAATCGTCTGTCTGATACTTTGGAAGATTATTGTGCTTTTCAATAAATGATCGGCAATAGAAATCCGGCTTAGTCATGCGCCCATATTTTTCTTTCATACTTCCGGAGTGATTTCGTTGGTTAATGATTCGATGGTGATAGTTTTTTCGAAGCATTTGAATACATGATTTTTGAATGCTTCAGCTTCCTTGAGAGTCAGCAAATCGCTATTTCTGAGGCGGCGATAAAGAGCTGATTCGCTCACGCCCATTTTGCGCAGTAGATCTTCGCGCTGGATGTTATCCATTTTTTGCCAGTAGTACCGAAAGACAGTTAGTGCCATTATTTTTTTGCGTTTTTGATAATTTTTGTCGAATTTGACAATGCCAAAGCAAAAAAAAATTAGCATTAGGCGCACTATTTGGATAGCGCCATTTATTAACACACTGTTGTTCGTTGCATGAAAAATATTGATAGTCAGTTTTTTGACACGTTAAAAAACTTTGACGCGGGCGCACGATTTAAGCAGCTTGCAATCCAGAAAAAGAAGGATTCACCCAGTCATTGGGTAAAAGTTTTGGGACTAAACCATCGCAATCAGGTCTATCACCGTTGGACCAGTACAGATTTGCAGTCAAAGGAAATTATAATGATTTGCGATGATCTAGGTATTACGCTATCAGATTTTTACGGCATTCAAAACCTAACAGAAGTAATCAGTGAACCTATTGAAAAATATGGCAAAAGAGTCTATATAGAGGATCAAATTGATGATTTGATCAAACGTATCCAGCTATTGGAAAACGCACTAAAAATTTGACTCTACCTGAAAATAAAAATGGCATTGAAAATTAAAGTAGTTTTCAATGCCATACTGTAAATTATGATTTTCGAGTTTTTTTATCCCTATATATATCAGCTACTTACAAATCCATTCGTTGTGATGACAGCCTGCATTATCCGATATGTTAAACCCATGCAGGATCCTGTCGCTGTTTTTTAACCACTTAACCAATGCACCTCAAATTATGAAATGCATCAAAATTCCTGTACAGGCCACAAACCGACCTGCAGAACCATATAAAATCCAAATTGGATCAGTTATTCGGACACATACTAATTTCAGAAACGCTAGATCTGATGCGGAAGCAATTGGCGACGAACTGACATTGGCGCTTATCGAAGTCAATCAGCTTTATATCGAATACCTCATCCACTATCGCAAATGCTGGCTATTGGAAGCGCCTTTTACGGACAAAATGGGTAAATCCATGCCTGGAATAGAATTGTATCTAAATATGGCCACTGGTGGCCACAACTTATCGCATCCTGTGAAAAATATGCGCGAATGCCTGAGCACAATGTCGGAATTCTTTGTTCTGATGCGCAACTTCTACAGGCAACGGAACCACCACAGCTATGTTGCTGAAATAAAGACTATTGAAACTAGAATACACCAGCTCGACACCCGAATCGGAATCTATTCTAGGAATATTGACACTTTTTTGTTTTCAAAACGAGTGTAAAAGTGTAAAGCTATTTTTAATTTACTTAAAATGAATAGTTTGCAGGTTTACAACTTTTAGTCTACATGCATTTTTAACAAAAAAGGCGTGCGAAATTGGCCTAATTTTTAATGAAATTTACCCAAAAATCAACGTAATATGAAAAAAACTCTTTTTATCGTAATGATTGCCATTGGCCTGACAAGCTGTTATAATCGCATTGGATCGCTTACTGTGGTGGCCACTAGAAATGTAGATCCTGATGGTGAATACGTGCAATTAAGACGCAATGTAACTGGAGACAGTAGAATAAATCGCGGTCAGGCGCTACAGGAAGCAATCGAAGAAGCTGTAAAATCTGTGCCCGGTGGCGAATACATGACCAATTGTGTGGTATATGTCCGTGGAAACAAAGTTATTCGAGTGACCGGAGATGTATATGGCCTCAAAGAATATCAGCCCCAAATGAAAGAAACGGAATTTGCTGTTGGCGATGATGTAATATGGCTGGATGATAAGAATAGACGTGTCAAAGCCCGTGTAATTGCCGTCAATAGCTCACACATAGATATAGCTTTGATTCACAACATGAAATCATTCCAAACGCAACCTGATCGGCTAACTAAAATTGAAAATTAGCCTCGTGGGCTTGTGCGTGGTGGCGTTGGCGCGGCTTTTAAAATGGTTGTGACAGGTGAACTAGATCCAATTCCGTCAATACGTGCGGCGGCCATTACACTGCCGCTCATGGGTTGCCCTGGCTGATTCATTGGCCCTTGCGTAACATCATAAACACCAGCATATATGTATTTGGTTGCTGTAGCGTATTCGCCAGCTAAAAAGATCAAAATACCAAAATCACCATCGGTACTTGTTTCGCGCGTCAACACGCGATCCCAATATGCCCCATAAGAAAATGACCCACTAGGATCAGTTAATTGACTTATATCCCATGTTTCTGTAAAATAGTTGCCATTGCCTTGTCCTTCAATGCGAATGCTGGATGTAGTTGGCCTAGAAATTTTTAGTCCCCAATAGACATAAGCATTGCTGTTTGCATTGAGATTAGCGCTATTGTCAGCTGGACCGTCATTTGATCCTGTTTCTTTTTCTGTTTTACTTCTAAAAAAGAAATACCACACGCCGCCGACGATGGTAAGAATGAGTAAAATCAAAATAATAGTGCGCAATGGTGCTGTCATGGCCTCAAAATATTAATGGTCAAAGCCGCGGCCAACATTGCGGACAAGGTTAGCAAACCGCGGTTTTTTCTTATGTATGATTCATTTTCCAAAACAATGCTGAAGTACTTTTCATTCAAATCGTCGAAGCGCTTTAAATGGACACTATCGGCCTGTTGGTAGAAATGAATTTGTTCGTTTTTTAAATGCAATTGCGCATCCTTTTTTTCGATGCGCAATGAAAGTGTATCTATTCGCTGAAGTGCTAAAGGATGCTGTTTTCTGTAAAACTTTAGCCATTCGTAATCCTCGTTAATCAGTGCTATCTGGCGGCTGGTCATGCATGTGATAGTATCGCCTGCGATAACTGAGACTTTCGGATATGTTTTTTGACAATTCCCGGGAGTGATCAGCGCTATTGAGCTGACGAACACGATCAATATTTTTCCGAAGATCAACTTCATTGGTTGTCATTTTTAAAGCCAATTTTGCGTCGATCACTCGAAGCAAACTATCTTGTTCCTCTAATTCGTCGATACGCATTTGCAATCGCGCCACATTCGTTTTGAATTGTTGTAGTACAAGGCTGTCCACTGATGATACCACTGGTTGCATGGATTGTTTTTGGCGCGTGGCTATAAGTGCCGACACGCCCAAACATGCCGCTATGGCCACGACTATAAGTCCGTAAAAAAACCATTTTGGAACGTGTATCATCCGGGTTCATCCGTTGGATTATTTCTGTATGCAAAATCGTTGATCACGTTGGATCCCAAATAAGCCCCTACTCCACCGAGCTGATATTTCAGCGTTGTTTCTATCGCCTGTAGGATTTGATCAAAACCATCAGCAATAAAAACCATGTAGATGCCTGCTATTGCGGCACCCGTGGAAAACAGAAAGACCATTTGAAATTTCCGTGACAACCATTTATTCTGCTGTTTCACTGGTAATGATCAAAACTTTTTTGGGTAATACCAAATAAGCGATAACCACGCCTAGAAACAAACCGAGCAAAATGTCTTTATATTGATTCATAGATAAAATATTTTAGTATGCTAAATCCCACGCCACATCAAACATGGCATCATCGTACCATTCAGTGCGGCCAATTTTTGGTTGTGGGTTTCCATTTTCCACCACGCAAATGATTTTTGACAGTTTGCGAATCTCTTCTTTGCTTCCTGTCAACAGTGTATCAGGACCAATACCAGTGTAAGCGCTCACGCGCTGTATGTAATTGGCTGTATTGTTTTCAAATGGTGGCGCATATGCTGTAATCAGTTTACGGATGGTATTCTGATTTTTTCTAGTAATATCACCAACGATATCACGAATTTTTGCGCGAAGTCCCCACACGAATGATTCAAACTGCTCAAAGCGGCTATCAGTAGAGGGCGATACTTTGCCCTGCCATGGTATGGATGTCTTTACCAGATTACCAGGGTTATTGTTGCGAATGCCACGAGGCAAATCGGTACGGCCTAAATAGGACAAATTCATGATGTCCGGACGTGAGCCAGTGTAGTTTTCTACCTTCTTTTTTAAAGTCGCTTTTTTCATAAGATACACTGTAATTCCCCAAATTATAAGGAAGACACCCACAATAAATAGTAGTGGGTATTTTTGGTATAAATTGGTGATGTATTTTTTCATAAAAATTGATACAAAAGCATTAATAATAAAATGATCACTGAGGTAGTCACGATTGGATTTGCTTTCGCTTTAAATGCAATAATTTCCACTGCATTCAGCATGGAATTATCACTTTCGATCAGCATAAATTCAATGTGCGGCGCGGCGGGCTTTTGAACCTCTTCAAATCCTACCATCACAGCAGAAATAAATTGTTCGGTGCTTTCGAATTCAAACGTACCATCGTCATTGGCCGTAATACCATTACGACCATCATGCACCAATGCACCGGGTATGCCCAGTCCACTTGTATCTATGACGCGGCCACGAATGATCATATTGGTTCAAAAAAAGTAATTTGCAAACTAACGCTAGTTCCGCTTCCAATGTCCTTTACATAAAGATCATTCAAACTATTACGATTGGGAATAAATACAGATTGACCTAACGCCAAAACCAATGAATAGCAATTCTGATCATCATTTAATCCAATTCCGGCCAATGAATTGCCTTGTTGCTCATAACACGTAATTAATGCACCAGCAGGTGATTTAGACAGTGCAGATATATCAATTAATGTTGGATCGTTTTGATCAAGTGAACTTAATCTTACACGAGCATATGGCTTGAAATTCCCAGGAATAATCATTTCAATCGTTCTTTAATTACGGACAAATGCGCATCAGTACGTGTCACAATCATGTGTACCTCATTGATGCGCGATTCAATTTGCGGAATGTGTTTCTTTAGCTCCACAACATCCGATTCAACTTGCTTTAGGCGTGTGTCCATTTCAACCTGCTTTTTTACTACAATGAAAAAATGAGAAATCACGCCACCAATAAAAGTGACGATGCTGATGCTAATTGCAATTGCTGATGGTTCGATGCTTAAACTCACTTGAAAAAGCGATTTGACAATCCATTTGCAACTACAATGGCCACGACAATCACAACGAATAAACCGAGACCAAGGCGAAGTCCATTCGCCCTGATCACGTTATTCAGGCTCATTTCCACGTCCGTTTGGACTTCTGGAAGCTGTACGTTACCAAACAGTGACATCTTACTGGTCAGCGTTAGCGCTGTCGCCAGCAGTTTTGCCCATTACTTTGTCTCTCAATCCCCAAGGATTGAAAATGGCAACGATCAATGCAACAATGATCAAACCGATAAAGAACTTTTTAGCGTTCATACTTTGAATTATTTATGTGAATTAATTTCGTCCTAATGGCTGCCAATTTTGAGCTGCCTCTGGGCCTTGATAAACAACTTGAGGCATTCCGTATTGATCGGTAGTAGGCCATTGTAAGTTTGTAGATTGAGAAGATTTTTTTTGCAATTTGTATAATATCCAAAAAGCCACTAAAACTGCAATTACAATAATTACAATTTTTGTGATTGAAGTGGTTATTTGTGCTGTAGTGATCATGTGTTTTTATTTTTGAGCACCAGTAGCGCCCGATACCAATTCAGGATCAGCGATTTCATTTGCAGCACAATTGCATTTTTTTTCTACCACAGCATTCAAAATCAATGCAGCTACGATTAACGCAATTACAATGATTGATACTTGTGTCACAGCTTTAATGATAGCTTCTTTTGTAAACATGCTATATTGATTTAAAATGTTACTCCAAATTGTCCTAAATGCCTGCGAGCTTCAGCGAGTTGACTGCTATTCAGCTCCGATATCATTAAGGTGGTTAATGATCCGGTGACATCACCAGTACCATATCCGCATTGATCCCATGTGCGAATACCAAAGGCATCCACAAGTGATCTGTAGTCCGCTTCATTTTGCAATGCGTATATGCGTTGCATAATCACTTGAGCACCTTGACCCCATGGATCACATCCATCGGCAGCCGCTTGCATAGCGTTTGCCATGCTTTCAAAATCAGGACGCGAAATGGTCGGCAACACACCTTGCTGACCCAACTGATCCAAACGTGTTTCGTTGGCATTTACTTCGGCGCGGCTATTCTTTTCAGACTTCTTTAAAGCAATCAAATTTTTGAGCCATATAAACACAATGACGATCGTTACGATTGCCATAATTGCAATCACAGCGCGTCCCCATGGTGGCAATGACATTATGAATTTTTTCATGCTTTTTTTCTCATTTTGCGCCACAACCATATCAAAAAGATGATGATTACAATGGCTACAATTACAACTATCAATTTGACTAGATTGTCCTGAGTCGCGGCGGCGGCAATGTTGCTTTGCTCTTCCGCTTCTGCTGTCAATTGCGCATAGCAATCAGCATAAGATGCCGCGCATTGTTGCTGGCATTGCTGACGTTGGCCAAAATTCCAAAATGGAATGTCAGCGCGGCATCGCTCTTGACATGCCGCTTGCGCGGCTGAACAACTACTGGTCATGATTTTTTACTGAGTATTACGACCAAAAAAATGATGAGGGCTAGACCTGCCACACCAACGATGATAATACCTGTATTATCAGGCCTATTGGCTTGCGGTGCCACATCATCGGTAGGACGTGCCTGCCATGGTTGTGTGACTGCAATTTGTGCCGCCGATGGTATGAGAGCTGCTAACCAGGGAATCATTTAGATGCTCGGTATATTAGTAAACCAACAATGGCAACGATCACGATCACAAAAATGATCAGCAACCAGTTGACTGTTGGCGCATTATTCGTATTAGGGGCGGCGCTGTTTGGATTCTGCTGTTGCGTGATTCCAAAAGCCGCTAGAATGCCGGGAATGTATTGCTGTACAATAGGTCCCCAATTGAATGATCCACCACCATTGGTGGTGGTAGTATTGACAGTTGGACCGCTAGAGGCAACCTCTTCATTGAGATCATCTAGGCTGGTATCAAAAATGCCTGATCGCAATGTGCGATTGCGCGTTTCAGCATCAATCACAGCTTCCAACACAAATTCCTTTCCTACTGGAGAAAGATTTTGTTCGATTACTGGCACATTGAGCACATTGTAAATGATTTCATGTGCAGATTCAGGATAGGTGCTGATGACGTGTGCAAACGTTTCCATCAAACCATCTACATCATTCTCATTGACAATTTCGCCCGTCCATCCTTTAATGGACAAAGCCACCGCGGAAGGGTTGTTACCAACAACCATTGCCACCAGTGCGCTAGGATCGTTTTGCACGTCCTTTCTTAGAAGTTTTGCCTGAAGATTCATGCGAAATGTTATAAATGGCCTAGCTGTTTAAAGCTAGGCCATTTGAATGTGAATGATTACTTCGTTTGCTGGCCCATCACGATGTACGCGATGAGTGTTTCGTTTCCGATTACCGGAAAGAAGAGACCTGAGTCTGGTCCCAAAACCACTTCCTGAGAAAGTCCCTGAAGGTTTACAGGGCGAATGAGTTTGTCCTGATCCGCTGGTGACGCGAACACACCAAAGCGCAAAGGCTTGCTGGTTGCAGTACCATCGTTTTCTACCCATCCGTACTCAAAACGCTGAGAGAATTCAGCCGCGTTTGAGCTGGTTTGAAGGTTCAATGATTGAACCTGTACAGGACGTGTCGCAAAGCGCGATTTAAAAATCGCAGGTGAAAACGCGTCAGACGCTGTTGGATTAACGGCTGTTTTCGCAAGCTGTGATGCAACTGCACCATCAGCATCACCAATAACATACGTTACAACGTTAGCTGTAGCGTTGGCCATGGTGAATCCAATCACGTCTCCACCAGATCCCAAGATACCGAGCTGTGTCGCCATTTGGGTTGGATTGGAAGCCTTAACGACTGCATTTGCAACGCTAGGACCGGTTTTAGAAGCACCCAAAACTTGTGGGCGCTTGCTTATCGAATTCTTATAGATCATGCTCAAAAATTTATTTTACAAAGGTTTGAGCACCTATTTTAAATGCAATGTATTACCGTCATTTGGTAGTGTTACGATTTGAGTGAAATAAAAAGCGCGACCGTTGCCGCGCTTTTTACTACTACTTCCTAACTCACTTTAATTTCTATTAACCAAATAGAAAATCATAAATATCATCCATCCAATCGAACATGCCGCGTTTCTTTTGCAGTGGTATTGTTACCTTATGTGTTTCGTTTGGCACTTGCGGCAAGTGAATAACTACAGGTTCTACATTTTCTACAGGTGGCGCAGGTGGATCATTTGCAGGTGGTGCAGGTGGATCTTGCGGCGCTGGTGGCGGCGTATCTTCTACGAGCTTTTTTTCTTTAGCCTTTAGGCGCTGATCGTCATCCATATTATCCCACAACCATTTTTTAAATTCATATTGTTTCATACTTTGACCTGTTTGAATTGTCAAACCATCGTAAATATGATATTCTACCATCACGCTAGATCCAACATCAGGCGTTTTTAACTTTCCTGATTTTACTACAGTAACAGTGCCGATGGTTGTTTCATACACACTACCTGCTTTGATAGAAAGTGTAAAAAACGGTGGTGGTATTCTACTCATTTTCGTTGCTTATTATTTCGTCTTTTTTTGGCTAACCTATTTTGTTTAGCATAAGTCATTTTGGTATGCTTACGAGGTATAAAAATTGCACTAGATTGAGTTACAATAGGGTCATAAAACAATTCCGCAACTGGAGGAATTAAACCAAAAGTGTGATCAATTTCTCTACTCATTATTTTTATCTATTAAATTACGTAATTCCTCATCAGTGTATTCCATAATGCCCGGACTGATTTCAGTTTTGGTTTGATCAATTAACCAAACTATCCATTCTAATATGCCCGGTAATGGAAATTTCATTTGCGTTGATCAACTATTGCCAGTAACAACGCAAAAGCTCCTATCATGCCGTAAAAATTGCTGAAATGCTGATTCCAGTGCAAAGGATTCCACACTGCATCGTATTTGATAGCATGGTACAAAAAGCCAATGCAGTACCAAATAATCATGGTAACAATTATGTTGATCAACTTTTTCATATTCCTGATTCTTTCATTAGTTGGTCATTTAACTGCGCGTCGCTAGGATCAAATGGATGATAGTAGTGACGATCTTTGATTGCACGCTTGTTTACACCTTCGATGATGCGAATTAATTGCGCCTGACATTGTGGACTTATTCTGTCTAATGCCGCTGGTGATGGTGGCGTGTTAGTCTTAAAAATAAAGAGCTTTGCACCAAAACCATAAAATTCAGAATTGACATCCTGAAAACGGTGACAGGCAAAGAAAAAATCTACTCCAATATGACGACGCGCTCTGAGTGGATTGCTAATCGCTTGCGGCAACTGTCCGACCGATGCAATGTAATTTTTCATATCGTCTAGGTAAAAGCCACCATAACGAAACGACAAATCAGGCGCGTTAGCATCCAATATTGATGGAATAAACTGATACATGTGCTGATCAGCAATCAGCCGAACATCAATCACTTTATTGCCTTGAAATGTCGTCAGGTGCTCCACGCGGTATCTTACAATTTGCTTTTTACCTTTTGGATCCAGCGTATCACGAATTAGGTAACTGGAAGGTTTGAGCACTCCCATGTTTTTCCATGTCTCCCCTACTTCGCTCCAATTGGATGGTATGATCAAATTGCGCGTATTCATTGACATGAATTTTTGCATGATGGTACTTTTACCGGTACCAGGTTCGCCGATAAAAACAAAAAGAACGCTTTCGCGAATTCCTTTATTAACTCTCACTAACTGTTTCGATGCTGACATTCTTTTTCAATTTACCAGCGCAATGCGGGCTACATGCATTTTTACCGGGCTTTGCGTAATTTTCTGTGCAGTTCAGACATGGTGCGCCGCCGTTGATTTTTCGACGCTCATTTTCGTTTGCATCGACTGGTGAAAATATCCGTACACCTTTATTGTTCCACTGCTGATCCCAATATGGTTTGGTAGGATCATACTTTGGTTTTCGATCGGCTTTTTTCTTTTTTGGGCGCGATGGATTCCTGCGATCCATTTTTATGACTTTGCCCTCTTTGACTTCCGTTGGTGCTGGCGCTGTAGCCGTTTCCATTGGATTGGTTTTTTTGCGCTTAATGCTTTCCGTGCGCATACCATGTGCAGTCAATGCTTTTGCACCATATATCATGGCCACTGTTACCAATAACACGATCCACGCAGGCATCTTTGGCGTTTGTGGAAGAGTAGCGAAGTAATCAGCCAGTGCAATGGTCAAATCGTTTTTTTCATCATCTTTTAATTTGAAATCTTCGACTTGACCTACTTTGCTCCAAAACTTCAAACCACGACTAGCGGCCAAATCAACACCAAACACCCAAATAGCAGCTTCTTTTTTCAGCTGATCATACGGATCTGTATTTATTTGTGCTGGACCAGCGATTGTGGATGCATCGGACGCAATAGGCGTTCCTTTGGCATCTACAATTGGTGGTGTGCCGCCCAGCGATGGTGCCGCGCCAGGTATTGATCCGTATTGTTGCTTTGGCGCTTTCATAGCGCCCATGATACCATCCAAAAAACTAGAAGAGCCACCAGCATTTGCAGGTGGCGTGGCCGCGCTTTCAATGGTGGCTGTTGCTGTATTTGTTGG
>Ga0315900_10008937_pt1 | contig 12788 bp, 10 predicted proteins | sample LakEriMetagenome_FD_203521 | JGI IMG/M metagenome (GOLD analysis project Ga0315900, IMG submission 203521) | Freshwater fungal communities from buoy surface, Lake Erie, Ohio, United States - Buoy 12 MA114 | ecosystem: Environmental > Aquatic > Freshwater > Lake > Lake biofilm | place: USA: Lake...
CTGCCGAGTCGGGAGCTTACTGGCAAGCCTCGCAAGTGGGATCATCCAGACTGCAAGCCTTCACTTGCGAGGCCGGCAGATCCGATCCGCGATTGATCGTCACATCACCCGAGGCGCTGCGGTTTTTCATCCACCGCGGCTGTACCCCGAACTTGTTGATGTCAACCGTCGACTTTTCCACGTTGGTCGCGCCCAACGTGCGGAGATAATAAGTCGTCTTCAAACCGGCTTGCCAAGCCAACTGGTACATGTCGTCCAACCGCCGTCCACTGGGCTGAGCCAGGTAGAGGTTCAGCGATTGGCCCATGTCGATCCATTTCTGGCGACGGCTGGCGCACTCGATCAGCCACTTTGGCTCGATCTCAAACGAGGTCGCATAGCGGTCTTTGATGTCCTGAGGCAATCCCGGAATCTCGCCGAGGACTCCGTCAAAGTACTTGATCGCTTCCAGCAGGTCTTTGCACCACAATCCCCGCTCTTTCAACTCAGTCACGAGGTTGATGTTCAACTGCACAAACTCTCCGGAAAGGTTGCTCTTGACGAAGAGGTGCTTGTACATCGGTTCGATCGATTGGGTCACACCGATGATGGTTGAAATCGTCGCGGTGGGAGCGATGGCCATCACGTTGCTGTTCCGCATTCCGTGCTGGCGCAGATGCTCCCGCACCGGGGTCCAGTCCATCGAAGCGGACGTATCCATGTCGACCGACATCCCGCGTTCCTGCTCCAGCAGGCGGACGGTATCGATCGGCAACAGACCGCGGTCCCACTTCGAGCCGCGGTAGCTGGAGTAGGTCCCGCGTTCCTTGGCCAGTTCACTGGAGGCCAGAATCGCAAAGTAGGAAATCGCTTCCATGCTGCGGTCGGCAAATTCCACCGCCGCCTTGCTTGCATAGCTGATCCCACAGGCTGCGAGAGCATCCTGGAAACCCATCAAACCGAGGCCAACCGGTCGATGACGGAGATTGGAGTTCCGCGCCTCGGCAGTCGGATAGAAATTGATGTCGATCACATTGTCGAGCATCCGGACAGCTGTCCGAACCGTTTCTTCCAGCTTCTTCAGATCGAGTTGCCCATCCTTGACATGGTTGAGCATGTTAATCGAGCCGAGGTTGCAGACCGCTGTCTCATCTGCCGAGGTATTCAAAAGAATCTCGGTGCAGAGATTGCTGCTGTGGACCACCCCGCAGTGATCCTGGGGCGAGCGAATGTTCGATGGATCCTTGAAGGTGATCCAGGGATGCCCTGTCTCGAACACTCGGGTAAGCATCTTTCGCCACAAGTCCCTTGCTTCCAGCGTCCGGGAGAGCTTGATCCGTCCCGCCGCGGCTTCGGCCTCATAGAACTTGTAACGCTGCTCAAAAGCCTTGCCGTAGAGATCGTGCAGGTCGGGAACTTCGTCGGGACTGAACAAGGTCCACGGCCCGCCCTCCACAACCCGCTTCATGAACAGGTCAGGAATCCAGTTCGCGGTGTGCATGTCGTGGGTCCGGCGACGGTCGTCGCCCGTGTTCTTCCGCAAGTCGAGAAACTCCTCGACGTCGAGGTGCCAGGACTCGAGATAAGAGCAAACCGCGCCCTTTCGCTTGCCGCCCTGATTGACCGCCACGGCCGTGTCACTGACGACCTTGAGGAACGGAATCACGCCCTGACTTTGACCGTTGGTTCCCTTGATATGGGAGTTGGTCGCCCGGATGTTGGTCCAGTCATTGCCCAGCCCGCCCGCCCACTTGGAAAGCTTGGCGTTATCGGCGATCTGCTTGAAAATGCTGTCGAGGTCATCCTGCACCGTGCTCAAGTAGCACGAACTGAGTTGGGGATGCAGCGTGCCCGAGTTGAACAATGTCGGCGTCGCCGAGGTGAAGCGGAAGCTTGACAGCAGGTTGTAGAACTCGATTGCCCGCGAGGTCTTTTGCTCGCCCTCGTTCAGCGCCAAGCCCATCGCGACCCGCATCCAGAAGTACTGGGGGGCTTCGAACCGGCGTCCGTCAATGTGCAGCAGGTAGCGGTCATAAATCGTCTGCAGGCCGAGGTACGGGAACAACTCGTCCCGCTCAGGCACGATCGCGTCAGCCAACCGCTCCAAATCAAATTTCCGCAGTTCCGGGGCCAGCCGCTCGGCCGCGATCCCCTGCTCGATGTAGTTTCCAAACATGTCCCGATAACGCTCGGCAACATGATTTTCGTTGGCTGACTTGTCCAGCGATTCGCGGTAGATGATGTTCAGAATCAACCGGCTGGCGACGCGATCGTAAGAGGGGTCTTCTTCAATCTTGGCCCGAGCCGCAAGAACCATCGCCCGGCTGATTTCCTTGGTCGTGATTCCGTTGAAAAACTGCTTTTCAACCTCTTCAAACAGCAGCGGCGCCTCGGCCGCTACGCTCAACCCTTCACAGGCCGTGTCGACCTGCCGGCGAAGCCGATCAAAATCGAGCCCTTCCAGTCGTCCTTCAGCGGAGACCATGATCGCCGGGAACGGTTCGGCACTCTCCATCCGCTCTTCAGCCCGCAGCTGTCGAATCTTGGCGTGCTCGGCGCGGTACAGAATATAACGGCGTGCGACCGAGAAAAACTCGTTCCGCATCAACTCGTTTTCGACCCAGTCCTGAACCTGTTCAACGCCCACCACACTTCCCTGACGGCCGGATTGATCGACCGAGGAAACAACCTCCTGCGTCATCATCTCGATTTTCTGCAGCAAGGCATCGTCCAGCAGGGAAATTTCAGCCAATCCGCGGTCGGCACAGAATGCCTTGGCCATTGCCCGTACGATCAAAGCCTGTTCAAACGGAACAACTCGGCCGTCCCGCTTTCGCACCACCAAATCGACGCCGACCAGCGAACCACCCGGAATTCCCGAGTTCCCGGCTACCTCGCAGTTGGCCCCGTCCTGAACCTTGCTGTCTCTCGTGTGATCCATTCGACATCCACCCCTATTTTTCAATTAATCGCAAAACCCGCGACCTCATCCCAAACAACCCGTTCAACCGTCGAACATCCAGCCAGAGAAAAATCGCCTCGCAACCGATCCCGCCGACTGGGACCTGACCAAAAACCGGGGCTCCCAAACTCGAGGGACACGCTGCTCCGTCGAGCCGGCTTCGTCACCCCAATCTCAAACTCGCCCCAAGCCTTTGATTCCGCTCTGAACTGGAGGCAACACCAAAACGGTCCCACCTGACCCTCGTCACAAGTCGCTCTTCAAAGACGCCCTGTTCCCAGCGGAGTTGTGTTCAACCAATGCTTTCTCGGCTACCGGGAAGACACCTTTGGTCCGACTTGAAAGATGACGACGACAGGGCCGCCCAAATGGCTCAAGCCTCCCTGCTCATCAACCTCCTCAAATCAACCTGCGTCTTCCAGAACGCCGTGCTCAGCTTTAAATTCCTGGCTCTCGCTTCCCTTGCTCCGGGTTTCGCGGCAAGTTGCCCGCGAACCCCTGCCTCTCGTTGCCGACTGGCAGACCCCTCATTCAGGTGCCCATTCGAGGCAACCTTGACGTCCAGCCAGCCCTCGACCGCGGCCCCCGGCTTATTCCTCCAACCCGGCCCGGTCCGATCCATTTCGAGGCAGCTTAACGCCCTTCGAACCCACCACCAGAACGGCTCTTTCCGGGAGTCAAAACTGACGCCTCGAGGAACGCCACCCGATGAAGGTCCCTTCACCCTGTCTGATGAGGTGGGAGCCCAATATATCGACGCCAAGTGCTTTGTCAACACAATATTTAGTGCTTGCACTCTCATCGACTTTTGCGGGAATTCCCTCCATTTTTTTCGAAAAATCGGTGAATTTTGCCCCACCCCAACTCCGCTTCCCCGGCTCCCAAAAATCGAGTTCTGCCTCCCTTTTCCGAGCCTTGAAAAGTTGTAAAAAAAACCGACTCAACCAGAAAAAATCCCCCCAAAAGAGCGGCTGCTTCCGATTCGTGCAGGAACGCTGGGAATCGCGGGATCCCAAGCGGCGCCCCCGCCTCAACCCGACCCGCCAGCCGCGTTCGGATCGGCCTCGCAGCGGGCAGCCTCGGTGCCGTGCCTCGGTGCCGTGCCTCAATGCCATCTTCAATCCCCCACGGTTCACGCCTCGCTCCCGCTCCCTGGACCACAGCTGATCTCGCCAAACCGCCGCCGTATGAGCTAATCTGGGAAGCCGTGCTCGCCCAGCGTTGCCCAGGCCAAGCCAAGGGTTCCCCTAAACCGCATGATTTGACCACCGTGACCGCCAAACTCATCCAAGTCCTGACCAGTCGCCGCTTTTCGGAAGCGGACCGCCAAGGCCGCTTCCACCAGGTGCTCAGCGAACTGCAAGAAGCGACACCCAACCTGCGGGAGCCAAATTTCAAGCGGCTCGCCGAACCGGAACTCGAGTTTTTGTACCGCGCGATCGATCGACATTTCCTCGATTCGACCATCGCCAAAGCGATCGCCGCGGGACAGCATTCGCTCTCTTTTCGCATCTCTCGCCGGATGACCTCCACCGGTGGCTGTACCACGTCCCGCTTCCACCCCAAACACGGCCAGGGGACTTTTCAAATTGCGATCGCCGCTCAACTCCTCGCCCAGACCTGGGCCAACCGCGAGCAGGCAACCGTTTGCGGCGTCACCTGCCACGACATGCGCGAGGGACTTTGCCGCATCATGGAGCACGAACTGCTGCACCTTTGCGAAATGCTCGTCTGGAAGGACTCCAGCTGCGCTCAAAGCCGTTTCAAAAGCATGGCCCAGCGACTCTTCGGCCACCGGGCCTCCAAGCACCATCTCCTGACCAATCGCGAAGCGGCCGCTTTGCAACACAACCTTCGCCCCGGCGATCGCGTCTGTTTCCCTTTCGAGGGACAACAACTTCTGGGAACGATCAATCGAATTCACAAACGAGCCACCGTGCTCGTACCCGATACTCGAGGGCAAGCCTATTCCGATGGCTCGCGGTACCTCAAGTACTATGTCCCGCTGCGGAACCTCGTCAAATGGCCCGGCTGATCCGACACGCCAGTGCTTCCCCAATCCCACCCTTCAGTCGCAAACTCCGCTGGAACCATCCGCTGGTAACAGCCGCTTGACTGGCGTGCGAGAGCCAAGGGTGAAGTTGCCGGATCGGGAAAGGTCAAGTCCCTGCCTCGAGCGCCCTGTGCCTCGGGGGCAGCCGCGACGCTCCCAGTCCCCTGCCGCCTCGGTTCACCAGCAAACGACGTGCGCAGGCCTACAGCCGCAAACGCGTCGGCCGATCGACTCTGCGCTCTCCCGCTGTTTTTCCGCTCCCGGCGGCGCAAAACCCCGGCGGCGCAAAACCCCGGCGGCGCAAAAAAAACACCGTGGAGCCTATGCAAGCTCCACGGTGCGTTTGATCGCAATGCAGTTCAAGGAAGCTGGGAATTCAACCCAGCCAGCAGCCTAGCTCGCTGGCGAAACGGGTGGTGGCTCGTTGTTGTCAAAATCGATGTTGTCAAACAACGAGGTAAGAATCCAGCCCAACACGGCCAGCCGGCCAAGTCCAGCCAAACCGCCCGCGCCGCCGTAGCCGCCGCCGCCGCAACCACCACCGCCACAGTAGCCGCCCCAATCTCCGGTCGCGCCACAGCAACCACCAGCGGCAGCACCACAGGCGATGTCGTTGCCAACCATCGGGCCCGCATAAGCATCGACCACCGGGGCACCCGGAGTGCACGCATCACAGGCCGTGCTGAGTTGCTCACCCACGACAACGTGGTCGGCAGCAGCCGTCATCGGAACATCCAACTGCTGGGCCGGAGCAGCCAAGCCTTCTTCCACAACTGAACCCGCCACAACCGCGTCAGCCGGTACATCGCCGGGCTGCGGAACCTGAGCAGCCGCCTGAGCTTCCTGGGCAACCGCCTCAAAGCTGACCGCAGCGTAGCCAGTCGGGCCAGCTGCCACAAATTCATAGACACCCGGCTCGACACCGGCAAAATTGAATTGACCAAAAGCGTCCACTGCGGCTTCCGCAATCCGCTGATTGTTTTTCAGCAAGTAAGCCTTGGTTTGGGAGGATACTGTTCCCGAAACGAAATCGAACAGTTTGCCTACCAAGTTGCCATTGCTCATGGAAACCCGGTTGTTGCCGTCGATCCGGGTCGGCTGCTCGGCGCCTGCGCTGGTGGCTGACTCCGCAACCATTTCGGTCGATTCAAAAATTTCGCGAACTTGCGCGAAATCGGGATTCACGACAGCAACTTCCATCGTGTTGGCGCCGTCACCGCGGGCGACTTTCACACCGCAAGCGGCAAAGCCGTCCTTGCCGGTTGCCACAAACGAATAAACGCCTTCTTCAACTCCGGTGAACTCGAATTGTCCCAGTGAGTTGGTATCGACGGCGTGCTCGATCTTTCCCTCGCGCACCAGGCAGACCCGCAGTGCCGAGAGACCGCTGACCGACAGGTCGCGGTTGACCACGTTGACTCGTCCCTTCACTCCGCCCTGTTCATCAACAGCCAGCGTGTGATTGCGGAACGAACCAGTCAAACCAGAAACAGCGCCAGAGACAACAGCCGGACCAGTCGTTTTGATCGGGGTGTTGTCCAGCAAAAATTGGTGTGCCGACACGGCGGCAGTCGCCAGCAGCGGCAACGCCAGCACGTAGAACGCAAACCGTGCATAACCCATGGTGTTTTTCATCGAAAGAATCCTTGTTGCATTGCAATGAGAGAGGTGGGCGACCGTGATCAGCGGTCAAGGCACGAGTCGATCGCTGTTGCCAACGACCTCTCGCTCACGCCCCCATTATGAATAGGGCTACCGGTTGGGTCAATTAGTTAATCTGGTGGGTCTGGTGGGGATTTGAGCTAATTTTCCTTAACTTTCCCCACCGCCTCGGCCCTCCCCGCCCCCACCCCAACTGGGGATGTCAATAAACCAATTTCCGGACTGGAAGCGGAGGCAAACTTCGATTTTCCCATTCTCCCAGCGGCGCGGGCGGCAATTCCCGCCTCGACCCCCAGCCGCATCGCCCGCGCCATCCCGACAGGGTCACCGGCTCGAGCCACCGCCGAATTGAGCAACACGGCATCCGCCCCCAGTTCCAAAGCGAGCGCCGCGTCGCTGGCCGTCCCAATCCCGGCATCCACGATCACGGGAAACGAAGGATCCGTCGCCTTCAGGTCCGCGACGATCGTCTGCAGGTTGTGGGGATTGAGCACTCCCAAACCGGAGCCGATCGGACTTCCGGCCGGCATCACGCTGACGGCTCCGGCCGCCTTGAGCCGCCTCGCCAGGATCGGATCGTCACTGGTGTAGCAGAGCACCTCGAAACCCTCGGCCGCCAACAGCTCCGTGGCCCGCAATGTTTCAATCGGGTCAGGCAACAGCGTGCGGCTGTCACCCAGCACCTCCAACTTGACCCAGTTGTCGGCGGCAACCTCGAGACTGCGCAGGATCTCTCTCCCCATTCGTGCCAGGCGAACGGCTGTCGCGGCGTCGTAAGCTCCCGAAGTGTTGGGCAGCAGCTTCAATTTCTGAAGGTCAAGAAAGTCGAGCAGGTTGCGCCCGGAACTGTCGTACAGCCGTTCGCGACGGACCGCAAAGGTAACGACCTCGGCGCCGCTGGCGGCGATTGCCGCAGCCATCAGCTCGAATGACTCAAACCTCCCGCTGCCCATCAGCAAGCGGCTGCGAAAGAGCTGGCTCCCGATTCGCAGCCCTTTTGGTTCATTCGCGAGTTCCACTTCCTTGGTTTGCGTCACGTTCTAGCCTCCCCCCATCAGCGAGACGACCTCGACCCGGTCATCGCCCTGCAGCAGCCGCTCGTCAAAGCTCCGTTGGGACACGATCTCTCCATTAACCTCGACCGCCAGGCCACGACGCTGCAGGCCCAACTGCTGAAGCAATTGCTGAACGTTCGTTCCCGCGGGCACTTCGACCCGCTCTTCGTTGACAAGGAGGCAAATCGTCGAATGCCGTGTAGAAGGCTGGCTGGTCGACATTCAGAAGCTCTCTGCCATATCGCGGGCGTGATAACTGCTGCGGACAAACGGCCCGCTGGCCACCTTCTTGAATCCCATCGCCTTGGCTCGTTCTCCCAGATCGTGAAATTCTTCCGGGGGAACGTAGCGGACGACCGGCATGTAGCGAACCGGGTCGGGCTGGAGGTACTGGCCCAGAGTGAGAAAGTCGACTCCCGCTTCCAGCAGGTCGCCCAGCACCTCAAACACTTCTTCGGTCGTCTCGCCCAAGCCCAGCATCAGCCCGCTCTTGGTTTTGATATTGGGATTCAATTCCTTGACTCGCCGCAGCAGCGCTCGGGTCCAGGCGTAATCGCTCTTGGGCCCCCGGACGCGCCGATAGAGCCGCGGCACCGTCTCCGTGTTGTGATTGAAGACTTCGGGTGCCGCTTCGACGACGCGGTCCAGGGCCGGCTTGCAAGTCACAAAATCGGGGGTCAACACCTCGACAGCCGCGCCGGTCCGCTCCCGCACGGCGAGCACGCACTGATAAAAGTGATCGGCCCCGCCATCTGGCAGGTCATCGCGCGTCACGGAGGTAATCACCACGTGCTTCAGCCCGAGGCGGTAGGCCGCTTCGGCAACGCGGGTCGGCTCATCCAGTTCCAAAGCCTCGGGACGTCCGCGGCTGACGGCACAAAATCCGCAGGGCCGCGTGCAGACATTGCCGAGAATCATGAACGTCGCCGTTTTCTGCGAGTAACATTCGTTCCGATTGGGACATCGCGCGTTGTCACAGACCGTTTCCAGCCTCAGCTCGTCGAGCAACCCGGCCGTGAAGTGATTGGCATTGCCCTTGGGCAGTTGTCGCTTGAGCCATTTGGGGAGCCGTTGCAACTGGGTCTTATCTGCGGGCAAGCCAGGCGTTTGACAACCGGCCGCGGTTTTGGCCGCGCTGGCCGGATCGCCGGCGGGGAGATTCACAATCGGAAGTTGAGTCAATTCAGCACCATTTCCCTGACAAGCCACTGGAACAGTCGCGATGAATGCCTCATTATTATCCCGGGTCCGCGTTTGAAAAATGGCCTTTCGCCACGAAACTGCCCGGCCCGCCCTTGAAACCCCTGTTTGGATCCGGGGCCCACGGTTGTCGCCCCTGCGATTTGGACGCGAGATGTCGAAGAAAAAGCCAACTTCAAAAACCAAATCGCCCGGAAAGTCCCCCTCCCCATCGGGCGAAGCGGCGGAAGAGACGATCTCAGAAAACCGCAAAGCCCGTTATCGCTACGAAATTCTGGAAAAGATTGAGTGCGGGGTGGTTCTGCTGGGCAGCGAAGTGAAAAGCCTCCGCGAACACAAGGTTTCCATCGATGAAGCCTACGCCCGGGTGCGCGACGGCGAACTCTGGCTGGTCGGGGCCGACATCGCGGAATACAAACAGGCAACCATCTGGAATCACGAACCGAAGCGCGTCCGCAAACTGCTGGTCCAAAAACGCCAACTCTCCAAGCTCACCGGACGAACGGCCGAAAAGGGCTTGACCCTGGTCCCACTGAGAATTTACTTCAGCCCCCGCGGATTTGTGAAAGTGCAAATCGGCGTCTGCCGCGGGAAAAAGCTGCACGACAAGCGCGAAACGCTCAAGGCCAACGAGGCTCGGCGGAACATCGATCGCGAAATGCGCAAGCGACGCTAAAGCCCTGCCGCTCCGGAATCCGACTTTTCCGCTCAGCTGCCACTGGATGTCCCGCTGCCCGCTCCACCGGGCGCGAACCACTCGCTGGCTGATTGCGTTCGAAAAACAGGAAACGCTGCGCCGCCAAAGCGCTGCCGGATTTGCCCTGAACAAGCGTGGCTCACCTACAGCGGCCAGCTCGATAGTGCTAAACTGCTTGCTCGGAGACCCACGATTAGCCAGCGTGCCGCTCGGCCGGTTGTTCCCTTTATCCGCTTCGCCCCGATGCTCCAGCTCAATCAAATTCGCAAAGCCTTTCGGCAACCCGACGGAACCGAAACGCCAATCCTCGATGTCCCGCAGTATCGCTTGGCGGCGGGCGAGCAGGCGGTGCTGATCGGACCCAGTGGCTGCGGCAAAACCACGTTGCTGCACATTATCGCCGGAATCACCCGGCCCGACGCGGGAACGGTCCGGGTCGATGGAGTGGAACTGACCAAATTCTCTGAATCGGCTCGAGACCGAATTCGCGCCGACAAGCTGGGCTATGTTTTCCAGACATTTAACCTGCTGCCTGGCTTTTCGGCACTGGAAAACGTCATGCTCGGGATGACCTTTGCCACCAACCGCAGTTCCTCCGACCGAGCCCACAAACTGCTGGAGCGGGTCGGGCTGGGACATCGGCTCAGCAGTCGCCCGACAACGCTGAGCGTCGGCGAACAACAGCGGGTCGCCGTCGCCCGAGCGCTGGCGAACAAACCGAAACTGCTCTTGGCCGATGAGCCCACCGCCAATGTCGACCCGCGGAATCAACAGCAGGTGATCGATTTGATTCGGGATACCTGCCGCGAGGAGAACATTGCCCTGATCATTGTCACTCACGCCATGGAAGTCGCCGGACAGTTTGAGCGCGTCGATCGGCTGGATGAACTCAACCAAGTTGTCGCTCGGACGAGGAAAGCTGCCGTATGAACGTCTTCAAGATCGCGCTGCGCAGCGTGCAATACCGCGGGCTCGGCAGCCTCCTGACCATCCTCTCAATGGCTCTCGGCGTGATGATGGTCGTCGCCGTGTTGACCATTCACGGCGTGATCAGCGACTCGTTCAAGAGCAACACCAGCTTCGGCTACAACATTCTGGTCGGGGCCCAGGGCGGCAGCCTGCAGCTCACCATGAACTCGGTGTTTTACCTCAGCCAGCCGATCGACACGCTGCCTTACGAGTACTATCTCGCATTCTGCGACGAAGAAGTCCGCAGCCGGGAGCTTCGGAATTCCATTGCTTACAAGGGATTGGAAGAGTACCAACGCTCGGCCGAGTTGGCTGCCGGTCAACTCCCCGTGCCTGGACTGGGTGGATTCGATCAACTGGCGGCCGAGTTGACCCGCTCCCTGGTTCAGGACCAACGCCTGGCCTACATGGAGATCGAACAACCCGGCTTTTTTAACCGATTTACCGATACCGCGATCCCCATTTTGCTCGGCGACTATTTCCAGAAAGAAAATTCGGCCTGGCGGGTCTGCGCCACGAACCGTGACTTCTTCGACAAGCTCGTCCTGGACGTTGAGAAACAAAATCATTTTGAATTCGCCGAGGGCCGCTGCTTTGACAATTTCGACTCGGAGGCGGGTTACTTCGGGGCTGTTGTCGGCTCGCTGACTGCCCGCCAAGCCAAGCTCAAACTGGGCGACCGAATTCTGGTAACCCACGGCGACCCCTCGTCCGAAAGCTCCCACCTGCACGACCAAGAGTTTGTGGTGGTTGGGATTCTGGCTCCCACCGGAACGCCCAACGACCGGGTGCTGTTTGTCAACATGGAAGGCTTCTACCTGATCAATGACCATATCAAGCCGGTCCGGGACGATTCCTTGCTCTCCCAGCCCGCAGTCGAAGTTGACCCCTTCGCTGAGGATGAAGCGGGCGAAGCGAAAGGCGACCCAACTCCGGCGGTTCAGGGTGACGCACAAACGGCTGCCCCGAAAGAAATGGCTCGCCCGACCGGGCAATCAGCCCCGATTGATGCCAAGTTGCTCAATCGAACACCGCTGCCGATCGAGCATCGGGAGATCACTTCAATCCTCCTCCGCACTTCGAAAAACGACCCCTACAACCTGCTGGGAGAAATGCTCCCCCCGCGGATCAAGGAAGGAGAACTCGCTAATTCCTTGAAGTGGTCGCCATTCCGGCCCGTTCGATCCCAGACGGGCGCCCAGGCGGTCAATCCCGTCGGCGAAATCACCAAGTTTTTTGCCTTTTTCGTCGACCCTGTTCGCTGGCTACTCCTGGGCCTGACCATTCTGATTTGCGTCGTCTCGGGACTGAGCATTCTGGTTGGAATCTACAATTCGATGAGCCAGCGACACCACGAAATCGCGGTGATGCGGGCGCTCGGCGCCAGCCGCCCCAAAGTCATGGTCATCATGCTCCTGGAGTCTGTCCTGCTGGCTCTTTCAGGCGGCCTGCTCGGGTGGATTGGCGGGCACGCACTGAACGCAGCCCTCGGGCCCTATGTGGAGAGCCAAACCGGCGTTCCGCTCGGATTTTGGCACTTTGCCCCCAAAACTCCGGTCTTTCAGTATCTCTTCGGCAATTCCAATTTACCGCCCGCTCTCCTACAATTTGCCGTGTCGCCGGAGGTCCTGCTGATCCCCGGACTGATTCTGCTGGCAATTGCCGTCGGAATCTATCCGGCGGTCTCGGCTTATCGGGCTGATATCGCCAAATCACTCGGAAAATGACCGCTGGTTTTCGCTCAGGCTGTTGAAAAGGTCGTGGTCGGCTCCGGCGTCTCGATTTTGTTCGGCCGGTTAGCCTTGAGTCGGCGCTTTTGGACTGTGTCGGCGCTTTTGGACTGTGTCGGCGCTTTTGGACTGTGTCGGCGCTTTTGGACTGTGTCGGCGCTTTTGGACTGTGTCGGCGCTTTTGGACAGGCGGATATCAGCTCGCCCTGATCCAAATGAACGCGAGTTGCGTACAGGCGGGACGATTTTGCAATGCTTCGGCTGGAGCGTTTTAGCTGGGGAGTCGGCTCAGTTCGCGGCGTTAGACTCGCCACGCGAACTTCAATCGACCGGCCCAGCGGCGAGACCGGAAGTCGGCGCTGGGGTCGGAAGTCGGCGCTGGGGTCGGAAGTCGGCGCTGGTATTGGGAGTCACCCCCGATTGCTGTCAAAACTCGCTGCGACGATTTTCGAAAGTTCAGATTTTCGAAAGCGTTGCTGCG
>Ga0315900_10008939_pt1 | contig 12788 bp, 9 predicted proteins | sample LakEriMetagenome_FD_203521 | JGI IMG/M metagenome (GOLD analysis project Ga0315900, IMG submission 203521) | Freshwater fungal communities from buoy surface, Lake Erie, Ohio, United States - Buoy 12 MA114 | ecosystem: Environmental > Aquatic > Freshwater > Lake > Lake biofilm | place: USA: Lake...
CCTTGTAAAAATAAGAACGAACGCTGTCTGCATCCCGGATGTTGCTGCCAAATACCACAATCGCCTGATTGCTGTTGTTGAATTCCAAAGAAGAAAAGGCAGCACCGCTTACCGACCAGCGTTGCTGAATTCTGCCATCAATCGGCGGACTTGCGGCACTGAAGGGAGCATCGTCTTTTTTGCAGGAGAAAAGGGACAAGCCCAGAAGGAAAACAGGCATGATGCCGAAGTATTTTTGAAACTGCATGTTGGTATGGATTTTTCAGATGCAAAACTGCTTTTTCAAAACAATTTTTCCTACACATCCTTTTGCTATGTAAGGCCTGTTCCTCTTTACTGGTTTTCTTGTGTTTTCGCTGAAAAATCGCTAAATCGCAGGCCCTTTTAAAACAAGGATTTCCCGACATGCTTGAATACATCGACCTCATTGAGCAGACCTTCGAATTTCCTACCGAGGAATTCAAGGTGGAAAACAACGAACTGCTATTCAACGGAGTGCCCCTCATGCCCATCATTGAGCAATATGGTACACCGCTCAAAATCAGCTATCTGCCAAAAATTTCTGAACACATCCAGAAAGCAAAAGGCTGGTTCCAGAAGGCCTTCGACAAGTACGGCTACGAGGGAAAATATACCTACTGCTACTGCACCAAGTCCAGCCACTTCCGCTTTGTGATGGAGGAGGCACTCAAAAACGACATTCACATCGAAACTTCCTCCGCCTACGACATTCCCATCATCCGGGAACTGTACAAGCGGAATCTGGTGAACAAGGACACCTATTTTCTCTGCAACGGCTACAAGAGGGAGCTTTACCTCAGGTACATCGCCGAACTCATCAACGATGGATTCCACAACTGCATTCCCATCCTCGACAACCTCACTGAAATCGATTACTACGAGCAGCATGTAAAGGTGAATTGCCAGGTGGGTATCCGCATTGCAGCCGATGAAGAACCCAATTTCGAATTCTACACCTCCCGCCTCGGCATCCGCTACAACGACATCGTCGATTTCTACAAGAAGCGCATCGAAGGCCGTGCCAAATTCAGCCTCAAGACCCTGCACTTTTTTGTCAATACCGGCATGAAAGACACGGCCTACTACTGGAACGAGCTGGCCAAATTCGTGGAGCTCTACTGCGAACTCAAAAAAATCTGTCCCGAACTCGACAGCATCGACATCGGCGGCGGACTCCCCATCCAGACCTCCATGCAGTTTGAGTTCGACTATGAGTACATCATCGACCAGATTGTGGAAAACATCCATTACATCTGCCAGGAGCAGGGTGTGCCGGTGCCCGATATCTTCACCGAATTCGGCAGCTTCACCGTAGGCGAAAGCGGAGCCGTCATATACTCCATCCTCGACCAGAAACAGCAGAACGACAAGGAACTCTGGTACATGGTCGATTCTTCCTTCATCACCAACCTGCCCGATGCCTGGGGACTCAATCAGAAATACATCATGCTGGCGGTGAACCACTGGAACAAGCGTTATCATCAGGTTAACCTGGGCGGACTCACCTGCGATTCAATGGATTACTACAACTCCGAAGCCCATTCTTCCGTGGTATTTCTCCCCAAGATCGACAACGGCGAGCAGCTCTATGTGGGCTTTTTCCACACCGGCGCTTATCAGGAATCACTCGGCGGTTACGGGGGCATTCAGCACTGCCTCATTCCGGCACCCAAGCATGTGCTCATTCACCGCGATAAAAAGGGCAAAGTCTCGACCGAACTTTTTGCCTCTGAGCAGGACAGCGAAAGCATGCTGAAAATTCTCGGATACAGATAGTTTTTTCAGGGCGTGTGCCGCCTGGCGGCACCGGGTGCTCCCTCCAATCTTTGACCCGATGGCCAAAGCCACCGGGTCAAAGGATTTCCGCACCGCCCCCTCACGCAGGGGAGTGCTTTTTCCCCGATCGTATTTCCTGAGTCATATTCCCGGTTTAAAACTCATTATTGAACCTCGTATTCACCACATTGTTGAAAATCGAGCCGAAGCGGTAATTCAGCGAAACGTAAAAATAGTAGGAGAAGTTCGTGGCAATTACCTGCTGGCTCAGAAGAACCTGATCGATGCTGGCTCCTTCGCGGGGAAGGTTGATCTGGTTGCGGATGAAGGAGAAGCTTCCGTCCAGGCTCACCGATAAGCCTTTGAAAATCCGCGCACTGATGCTGAGGTTGAGCGAAGTGCTGTTTTTTTTCAGATCGTCAAGTAAAAACAGGCTGCTCAGCCCAAGGGATGCGCTGCCCCAGGAGGGGTTAAAACTGCCCATCACGTTAAAGCTACCCTGCGGTCGCCATTCCCTGTTTTTCAGGTAAATGGTGGTTTCAAAATATTCGTTGTACTGACTCCCGGCAAAAATGGAGGCAGTAAGCTGGCGGGTCTGAGATTCCCGGTATGGAAAAAAATTATATTCAATTGCAAGAGAATTGGTCAGGGAATTGGCCAGGTTGTCAAAAGTATTCCTGTTCCAGCGATTGAAAAACCCGGCCGACCAGTTCTGGTTCAGCGATTTCACATACATCAGAGATGATCGGTAATTGTCTACCCGGTATGTTCCCCGTGTATCAAGGTAATCATAGCGGTTGATGCGGGTGTTGTAACTGCACGAAACCTTCAGTTTATGCGTCTCCTTTATCTGAGTTGCAGCCGACCAGAATCCCAGACTCAGATTCTGATTGGATTTCTGGCCATCGCCGTTTGCCCATCCGCTTATGTTGTAAACCCAGGCATTGAAAGGGTCCTCCACCGGATTGCTTCCCTGCCCAACTTCCTCCCGGTCGCTGCTGTCGGTGCTTGAAATTTTCAACACATCATGCGATTCGGTCTGCATGGCATAGCGCACCAGTCCAAGCTGTACATGCTTCAGCAAAACATCCCTTACCTCGTTGTCGGTCTGAATGCCGTTGGTAGAAAAACCAACTGTATCATTCAGATGGGAAATTCTTCCCTGACCTTCAAAAATCAGCTTGTACTGGCTTCCACCACTGCCGTTTTCCAGACTGTTAATCCGCAGATTTACATCCGCCACAAACTGGTCCTGCACAAAATAGGCCCAGGTTGTCTGGGTACGCAGGTAATCCTGCCAGCACCAGGAATTGGGGCAGTTCAAAAAAACCTTTACAGACTTTCTGCTGCTATCAGGAAAATGTTCCGGAGTGCTTCCGGCCATGCTTTTTCCACTGAGGAAAAAAATGGCTGAAAACAGAAATACTTTTCGAATGTTGCAGTTGTTCATTTCAAGGTGATGATACCAAAAGCCAAAACTAGCTTTTCTGCCATGATTGTGGCGTATTTCAGGTTAAAGGTGTATTCTTGCCTTACCTAAGGCAAATAAGCAGTATGAAGTTTCTGGTAAATACGATCATCTCAGCAATTGCAGTTGCCATATCGGCCTTCCTGATTCCGGGAATCGAGGTAGAAGGCATGTGGTCTGCCGTATTGGTAGCTGCTGTTATGGCCCTGCTCAACCGATTTGTAAAACCTGTTCTAACCATCCTCACACTTCCGCTCTCCATCCTCACACTTGGCCTTTCCTACCTGGCCATCAATGTGGCCATGGTTTACCTGGCATCCTGGATTTTACACCCAGATTTTCAAGTTTCCGGGATACTGTCTGCCCTGCTGTTTTCTGTACTTCTCTCGGTGGTAAACGGCCTCCTGGATGCCATGGCCGGGGATTGATTCATACCCCGAAAACCGTACCGAGCCCGGATTACACTCTGCATCTCCAGGCGAAACATTGGTTCTCAAAGGCAGGAAGAGAAACAGGCCACTCTGCTTCTCTGCGCGAAAAATGGTCTCGCAAAGGCGCAAAGAAGAAAAACTTAGCGTCTCTGCGTCTCTGCGCGAAAAATGGTCTCGCAAAGGCGCAAAGAAGAAAAACTTAGCGTCTCTGCGCGAAAAATGAAAAGAAAAGCTCTCAGCTTGAAATCAGGGACTTACAAAATTCAGGCTCAGCTGAAAATAGGGAGTATGCCCCAGCGTGTTTTTCATGGCAAATGGCTGTTTCCCGAAAAAGCCCCGGAAAAACTCCTTGTCATCCTCAAGATAATCAGCATCATAGGAGTAGTTCATGCGCATACCTGCCTGTAGGCCAAGCCAGAAAAAGCCGCTCAGCTGAGCCTGGTAATCCAGCCGGAAGCGAAGCTCTCCGCGGCGGATTTCCAGACTGCGGTCTGCGTTGGATAGTGCCGAAATCCGGTACGATTGTCCTTCCAGCTCATAACCGAAAAGCAGCATGTTCCGGGCATTGAATGTGCGGCGAACATGGGCCCGAGCAGGAAACAGGATTTCGGTACCCCACTTCCTGCTTTCACTGGTATAGTTGAACATCAATACCGGAATGTAATTGAGGTTACCAACCCGATAAGTTCTGGACAGACCCACTGCCCATTGCTTGCGGTCGTGCGGACGCTTTCCCCAAAGTACAGCTCCTGAATAGCGCAGGCTGCTCAGCGGCTGGAATTCCTTAAAGTCATAATCGCCGCTCAGGTCGGCCTGGCCCTGAACCAAAACAAACTCCTTCTCGCCCAGCGGCAGGTAAAAGGTGTTGATCCAGTTCAGGTTACGCAGTCCCCTTTCATCAAGTATCCTGCCCAGACCGGTTTGCCCGGAAGCTTCAGCAGATTCAGCCTTCATTCTGTATGAACTCCTCCAGTAATTCCCTGCCGTCTGCCATAAAAAACGGTTCGAGGAAATCACCGGAACCATCACCCCGATCCGGATGCCGGCGGTCTGATTTACCCGGTATTTTTCAGGCTGGACCGGCTTCTCTTCTTTTGCATAATTCCCCGGCAGCGAGAAGGCTGCATCGTAAGGCATCTGGTAATCGTAACCAATCGAAACAAAACGCTGCGGACTCAGTCCGAAGATTTTGGGGTTGGCATAGGTTTTGGTTTTGCTGCCGGCATATTCGAGCTGACTGAAATCAATCTCATCGGTGGTGTCGGTCTGGGCAGCTGCTCCGGAAATGATTCCGACCAGAAAAAACAGAAGAAAAAACCTCATAAAAACCTATTTCTTCTTCAGTTCAAGGCGCTTCCATACATCCGTACGGCCAAAGGTCTTGATGCCGATGTAGCCCCGGATATCAAGGGTATTGTTGTCGCGCATTTTGATGACGCAGCTGTAAGTACTGCCGTTTTCCGGATCATAAATGGTACCATCCATCCATTCACCGGCCTTGTAAATGAAATCCTTCAGAATCCGGTAGCCCTTGAGGGGTACCTGACGAAGCGATTCGTCGGGATTATTCTTATCCACCTTGGGCTGCTGGGTATTCGGATCTACGGGTTCGCGAAGCCATACAATCTTGCCGAAATACTTATCGGCAATCTTGTCAATTTTTATTCGGGCCTTGCCATGACTGGGCTCCCAGATGCCGGTGAGCCGGTCTGCCTCATCGGCGGCCTGTGAAAAAGCAGCGAATGGAAAAAAAACGGCAAACAGAAGGCAGATGCGAAAAATACGGATCATAGGTAGATGGTTTAATCGGTAACTAATTCAGCGTTGAATTCAAGATTGAAAGAAAGGTTCTGATTGAGTTCTTCCGGAAGAAAATCGTAGTCAACTACAAAGGTAATTTCCTGACCCTTGAAAAAGTCCTTCAGGTCATCCTGATCGTCAGCCGGAGTAAGTTGCACGGAATTACCCGAAACAGTCCCTTTGAAAAAAGCAATTTTCCTCATTGCTGCGTCCGGAGCCGCCAGCTGCAGCACCAGGTTGCCCGCCAGACCGGAAAGGGAAGTATCTGCACCGCTGATGGTAACGGAGGTGAACTTTACCGAACGGACCTTGGCTCCGGACTCCGGCTTCCATTTGCCGGTTGCTGTATTGGAACCATTGTAAACCGGACCCTCGGTTTGAAGCTGCACCTGAATTTTTTCCAGGGGTTTCTTATTCCCTCCTCCGCAGGAAAACAGAGCAAGCGTGCTAAAAAGCAGGATATTGATAATGCGCATAAAGAATCGGATTGGGCAAAAGTATGGTTTCAGTGCATATTTCAATGAGGTTTTTGCGCATACCTGATTTTTCGCCGGTATGGCGAACCCTCTCTTTACTTTAGTATCAGTCTGATTTCCAGCCTTGCCTTATCCTGCTGCTTCAGCGGAGAATGGTAATGGTCCCGCTTTTTTTCTGTGCTGCTTCTCCGTCAAAGCGCCAGCGTAGTGTGTAAAAATAAACATCTCCGTTCTGGTCTGCGGCATTACCGCTACCAGGCCAGTCTGGTCGATTACCTGAATACATCAGTTTTCCCCAGCGGTTGTATATGCTGAGCTCATACTCCAGAAATGCACAGTTGCTCTCCGGAAGAAAAACATCGTTGATGTCGTCTGCATTGGCCGTAATGGCATTGGGAATCCGGATTTCGCAGGCTGGCTTTTCGCAAAGCCTTATGCTGATTTCCCTTTCTGTGGTATCCAGTCCGCAAGACAACAATGTCACAAGTTGTACCTTGAAAATTCCATCGGTGGTGAAGCGGTGCACCGGATTGTTTTTGGAAGATGAATTCAGGTTTCCGCTGGCACTGTCACCAAAATCCCAGCTCTGCAGAATAACAGCATCCCCGGAAGTAATGGAAAAGGCCACATCTCCCAGACAGGAATCAAGTACCAGGGCTTCAATCGCGGCGCTGCACTGAGGCAGACCGCAGTCTTTCACCTTCACAGGAATTTCGAGCGTATCAATACCGCAGCTAAAATTCACCACTGCCCTCACAATAAACACCCCTTCTGCTGAAAACCGGTGAACAGGAACAGCCAGACTGCTGCTGTCGGCGGCTCCGCTGCCCGGATCTCCGAAATCCCACTTTACAGAAATGATTTCCGGCCCTGAAATGCTGAAGGAAAAATCCGACTGCAGGCAGCTGTCTCCGGTAATGGAAAGCGCACCTGTGCAGGGTGCATTGCAGGACCGGATTTCGAAGTTGTTCAGAAAAATGGTGTCAAGACCGCAGGTGGTCGTCAGGATGGCCCTCACATTAAAATTGCCGTCAGCAGAAAATACATGGCTGGTCTCTGTTCCGCTCCCGGTATTGGAGGCCCCCGAGGCCGGATCCCCGAAATTCCAGCTGACGGCCGAAAAGCCGGCATTGTTACGGAGTGTAAACTGTGTATTCGCTCCCAGACAGGAATCCCGGAAAAGAATGGCATTATCGGTCAGGTTGCTGCTGGCACTGTCCCCTGCATAAAAAACCCATTTAGGCAGGCCATATCCGCCGCCTGCCAGTGATCCGGGGTCAAAACCGCATAAACTGCCGGGCTTATCCGGACAGTTGATTACATTGAGCGAACCATTGTTGATGTAAATCTTCCGGTCAGGGCCCAGCTGTATGCTGGCTCCGCCGCTGTTCAGGAAGAAGGCCGAATTTTCAATGGATTCCGCTGTGGAAAGACTTACATCGTACTGAACGGTACTGCTGAGATTGCTCACATAAAGAAATCGGCCGCCGGGAGAAAACTCCAGTCCGTAGATCAGCGGTGAAGTGCTCAGAAAAGGATTCAGTCCAAAGGAAATACGGTCGGTCACAACACCCGTAGCATTGTTGAAATTAAAAAGGCGTATTCTTCCTTCAAAAGTACTTCCGCAGGCCAGTATGTTGAATTGGCGGTTTACCTTCAGATGCCCGGCTGTATTGGCCAGGTCGCCCGAAACTACGGATTGCACCGGCGTTGGCTGTATGCCGTCAGGCCCGAGCCTGAAAGAAACAAAATTTGAAAAATCATGGGTAACTATCCAGAGATCCGTACCATTTGCTGCAGGCACTACTTCCAGCTTCTCCGTACTGGTCGCATACAGGAAAATATTTTTCTGGCTGGCGACCACAGCACCCAGCCCACCATCGAGTGTCATATCCACCAGGTTGTACCGTACTCCGCCCGAACCAGTTCCGCTGGCTCCCTCATCGACGGTTACGATGTAGTAAAGATTATCGCTTCCTGGTTTTGGAACGATTACGGCCGCCGTGGTGGAAGAGAGCAGGGCTGCAGATCCGCCACGGAGGCCTGTTCCGTTCTGCATCACCGAATCCAGTGCATTCCACACGGTAACACCGTCGGTATAGAAAAGCAGTTCTCCCGTATTTCGGTCTGCCACAGAGGCACTTCCCTCCGAAGCCTGGATGGAAACTCCCTGCACTTGCGACGGCGGGTTTGTGTTGAAGGAAATCCCGGTCCTTCCATAGCGCCACTGATGATTTTGTCTTTGCGCCTGGCAGATTTTTTCTGCAAAGACAAAGCAGAAAAAAATTGCGGGGAAAAGGAATCTGTTTTTCATTTCAGGTGAAAGCAATGATTATCAAACTCAAAACCAGTGTTTCGGTTTGAAAATCACCTGACTACGTGATGAGCGGAATTTTTTGTCGGAGGCTGATTCAGAAAGAATCTCAGTTACTGTGCCTTTGCACCCAGCTTCTGTTGCCAGCGCCAGGCATCGGCCAGGGCTTCCTCCAGGCTGAGTTCGGTTTTCCAGCCCAGCACCTTTTCTGCTTTTTCAGTAGATGCATAAATTTTTTCCACATCGCCTGACCGGCGCGGCGCAATCCGGTAATTGAGTTTCTGATGGCTCACCTTCTCAAATGCCTTAACCACCTCAAGCACCGAACTTCCCTTTCCGGTTCCCAGGTTTATCCAGTCGTAGAACCTGCTGGAAGGGTTTCCGTGAAGAAACTGAAGTGCCTTTACATGCGCTTTTGCAATGTCCACCACATGAATGTAATCGCGGATACAGGTTCCGTCAGCTGTATTATAGTCATCGCCGAACACCGCAAGCTGTTCTCTCCATCCTGCCGCTGTCTGCACCACAAATGGTACCAGATTGCCCGGGACGCCAATGGGCAGTTCCCCGATTTCTGCACTCGGATGTGCACCTACCGGATTGAAATAACGAAGGCTCAGAACTTTAAAATCAAGACCAGATGCTACTGCATCGCGGAGGATTTCTTCACAGATCTGCTTGGTATTGCCATAGGGTGACTGAGCCGGAAGAATCGGAAAAGTTTCATCTACCGGCAGACCTTCCGGTTCACCATAAACCGTACAGCTGGAAGAAAAAACCAGGTTGGCTATGCCGGCTTCCTTCGCTGATGTGAGCAGATTAAGTAAAGAACCGATGTTGTTGCGGTAGTATTTCAGCGGAAGCTGAACCGATTCTCCGACAGCCTTGTGTGCCGCAAAATGAATGACTCCGGCAATGGTTTTTTCCTTTTCAAAAATCCGGGGAAAGGCCTCCGGATCGTTGCAGTCGGTCTCATGGAAAGCCGGCCGGAATCCAAGGATTTTATGCAGGCCATCCAGAACAGAGGGCTGTGAGTTGTCGAAGTTATCCATGATGACCGGTTCGAAGCCGGCCGCTGCCAGTTCCACCACGGTATGCGAACCTATGAATCCGGTTCCCCCGGTAACAAGTATCTTCATTTGATCAGTCTATCCGAATTTTCTGTACCACAGGCCTTTTTCCATCCTCCAGCCAGCGGAGGAAATATAATCCCGAGGCCAAACCTGGTCTGATTAATTCTCCGGCACTGCCGCGTTCAAGACCGAAAACCTGCCTTCCTGCCAGGTCCTGTATCTGCAGCCTTGTGAAATCGCGCCGGTTCCGGAAACCATCGCTGGCCGGGTTCGGGAAAAACGGCGACTCCGGCTGAAGGATTTTGTTTTTCACCGAAGTGATGTACTCCGGCCCAAAAACCGGCCTTATCATCAAAGTAAGCGAGTCGGTATTCCATGCCTTCCACTCGCCTCCGGTCTTGTAGAAGAAGACAGATGGTGTTGTTGTGTTAATGTCGCATCCGATTCGTACCTCATTTTTATTGTCAATAAGACCCTGCTGCCAGCCTATGTAAAAGCTTCTTCCACCCTGAAGTATTCTTTTCTGAAGGGTTTCATCATCCCGAAGACTGAACATCAAGAACTTGTTGACCGAATCGGCAGGCGGAAGAATAAACTGCCTCCTGATCAGGGGCGGATCTGCAGCAAAGTTGGCCGCGACATTCAGACTATCGTAAACAAGAAGAGCAAAACTGAGAGTCTGGAGGAAATTCGCTGAATTGCGCACAAAAAAAAGCTGAATATCGGTTATGGTATCTGAAACCGGCAGATAGTACTTCACCACACCGATTGAGCCGGTCTGCCCTACACCGCGCGACAACTCTGCACTGCCGTCATCGTAGGCCATTATGGTAGAAATGTTGAGTTTTTGGGAAATGGTATCGTTTCCGGTATAAAGGTTGGAAACAGGGTTCGGGCTAAGTCCGATGCCGTATTCAAATGTGGCATATTGGTTTGTGCTGATCAGGGAGCGGAAATTGGATGTTTCCACGCGCAAGGGGCGGGAAAAAATTCCGGTACCAAAGGGATTTTCCAGACCGCTGATGGATGCGGAGGGAAGACTTCCCATATTTTGAACGGAGTCAGGTATGATCCGCTTCACAAAAAAACTGCCTTCAAGATTGGTAACGCCAGGGTTAAGGTTTGTGGCAGTAGCGCTCACTGACTCCCGGAAAATGGGCAGGTTATTCCTGACTGCAAAGTCAAATTGCTCCAGCGGCAGGGCAGAATATGATTTCAGAAGCGGGCCGGGTATGGCCGAAAGCGTGTAATCCCGCGCCAGGGAATCACTGGCATCATGCTCTGGATCCAGACGAATATAATCGAGATTCCACAGATCAAAACTGCCCTGTTGATTTCCGAAGTTCATAAAACGGAAACGGCTTCCTCGGAATTTAAGGCTGTCGGGTACCGTAACTGAAACATACCGAAAGGGGGAATTCCTGATGGAATCACCCTCTCCTCTTACATTCCAGATAGAATGCCACAACCCGGATTTTCCTTTAAACTGCAGAACAAGAGAATCGTCCGGATCCGGTATCAGTTCAATCGCACCTGTTCCCGGCTGGTAGTAGAAAGAAAGGTAAAGCGGTACATTACTGAAGTCCTGTAAATCAATAGAGGCACTGGTAAGGGTATCACAAGGACCTGGTTTTTCATCCGGATCGGTCGTGTTCACTTTTTTGTAGTATGGTTCACCCCTGTTGCTGATGCCATCGAAGGTGGCCACTCCAAGACTGGGCGGATTAGGCGAAAAAGTATTGTTCACATAAACGCCGCTTCCCGGCTCCCAATTCCTGCTGTATGGCCGTAGCGGATCAAAAATAACCTGATGAAGCCTGCCGCCATCGGTGCCGATCCAGCCTCGGAATTCGTTTATAAGCGCAATGGACAACAGATTTTCTGTAGTTCCGGATCGGATTCTTGCCCAGTTGTCACCTCCGTTCTGGGAGTAGAAAAGGGCACCAGAGCTTCCTGTGACCCAGCAGAGTTTCTTGTTTGCCGGATTCACTGCCGCATCGAACAGCGTTTCATTACTCAAAAGCGGAAGCGGAAACCAGCTGCTCCCGCTGTTCAGGGTTTTGAAAACCATACCACTGTCGCCAATGGCAAGTCCGAAAAAACCGTCGGCAAAGTGAATGTTCCTGAAATGGCGCTTCCTGCCGAATACCTGGTCAGTGACGGTAAAAGTCAGCCCGGCATCGTTTGAGAAGGCTGTACGGGAAGAATCTCCCGCAGCCACAACCCGGCCACCGTTTACAAAGGCTAGAGCCCTTACGCGTAGTGCCGGACCTTCCGAAATGACAGGCACCGACCAGCTTTGTCCTCCGTCGGCCGTGCGGTACAGATTGCCGGCGGAGTCTGCCAGCATACCCAGCTGCGGTGTAAAGAATACGATTTTGTCCAGGCGCATGCCAGCCGGAGCAGGACTGCTGAGGCTGGTCCATGTACGGCCCGAATCGTTTGAAACCGCCAGCCAGCCCCTTGATCCGCAGGTGAAAGCTACGGACGGCTCCGGGAAAGTAACGGAGCGGAAATCAGGATTGTCCCCGACAGGATTTTTTTCCCAGATGCTTCCCCGGTTGCGGGTTCTGATGCTGATGCCTTTGTCTCCATAAGCCCGCGCTTCGGATGCCGATAAAAAATGGATGGACCGGATGGCATAACCATACCAGAACCTGGAAGGTGCCCAGGATAAATCGGGTCTGGAGAAGTCGTCGAAGAAGGGAATCGGAAGCGTATCTGAGCTGGTATTCTTCTGAAGAAAACCACGCTTGGCAATTTCAGAAGATCTGAAATAATGGTAATCCCGCTGCTCAGGATTGATCTGGAGTGCCTCGGTAACAACCTGGGCAAAAAGGGAAGGAGCAAGACACAGCAAGCCCGCCAATGATAGCAGAAGTTTTGTTTTAATCGCCGATTGCCGCCGGGTTCTATTCATTGACAGAATTTTCTGGTGCAGGGCCTGCATTTCCGGAGACCCAGATGTCGACCACATCGCCTTCTTTAATCCGGGTACCCGGTTCCGGTTTTTGCCGTGTTACAGAATTTGCCGGAACAGAAGGATTTTCTTCCGCCAGAACCGAACCTTTCTGAAGTCCTGAACCCTGAAGAAGGGTGATGGCTTCGTCCAGCGGCATTCCGCGCAAATCCGGAACATCCAGTTCTCGGTTGCTCAGGCCATCTCCGATTACCAGATCGATTTTGCTTCCTTTGGAAATCAGCGTACCGGGAGGAATGTCCTTTCCGCCTATCTGTTGCTTCAGTACAGCATTAAACTGCAGGTCGGGAACCAGCTTGGTTTCCCCCAGAAGCAAACCACTGTTCTCCAGTTCGCGCTGGGCATTGAGGTAGGAACGGTTGAGAAGTGCAGGCATTTTCACCAGCGGAGGCTTGCTGCTGTTAATGGAAACATAAATTTTTCTACCCTGCTTTACCTTGGAGCAAGCC
>Ga0315900_10008941_pt1 | contig 12787 bp, 10 predicted proteins | sample LakEriMetagenome_FD_203521 | JGI IMG/M metagenome (GOLD analysis project Ga0315900, IMG submission 203521) | Freshwater fungal communities from buoy surface, Lake Erie, Ohio, United States - Buoy 12 MA114 | ecosystem: Environmental > Aquatic > Freshwater > Lake > Lake biofilm | place: USA: Lake...
TGGCCAGTTATCACTCAAAGCGGTGAACTGCGTATGGGGCGCATTTTTCAGGACATTATCTTTTCTGTCGGACTTCCCTTCTTCTATCATCCTGATCTCTTCACGGATAGACAGCATGGCATCGCAGAAGCGATCGAGTTCCCCTTTGTCTTCGCTTTCCGTAGGCTCGATCATGATGGTGCCCGGAACCGGGAAACTCATGGTAGGAGCGTGGAAACCATAATCGATCAGGCGTTTTGCCACGTCTTCTGTTTCTATGTCCGCCGATTTTTTGAAAGGCCTGAGGTCAACAATAAACTCATGTGCGCAAGTTCCATGGGTACCCAGGTAAAGGATATCAAATCGGTTCTGCAACCTTGCCCGCATGTAGTTTGCATTCAATATCGCATATTCAGTGGCTTTCTTCACGCCTTTGTATCCAAGCATCCTGATATATCCATAGCTGATCAGTAATATCGATGTGCTTCCGTATGGGGCAGCACTTACGGCCGTGTGAAAAGCTTTAGGTTCGTCGGTAAAAACGTGGCCGGGAAGGAATGGGGCAAGATGTGATTTAACACAAATTGGGCCCATGCCGGGTCCGCCACCGCCATGGGGTATGGCGAAGGTCTTGTGCAAATTGAGGTGGCATACGTCTGCGCCAATGAGTCCGGGTGCGGTAAGTCCTACCTGTGCATTCATGTTGGCCCCGTCCATATATACCTGGCCTCCATGTTCATGGATAATGGCGGTGATCTCTTTCACGGTTTCTTCATATACACCATACGTACTTGGATAGGTGATCATGATGCCTGCCAGGGAGTCGCTATACAATTCTGCTTTTGCCTTCAGGTCTTCCACATCGATATATCCGTTATCCAGCGCTTTCACCACTACCACTTTCATGCCTGCCATCACGGCAGATGCGGGATTGGTGCCGTGCGCGGAGATCGGGATCAGCATAACGTTCCTGTGGTGATCACCGCGGCTGATATGGTAGTCGCGGATGGTGAGCAACCCTGCATATTCGCCTTGTGCGCCACTGTTGGGTTGAAGGCTGCAAGCGTCAAAGGCAGTAATCTCGCAGAGGTAGGCCGACAATTGGTCAACGATGTATTTGTATCCTTCAGCCTGGTCAGCAGGAGCAAAAGGATGCATCTTGCTCCAGTGGGCCCAGCTTAGAGGGATCATTTCACTGGCAGCATTCAGTTTCATGGTACAACTGCCCAGTGAGATCATAGACGTATTCAGTGAGAGGTCTTTATTTTCCAGGCTTTTGATGTACCTCATCATCTGGCTTTCGCTCCGGTGGGCGTTAAACACGGGGTGTGTGAGGTAAGAAGAGCTTCGGGTAAGCGTGTCCGGTATGTGGTCCAGCGTTGCTTCCGTTTCAATGCTGAATGCAACCGGATCCACATCATTTTCGAAACAATTGATCAGGTCGTACAGGTCGCTGACCGTGGTAGTTTCATCGAGCGAGATACCGATGTGTTTGCTGTCGATATAACGCAGGTTGATCATCTGCGATACGGCTTTTTGCCTGATGCGGTCAACATCGTCGCATTCAACCGTAATGGTGTCAAAATAATTCTGGGATACCAGGTTGTAGCCCCTTTCTTCTATGGCCTCTGCAACGGTCTGGGTAAAGAGCGCGATACGCTGGGCAATATTGAGCAGTCCTTGTGCGCCGTGGTAGACAGCGTACATCGCAGCCATATTAGCGAGCAGGGCTTGCGCGGTGCAAATATTTGACGTGGCTTTCTCCCGCTTGATATGTTGTTCACGAGTCTGCAGTGCCATGCGAAGCGCACGATTCCCTTTTGCATCAATGCTTACCCCAATGATCCTGCCAGGCAGGGAACGTTTGAACTCTTCCCGGGTAGCAAAGAATGCGGCATGAGGTCCACCGTATCCCAATGGCACCCCAAATCGCTGGGCTGATCCACAGGCAACATCCGCGCCCAATTCCCCCGGCGGCGTGAGCAGCGTGAGAGCGAGCAGGTCCGTTGCCATCACTACGTGCCCACCGATCGCGTGCACGCTTTGTATGAACGAACGGTAATCCTCTATAGCGCCTTTGTCGTTCGGATATTGAATCAAAGCTCCGAAATAAAGGCCATCGATGTTTGCCGTTTTGTAATCGCCAACTTCAATCTGTATCCCGATGGGAATGGCACGGGTGTAGAGTACATCCAGTGTCTGTGGGAATACATGCTGGTCAACAAAGAATTTCGGTTTGTCGATATGTTCCTGCTTGTTATGGCTGTTGAAGAACATGGTCATCGCTTCAGCGGCTGCGGTTGCTTCATCGAGCAAAGACGCGTTGGCAATGGGAAGCCCGGTAAGGTCCGCTACCATCGACTGATAATTGAGCAGGCTTTCAAGACGCCCCTGGGATATCTCTGCCTGGTAGGGGGTATACTGGGTGTACCAACCTGGATTTTCAAAAATATTCCTGAGGATCACGCTGGGCGTGATGGTATCGTAGTAGCCTTGCCCTATATAGTTTTTGAACACTTTGTTGCCCAGGCTTATCTCCTTAATATGCTGCAGGTATTCGAACTCTGTCATGGCCCCGGGGATGTTCAGGTGCTGCTGCATCCTGATCGCGGGGGGGACGGTTTTATCGATCAGGGAGTCGAGGGAAGGCTCGCCTATCATTTTAAGCATCCGTGCAGTTTCCCTTTCGTCCGGTCCTATATGCCTGCGTTGAAATTCGTTCTGTCCCAGTTCAGCGATGTTCATGAGATTAATGGTTAAATCGGGTTCTGAAAGCGATGCAAATTTACGATGGAAGGGGGAGATAATTGTTCTTTTGTGAAGTGTTTGGGGAGAAAAACAGGGAATTGGCTCACTGCCATGGACTCATTGACTCATTTACTCATTGGCTCATTACTGATCCGGTAATATAGGCATCGGCTGATCCCTAATTAGCCAATGAGCTAATTAGTCAATTAGCTTAATTTTACGGCGTGGACTTATTAAACAACTGGGAGAAAAAATCCCATGCACGGCAAAAGGACTATAAACGATATCTCAGCAAGGCTGACAAAAATACCGTGCTCCGGCACCAGCAGGATTTACATGAGGAAGCGATGGAAAAGATCGACTGCCTGTCTTGTGCCAATTGCTGTAAAACTTATTCTCCCCGTTTTAAGACACCCGACATCAAAAGGATCAGCAGGCTTTTAGGGATGCGGGAAAGTGAATTTATCGATACCTACCTGAATCTGGATAACGAAGGGGATTATGTAGTGAAATCCTCACCCTGCCCGTTCCTGGGAGCCGACAATGCCTGTTCCATTTATGAATCCCGGCCCTCTGACTGTGCCCGATTCCCCTATACGGATGAAGATGTGCTGTTCAAGCGCCAGGCACTGACCCTTAAAAATTCCAGTTTTTGCCCCATTGTGTATTACGTGCTTGAACGGTTGATCGCTATCCGCTAGCCTGCACGCTCTTCGTCCCTTAACTGTTCACTGGTTTTCCTGCTGCCATCGTGGCTCCAGCCGGGTGGGCCAAAGAGATAATGGAATCGTTGCGACCAGGTGATGTCCTTCCTCAAAACGTCCCGGGCAATGGCAACCCACTCATGGGTGATGATATGATCCGGTGTTTCTTTCTTCAGCGGCGTAGTGAGGCCATACCTCAGGGGCTGATATTGTTCGTCCGGCAGTTCACGTTGAAAAGTGCCGAACCATTTGTCCCAAATGATCAGAAACATACCCAGGTTTTTATCCAGGTACAACGCATTTGAAGCATGGTGCACCCGGTGATGCGAGGGGGTCACCAGAATATGTTCGAGCCAGCCCATCTTTCTGATATACTCCGTATGAATGAGGATGCCCCAGATCTGTGTGGCGGAATACATAAACACGATGTCCATCGGTTTGAATCCCAGGAATGCGAGCGGGATGAAGTATACGAACCTGTACAGGGGCTGTAAAACCGAAGAACGGAACCCCACAGTAAAATTCATTTTGTTCGATGAATGATGGGTGACATGAACAGCCCAGAAAAAGCGGATATGATGATCGAACCGATGGAGCCAGTAGAAAATAAAATCTTCAGCCAGCAGCAGGGTGATCCAGTACATCCAGGGGTGGCTGATCTCGGCGATCCGATAGTTCCAGCAGGCCAGGAGGACAACCACATAGACAGAGCGAAAAATGAGGTCAAGCCCGCCGTTCAGCAACATCAGCAAAAAGTTATTCGTACTGTCCCTGACGGTATAAGAATCCCTGTTATGATAGCTGCTGAGCGCTATCTCCAGTAAAATGATAATGGCGTACACAGGAGTGGTCCACAAAATGAGCAGTTGTTCCCGCGCTGATTCTTCCATGGCTGCAAATATATACTACTGGGATGTTAATACTCCACCTTGCGGAGGCCTGGTGCCTTGAACCAGGTGAGAACAACCACCACAAGGGTCATGCCGCCGCCAAATACTACCGCGGGTATCACACCGAACAACCTTGATGTCAGTCCGCTTTCAAAGGCCCCGAGCTCGTTGGAGGACATGATGAAAATACTGTTCAGGGAAGCGACCCGTCCCCGCATCTCATCAGGTGTTTTCAATTGCAGGATGGTGGACCTCACAATGACACTGATCCCGTCCAGTACGCCACTCATAAACAGGGCAAACATCGATAGCCAGAACATTTTTGAGAGTCCGAATAAGATGATCATCAGGCCAAAACCCGCCACGCAGAACAGCATCAGGCGGCCTTGTTGTTTTTTGAGGGGTCTGACGGTGACGAGGGCGAGAATGAAAAGAGCGCCAACAGCGGGGGCTGACCTCAGCATCCCCAAACCTTCCGGACCTGTTTGTAAGACAACATCGGCGAAATAGGGTAGCAGAGCCGTTGCCCCACCGAAAAACACAGCAAAAAGATCGAGGCTCATGGTGCCCAGTATTTCCCTTGACCCCCTTACAAACCTGAACCCCTGGCGGATACTTTCCAGTACGGATTCGCCGGCTTTCCGGGGGGACGGAGGCTTCGCGCTGATCCCGAAAATAGCAGCGAGTGCTATCGCCAATCCGATGATCATCCCATAGAATGTTGGACTGATGCCTACTATGCCATAAAGTACCCCGGCGAGTGCCGGGCCGGAGACCGCACCGATCTGCCAGGAACCGCTATGCCAGGTGATGGCATTGGGGAGGTCTTCTTTAGGTACCAGCTGGCTGACCAGGGCAAAAGAAGTCGGTCCGCTGAATGCGCGCATGATCCCGATACAGAAGATCACCCCGTAGATGGTAAGCAATGTCATATCCTGCCCCAGGGCATGCATGGTTGTGGGCAGGGTGGTCAGTGTAAGCACCATGGTGAGCAACAGGTTGCCGCCTACCGAAAACAGCATGAGCTTTCGTTTGTCGTTCCGATCGATCATATGACCGGCGTAGAAGGCCATGGCGAAGGCAGGGATGAATTCGATCAGTCCAATCAGTCCAATGCTGAACGGGTCTTTCGTGATCTCATACACTTTCCAACTGATCATGGTTGCCTGCATATTGAGGACCAGGATAAATAAGAACCTGGAAATGATGTACAGGCGGAATTCCCGGTGTCTCAGTGCATGGTAAGCATTCTTCATGGGTTCTCGTTAAGGGAGTACCAGGTAATGCTGTCCGTGTTCGTAATCCTTGTCGAGGGCATCAATGACGGTTTTAACATGCGCTGGATTTCCAAGGAAATCCGCATTGGAAGCGTCAATGAACAGGGTTTTAAAGTTGTGCTGCTTGATGTAATGGGTATAGGTTTCCTGGATGGAGAACAGGTAGTCATCCGGGATCATTTGTTCATATGAACGGTTGCGTTTTTTTATGTTCTCCTGGAGTTTATTCACGGGTGAATGCAGGTAGATCAGGATGTCCGGCTGAATGAGCTGTTGGAAAAGGATGTCGAATAATCGCTGGTATAGCCTGAATTCATCATCCGGCAGGTTCACCTTGGCAAACAACAGGCATTTGGTGAACAGGTAATCGGAAATGGTGACCGTTTGGAAAAGGTCTTTCTGCATGATCAGGTCCTTCTGTTGCTTGAACCGCTCAGCCATGAAAAACAGCTCAAGTGGGAATGCAAACTGTTTAGGGTTCTCATAAAACTTCGGCAGGAATGGGTTGTCGGCAAATTCCTCCAGGATCAGCCGGGCCCCGTAGTGTTTAGACAAAATGTGGGACAGGGTGGTTTTGCCAGCACCAATGTTCCCTTCGATGGCTATAAAAGGATAATTCATAAATACCCCTCAAACTTAAGGAGAGGCATCAAAGTCATCATGATTTTTTATCAACAGCAAGCTGGTCGGGGCATACCATGAGCAGTTCCGCCATCGTTTTCCCCAGGATCGGGTGGACGATGGATGGAGCGATCTCAGCCATGGGGGCCATCACGAAACGCCTGTTTTGCATGTGGGGATGGGGTACCGTCAGGCTCGGCAGGTTAATGATCTCCGAGTTATAGAGGATGATATCAATATCCATGATCCTGGGACCGAATTTTTCTCCCCGGAAACGGCCCAGTTCCTGTTCGATCTCCAGTATTTTCCGGAGCAGCAGGGTAGGCGCCAGTTCAGTTTCTACCCGCAAAGCCTGGTTGAGAAAGTCTGCCTGGTCCGTTTTTCCCCATGCGGAGGTTTCATAAATGGCCGATTCTCGCAGGATCCGGCCACAGGATCTGGCGATAAATGCCCTGGTTTTCCTGAGATTCTCAATTCTGTCGCCAATATTGCCACCTATCAGTAAATATGCGTAATTCATGGAACGAAACATTCGGGGGTGGTCAAATTACTTTATTTTTAGCCGAATAAATCTGTTTATACGTGAGGAGTTTCTTTAAAATGTTTTTTGCCGCGTTGCTTGCGCTCATCGTTTTCTGCGGTGTGATCTTTTTGTTTTTCTCCGTTTTGATCGGTGGCCTGATGTTCAAGGAAGAAGCTTCTATTGAGGCCAGGTCCGTTTTATTCATAGACCTGAATAAAAGTTACCCCGATAAGAAGCTGATCAACCCCCTCTTCGAACTTACAGGTAACATAGAGGATGAACTGCCTTCTCTTTATGAACTGGTGAGGATGGTTCGTAAAGCCAAGACCGATTCCTCCATCAAGGGAATTTACCTTAAATCGGAAATCAACAGGAATGGCTATGCCAGCAGTGAGGAACTGAGGAACGTGCTGATTGACTTCAAGAATTCGGGCAAGTTTGTATTGGCATACGGTGATTACATAACCCAGCAGGCCTACCACGTGGCAAATGTGGCAGACCGGGTCTATATCAATCCAAAAGGTATGTTCGACTGGACCGGTTTTGCAGTGGAATATGTTTATTTCAAAAATTTGTTGAAACGCCTTGAGATTGAACCCCAAATTTTCTACGATGGCAAATTCAAGAGTGCCACTGAGCCATTCCGGGAGGAAAAGATGACCGAGGAGAACAGGATCCAGACTACCGTTTGGCTCGGTGATGTGTACAACAGGTTCCTGTCCAATACCGCTTATTCAAGAAGCCTCGATACAGCCGCCCTTCGCAAATATGCAGACACCTACATGATCCAAACGGTGAAAGCGGCGGTGGATTTCAAACTGATCGATGGCCTTCGGTATGATGATGAGGTTAAGCAGGAGATCAAAAAGAAACTCAAGATCGGTAAGGACGATAAGATCAATTTTGTTACCCCTGGCAGTTACATGCATACCCGCAGTGTCCGGGAGTATGGGAAGGACAAGGTTGCCGTGATCTATGCCGAGGGTGAGATCGTGGATGGGAAAGGTGAGGAGGGCCAGGTGGGTTCAGATACCTATCGCAACCTGATCCGCAAGGTGAGGTACAACGATAATGTAAAGGCCATCGTCCTGCGGGTCAATTCACCGGGAGGAAGCAGTTTGGCCAGCGAAGTGATCTGGAGGGAATTGATGATGGCAAAGAAAGATGGGAAGCCCGTAGTGGTATCGATGGGCGACGTAGCTGCGAGCGGCGGCTATTACATTGCCTGTATGGCCGACAGTATATTTGCCCAGCCGAATACGATAACAGGCTCAATAGGCGTCTTCGCTATGATCCCCAATATGGAAAGCTTCTTCAAGAACAAGTTGGGTGTTACTTTCGACCGCGTGAAGACGGGTGCTTATGCGGACGCCATGTCCATATCCAAACCCCTCAATGCCCAGGAGAAGCGTATCATCCAGAACCAGGTGGATATCATCTACGCAGATTTCAAGGGCCGTGTGGCTGAGGGCAGAAAGCTCGATACGGCATATGTTGACAGCATTGCCCAGGGTAGGGTCTGGACAGGCATGAGGGCCGGGAAAATCGGCCTGGTGGACAGGATCGGAGGCCTTGATGATGCCATCAGATCTGCCTCGAAACTGGCGGGCATGAAAGAGTACAATGTGTCGGAATACCCCGAGCCCAAGTCGTTGTTCGACGACCTTTTTGGTCCCTATGTGAACAATGCATCTGCCAGTGTGCTGGAGAGAGAGCTGGGTGGGCCCGAGAACGTGAAGCTCTTCAAGCAGGTGAAACGCCTTAAGGAAAGTTTTGGAACTATCCAGGCCAGGCTGCCTTTTGATTGGAACTGGAAATAAAGGGTATCCTTTTTTTGCAATAGCTTTGCGGCCTCACGTATGAAAAGATCGTATAGCCAGGTCAGGGCCATGCTGGCCATTACTAAAGCCAGTTTCACTTCGCTGCTCAGAAGTCCATCCGCGATCGTTTTCAGTGTGCTGTTCCCGCTGATCTTCATTTTGGTGTTCGGATTTATTGGTGGTGGCGGCAGGATGACGTTTAAAGTTGGTTTCCATCCCGGATCAGATACCACGTCCTTGTTGTTTAAAGTACTTCGCGACAGCGTTGGCCTGGTGGTGGTCAATAAGCCGCTGGCAGATATGGAAGCGGAACTGGAGCGGGGTCGTATGACCGCCATCGTAAAGGTGACGCCCAACCCCTCTGGAAATCCACGTTATATCGTAGACCTGAAGTCGTCCGGCGCTGTGAATGCCCAAAATATCAATATCCTCAGGTCCATCGTGAGCACCGTTATCCTTCGTTTTAATGAGATCGTTTATCCCAACCAGCCCTCCGTGGCGTCTCTGGTGATGAATGACAAGGAGCCCGGACGAAAATACAGGACCATAGATTTCATCTTGCCCGGTCAATTGGGATTTTCCCTGTTGAGCGCAGGGGTTTTCGGTGTGGCATTTATTTTCTTCAATCTTCGCCAATCGTTGGTATTGAAAAGATTTTTCTCATCGCCTATCCACAAAGGCTATATTCTGATGGGAGAGGCACTCAGCCGGGTGATCTTCCAGATGCTGACCGCTGTAGTGATCCTTACCCTGGGGTATTTTGTGTTTGATTTCACCCTGGTGAATGGCTGGCTGACATTTTTTGAACTCTTGTTGCTAAGCCTGCTCGGGCTCATCGTTTTCATGGGTTTCGGTTTTATTGTCAGCGGGCTTGCTAAGAATGAAGCAGCGATACCACCGTTTTCAAACCTGATCACGTTGCCGCAGTTCCTGTTGGCCGGTACATTTTTCCCTGTAGAGAATTTTCCAAAATGGCTTCAGCCCATATCCAATATACTTCCACTCACACACCTGAACCAGGCCATGAGGGATGTTGCCTTCGAAGGCGCGCATATTACAGATTGCGCGCCCCAACTGGGGGTATTGTTGCTGTGGGGCGCAGTTGCTTATATCATTGCCATCAGGGTATTTAAATGGGAATAAATGAATAGATTTTTTAAGCCGGTGCTGATTGGTATAGCAGGACTCGTGGTGGTGATGCTTGGATTTTCCCTGCTCCTGCCGGATCAGGTGATGACTTCAAAATGGGTGAAAGTTTCACAGGATAAAGACTCGGTGATCAGCGTGGTGAAAGACCTGGGAACATGGGATCAGTGGAACAGCCTGCTGTCCGGCGCTAACGGCATTGAAGCGAAAGACTCGCTCTTGAACTGGACCTCGCCGAATGGTCACCAGAATACGATCCGCATTAATGGCATTGAACCGAACGGTGTCTCCGCTTCGATCTCGTTGAACAAGGGCAGGTATTTTGATTCTGGCTTCAGTATTGAAAAGAGAAGTTCAGATTCGGTGCAGGTGGTCTGGTATATCATCGAAGAGCTCAAGTGGTATCCCTGGGAGAAGTTTTACGGGATGATGGCGGCTGACATGAAAGGCCCTCTTATGCAAGAGAGCCTCGACAGGTTAAAGGCCTATCTTGATCAGCGCTGATCATCTGCTTTTTCATGCAGGTCATTTTTACCTGACTGATAAAGAAATACCAATGGTGACCTACCAATTGCCGATCGACCTGTACAGCGTATCGGTGAGTGTGCTGAACATAAAGGCAGATTCTTCTTCTGTGATGCAGTAGGGCGGCATCAGGTAAACAGTGTTGCCCAATGGTCTTATGTAAAGTCCTTTTTCCATAGCTGAACGCCCAATGACATGTCCGGTCACATTCAGGTATTCATGATGTGCTTCGTCAACTTCAAAGGCCAGTATGGTACCTGTATACCTGATGTTCACCAGGGGCAGTTGCTGGTCTTCCAGTTCCAGGGCGTAGTTCCTGTTGGCAGCAGCGATCCGGTTGATGGATGCCAGGCATTGTTCGTTTTTCAACAGCTTCAGGCTGGCTGCTGCCGCTGCACATGATATGGGATTGGCGGTAAAGGAATGGCCGTGAAAGAATGTCATCATCCGATCATCCTGTACAAATGCGTCGTGGATCTTCCTTACACATGCGGTAACGCCCAGCGGGAGGGCACCCCCGGTGAGTCCCTTACTGAGGCAAATAATGTCAGGTTTCTGCTCCATATATTCGCTGGCGAAGATCTTTCCTGTGCGTCCAAATCCCGTCATCACTTCATCCGCTATGCAGATGATGTCAAACTGTTTTGCTTTCTCCAAAATCTGGTTAAGCAGTATGGAAGGATACATCTTCATACCCCCGGCCCCCTGGACCAACGGTTCATAAATGAAACAGGCTACCTGTTCACCGTGCTCTTCGATGGTGGCCAGTGTTTGCTCTATGTTTTCCTCAGATGGCGTATCCATGTAGATCACTTCAAACAACAGATCGTGGAACGCGAGTGTGAATACACCCCGGTCGGAAACGCTCATGGCTCCAAACGTGTCTCCATGGTAGCTGTTACGAAAGGCCAGGATCTTTCTTCTTGCTAAAGCGCTTTTTTTGTTACTCAGGTTCCACCAATACTGGACAGACATTTTCAGTGCTACTTCGGTGGATGTAGAACCGTTATCGCTGTAGAATATTTTTTCAAATTCGCCCGGCAGCAGAGGGATCAGGTTTTCAGCGAGCTCGATGGCGGGCTTGTGGGTAAAACCGGCAAAGATGATATGTTCAAGGGTAGAGGCCTGTTGGGCGATGGCCTCAGCGATCTTAGGGTGTGCATGCCCGTGAATATTCACCCACCAGCTGCTGATGGCATCAAGGTATTTATCTCCTTTGTCATTGTACAGCCACGCGCCCGCTGCTTTATCAATGAAGATGTTCTCATCTGCATGCTTCTGATGGGTAAAGGGATGCCAGATGTATTTGCTGTCAATATCCAGGTAAGACATGCAGTAAAGGTAGCACCCAAATGAATTGGGAAACCGCAGCCTTCCAAAATCAGCCGCATCTTTGTTACGGCAGTTTGAATTTGTTGTTCATGAGGCCCGCGATCCTTTCGGCGCGGTTTTGTTCATCTTTAAGGGCATAGATGTACTTGACCAGCTCCCTTTGTTTTTCCGGGGTCAGCTTATAGAAGGCGGCCTTTGCTTCAGGGTCGTCGTTCAGGCATTCCAGCATTTCTTCCGGTATGTATACATCGTCCTCATCGTGGTACAGGACAATATGGACCATGTCTCCTTCGCCTTTTTTCAGCTTCTTCCGGATCTCGGCGCGAACCGGCAGGAAAAGCTCCCCATTGCCCATGGGCATGAGGTGGTATTGCCTCAGCTCAAAATCATCTATCGTCCCCCTTACCTTTACCCATCCAAAATGGGCATGCGGGTCAGGAGCAACGCCCGGAAGCCGGCAATAGGTCCAGCCCCCTTTGCCGGGGAATTTCTCGAGCTTCATTCTTTCATTCACCAGGGGCTTCATCACTGTTCTTTTTCAGAAAATGAATATTTCGCATCAGACCCTTATAGCCCGTTCTTTTGAGGGGAGAATCCGACAAATACTTTTTGAAGTTCTCTTCTGTCAATTCTTCCCAATCCTTGTCCGAAAAGCCGGTGATGGCTGCGCCGGGTTTCAGGGCCTCATGCTGGTGTGGTGTTGCGAACCTGTTCCATGGGCATACTTCCTGGCATATATCGCAGCCAAACATCCAGTTGTTGAACTTCCCCTTAAAGCTGTCAGGTATAATGGCTTCTTTCAGTTCTATGGTGAAATACGAAATGCAGCTGCTTCCATCCACTATCTTGCCGGCTTTGATGGCCTGGGTAGGACAGGCATCTATGCATTTGGTACACGTTCCACAATAGTCCTTCGCATAAGGTGCATCGTATTGTAGTTCGAGATCAGTGATCAGGGTGGCTATAAAGAAATACGAGCCTGAATTCCTGTTGATGATATTGCCATTCTTCCCGATCCATCCCAGCCCGGACTTGAGCGCCCAGGATCGTTCCAGTACAGGCGCGGAATCAACAAAGCCCCGTCCATTTACCGGGCCCGTCTTTTCTTCCAGCAAACGGATGAATTCTTTTAACTGTTTACGTATCACCTTGTGGTAATCATTTCCGTAAGCATAACGGGAAACCTTAATCGAGGTTTCTGTTGGCTGGGAGGCAGTGGGGA
>Ga0315900_10008951_pt1 | contig 12783 bp, 13 predicted proteins | sample LakEriMetagenome_FD_203521 | JGI IMG/M metagenome (GOLD analysis project Ga0315900, IMG submission 203521) | Freshwater fungal communities from buoy surface, Lake Erie, Ohio, United States - Buoy 12 MA114 | ecosystem: Environmental > Aquatic > Freshwater > Lake > Lake biofilm | place: USA: Lake...
CCTGACGACCTGTCCGAAGGCGACTTTGTTCGCTGGGATTCAAGCGGTGGCGCAGCGCAGGGCCGCATTGAGCACGTAATGCGCGAAGGCGTACTTGGCGTTCCAGAATCTGACTTCAAAATTAACGCTACGCCAGAAGATCCTGCTGCACTAATTCGTATTTATCGCCCCCAGGGAAATGGCTGGGGTGAGACTGACAAGCTTGTCGGTCACAAGTTCTCTGCGCTCCGCAAAATTGAAGCACTCAAGCCTGCGGAAGACGTTGAAAAAGATGCTATCAAGGCAGCCCCAGATTCACTGCAGGTTGGCGATTATGTCAACTGGCAGATTGGTGATCAGTCTGCCTATGGTGAGATTGAAGAAATCATCACTGGTGGTAGCGTTGAGCTTCCTGGCTCGGAAGGGTCTGTTGAGGCATCACCGGAAAACCCGGTGGCAGTTATCTGTGTCTACGCCCCACAGGGCGAAGGCTGGGAAGATAGTGGTGTGTATGTAGCTGTACAGTTCAGCGCACTCACCCGAAGTAATCCGCCCGTAGAGGCGGAGGAAGACGAGGAGACAGAAATGTCCGAGACCGAGAAGGATCTCGTCGCCGGGGAGGTCGTTGAGACCGCCGCTGCGGAAGAGGTCATTGACGCGGAGAAGAAGACCCGCGTAACCGTAACCGTCAGCACGGAAGGCGATAAGCCAGCAGCTGACACAGCCGCTCCTATTGCAGTAGCAGAGGAGAAGGAAGAGGAAGCAGCGCCAGAGGAAATCAAGGCTTCTGCCGAGCCGTGCGAATGCCCAGAGGGCGGATGCGATTGCGGCCCAGGAGAAGTTGTTGAAGACCTTAGCGTGAAGGCCGTAGAGCCAACACCTGCCTCGGCACCCGCCCCAGCGCCCGTTGCGGCACCTGAGCCAACACCGGCCCCAGAGCCAGTGAAGGAAGAGGCGCCTAAAGCTGCTGAAGATAAGTCTAATGTCAGCCCACGCTACAAGAGTGGCGTGAGCGATCAGGTTCTTGCTGGTATCAGCGGAATCCTTGCCGATCTCACCGAAGAGGACCGCGCAGCGGTTCTTGAAGGCCTTGGCGTCCAGAAGGACGGTGAGGAAGTGGTGGAAGAGGCCCCAATTTCTGATACTGAAGTGACCCTTGAGGTCGTTCAGGAACCCGCCCCTGAGGTAGCCGAGGCAGTTGCCGAAGTTGCCGAAGAGGTTGTTGCCGAAGATGCGCCAGCTACTTCTCTGGAGGAAGTCGCAGCCATCGCCAAGTCGGCACTCGATGCAGCCATTTCTGCGCAGCAGGAGGTCGTTGCTGTTAAGGCAGCCATGACCGATCTGTCTGCAGAAAAGGCCAAGGTTGAGGGGGAGCTTGCGAAGGCCATGGACCTCGTTGGTCGCATGATCAACGTGCCTATGGGACGCAAGAGCGTTGGAACCAATACTGTTAAGTCCACGAATGGAGAGAAGGCCCCGTGGCTGGACCCATTCATCGCGCGTCTTCTTGACGCACAGGAGTAAAAAATTATGAGCGACGCACTTCGCGAGAAGCTGCAGGACGTTCACAAGGGACTTGAATCCCTGAACGACACCGCAATCGTCAGCCGAGAGGGTGGCGATAACCTGGACGTTGCCGAAGCTTATGCTGTTCAGCGCGAACTTCGCAAGAAGTTTGGCAAGATGAACACGTCAGAGCTCGGTGAGGCCCTTGACATTCAGGCAGGTCGCGAGACGGGGAAGCAGGCTTCGGCTGATATCCTCAACCGCCTTGCGGCAGCAAACCCAAACATTACGAAGTTGCTGGACGCCAGCGGCGGAGCGGCTCTTATCCGACAGGACCTTGAGCCAATCCTCTACTCGCTGTTCGTAAAGCGCTTCCCATTCTTTGAGCGCATCCGCAAGGAGCCTGCAAACGGCCTCGTGCACGCGTTCAACCAGCAGACCGCTTACGGTGACGCCGTCTTCCAGACGGAGACCGGCACCGTGACCGATGATGCCGCGACCTACGCTCGCCAGACGACTAACGTCGCCGTGCTTGCGACCCGCCGTGGTATCACGCTGAAGAGCCAGTTCGCCCTTACGCAGGGTGGCTCGCCCTTCAATGGTCTGTCCTCGGAACTTGCCTCTGGCGTAACCGCCATCGCTGGCAAGCTTCAGAAGACTCTCTTCCAGGGCAACGCCTCGGTCACCTCGGGTGCAGGCGCGACCACTGAGCTCGGCGCGTATGACGCGAACGGGTTTGACGGTCTCCGCAAGCTCTTGGGTTCGGCCGCTGGTCAGGGCGAGATTGTCACGAAGGGCACCGCTGCCTATCTCGAGTCAATCAACAGCGCTGTTGCCGCAGTTCTTGATAACGGTGGAAACCCATCGGCAATCCTTTGCTCGCCAACGGATTACGCTGGTCTCGTCAATGAGCTGACGAACCTTGTCCGCTACAACGCACCTGCAGCCGATCAGGCCGCTGGCGCGACGTTCGGGCAGGTTGTGACGGCCGCTGGCGCGCTCCCAATCCTTGCGGTTGCGGGCGATTCCATCGGGTCATACACGGTCACTTCGCCGACTACGGCGAACTACCGCGATATGTACGTCGTTGACGAGGACACGTGGAGCATGCCGTACCTCGGTGCGGACAGCATCACGACCCTTGAGATCCCAGTTGGGGTCAACGGTGCCCTTTCGCGCCTCTACATCATGTATGTGATGTTTGGCCTTAGCAACAAGGCTCCGCAGTTCAACGCGAAGATTCGCGTTACCGTCTAATCCCTTTAGGGCTTAGAAATTCAAAGGGCTGGCAGAAATGCCAGCCCTTTGATATTTTATAGAACATGAACAAAAATCTTCACTTTATTGGAGAGATTGCCAAGACGGTGGCGAGGAGCTACAACCCCAATGTTCGGGTTTTAGTATCTGGCCCGTATGAGGGCCGAGTTCAGCTTCCGGATGGGTACACAGCAAAATTTGACAGCAGCGGCAGGGCATTAATACCGCGAAAAAGCCTTGGCGCAGCCAACGCAATCGGGATTAGGAAGGTTCCTGCCCCTCGGAAGAGTCGGAAGCGCCGGCGGCAACGACCTGAAGGGCAGCCGCATCAAAGGTAAAGTGCATTGTGCCGTAGTGCCTTGTAACTGCATCTACCTTCATCCAAATTTCCCCGCCAATATCCCTCCAGTCATTACAGAAGGTAAAGTCCTCCCCGATGAAGAAGTTCTCCTCATCTCTTGAGTAGCGGAAGTACTCAAAGATTTCAGTAGGCATATTCTTTTTGCGCTCTTCCTCGGTATCGCCATTCGGCTCAAGGTATTTTCTTTCTGGAAATGACTCTTGAAATTTTTCAAATACAGATCGGTGAAGCACCACGCAACCAGTTCCCACCTTCTCAGCGCGAACGAAATTAAGATCTAATGCGACCTGGTCTAGGTCTTTTGTTGAGTCTTCGTTCACGACAAAGTTTGGGGTTGACAAATAAGATGACAGGTGCTCTGGTTGGGCCTGCGGGCCAGCCGCTAGGACATAGTCCTGCATCCGCTTAAGGTTCGGAGACCTCTTTGAGCACGGAAGGCCAACAAAGGGCTTGCCGCTCAAGACAGCTGCCAGAACGTCCTGCGCCTGGACTTCAATGTCTCCATCAATCATGACGAGATAGTCATACCCACTTGCCATAAACTTTGAAATGATTCTGTTTCTTGCAAGCGGGAGAATTGACATCCCCCACACAATGTTCCATCCAAATTTAAGGCCGAACTTTGAGCAGGCTCGTTGGATGTCAAGCACTGACTTGGTATATCCCCAGCTTACGCTCCCTTCAAGAGAGGGCGTTGAGACATACACTTTTGGCAGGGCAATCTGCTCCTGCTGCTCTGCTGCCAACTGTGCTTCCCTATTTGCTCGTGACTTCTTGCTCATGTTACCTCCCTGCGCTAACCACTATACCATGTCCGTAGATCGTTTGTGGGTGGACTATTGGGGCATAAAAGTTCACAATCTAGGCATGATCCGAATAACCGTTCCTGTAACAGACATAGCCACGCAGATTGCCACATACAACCGAATTGAGATCGGTCGTGCGGCAAGCAAGGCTGACGCCGATGCTCGGACTGGCACATGGGTTAGCCTTGGACAGGTAATTACCCTTGTCCCCCTAGTAAGCGCCTATTCCTACGACGACGAGGGGGCTGCCGACGGACAATTTCACACCTATCGCCTTGCCCACTCAGGCACTGGAGCCACTGGGGGCTGGTCTACCATCAAGGGAAGAACTCTTGGGTACCTCACGGCCCCCGAGTACCGAGCATACGAACTTGGGGACCTGACAGATGCATCTGGATCAGAGCTAACAGACGCTGCACTTGATGCCTTTATTGCTACCGCATCTAGCCTTGTAGACGCATACGCTGGCTACTCATTTGCTTATCGCCAGAGCACTGAGCGCCACACTTGGCGTCAAAAGAATCGTCGCGTGTACCCTCGCAGCAAGCCGATTGTCTCAGTGGTTTCATTTAAGGTATACGTCAGCAATCAGCAGAATGCAGCGTTTACAGTGCAAGACACTTTCGTTAATGCTGACCAGGGATACGTTGAAATCACCAGCCTAGCCAATGTCACCTACTCGCTTTTCCCAGCGATTGTGGCCCTAGGGCTTATTGAGCCAGTTGCGGAAATTACCTATACACACGGATATGAGTACACCCCGTCCCAGATAAAAGACGCAGTGGCACTTACGGCAACCGACCTTATTGCTCGAGACTCACTGGCAAAGCAGGGCCTCAACGGGCTTAGCCGCCTTCGCGTTGGGGAAATGGAAATGTATAGCGATTTGCCGCAAGGAGGGGGCCTTGCGCACCCGCTGCCATCGGCCGCATGCGCAATTCTGGATCAATATCGTTTTATTTCGGTGAGATAAATGGGTCTTCCGGGATTCGTTACGCCAATACAGCTTAAGCGAACTGCGCAGACTGGACATAGCGCAGTTGGCGATCCAGTGGTTACGACCTCTATTGTCTGGACTAAGCGAGGCCATTATCAGGAGGAGCAGGGAACTCACGTTCAGGGGGACACTGGGCCAATTGAGTACCAAGTGTTTAAATTTTGGATTCCATTCCTGACCGGCTCTGATCGTCCCGTGATCACCGACAAGCTTATCGCCGACGGCTATGAATATATGGTCACAGAGATTGAGCAGGAATCACTGAAGCACCACCTCATTGTTCGCGCACATCGCGTAGAGGACTAATGGCAAAGGCAACACTAGGTAGCCGCGGAACTATTTCTGGCCTACAGTCAAGCATCAAAATGCTTCAAAACCTTACCAAGGCACTTAGAAGCGATGCCTCTCTTGGGGCAATTAACTTGATGCAAGACATTGCATTCAAGAAGATTGAAGAGGCTGTATATGGAGACAAATACGGCAAAAGCCTAGCGCAGATATTCAGCCGCACGCGACCAAAGACTAGGGGCGGGTATACATCAAAGAAAAAGGGTTCTGGAACCCCGGTTGACACTGGGAGGCTGCAAAACGCCCTTGTGATTCCAGATGCACCATATGGGATATTTAAGCGCAACCGAGGCTCTCGTGGTCACTTTAGCGTGACCTATGGCGCAGATCCAGTTGACCCAGACAACGAAAACGAGCGATATTTTGCCAAGGTTGAGCGCAGGTACAAGTTTTTTTCTGAGGGCCTTGACGAGTTTGAAAAACAAGAGACAATGGAAAACCTCGGCAAGGATCTTGCCGAGGTCTTCACACGTCAGGTCAGAAACCGCCTAGCGCGGCAATTGCGAAGGCGCTAATCGCAGTTCAAAACCTTTAGGTCGTCCCACCCGCGCTTGCCGACCGTGAGGGTCAGCAGTCCGCCTGGGGACTCAATTCCAGTGATCTCAGTAAACCACTGCGATCCACCGTCAAGCGACGGTGCTTGGATATGTGTCCTTTGTCCGTGCGTGGCCACTTGCAACGAGTGGAAGTGCCCAGTGAGCAATAGCGATGCGTCGCCTGTTGGGCGCTCGCCAAATGCCTGACCCTTCCACCAGTTTGCAATTTTACCAATTGGGTTCTGGCCACCTGATCGTGCCTGGTGACCGTGGGCAAGACCAACAATAGTTCCGTGCACGTCAAGCGTGAGCGTTAGATTGGTGCCAGCAATCAAGAAAGACACGTGTTTGTACCTTTCTGGGTTTGCGGCAAGAATCTCTGCGACCTGCTCAAAAATAGCAAGGTCGTCGTTGTCGCCAAATGTGGTGTATGCCTTGCCGTTCTTTCGGTTCTCACCGTGATTGCCAGGCACAGCGGCAACGATTACTCGAGGGGCCAGCTTGGACCAACGCTCAAGCGCCTTTACTAAAAGCCGACGCATAACCTTGATTTGGTCTCGCCGATCTAGATCTACCTGGAATCCCTGCATCGCGTAGTGGCCGTCAGTACTCTCAATGAGGTCGCCAAGCCCAACCACCACTAGTCGGTCTAGGTTCCTGCCAGCCTTAACGAGCTCCTTCCACCGAGCCTCTACAAGGTCAATGCCTCGGTTGAATCGCTCAACGACGGCAGCAGATCCACCGCCCTCGCCCTTGCCCATCTGTGTGTCGGACACCGCGACAACTAGGGCGGTATCGCCAGTCTCGTCTTCTGAATTTACAGGAACTGGCTTGTGCTTTTTGATCTCTTCAATAAGCTTTTCAACGTCTGCGTCTGGGCGGTTGCTTCGTGTCCTAATCTGGGCGCGGTAATAGTACATTCGCTGTACGTTTCCCTCGCCAATGTTTGAGTCCCATGTCCTAAACTGAATCGTGTCGTCAGCAATTTCAAACTGCCCAGGATCAAATCCCCACTCCTTAAGAAGCGAGTCCCAATCTGGTCTCGGCTTGTTCTGCTGCACCGTAATTGAGCCGGTCCTTGAGTTTTCATCCCAAGCAACACCAGGCTCCCATCCTTCTGGGTGCTTTCGCTTTGGTCGGCGAGCCTCCTCTATGTCCGCCTGAACGGCTTTAAGTTTGTCAAATTCGCTCATGACTGCACACACGAGCACTGCTTGCGCCTGTGGCGATTAACCGTCCAGGGCTTTGCTGACTGACCTTTGGCTTGTAGCCACGTAGAGATGGTCACAGCATCAATGCTAAAATCACCACAAGCTTGGTCAAGCGCCTCGTTCTCCTCTTTGGAGATTGCGGCCTTTACAGTGGCTACCGTGCAAATGCCGCCGACTCGCTTGTTTGCCTGTAATGTCTGGATCTCTCCCAGCAGGTTTGTTACCGAAGACATAACTCTCCTTCCCGCCGATGCATTTAGAACATCGGTACGAATAGAGCATACCACACAGCTGTGGAAAAGTCCCTCCCCGAGCGCTAGATATAAGGGAGAAGTGTTGCTATTTTATAAGAACTAGCACTATAGCAACAGCCGCGCCGACAATGGCAAGCAGGGCTGCTGAGTCTGGGACAAGCCACCTGAAGGCGCTTTTGGCCTGGGCCTCGGTTGCATCTTTTGCATTCATCTTGGATACAATCTCGCCGACATCGCTAAGAATCTTGTCAACTTTTATTTCAATGCTGCCGACGCGTGAGGTCAAGTCTTCCATTTTTGCGTCCATATGGCCCCTCCAATAGGCAAGAGGCGCGGCATCTTCGGCCGCGCTGAGGTCTGCGGGTATCCGTGGGATGGTCATTGCGGAAACTTAACACATTTTGGGTGGATGTCTAGAGCACAATCTTCTATGTAGACATTTTTAGTCTTGAGATAAACACCCAATGGGGGTACATTTCACATATGGTTGGTGTGTATGAGGCTATTTTTACCGCGCTGAGTGGTGACGCCACGCTCCAGACGTTGCTATCTGGCTCAGCTACGGATAAAAGGGTCTACCCCATCACCCACGTCGGTAGAGCGCAATCCCCGGCAATAAGGGTTGCCGTGATCAATGGCGCGAGCGATGTCGGCCTTCCGGTTGATCGTTTGTCTGTGGATATTTTAGTCTCCAGCAAAATTAACACCACAGAGCTAAACAACATTTCCGCAAGGGTAGATACGCTTTTAAATCGCAAGCGGCTAGCTGGGCCGTCGGGTTCTGTAATGCATCTGTGCCGAAAGATCTATGAGTCTGATGGGTACGACAGCACAGAACTTGAATACCAGCGGGTCGTTAGGTATCGGATTATCAAGACATAACATATAAGGAGCAAGAACAATGCTTACGCTTGGTTCTGGCATACTCGAGGTGGCTTACTGGGTGAGCGGTCGCGCAAAGGGGACGGCGGATTATTTCACGTCCACTTCAGGCGGCTATACCACTGTGTTCTCCATCGGCGAGATCGCCGGCGATGTTGAATTTGACATCAACTATCAGGAGCGAGAGTTCTACGGTCAGTACAACTTCCCGATTTACAAGGCCCACTTCGGTGGTAAGGTTGAGGCGCGAGCCCGACGGGTTGAGCTGAACGTTAACTCACTCAAGAACTTCTTTAACTCAAACGGCACCGCAGCGTATATCAGCACGGCCGAGACCAGCTCGTTCGTGTTTGATCCAGACGTTGACGGCGGTACCGGTCAGGCCGCAACGGCAGGCGCTGGTCTTCCACGCCCGCTCTACGTTCGCTTTACGCACAAGCGCACGGATGACTCCACCAAGACGGTTAGGATTCACCTGCCAAAGGCGTACACGATGAGCCTGAACATTCCGTTCACACGTGAAGATATCGTCGTTCAGGACGTTGACTTCATGGCCGTTGTGGACACGACCCTCAAGCTTACGAGCGGCGCGACGTCGGCAGAGCCGACCATCGTCCTCATTGAGGCCTAAGGCTTAAGCCTTAAAAGCCTGGTGGGCTGGGGGTTTCCCCAGCCCACCAGCAAGATTCCAAATCCCAGATTTACCCACCACCGCGGGGGTATAATCATGTAGCCCAAGGGAGGCGGAGAATCCGCACGGGCATCCATTAAATGTGCGCAAGCACGGAAGTAGGGAGAAATATGAGCACACTGGCAGAACTAAAGGCAAGCAAGGCCTTGAACCTTAACGATCTGGCGGAACTTGAAGAAAAGTATGGTCCGCTTGATCAGATTGATCTTGCTCGGTTTAACGTCGTCCGAAGGATTTTGTGGCTGGTTATCCGAAAGGGCGAGCCTGGGGTCACAGAAGAGGCCGTTGGCGAGCGCTTCACGATGGACACAATGCAGGAAGAGGTCACAAAGGTGCTGCAGGCAAGCGGTCTTCTTGGCACCGGCGACAACTCGGGAAAAGCGGAGGCGGCTGGGGAAGCCTGAACTGGGGAGAGCTGATGGCGTCTTATTCAGACGCCTTTGGCTTCACCCCACAACAGTTTCTCCAACTGACGCTCCCTCAACTGGCTGACTTTGCGGAATTTGCAAAGAAGCGAGACGAGGAGATGAAACGTCAGAACAAGCCGCAGCCTGGCTCGTCTGGCACCGCTGGGACAAAAACGTCTCTAGAGCAAATGGTATCCCAATTCGGAACACAGAAGGCAAAGGCGGAACTATTAAACAATGGCTGAGTCTGAAGTACAGCAACTAGAGTTAAGGCTTAAGGCCGCAGTAGAGGGCCTTGATAAGGTCGTTGCCACCGAGCGCCATCTTACCAATATCCTTGCGCTTTATGAAAAAATTCAGCGCGCAACAAGCCTTGCAAAGGGCCTTGGTGCTATGCCGAGGCAACCGCTAGAGAGTCGCGGTGCAAGCGCGAGTAAGGAAGATCTGCGTAGCGGTTTCGGCTCAACAAACTACGCGGATGCTGAATATCAAAAAAATCTTCGCGACTGGAACGCAAAGCGCGCAGAAATAAACAACGCTATTAGCGAAGCAGCGAATTTTGGCAAGCAATTCGGAGATGCATTTTCTAGCAGCAGTACTGGTAAAGAGCTTTCTAATTTTTCAGCTCAGGCGAAGCGTCTAGATGAAGACGGCGGCGCTTACTACAAAACATTTGCTGAAGCGGCAGAAAAACTTGATAAGGCGATTGACACTAGGCGTGCGTCTAAGGTGGACGAGCTTCGTGAAATTCAAAAAGATTTTGAATATGTAAACAAGAACAAAAAGAAAGAGATTGTCCCGGGGAGCGGCGGTGCGCTTGCTCGAGCGGAGCAAGAGGTTGGAAGGGCAGAGACTGATCTTGCCGATGCACGAAAAAGCCTTAAAAGCGCAGAAGCAGAATCCACTCAGAAAAAGACCAAGGCCGTCAAAGAAGAAGCGAAAGCGGTTAAGGATGCCGCCGACCTTGGGACTGCCGCGTCAAAGAAAATTGCTCAGACCGTCAAGTCCCCAGAAGTAGCCAGGGCTAAGCAGAAGCAGGTTGAGGCGGTTGCACAAGAGGCTGCTGCTGCAAAAGACCTCACCCCAACAAGGTTTCCACGCGGCCAGACCCCTCCAGATATTCGCGCTCGGCTAGATGCAGAGCATGCTGCGAACCAGGCACAGTATCAAGCCGCAAAGAAGGCGGCTGCGGAGCGCCAGCAGCTTCTTGGTCAGCTTGGCTCAAGCCTGCGCGGCGCTCTTGGAACGGCCGCCCAAAGCCCTTTCGGGCGAGCGTATGGTCCGACAATCCGAGAGCTTCGCGGCTCGCAGCTTCCCCTTGCCGACCGAAGACTTACTGGCGTTGGCGCACCAATGGGGGCAGTCAACACACAGGCCCTGCAGGCTGCATTCTCATCGTTAGCATCTGCTGCAGATAGGGCCGCGGCAAACCTATCCCGCATCGCCGCAGCATCAGTTGGCGGTGGCGGTGGTGGTGGTGGTGGTGGCGGTGGTGGTGTGGCCATGCCAGCCGTCAGTGCAACAGAGGCAGGACTTGCTCGGTCTGTTATTGCAGAGATGCTTGCCTTCCCCAAGGCATGGTCGCAAGTTCACGGTGCAATGCGATTCAACGAGGCGCAGTTCAATAAAGACTACGACCTTGGCAAGCAGCTTGAGGCAAGGAATCAGAAAGCCACCGCCGCGTATAACCGAGCAATTGCCAGTACCGGCAATCTTTGGACAAATGCAAGTCAGGGCGCGCGTGGATTTAGAAATGAGCAAGATGGAATTCTTGGTCAGGTAAAAAACGTCATTGGCCTTGCTGCTGGCTATCAAGTACTTCAGGGAATAGCAACTGAGCTTGGCCAAGTCTTTGGGCACCTAAAGAGCGGAATCATCGGCTATAACGCGATGATTGAGCAGGCAACGGTTGGGTTTACAACGCTCTTCCAGAACCAGCACGACCAAGTTATGGAATCTACCACGGCATTCAATGCGCAAAAGGATGCTATTGACTACATCCAGATGGGCTATAGCAGTGCTGGTGAAGCTGCAGAGGCCATGATCAATACGATCAAGGAATTTGCAAACGTTACACCGTTCCGATTCCCAGAGCTTCAAGACTCCGCACTTAGGATGCGAGCATTCGGATTTGGGATGCAAGAAATTCTGCAGTCAACAAAGAATGCTGAAACTGGGGCAATAGAGTTTTCTGGTGCAGTGGTATCGGTAGGTAACGCAGTCTCAGCCCTTGGCGGCGGAGCTGATGCGTTCCGGCGAATCACATACGCACTCGGCCAGATGAAGCAAGCTGGTCGTGTTTATCAAAACGACATGATGCAGCTGGCTAACGCAGGTATTGGTGGATACAAGTACATTGCAAACGCACTTCGCAAAGAAATTACAAAAGACAACACTGGTAAGCGCGAGGATGTTAAAGAGGGCTACGCAAAGCTATACGACGAACTAAGCGGAAACGCCATTGAAACGGTTCGCCGGCTCACAACGAACGGACAAATTTCTGGTGAGGCCGCCGCCCGCGCCATCATGGACGGGATGAACGAAGAGTTCAAGGGCGGCATGGAGGCGCAAAGCAAAACGTTCATTGGTGCCTTGAGCACTGTTGCTGACGTTTCACAGAGTCTTGTCGCCACCATGTTTGAGCCGATGTTCAAGTCTGTTAGCGCGATCACGTATCAGTTTGGACAGTTCCTCCAGACAGACGAGGCTAAGGCGTTTGCGGCCGAAATGAAAAACGTTATTACAGGAATCAAGGACGCATTTGGCGGGGTTGGGGACACCGTTTCCGGAATTGTCATGGGTGTGTTTAGCGACCTTTCCAACGCAATAGATAAGGCTTCTGGGGCAACCGTTGGATTTGGCAGCGTTGCTGGCGCCGTATTTACATACTTCAAAAATGGAATAGGGGCTATCGGCGACGCGCTATCTAACACATACGTTCGCCAGATAGGGCTTGCCGCCTTGGCAACCAAAACTGTATTTGCCTTCCAGGCCTCCAACCCGTTCCTCTCTCAAGTAATGCTGCTTATCGCGGCTATTGGGCTGATGAAGACGGCATATGATCAAAATATTGGAAACGTACAACAAAACTTTGACAAACTTTATACGTCGGTTCAGCCCCTTGTAAGGATTATTCAGCAGAACTTGCTACCTGCTCTTGGTGAGTTTGCCGCAATATTTGGTCTAATCGTGGTTGACACTTTGATTGTTGCATTCAAGGCTCTTGAGCCAGCGATAACGGTCATTGTTCGTGCGTTTGCAGAGTTGATAAAAGCGATTACAGCGCTCAAGGCACCAGTAGCAATTGCAGCCATTGCACTAGCAAGCATGTTTGTTGGTAGCAAGATTGTTTCTGGGTTCAGCGCAATTTCCCGCAAGATCACAGAGTTGCTCTTTAAGTACGACCAGCTTGCGAAGAAGGCTCGAGTTGCCGCAGCCGCCATGGCGGCACCGCCTGGGTACACGGCTGTTGGAGTTGGAAAGTACCGAATGGTCACAGACCCAACTACCGGGAAGAAGACCAGAGACTATTACCTAACGGGTGAGAG
>Ga0315900_10008952_pt1 | contig 12783 bp, 16 predicted proteins | sample LakEriMetagenome_FD_203521 | JGI IMG/M metagenome (GOLD analysis project Ga0315900, IMG submission 203521) | Freshwater fungal communities from buoy surface, Lake Erie, Ohio, United States - Buoy 12 MA114 | ecosystem: Environmental > Aquatic > Freshwater > Lake > Lake biofilm | place: USA: Lake...
ATTGACGGCAACCAGCCAGTTGCTTCGCGCTCTGCCAGTATCAACGGGGGTACGAATCACCACACGCCTGAGCACTTCCAACGCGAGCTTGCGGGTGAGCTTTGCATGATCCTGTGGCACCACGATGGTTGAGAAAATCCGCAGGTCACGGTCAAAATCGTTGATATTGGAAGGCATCAGGCGCGCACATGCAGCTCATAGACGACTGCACTGTCCCCCGCGTAATCTGCTTTGACATGTACAATGTCATAGGCTGCCCCGCCGATCAGCAGCTTGTCGCCCTGTTCGGGTGTCACCAATAACGCAGTGGCGGCAATCGTCACCTTGCGGTCACCGGCCTTAACCAGCCCGCGCGCTATGAAATGTTCGCTGAAATCCTCAATAATCCCCTTGATCGGGTAATCATTTACGGTGCTGGTCACTTGTCCTGTAGCCGTATCGTAGCTCTCTACGGTGGGCTTGCGCAGGGTGACTGATGCGCCGTAGGTTTCAATGCTGTCTTTCGCAAAAGACTGAAATTCGTGAGTAAAGCTCATGCGCGAAACAATTCTGCGGTGGGTGAATCTTTGTACAGGCCGTTCAGTAACTGCCTGACGAGTGGATAGGTGCGCTGCGGATTGGCGTTATCGAAATACTCGATTTCCAGTGAGGCAACCTTCTGGCGTTTTACCCCACCACCGCGAGCTAGTGAGGGTGAAAGCGGTGCTTGAGTTGCCTCAAGCGCCAGCTCTGCGGTTGCGTCTTTCACTGGGCGTGGCACGGAATCCGAATCGATGTTTCGGTAATCTTTGTCATAGACAAGGATACGCGGCCAGCCGAGTGCCTGATTGTACACCTTGATATGCCCCAGCCAGTAAAAATTACTGTCCAGAAAGCTCGTGGCATACAGTATGGCAGCTTCCTTTTCGGGATTGGTTTTCTGCTGCCATACTGTGTTGTTGCGCGCCTGAAAATACGCATCCGCCTCGGCCAAAGTAAGATAGGCGTTGGAATTAGCGAGACCAGTACCGTTTTCGACGACTAGCGTCATGACGTGAATCCTTAACTTGGTGAATGATTAACTCAGCAGCTCGGAAAGAAGCGCTTCGTTCTGGGTGCGAATTGCGTGAAACTCCGCTTCAGTAGGGTCGCGGCCTTCACTCAGGAATTGCTGCATTTTTTCCGCACTGCTGGCGTAATTGGCTTTAAGACTTGGGCTGACCTGAACCAGCGCTATTACGCCGCGCAGGAGTTCAAGGAAGAACTGGGTTTGCTGGGGTGACATGGCCATTATCGTTTCTCCGTATAGGTTAGGATGAGTTGTTCTGCTTCCTGAAGCGCGGTTGCTGCCGCATTCACTTTGGCGACAAAGTCAGCTTCAGGACTTGCAAGTGCGCGTGCTGTACGCGCCAGATCCAGCGCGGTATCAGTTTTTGATACCGCCAACTGAATGGCTTTCACGGCCTTATGGCATGGGCTGGACACTGGCTGCGGCGTGCAGCTGTCCTTGTAAGCAATGGCCGTAATCAACACGCGTTGGTAGTCACTCTCCAGGCCATAAAAGCGTTGGAGCGTGGTTTTGCCCTGTAGGGTCGTGCAGGCAATGAGCATGCAGCACAGGGCGATAAGGCTAAGGTGTTTCATTGGGTTCTTCCTTTCCGAGATTGAAGATGGGGTTTTTGGTGATGGCGCGCAGAATCAAGTTGCCTACGCCCACGATGGTCACAGCGATGGCCATTTGCAGTTCAGGGTCGATATCGATTCCGAACTGGGTGGACATCCACGCCGCGAATATCGCCACTAGATTGAAAATGACGGTTTTGAAGCCACTCAGCATGTGCGCCTCCTATGATTGTTTTTGCTGGCGTTTATTGCCTTGAGGCTTCAGCTGTGCCGCTGGTACCGGTGCATCCGTGGCAGGTTCCTTTTCAGGCTCTGCTTGCGGTGCAGGATCAGCTACTGGCTCTGAAACAGGCGCTTGCTCTTCTGGTGTAGGCACGGGCTGAGGTGTTGAGAAAAGCTCAGGCTCATCCTGATTGGCGGCAGGTGCAGTTTCCGCTGGTGATTCCTGTGCAGCCGTAGATTCGATTGCAGGAACTGGTGTTGTAGGTTCAGGAATGGGAGTGCTGGTTGCCGCCTGAGCGTTCTGGTCAGCAATGGCTTTGTATTCCGTGAGCTTGCCTTCTAGCTCATGCTCGAAGCAAACGTCGTGATAACGGCACAGGATGCTGGCAGCAGCCGATGCGTCCTTCTCAGGAATTTCGCAGACACCATTGTTAAAATGATAGGTGCCGATATCGAGGGTAAGACCGTGGTTCGGTCCATAGGTGGTAAGTTTAACGGTGCGTTCCATAAGATTTCTCCGATAGTTGATGGGTGAAAGACAAAGGGGAGCCCGAACGGACTCCCCTTTGCTGCGTGGTTAGAAAGAAGTGGTTAGTTGGTAATGCCCGTCAGCGCGCCGATGCCCTTTTCAGAGAAAAGCGCCATGCCGCAGTACCATTTGACACGAGTGATGGTTTCATCCTTCGTTTCCGAGATGCCCACTTCGTCGATCTGCAAACCGTTGGCATTGGCAGCGGTGATGCCGGAAATACCGTGCATCATCGAGCCATCATCCAGCGTACCGGCAATCACCGACGTACAGGTCGTGGTGGTGCCTTTGGTTTGGTTCACAGGGAAATAGTCGTTTCGGAAAATCGGGATATTACGGTACGCAGGCACCTGCGAACCGTTTGGCAGGGTGACGACATCACCGATGCTTGCACCACCTAACGCACGCAGAAGCGCAAGATAGGAACGAATAGTGCGAGAGTGCATCAGGATGTAATCAACCTGACCATCCTTATCCACCACCTTATCGAGCAATTCGTCGAGCAGCTGGAAGGATAAAGGATCGCCGTTAGCACCAGTGCCCGTCACAGACTGCCCAGGCACGACCAGCGACAGCATGCCGTTGAAGCTGTTGCCTGTACCGTCACCGTTAATCATGGTGTTTTGGTACTGACGGCCTACGGACTTCGCTTTCGAGGCGACCTGAGTGGCTTTCTGATCCTGCACCGTAGAGCGTGTGGCTTGGATCAGACCGTTCACTTCGGCATCACCGACGATAGTGGTCAGGCTGGAAGTCACCTGCGTGAAGGTTGCAGGGGCTTTGGCGGTAATGGTGCTACCCACGCCAGCAAATTGCACGTCGCCTAGTGCGTTTTCACGGTTATAGGCGAGCGCGTTTCCTTCAATTGGCTGGAAAGGAAGCACTTGGAAGAACTGGTTAACAGTGATGACGTTTTCAATCACCCCCGAAACCAGCAAGTCTTGGGAGAGCTTGGCGCTCTCCGCGAGAGTTACAGAAGGCATAATGGTTCTCCATCATTGAGGTTAAAAAAAGGTTCAATGACGCTCGAACGTTGGATCCCCCGCTGTTCAAACGTGGGTTTTGCTTGCCAACTTCCGCAACCGGCTCCCCCGAAAGTGAAAGTGAGTGACAACAAAAAAGGCGGTCACCCTCACGGTGAACGCCTTAAAACTGGTGGTATGGCTGGTGCAGACTATTTGCGCTGCGCAAGCCCTTGGGCAATTTTATCGACTGAATTCAGCTCGGCCTTAGAACCCGCATTAGTGTTTTTGCCACTTCCCGCAGGTGAGCCGCTGCCCGAAGCATTGCTGCCCTGATAGAATTTGGGTTTTTGCTTCTTGAACTGATCGGAGAAGAAGCTGTCGATGGTCAGGTCAGGAATGGGATTGCCAGACTCATCACGCACGATGACATTGAGATGATCATCCAGCGCAAAGCGATTGCGGGTGAGTGTCAGCACATCTTCGACATCATCAGCAAAAACGCCCGATTTGGTAATGGCACGTCGCACCGTATCGTTGAGGATGTAGTTTTTCTTGTCGCCTTCAACCCGCTCAATGGTTTCCTGACTCTTTTTGAGCTTCTTCTCATAATCGGTTTTGAGATCGCTCAATTCCTTGGTGAAGTTGGCTTTGGCGCGCTCCAGGGCTTCCTCATATTTACCCTTGGCTTCCAACGTCTCACGCTCGCGCTGCTCTTTTTCCGTTTCCCATTCTTTTTCTTTTTCCATAAGTTTGGTGTATTTTTCACGGTCAATCGATTCGAGCTCCTTGGCGGTTTTGTTGAAGCGAGTTTCAAAGTCTGTGCGAATTTTACGTTCGCTATTCAGGGCTTTGTCTTTCGCATTCAGCGCAGACAATAACTCGGCAGGATTGATGGCAAATTTTCCATCCTCTGCTTGCTTGTAGAATTTGCGGCTTTCCTCTGGCACTGCGTCCAGAGAATCAATCGAAATGGGAAGATCAGACATAGGGTCTCCTTGGGTTATGGCATCCCGCCAGTTGAACATGCACGCACCCAGCCTCACGCCGGAATGCGCGCAACAAAAAAGCCGCCTGAGTTTCCTCACAAGCGGCTTGCATCTGCGATGATCGCAGAATTCAGATTACGTTAGATATGTTTTCCTGCCTTTGTAATGACAGCACAGGCATAGATACCGCGTCATAATGGAATGCACGCTATTGCCTTTGACAAATACCGCTGGATGAACCGCTAAAAATTCCGTGCTGGATACGCCTTCATGAAACTCGCACACCTTGCATTCTAATCTCTGCGCAGCATCGTCTTCGCTGGAAACATGACTTGTCTGTTTCCCGCCTTCAATCACCTGAAATCTATGCTGTATGACATCCATTCCGCCATTGTATCAGCGGGGATTATATTTGCAACTTTGCAAACAGTTTTGCCTCCGTTTTTTTGAGAGCGTCGAGCGTGAGTTCTTGCCCGCTAAAGTCAAAAAACTTTTCCACGGAAAGGTTGCCGTCGAGAAAGAGTTTAGCCTTGGTTTTGCCGAGCACATCTTCGACAAATTCCCGCGGCTGTTTTTTAAGCCATTGCTGATAGGTCAGCGATTCCGGCACTTGCCCATCCATCGATGCGCGTGTGGCTTCGGGAAGCTCCGCAAATTCACTGCCAAGTTCCTGCCAGCTTTTGAGAATTGGCGACGTTGTCGAGCGGCAGTTGGGATGACGCGGCGGCATCGGCCCCGTATTCAGGTTATGGGTGGTGCCGTCGAGCGAGATACAAATCTTGGATGTGCGAGAATCCAGTGTGGCAACAAAACGCCAGCCCTTCACCAGATCAGCATTGGACTGATAGAGCTCATCCCGCGCGCGCGCCGTCACATGGGTGACAGAGGTACGCACCAGCCGCTCCACATCATCACGGGAACGTTGCAGCAATCCGTCTTTATAGTTCAAGGCTTTGGTGCCGCGAATCCTGCGAACAATCTCAGGGGTTGTTTCGCCTTCCACCATGCCAATACGCAGTGCCTGTTCAATACGGGTGACTGTATCAGCGCTCAGGTCTTTCACTTCGTCAGCGATGAACCTGCCGGCCAGCGGCTTGGTTTCGATAATCGCACGCAGTATCTCAACCGAAGGCCGTACCAGCGTAATTTCAACAGGGATGAGCTTTTCGATCAGGTTGGCAGTAAATTCAGATTCATACTGACCGATACCAGAGAGTTTTCCGTCCAGCTGGTTATACAAAACCGCATAGGCCTCTTTAGTTAACGTCCGTATTTCAGCGAGCATTGCCTTCAGACGACGCTCTGAGAAGTCGGTAATTTCAGCATTGGCGAGTTTGCTGAGAATATCCTGTTCGCTGCGCACCAGCGTTTCCAGAATCTCACGGACTGTCTTGCTGGAAAGGCGTTGCAGGTAAATTTGATGCTTAACGCTTGCATCAAACAGGGCTTCATTGACGGTTGGCATCGTTTTGGTCACTTACCTCGGGCACATCGTTAAAACTTTCGCCCTCCGCATTGATGAGTTCGATTTCTTCTTGAACATCCAGCTCCTCGCGCAGCACACCGCGCCGTTTCATCTCGGTCAGGTATGTTTCGCGGGATAGCTCGCCTGAGAGTCTGGACTTGAGCAGCGTATCTTCGTCCTTTCCTGAAATGAGCGAGAGCCCGAAATCCTGATTGATGTCGATGCCGCCAAACTCTGTATCGGTGAGCTTTGCCCATTGCGCCATAAGGTTAAAGACTTCTGCGAACGCATTTTCGAGCTTACGCACCATATCCTGCAAGGAAGAGTGTGACTGCGCGGTATCGAGTGAAGCTGCGGTTGCTGTCGATGCACCAGGCCGCTTGAGCAGAAGCTGCGCGCCCATCGAATCCATTTTTTCTTCGATGTCTTTGATTGCCTGACGGCCAGCTTCCACCGCTTTGCCTGAATGCTCGACATAGGTGAGTTTAGCTTGTGGGTCATCGGAGATAATCATTCGATTAGGCCCGACTTCGATTTCTTTCTGGTCTTGATTAAAGCCAGCGCCATGAAGCAGCGGGAAGCGAATAAAATGCAGGATATGCTCCTGATCCGAAGACGATTGCCAGTGCTGGATGTTGAGATGCGCCAGATCCAGCAATGGCGGCTTGGCCGTCATGAAGCCGGTTTTACCAGTGTAGAACGTCACCAGCGCAATACGCTTGAGTGATATATCGCCCTGATCGACCAGCGCCCACTTGTCTTTACTTTCAAGCTGATAGACTTCAAAGCGATCCGGCGTAATGACGCGGATGCGCTGAACGATTTTCTCTCCCCAGTCACCATCGGGGATACTGACAGCTTCACGAATACGAATCTGAGTGAGCTGCTTCACACCTTCAACGGTTTCCGTGCGCCATGCAAACAGGTTTCTGGCCAGCACGTTGATACAGTATGGACGAAGTTTAGCCGCTTTCTCATCGGCCAGTGTGCCATCGGTTTTATTAGGCGGATAATCGACAAGGATATGTGTCAGTCCGTCGCGTAAACCAGCTTCTAGCACCTCTCGGGCAAAGGTGGTGATATTGCTACCGCACAGATCGATGTTTTCCGCCCATTCGTCTATCAGTTCTGGGGTAGATTCTTTCACTACCACGGGCTTTGAAAACGGTTTGCCCACCATTTTCTGAATAGTATCGGCAAAGGCATTGTAGAGAAACGAGCGTGCCAAACGGTTACGATAGGCTTGCTGGCTTTCTTTGGGCTCACGCGGCAAATAGCGCGTGCCAGCTGCACGAAGGGCATCGTTGCCCTGCATGAGCGTATCGACAAGTTCCAGATTGTCCTGCATGTCGAGCCAGTCAAGGCTTGGCGTGGCAACAGTGGTTTTCTTAATGGTCATAACTACAGCAAAAACTCTTGGCTTTGTTGTTTATCGCCACCACCCATGAGCGCGTAGCGGCTTTCATCAGCGGCGTGGTCTTCAGAATCTGTGTCCACATCGTCAGGATTTTTCTGGTCACGCTGAAGGACAGGCACGGTACGAATCCAGTCGGTACAATTCTCAAAAATCCATAGGCCAGGGCTTTCTGGCTTATCGGAAATGGCGGCTTGCAGCATGGAGCGCATTTTCTGCCAGCCAGCGACACGGTTATTATCGGCTTTGGAAAAGACGATCTGACCGCCCACTTCGCGCGCGCCTTCACGGAGCTGGTCGTAAATGCTTGGCCCACCTGCCTTGATAAAGATTGACGGATCAGCAACGCAGCCGCGCCAGATGCGGTTCTGGCTGCGATTGGCTATTCCAGCTCCGAGCTGCTTATTGTTCAGATGCAAGCCGACATTGGCCTTGGTGTAGCCCTGCACATCCTTATCAACGGTGTACCATTCGCCAATGCGTATCATGGAGCCACGCGGGAAGTGTTTGTTCAGTGCCTCAATCGGCACGCCGTCACTTTCCGCCCATAAGCCCAAGGAAGATGGCTTGGCTGATCCCCAGTCAAAGGAACGGCGCATGCGCCAGCCCGAAGGAATCTCGAAGGGTGTCAGTACATGATGGGTTGGGCTCCAGACATCATCGAAGAAGCCGCCCGCGACAATATCCCAGATGCCAAAGCGCCATGCTTTGATAAGTGCCGATGATCCCGATTGAAGCAGACGACGCTCATAGTTCGGGTCTTTCAGCGTCAGCGCGGGATTGTCTTCCAGACGAGCAGGAATAAATACCCGCACTTCGTGGCTGACAGGGTCAATGATGGGTGTGAATCCCCCAGGCGCGGGCGTAACAAATCGCTGCTTGACCCAGTTATGACCTGCACCCCCAGGGTTGCCAGTCATCCGCAACCGCACAGGCACGCCATGCGCAGAACGCAAAGTTGCTCTGATACGGTCAATCGGTGCGGGTGACGGCCAGTTGGTGACTTCCTCGATGCACACCCACGTGTAGCTATGGCCTTGGTAGTTTTCCGCGTCATTCTCATCCCAGAGATGCCGCAGTTTGAGGGTTGCCCCATTACGAAACGTCCAAAGCTGTTCGCCCTTATGCCATGTTGCACCCAGTTTTGGGTAAAGCTGGAACGAGCGGAAGAGCACTTCCTCCAGTTGTTTGTAGGTACGGCGGAAAAATACGCCGCGTGCATATCTGCCATAGAGATGCGCATGGTAGGCAAAGTCGCCCAGCATACCGTCTGTTTTGCCACCGCCGCGCGCGCCGCCATAAAAGACTTCAAAAATCGGACAGCTTAGGAGGGCTTCTTGGGGTCCGGGTTGGGGCTGCCAAACGGCAATATATTGTCGGCCACCGCCTTTGGTTTGAACCTGCTTTGCCATGCGTCGGGATTCTCGCTGAGTTGAGGTGCAACGATGACATGCGGTAAATCCTTGCCGTCTGGTCCCGAGTGCTCATGCCGCTCGGTGTATCCACGGTTCTTGCCTTTGGTTTTCAGGTAAAAAATGATGGCCGTTAAATCACCGTCGCGTATTTTTTCGACAATCTTGCCCTCGGCCAGATCGAGCACACCCTGCTGACATTCTTCGATAACGCGCTGTAGCCGCTTGCTGGACTGGACATAGCTGGTGACCGTGCTTGGCGCGCAGCGGAGTAAATTGGCGGCGACATATTGCAGACCTGCGGATTCTCTCAGTGCATGTTCGATCTGGTCAACAGTAAATCTAGGTTTCCTCGGCATGCGTTGGTTCCGCCTTCAGTTGCTCCAGCCGCTCCAGCGCTAAATCAACCAGATCACGAAGTGCCACCGCGCTATTGAAGACATTGTTGCGCTCTTTCACGAGCACCAGCGCATCAAAAAGCCGTCCGAACTCTTCATAATGCGCAAGATGGATCGTCTTTGTTGCTTTGGATTTGTCGATAATTTCGACTGCTTTCTGGAAAACCTCCTTTTCCGAAGGCAGAAAGAGCAAGGTGATTTCTTCATATTTAGGCGTGCCGAGTGACAAGCTGTCGATGTCTAGTTTTTCGAGTACGTTGAAGGAATCATCGGTCAGGCCAGAATATGCTTTGTATTGCAGAGATAGCGATTCATAGAGCCGCCCGAGGATATTAGGGTCATCCTGCCCAGTGATGGCATTATGTGAAAGCTGGATAGATACCCTGCGCTCAGGCGTTAGGTAATTTTGTATGACCATCACCGGCACCACGCTTTGACCAGCGAGTTTGGCGGCTTCCACGCGGTGATTGCCAGAAAGAACCACGAGTTTGTTGATTTCTATATCGGGATAGATCAGCACCGCACTGGTGGATGCGCCGTCTTTTTTGATGTTTCCAGAAAGGCGGCGCATCTGATCGGCGGTCATGTAACGCGCATTCTCTTCAGCCGAAAGCGTGTAAAGAGCATCGATTGACAAGGTCGAAAAATTGACCCGAAGCGGCTTTTCCTCTCCATCATCCGGCTCAAAGAAGCGAATCTGCTCAGGCTGAAGATAGCTGTATTGATCGGGGTCTGTAGAAAGTTCAACGCTTGCTGGATTGTTTTTCGACATAGGACTTCCCGAATTTAGGCCACCACCAGCGTGAATAAATATCCTGCGGGGTTTCGTTACGCATGGCGGAGCCGTAGTTGATGATATTCCCCTCGGCAGGATCGTCAGCTTCACGGCGATTAAGTATTTCGTAGATACCGCGATATTTCATCGATACCGCGTTATGGGTGCGTGCGGTCGTGACCACAAAATCAATGCGGCTGATGATTTTTTTACTGACGATATCGAGCAAGGTTTTTGATGTGGCGAGATAGGCGATAAACTTGGAGAGTTTCGCTTCGCGGCAGATCGTCACATCCGACAGCAGGTAGATGGTGTGGTGACCAAAGGTGGGGAATTTGGGCAGGCTGTAGATGATGCCGCCCACCAGCATTTTGTCGATAAAGACAAGGAAATTGGCAACTCCCGTTGAATGTATAATAGTTTTCTGAAGGTAGATGTCCTTGATGAAATCCATGTGGCGGCTTTCCGCTTGGACAATCTGTACGCGGCTCTCAGAGTTGAGCTTAAGTGGATCGATTGGGTCATAAGCGAAAGGCTCAGGCTCTTTATAGAGATGCCGCACCGATGACTTTTCCGTTCTGGCGTAGCAGTAATGCGGGACTTTCCGCCCAGTCACATATTCCAGCACAGGCTTGCGGTGAGGGAAAAGCTGATCTGAGAGAATGCAGTATTCGACACCCGAAGCATCCACCTCGTCGATAATGTCGCCAAGCATTTTCGGGTCATAGAGGTCATAATCCGGTGCTGGCCAGTGGATGTTTTCTTCAATGAACTTGAACTGGCTTTCATAGTCGCCTTTGAAAAACGGCGGAAATGCTAAAATGCCCGCGTCTTCGACAATGGCCTGTTTAATGTGCTTTCGCCAGTCCCCTGCGAAGTAGCCGTGCAGCTGCATGTCGGGTAAAAGCTGATCGAGTTTGTCTTTCGCTTTATCGAAGAAGTGGTCAAAGTTCTCGACGTAATAATTGAAATGCTTGATGGCATATTCATTCTTGCGCGCGCCGTAACGTGCCATGTCACAAGCTACCAAAACGGCGGCAGTTTTCTCGAAGAAGCTGTTTACGTCTGACCGCTCTTGAATGAAGGAAAGTGCGCCTTCAAAGCGGATATTGAATTCACGGTTGCTGGCGAGATAGCCTACAGCGGAGGAATACAGGCTGACATCATTGCTGAAGACAGGCAGATGCGGAAACTTAGATTTCAGCGCACGCTCAATCCGAAAACTACCAGAGCAGCATACATAGGCGCGCTCCCATTTCTTAAAGTCGAGGATTCTGAAAACCTGCTCGATGCAGGCGGTTGGAACTGCGCCATAGAACATTGATAGAGCCTTGTTTTTGCATGATATTTCTTTGTTTCGGAGGTCGATTTCTGTGTACGGCAATTGGGCTATGTGCTTGGATTATCTCACCTACCACAACCACCAACGAACCAGACGATGAGACAGAAAGAACCAATCGACTTAGGCAAAGAATTTAGAAAACAGTTTGATCGCTTTACATACCGCAGGAATTGGCACGATGCGTTTCGTGACTTCATCGACATCACCGCCTGTGTTGTGCATCAAGAGCCATACCATCGTGGGCTGCTTGCGCGTGATGATGATTTTGAACGCATTGAAGAGCTCTACATGTCCACCATTAAGCGCTTCGATAAGGAAGAGCTGGATTTGGTCAGCAAGCTCTATGCGCTAACGCACATGGCACTGGGTTCAACAGGTGAGGACTTTTTGGGTCAGATATACATGGATCTGGAAATCCACAATAAACACAACGGCGAATACTTCACGCCCTCGCACATGGCGCGGATGATGGCAGAATTAAGCATGGGTGGTTGCGAGGATACGATTAAGTCGAAAGGCTATATCACCTTGCAGGAGCCGACCTGTGGCGCAGGAGTTATGGTCATTGAAGCCGCCAATGTCATCCGCCGGCACGGGCATGATCCGCGATACACCATGCTGTTTCAGGCAATCGATATTAACCGCGTGTGTTTCAACATGGCGTATATCCAGCTTTCGATGCTTGGGCTGGCGGGCAATGTTATTCACGGCGATACGCTACGAGTAGAAGTATGGGAGTGCCGCGCTACCCCGCAATGGAAGCTGATGACAAAGCACCATGTCCCCGCCGAACTTTTGCCAGACTTCATTGTGCCGCTGAAAGCAAGGGAAGAAGTGCCAGTTCCACACGCGGCACAGGTCAGTAACATGCAGCAATTTGCTTTTCAGTTTTAGGAGGAAGCTATGAACGCAAGCCAGCGATTAAATGACGGAGGGTCGCCCCTCCGTCACCCTACGCCAGGGTACCACCCCAAAGCGTACTACCACAACCTCCAAACGTCGGAGACGGTCAGAGGCGGCATCGGGGTACCACCCCCAATGCGCCCCCGATTATCAATAGTTTTATCAAGTCTGCAACCATGAGCGAATGAAAGGAGCTTAAAATGTCAGCATCCATCCACGAGAATTGCATTGAAATACTGAGGCGTACCCATGACGGTGACGACTTATCGCCTGAGCATCTGCGGCTGGTTGAGATTGCCGTCAATGCGAAGCCTTGCGAGAAGATCGAAGCAGCCATCATGGCACTGCTTGCGCGCTGCCGTGCGGGATATGAAAAGCCGTGGTTTCATGGCATCGAGCATTTGACGATTGACCATGTGGGTTATGTTTTCTGGAAAGGCCGTGAGGTCGAGCATTACGACAATGATTTTGCTTTTACCGAGCGCGGCAAACGATCCGCCACAGAGCTTGTTGAACGCTGCCGACATCTGGAATCCATCGACGTGGAAGTCACGTGCAGTAATGCCATCTGGAAATGGGAGAAATACGCGCCGAACGCCGCATAAATACTTGTTTTATATGGCGTTTTTCTGTTGACGGGTAAGTCAAAAAAGCTAGGATTTTCAAACTACTACCACAACCAACCAAACCAAACGGAGACTTACTATGAGCACTTTAATCGAACTTCAGGAAGAAGCCTTTGTCGCCTTATTCCAGCCTGTGAAGAATCA
>Ga0315900_10008953_pt1 | contig 12782 bp, 14 predicted proteins | sample LakEriMetagenome_FD_203521 | JGI IMG/M metagenome (GOLD analysis project Ga0315900, IMG submission 203521) | Freshwater fungal communities from buoy surface, Lake Erie, Ohio, United States - Buoy 12 MA114 | ecosystem: Environmental > Aquatic > Freshwater > Lake > Lake biofilm | place: USA: Lake...
CAATATAATAATTTAGGATTTGACCATCTTAACGCTTCTGTTTACACTCCTGACAAATGGAACATAAATAACTATAATATCAATGCAGAGCATCATTTTGATACGTCAGGAACAGTTTTAAATTTCGCCTCTGATTACACAAGGTTATCAGAAAACTTCTCAAGTATTATTCAAAACCTTTTTTTGGGCATTAACAATCAAGAAGTACTTCCAGCAAATGTTTATCGAAGTCAGAATATAAGTGCTACTGATATTTTTGTTTCCAAACTTGATTTCACAAAGGTCGTTAGTGCCAAGTCTTCTTTTGAAGCTGGAGCAAAGACAAGTTTTATTAGCACTTCGAATAATTTTTTGTTTGAAAGAAAAAATAATTCAAACGGTAATTATTATCAGGATACAACTTTAACGAATAATTATACATATATGGAACAAACATACGCTGTTTATTTAAATTATATTAAATCATTCAAGAAAGCGAACATTCAAATAGGGGTTAGGGCTGAAAATACCAATTTAACAGGGCGAAATACTGAAAAGGGCTTTGAACTAAAACAGAGTTACTTTAATCTATTCCCAAATGTTTCGATTGAGTATGCAGTGTCAAAAAACCATAATCTACAGATAAATTTTAACAGACGAATAGATAGACCACAATATAGCGACCTGAATCCTTTCCGATTTTACAGAGACCAATATTCATATTATGAAGGGAATCCCTTTCTATTACCACATTATAGTAATACTACAGAATTTACTCATAGATACAAGGAACTAATAACAAATACTTTCACTTACACAAGAATTGACGATGTAATGTTGGATTACACAAAACAAAATGATAGCACAAAAATTCTCACAGAAACAAAAAGGAATATGAAATTCAACAACTATTGCGCATATTCATTTTTTATTCAACATGACCTGAAATCTTGGTGGAATGTCTCCGCCAACGGTCTTATTTCTTATATAGAATATTCCGGTGATGTTAATGGCATTCCTTTTAAAACATCTTCTTTTTATTATACCCCCTCCTTAACGAACACACTCATTGCCCCCAAAAAAACTAAAATTGAAATTATTGCTTACTATAGAAGCGCAAAAAACAATGGTTTAGTTCAAGTTAAATCTCGCTGGATGCTTTCCTTTGCTATTAAAAAGAGTTTTCTTAAAGACAAATTGGATTGCAGTGTTGGGGTGAATGATATATTTTATTCAGCATTTTTCCGAACTGGGGTTGATTTTGATAATCAAAACTGGAATTTTATGGTTAGACAAGATAGTAGAAGATTGGTTATTAGTATTAATTACAACTTTGGAAAAGTAAAAATTACGGAAAGAGACATAAACAGTAATGAACATGAAAAAGGAAGGCTTAATCATTAAGTTGATTTCTGTAGAAGATTTTAACTTTTCACTTTAATTAATTAACTTTGAATCAAAGAAATTAAGAGGTGATTCTTTGAATTAAAGAAGCGATTTCCAACTACGAGAATTCATCAGAATCCTAAGTGCCTGAAAGTCATCAATAAAGTTCGATAAATCCAACCCGTAGGGTACAGATGAAAGAAAAAGGTTCAAGCATTGCTTGGACCTTTTTTGTTTTGAAGAACTCCACAAGCTTTGCTTGATGCAAGGACTGAAAAACAAAAAAAGAACTCCTGAAAGGAGTTTTCTTTTTCTTTCTCAAAATGACATAACAGGGACTCGCCGTAAGGCAATTCCGTTTGAAATACAAAGCCTCTCATGAAAATGGGAGGCTTTTTTGTTTATACGGCTTTTAATAATTAACTTTATTGAAACAACCTTCTCATTGAACCTACTTTGTAAATACAAAAGTGTGATATTATTTCTTATAGGGAATATCAGTTTTTGCATGGCTCAAAAAGTCAATTTTTCTGGCTTTACATTATATCAAAACGAAGATGATGTTCTAGTACATTGGAATATTGATAGTGGTGCCACTTGCAATGGCATAGGAATTTTAAGATCAATTGAAGATACACTTCATTTTATAGAAGTTGGTTATATAGGTGGGGTATGCGGAAACAGTACTTCTTCTACTCCTTATAATTATAGCGACAACAACCCTGAACTCAATAAAACAAATTACTATAAAATCAGAATGGGATTTAGTCAATTTTCTGAAACTAAATCTATATATCTTTCATATATACAGCCTGATGAATTATTACTATCACCGAACCCTGTAAATGATGTTTGTGAAATAAAATTTAATAACGATAAACGTCAATCATTAACTATTGAAATAATCAATGACAGAGGCCAACAAGTTTTTTTTACTCAAGATATCAAACAAGATTTTTTTAAACTAAATGTGTCTTTTCTTAAGCCAGGTACTTATACTATTTTACTAAGTAATAACGGTAAAAAACTTGCTCAAAATCGATTAGTTGTCACACCTTAAGTAATAACAAATGAGATTCATTGATAAAATAGGATTCTTTAGATTAACTCTAATTCCCCTTGCCTTGGTTATTATCATTACAGCCATTGTTAATGGGGTATGGGGCATGGGTATTATTGGCGCTATTATTTTAGTTTATGGTATTTTAAACAAATGCTTAATCACTGGACAATGTGATGTAGAAGAAAAGTCTAAAAAATTATAATACTATTTGAAGAATGACCACACTTCAAATTATATACGAAGACGCTATCTTACTCGTTTGCAATAAGCCAGCTGGTTTGATGGTAGAGCCTGATCGAAATAATCATCCCAATTTATTACAACAAGTCAAAAATTATTTAAAAGAAAAAACAGGCGATAAAAATCCATATGCACAACACTTACATCGTTTAGATAGGGTAACGAGTGGCATTGTGTTATTTACCAAACAAAAAGAACATTTAAGAAATTTAAGTGAGCAATTTGCACAAAGACAAGTTTCGAAATACTATATAGTATTAACTGATAAAGCTCCTGTGACTTCGATAACCTCAGTCACCGAAGGAGTTTTAGAACACTGGCATCGCAAAGAAAAAAAGAAAGCAGTGCTGTTGCCAGAAGGTACAGAATATGCAGAAAAAGCAAAATTAGAATACACTGTAAAACCAAGCGGCAATTATTTTTTATGGAGCATACAATTGCATACAGGGAAATACCATCAAATACGTGTGCAATTAGCCAGTATTGATTGTCCTATATTAGGAGATGAATTGTATGGATCTTGCGTTCCTTATAAACCAAACACCATTGCGTTGCATGCTGCTAAATTAATTATTCAACATCCAGTCACTGGAAAGGAAATGGTTTTTGAAGCAGATATTAATTTCAAAGATTGCTCAACGTAATTCGTTTTTAAAATTTATTAAATAATTCTCTACTTTATTAATAAGGTTATCTATATCAGAAAAAACTTCGTCGTTAGTAAATCTTAGTACAGTAATTCCTAAGCTATTAATAATTTCTTCTCGTTTCTGGTCATAGCTTTTGATGTTTTCAAGTTCATGAATATTACCATCTAGCTCTATTACCAAAAAAGCTTCGTGACAATAAAAATCGGCAATAAAATACTTTATTGGGTGCTGTCGTCTAAACTTAAACCCAAGAATTTTTCTATTTCGAATTATGGTCCAAAGAAACTGCTCAGCAGATGTTCCTTTTTTACGAAGTAATTTAGCATTGTCAAATAGGTATTTTGATGCGCCATAAGATTGATTAATTATTTTATTCATAACATTATGTTTTAAGAACCCTCATCCCTATCCCTTCTCCCAAAAGGAGAAGGGGAAATCTCCCTCTCCATTGGGAGAGGGATTAAGGGTGAGGGACGCTACTCTCATTAAACTCAATCTCTTTTATCACTCTATAATTACTCACCACACCATGTTGCAATTTCCGTTCAAGTATCGTTACTTGATTACAATTAAATTTTTCAGAAAAAGAATGTTGCTTAATCATTTCATAACTTTTATTAAAACGGGTTCTAGACATTGTTTTGGCAACCGTTAAATGTGGAACAAACTCACGAACATTTAATCCTAATAAACGATGTAATTCATGATATACTTTTACTATTTGATAAGAGTTTTCAATCTTTACATAAATAGTATTCGCCTCTTCTCCATGTTCAAAATATTCAAAACCATTTAAATCAATTTCAAATGCATTATTAGAAAATAACTGTTGAAGTGCATTAAAAAAACGCTCATTTACAGGTCGCATCGTATGAAACGACATTAATGAGATGTGAGGTTCTGACTGCAAATTATAATCACTTAAACCAACTGCTTTATGTAATTTGTATTTAAGCGACTTCACCTTGCTTTTTACCTGATTAGGCGGAGAAATAATTAAAAAATACTGAAAAACAGTATCTAAAATTGGCTGTTGCTGTTCTTTTTTAGTCTCAGAAAACAATGACAATTGATTGTTTTGGGTATAAACAGCATGATGGTTTTTAGCATTCATGGCAACAATAATTAAATTAACAAAAAACTTTTAATAAAATTACTACAAATTGAAACAACATGTTGCTATAATTTGTAGCATTTTGATTTTTGTTTAAATTAAGGCTGACTGATTACCGAAAATGTGTATTTAAAGCATATTTAATAATTCCATTAAATGATCCTTTTTTCTGTTTGAGACGGGAACTATTGAATCATCTTTCATTACCACGTGTCCTTCTGCTTTCTCAAAGCAAAATAAATGATTCATATTTATCAAATGTGAATGATGTACTCTTAAAAATCCTGCATCCATTAATAAATCATCATATTCTTTCATAGTTTTAGAAACCATGATTCGTTTGCCATCTGTTAAATATACTTTGGTGTATCCACCATCTGATTCGAACCGAATAATATCATCTAAATCAACCGAATAAATACGTTCCATTGTTTTTAAAACAATTTTCTTTTTGTTTTTAATAGGCTCCGCAATATTATTCAAAAGTATTTTCAACTTCATATTTAACTCATCATTGCCCATAGTTTCTTCTGCTTTTTTAACAGCAGCTAATAAATTGGCTGGAGAGAGAGGCTTCAAAATGTAATCTAAAGCGCTATACTTAAACGCTTCAATTGCAAATTCTTGATGAGCAGTTACGAATATGATTTTAAAATTAATTTTTTCAAACTTCTTTAATAAATCAAAACCAGTGCCATCTGGCATTTGAATATCTAAAAAAATTAAATCTGGTTGATGTTCCTGAATGGTTTTATACGCCGATTCAACAGAATCCGCTGAACCAACAACCTGAATGTTTTCAGCATAAGATTTCAATAAATTTGAAATCAATTCCTGATTATTTTTTTCATCATCAATTATTACAGCTTTAATCATTTTTATTACAACTCTTTAAATGGTACAACAAATCTCACTTTAACTCCTGAAAAGTCAGGGTTTATATTTTTTTTATCAATAATCTCAATATTGCTTTTTGATTGATCACTAAGAGAACTCATTCTTTCCTTGGTGATAACCGTGGCTAATGACTCGTAGGATGATTTCAATTTATTTTTTAATTTCATTGCCTCTGCCATTCCCACACCATCATCTTCAATCTCATATATTAATAAATTATTCTCAAAAAATAACCTTACATCTACTCTCCCCTTATCCTTTTTGTAAAAAATCCCATGCTCAATGGCGTTTTCAATAAAAGGCTGAGCTAACATAGGAGGAATATGAGTATTTTCTTTATCTATTGCCTCGTCCACAATAATAGCATAATCAAATTTACTTTCAAAACGAAGTTTTTGAAGCTCTAAATAATTATTCAATAATTTCACTTCCGAATCAATTGAGATAAAATCTTTTCTAGAATAATCTAAAATCATTCTGATCAATTCAGAAAATTGAGTCAGATAATTTCCGGCTTTTAAACTATCTTGCTTAAATATATAGTTTTGAATAGCATTAAGTGAATTGAAAATAAAATGCGGATTCATTTGAGATACTAGCAATTTTTGTTTTAGCAAATTATTTTTTTGATTATTAATAATATTTTTTTGCTTAAAGTTTTTATATAAAAAGAACGCACTGATACATAAGACGATTAGTATTGAGCCAAAAACAATTAACCAAATGTTTTTTCTCAAATTATTTTTCTCATTAGCAGAGGTCAATTCTACCAACTTTTTTTCATTTTCGGCTTTCACTAAAAGCTCCTTTTTTTCGTATTCATATTTCAACTTTTGCTCAAGCAATGCGTTTTTAGATTCTTGATTATCTAGAATACTTTTAGTTTGAATAAATAGTTGATTGTATTTGTTTGCTTTATCAAGTTGATTAATTTCCTTGTACACTTGATACAAAACTTCTGCCGCCATATTAATCTCAGCTGGATGATCAATCTCTTGACCTATTTTCAAAGCTTTTTGCCCGTTAGAAATTGATAAATCGTACTTTTTTTGGAGTCTAAATATTTTACTTAAAACAACATGGCTATGATTTATTTCTATTTTGTTTTGAATATTTTCAGCTATACTCAAGCCCTTAGTGGCATAATCAAGTGCTTTGTCTAATTTATCTTGATATAAATAAATTTGAGCGATATTTAAATAAGCCACCGAATTTGGGCCATAATCTGAATTTTCAATTAAATCAATGCTCTTTTGCAAATACTGCAAAGCTTTACCAAAATCATTTAGTGAATTATAATCTGCCCCTATTTTAAAATTAACCGTACTATAAGCTACTTCATACTTATTTTTAACATACAGTTCGTCACTTTTTAAATGATGCTCTAAAGCTTTATGATAATCTCTTTGCAAATAATAAATATTACCAATATTTAAATGAACATCTGCAATGCCAATTTCATCTGCAACTTCTTCAAAAATTTTCAAACACTCATATAATTGGTTTAAGGCCTTTGTGTTATTACCTTTTCTAATATCAATTTGAGCAATTGCTTGTAAAGAAATAGCTACTTCATTCTTATTTCCTGAATTTTTACTTATCTCAATACTTTTATTAAAGTATTCTATAGCTTTTTCGTCATTTGACTGCTCCGAAAATATTACTCCTTGATTATGAAGCGCTGTAGCATAATATTTACTATATAAAGAAAACAATCTACCCACTGGCTTCAAAGCTAAATTCTTAAAGGCTAACTGACTTAGTTGCTCATTGTACTTTTGCCACTCACCCTCTGCTGCAACTTCTACTAATTGATCTAAAACATCGCATCTTGAAGTATCATGTTTGGCTATTTTTAGTTCATTTTTTAAATTCTCAACCACTTTATTTTGAGAATAACTGTAATGGCAAACAATAAAGATAAAAAAAGTATAAAGTATGATTCTAATAGTATAATTCATTTTAAGCTCGGGAGTTTAAATTAAATTACAATATACGAATTTTACAATTTATTAAACCTCATTCAAATTTTGTAATTCGAAAAAGAATCCTATCTTTAATCAGATAAAAAAATGACAAAAGTCATATTTATTCACAAATTACTCTCCTAACTTCGTTTCATGAGCCAACCAGACTTAAATTATAGCATAGCAGAAGTATTTATAAGATGTTTTTTAGGCATCTTGTTTCTTTTTCAGGGTTACGATAAATTATTTATCGTAAGAATTAAAAATGTGATTAACGCATTTCACATTGAGACAGATAGAAAGCAAATTCCACGATTTTTACTTGTTTATACCTCTTACTTCACATCAATAACTGAATTTATTGGAGGAATTTTACTAATCACTGGCTTATTTCATCAATTTGTTCCTATTATATTGGTTATAAATTTACTAGTAGTGGCATTCGCTTTTTCATTTCTGAGACCCATGTGGGATATGCAACATGTATTTCCGAGAGTGATATTATTAACATTGATTTTACTTCTTTCCAATTATTTTTATTTCGGACTTGATACCCTATTTTTTATTAAATAATCACCTTCAAACCAAAAGTAAATGAAAACAATTTTAGTAGGTATAGATTTTACAAAATCAGCCGATAACACTATCGAGTATGCCATAGAAGTAGCAAGGAAATCCAATGCCAAAGTACTATTATTTCATGCGATAGCAGCGCCCGCTATTCATACAACTTCAGGATTAATATTTATGGATGCGGATTCGACGCTAAAGTCAGATGAAAAGAAAATGAATGAACTACTTATTCAACTATCTAAAAAACACCCAGATATAAAATTTGACGTTGAGTTAACATATGATACTATTAAAGAGAGAGCTAAAAAACTATCTAAAAAAAATAAAATTAGTTTAGCTGTTTTAGGACTTGAAACAAAAAGTAAAATTTCGAAATTCATTTCCGGAACTACAAGTGCTGATTTAACGGGTAAAATTGATTGCCCTATCATTACGGTACCAGAAAAATATAAACACCATGAAATTAAAAAAATACTAATCGCTATAGATAATAAAGAAAGTATTAGCTCAGGATTATCAAAACGCATTCATTCAACGATTGATTTTATAGGAGCTGATGCAGAATACGTTCATATAAAAACAGAAGACGAATTAGAATTAGGAGAAAAAAACAGACATCCTTTTCCTGTAACTAATATTAAAGCTTCTGATTTTCATACTGGAATAAGTAATTATGCAAAAAAATCAAAAGCTGACGCTATTCTGTTGATTAGCCATAATTATAGTGCCTTCCATAATCTATTTATCGATAGCAATTCTAAAAAACTTATTTTATCATCAAATATCCCAGTAATATCAATTCATAAATAAACAAATATGATTAATTTAAAAACGAAAAAAATAGTCGTACCATACGATTTTTCAAAAACAGCAGATAATGCAATAGAACATGCCGCATTTGTTGCAGCTTTCACAAAAGGAGAATTATTCTTAGTATTCGTTCAAAAGAAAAACGATATTTTAAGCATGCTTCTTCCTTCATTAAGCGTAAAAAAGCCAAGTACCGTTTCTGATTTATTATCAGAAAAACTAACTGCTGAAGCATCTAAAATTTCTAAAAAATACGGAGTAAAGGTTACTCCGATATTTTCAACAGGTAACATTACTACTGAGCTAATTAATATTTGTGAAGAAATAGATGCAAATTTAATTGTGATGGGAACACAAGGGGGAGATTCGAATAATGATTTATTTATGGGCAGTAATACTTATAGAACATTAACAAAAAGTGAATTGCCAATATTAACTGTAAGAACTGCTCCCTCAAAAAAAGGCTTCTCAAATATAGTGTTACCAATTGACTTGTCTGCTCATACCAGACAAAAAGTAAATATGGCTATACAGTTAGCAAAGCTATTTACTGGTCATATTTACGTTATTGGACTATACAACGACGATGAAAAAGAAGAAAAATTCAAACTAGATGTATATTTAAATCAAATAGAAAAAGAATGTCAAAAAAATAAAGTATCTCTTACCTCATTTGCTGCAAAAACGACTAATAAAGTAAAAAGAACACTACAGTTCTCTAAAAAAGTAAATGCTGATATCATCATTTCAATGACTGATCAAGATACTGAATTTAAAACAGCTATTTTAAGCACCTACATACATCAATTAATTAATAATTCGAAAACACCTATATTGTGCGTAAAACCCGAAATCAGTGAGCTGTCAGCTAGCGGAACCGCAGGAGTTCCATTCTAATAAAAATAATCACAAATAAAAAAAGGATTCATAAAAATGAATCCTTTTTTAATTTAATCAAATTAAAGTTCTTAAATAGTACTCAATTCTAAACCCTCATCATTTTGTTTTTTTAAGGTCCAACTGTCCGTAAAAGTTGTTTCCAACCAAGAGCCTCCAGATTTTCTAAAAACCTGAGCAGATAACTTTAACTTTTCACTAAATTGATTTTCAAATTCTGAAACTAGCATATCCTCACTAATAATTATATCATTAGCGCCATTGGGTGCCGTAATTGAAAAATCATCCACAATTACATCTTTCTTCATTGAACCTTCTAATTCCTTATGTTTCTTCTTAAAAAACTCAATTTTTAAATACGGAAACTGGCTATTAAACACTTTTTTAATTTCAGAAACCTTCACAGGCTTATCTATTTTAATAATTGTCATAATTCTACTTCTTTTTATTTCTACAAAGATGATAACTTAATGGTCATTTTTATCTGACATGAGTCATTTTCTAAACTGATTTTAATCAGAAAAAATGAAATATTTTATAATTTAATTCAGCTATCACAATTCTATGCTTTTTCCATCTTTATATATAAAAAATAAAAAAAATGGCATTAAGCATTTCACAAACAAAAAAATAAAAATATAATCCCACTGATTAATTATCCTCTAAAAACCATTCTGCAAAAGATGTAGGAGTTTCTTCGAGCTTTAGGCTATTGACAACAATATTGTTAGGTAATTTTAAATTGATACGATTCAAAAAATCAATTAATAAATTTTCGCAACTTGGTTGATAGGGAACGTAATTAATTTTCTCAAAATTTGCATTCAAGTCTTTTAATTGTGAATGAGGCGAATTTAAATTCAATACTAAAGAATGGTCAAAAATCGAAATAACTTGTTCATTCACTATTTTTTTGAAATCCGTGAAATCAATCACCATTCCATTTTTAGGATGTTTTTCGTTTTCTAATACTTTGCCTTTTAGAGTCACATAAAGCACATAAGTGTGTCCGTGAATATTCTTACATGGACCATCATAACCATAAAGGGCATGAGCCATATCAAACGTAAACTTCTTTGTAACTCTAATAAATTGATTTTTAAGCATAATTATTAAGCTCTTCCAAGTTCTTTTAAACGTTCTACATGAGACATTAAAGCGCTACCAAAACTTGATTTTAAATTATAAGGGATACCAAATTCATGCGCGGTTCTTTCAACAATAGGGGCTAATTTTGGATAATGTATATGGCAAATATTTGGGAATAAATGGTGTTCGATTTGAAAATTTAAACCACCTACATACCAACTTAATAATTTACTGTTACGTGCAAAATCAGAAGTAGTTTTTAATTGATGTACATGCCAATCAGTATGTAATTCATTTTCAACCACAGGCTGTTCTGCTCCTTCAACAACATGCGCCATTTGAAATACAAAACTTAAAATAATACTTGCCACCCAATGCATCACAAAAAAACCAATTAAAATTTGATACCAAGTAAAATCAGTTAACCACATTGGTAAACCCAACACTAATGATAAATAAACCACTTTCCGAAAAAACATCTTCAAATATTCACTTCTCACGTTTTTATTTTGACTCTTTACTAAGCCCGCTTTTTCGTATTGAAATAAACGTGTAAAATCATTCGTTAACATGGTAATAGTCATTAAACCATAAAACACAAAAGCATATAAAAACTGATAACGGTGATACCATTTTAAAGGCGCTTGTTCTGCCAAACGAATAGGATCTTTCGTATTAATATCTTCATCTAATCCCGAAATATTAGTATAAGTATGATGTAATACATTGTGCTGAATTTTCCAGTTTAATACATTACTGCCTAATAAATATAAAGTTCCTGACAATAAATTATTAACCCAATGTTTTTTAGAGTAAGCGCCATGACAAGCATCATGCATTACTCCCATTCCAACACCTGCAATCCCAACACCTATTAAAACGCATAAAACTAATGCTATCCAAGAAGACATTGGTATTATTAAAATTAAAATATAAGGAACAATATATAAACTAATTAACGCTATCGTTTTAAAAACCATGGCTGCATTTGCTTTTTGGGAAATATTGTTTTCCTTAAAATAATCGTTTACATTTTTTCTTAGAGTTGCCACAAATTGTTTTTCATCTTTGTTATCGCTTGTAAATCTTACTGTATTCATATTGTACAAAATTTATTTTTATGGAGACAGACGTTCTATCTTCCATGAATTATTAATTAAAGTGAATTGGATTCGATCATGTAATCGACTTGCTCTACCTTGCCAAAACTCCATCTTAGTAGGGATAACAACATATCCACCCCAATGATTTGGTTTAGGAACCTCTTGATTAGCATATAATTTTGTGACATTCAAAAAGAAATTATCCAACTCTTCTCTACTAGAAAGCACTTCACTTTGTTGAGATGCTAGAGCTGCTAATTGCGATTCGCGTGGTCTTGAAGAAAAATACGATATAGATTCTTCTTCAGATAAAAACTCAACCGTACCATCAATTCTAACTTGTCGTTGCAATTCTTTCCAAAAAAATAAGAGAGATACATGTTTGTTTTTTTCTATATCTCTTCCTTTATGACTAGCGTAATTCGTGAAAAATGTAAAACCTCCATGGCTTACATCTCTTAACAATACAATTCTCGAAGAAGGTACGTTAAATTCATTCACAGTAGAAAGCGTAAAAGCATTAGCTGCTTCATCTCCATTTTCAAAGGCTTCATGCAACCAAATACCAAATTGGATAAAAGGATCTGAAGTAATATTTTCTTCCAACAACTGATGTTTGGTATAATCGTGTCGGATTGTTTTAATTTTATCTTTTAGTTCTGGTTTCATTGCTTTAAGATTTAAATACACTTTATATAAATCCGCCACAAAGGAACTAAAGATAGGCTAAACTAAACATGACAATTGTCAGTCATGGAACTAAAATAAATCAGATTTCGTGAATCTTAATGATATTAACTGGACAGTTTTTGGCAGCTTTTAAATTATCTTCTAATTCATGGTCGTTCACCAAAACGGAGAAGAAACCACGTTTTTCGACACCACCTACTAAAGTGCATTTGCCATCTTTGGTAGAGATTCGCCAACGGTAATCGGCTGCTTCAACACAAGCATTGCAACCAATACATTTAATACGTTGTTGAATAATGCGAATCATTACACTTCTGGAACTAG
>Ga0315900_10008954_pt1 | contig 12782 bp, 11 predicted proteins | sample LakEriMetagenome_FD_203521 | JGI IMG/M metagenome (GOLD analysis project Ga0315900, IMG submission 203521) | Freshwater fungal communities from buoy surface, Lake Erie, Ohio, United States - Buoy 12 MA114 | ecosystem: Environmental > Aquatic > Freshwater > Lake > Lake biofilm | place: USA: Lake...
CAGTCCGGGCCGGCTCAACTTCGCCTCTTCGGGCAACGGCTCCGCACCGCACCTCGCGGTGGAACTGTTCATGTCGATGGCAGGCGTGAAGATGACCCACGTCCCGTACAAGGGCGGCTCCCCGGCGCTCGCGGCACTGATGGCCGGCGAGGTGGACCTCATGTTCGACACCTTCATCACCGCCCAGCCGCACGTGAAGAGCGGTCGTACCCGCCCGCTCGCAGTGACCTCGGCCCGGCGCGCCGCCACGTTCCCGGACCTGCCCACGGTGGCCGAGTCGGGGCTGCCGGGCTACGAGTCGGGCAACTGGTTCGCGCTGTTCGCCCCGGCGGGCACGCCCGGCCCTGTCGTCGACAGGCTCGCGCGCGAGGTCGCGCGCGCCGGCGCGCTACCCGCCTTCCGCGAACGACTGCTCGCGCAAGGTGCGGAGCCGCTGGCAGGCACCCCCGAGTCGCTCGCCGCACTGGTGCGCAGCGAGTCGGCCCGCTACGCGAAGCTCATCCGCGAGGCGGGGATACGCCCCGAGTGAGGGGCGGCTAGAATCGACGCGCTCACCCTGCGGAGACCCCCACCATGCGACAGCTGCTGCGCAACCGTACCGGCCAGATCGGCATCCCCTGCATCCTGATGCGCGGCGGCACCTCGAAGGGGCCCTTCTTCCTCGCCGACGACCTCCCCTCCGAGCCGAAGGCGCGCGAACGGGTGCTGCTCGCCGCCATGGGCTCGCCCGACCCTCGCCAGATCAACGGCATCGGCGGCGCCGACACGCTGACGAGCAAGATCGCGATCATCTCGAAGTCGAAGCGTGCGGATGCCGAGATCGATTACCTGTTCGCGCAATGCTCGGTCGACCGCGCGGTGGTCGACTTCAGCCCGAACTGCGGCAACATGCTCGCGGCGGTCGGCCCCTACGCGATCGAGACCGGCCTGGTGCAGGCCGCCGACCCGGTCACGAAGGTCCGCATCCACAACGTCAACACCGGCGCGGTGATCGTCGCCACGGTGCAGACGCCTGGCGGCGTGGTCGACTACGAGGGCGATGCGTCCATCCACGGCGTGCCCGGCACCTCGGCGCCGGTCTACCTCGAGTTCTCCAGCATCGTCGGGGGCAAGACCGGCCACCTGTTCCCCACCGGGCGCCCGCTCGACGTGATCGACGGCGTCGAGGCCACCTGCATCGACGTGGCGATGCCCATGGTGCTGATGAAGGCCTCCGACTTCGGCATCACCGGCTACGAATCCAAGCCGGAACTGGATGCGAACAAGGACCTGATCGCCCGCTTCGAGGCGATCCGCCTCAAGGCCGGCGAGCGGATGGGCATGGGCGACGTGTCCGGGAAGGTGGTGCCGAAGGTGGGCCTGCTGTCGGCCCCGCGCGGTCCCGTCCCGGCCGGCGGCGCGGCGATCACCTCGCGCTACTTCGTGCCCTGGAACTGCCACGCCGCGCATGCGGTGACCGGCGCGCTGTGCGTGGGTGCCGCGATGATGCTGCCGGGTACGATCGCGCGACAGATCATCCCGGCGCCCGCCGGTCCGTTCGCCGATCTGGTGATCGAGCACCCCACCGGTTCGATGGGCGTGGCGATGGAGACCACCGGCGAGGGCGAGGCGAAGACGATCCGCGGCGGCAGCTTCCTGCGCACCGCCCGCCTGCTGTTCGCGGGTGAAGTTTTCGTGCCCGCCGCGGCCTGGGGAGACGCACGGCTCGTCAAGGCCGCCTGAGCCGCTTCGGCAGGCCGCGGGCCGGACCCCTGCCTGCCGGTTGCACCGTCTCCGAGCCTGCGTGTCGGCGGCGACGGCGCGTCGCCGACCGCAGGCGCCTGCGCACGCTCAGGCGTCGTAGCCCGGGTTCTCGCGGTCGAGCTTGCGCAGCATGGTCGGCCACTCGAGCAGTCCGAACGGACGGCGCGTGCCGCGCTGGTACAGGTGCACCGTCTCGTCGACCACCTCCTTGGGCGGGAGCGACAGTTCGGTGTTGCAGGACAGGGCGGTCACCTGGATCTGGCAGGCACGCTCCAGTCGCCACATGTTGTTGAAGCACTCGGCGATCGTCGGCCCGACGGTGAGCAGCCCGTGGTTGCGCAGCACCATCGCCTCGCGCTCGCCGAGATCGGCGCACAACCGTGCCTGCTCGTCCATGTTGAGCGCCACGCCTTCGTAGTCGTGGTAGGCGATGTCGCCGAAGCGCATCGAGGTCTGGGCGATCGGCAGGATGCCGCATTTCATCGCCGACACCGCCATGCCGGCGATGGTGTGGGTGTGGATCACGCAGTCGACGTCGTGGCGCGCCTTGTGCACCGCGCTGTGGATCACGTAGCCCGCCTTGTTCACGCCGTAGCGGGTGGCATTGAACAGCACGTTGCCGTCGATGTCGATGCGGATCATGTCCGAGGCGGTCATCTCCTCGTAGAGCATGCCGTAGGGGTTGATCAGGAATTCCCCCTCGGTGCCCGGCACTCGCGCGGAGATGTGGTTGGCGATCATCTCGGTCATGCCGTAGAGCGCCATCAGGCGGTAGCAGGCGGCGAGGTCGACCCGCGCCTTCCACTCGGCCTCGCTCACCTGCTCGCGTACGCTGCGCGAGGGGTCGTACTGGTTGCGGTTGGCGATCTTCGCGTCGCCGCCCGGCACGGCCAGCTCGGCGCCGGCCCCGGTTCCCTGTGTCTGGTCCATCGTGCTCTCCCCTTGGATGTGCTGCCGTCCACGCCGCCCGGGATCGCCGGGCCGGCGATCACTCCGCCTTCGCCCCGGTAGCCTTCACCACCCGGGTCCACTTGTCCAGTTCCTGGCGCACGAAGGCGCCGAACTCGCGTGCGCTGCCGCCGATCACCTCGTAGCCCTGCGCGACCAGCGACTCTCGCACCGCGGGCAGCCCGAGCGCGCGATTGGCCTCGGCGTTGAAGCGCTCGACCGGGAGGTCGGCCGTGCCCGCCGGGGCGAACACCCCGAACCAGGCGATCACCTCGTAGCCCGGCAGGCCCGCCTCGGAGACGGTGGGCAGTTCAGGCCACCACGACAGCCGCTTCGGCGTGGTCACGCCGAGGATGCGCACCTTGCCCGCCTTGGCCACCCCGATCGCGTTCGGGATGTTGGGCATCATCATCGCCACCTCGCCGGCGAGCACCGCCTGCACGCCCTGCGGTCCGCCCTTGAAGGGGACATGCCCGAGCCTGACCCCGGCCATCATGCCGAACAGTTCGGCGGCCATGTGCTGCGAGGTGCCGTTGCCCCCGGAGGAGAACAGGAGTTCGCCGGGGCGCGACCGGGCGAGCGCGATCAGTTCCTTCACGCTGCGCGCCGGCAGGGCGTTGGACACGATCAGCACGTTGGGGCTGGAGGCGAGGTTGATCACCGGGGTGAAATCGCGCACCGGGTCGTAGGTGACCCGCGGCAGCAGCACCGGGTTGATCACGTGCGAGGCACCGCCGATCAGCAGCGTGTAGCCGTCGGGCGTGGCGCGCTGCACCGCCTCGGTGGCCACCAGGCCGCCGGCACCCGGGCGGTTGTCCACCAGCACCGGCTGTCCCAGCCCCTTGGCCATCGCATCGCCGACCAGCCGCGCGAGGATGTCCACCGCGGAGCCGGGGGCGAGCGTGGCCACCAGCCGCACCGGCTTGGCGGGCCACGCCGGCGCCTGCGCGTGTGCCAGGGCCGGCAGCAGGAGCGCGGTGACGGCGAGCAGACGCGGCAACCCGCGCGCGGGCACGACCTGTGCGCAGACGGCGATGGCCATCACTCGGCCTTGGCCCCGGAGGCCTTCACCACCCGCGCCCACTTGTCCAGTTCGCTGCGTACGAACGCGGTGAATTCCTGCACCGAGCCGCCCATGATCTCGAAGCCCTGCTGCACGAGGTTCTCGCGGACGGCAGGCTGCGCGAGCGCGCGGTTCGATTCGGCGTTGAGGCGGTCGATGACGGCCGTCGGCGTGCCGGCCGGCGCGAACAGGCCGAACCACGCGATCACCTCGTAGCCGGGCAGTCCGGACTCGGCGATGGTGGGCAGTTCGGGCCACCACGACAGCCGCTTCGGTGTCGTCACGCCGAGGATGCGCACCTTGCCGGCCTTCGCGAGGCCCATCGCGTTCGGGATGTTCGGGAACATCAGCGCCACCTCGCCCGACACCACCGCACCGACCGCCTGCGGCGACCCCTTGAAGGGCACGTGGCTCATGCGCACCTTGCCGAGCAACCCGAACAACTCGCCGCCCATGTGGTGCGAGGTGCCGTTGCCGCCAGACGCATAGGTCAGTTCGCCGGGCCGCTTGGCCGCCAGCGCGACCAGCTCCTTCACCGACCTCGCCGGCAGCGAGTTCGACACGATCAGCACGTTCGGGCTCGAGGCCAGGCTGACCACCGGCGCGAAGTCCTTCATCGCGTCGTACGGGATCTTCTGCAGCAGCGAGGGGTTGATGCCGTGCGAGGCGATCGACCCGACCAGGATGGTGTGGCCGTCGGGCGGCGAGCGCATCACGAACTCGGCGGCCACCACGCCACCGGCGCCCACCCGGCTCTCGACGACGACCGGCTGTCCGAGCGGCTTGGAGATCGACTCGCCGACGATCCGGGCGACGATATCCACCGCCGACCCGGGCGCGAGCGTCACGATGAAGCGCACGGGCTTCGCCGGCCAGGCCTGGGCGAGGGCCGTGGGCGCGGCCAGGAGCGTGGCCGCCATCAGGGCGGCAGCGGGCAGTCGTGGTGGGGCGGCGAAGCGGCGAGACAGCGGGGCGGTGGGGCGGGCGTCGGCGATGGACGGTCCCGGAGGGACCGGGATGGCGGTGCGGGCGCGCCGCGCCGCTCAACCGCCTGCCGCGGGCGCCCCGCGGACCGGGCGCCGATCGCCGCGCCCGCCCTCGCGCAAGGCTGGCCGGCCTCCCCGCATCCGGCACTTTACCGGGAAGCGGCCCGCGGCGGGGCGTCAGCGGCCCGGCGCCAGTCCCAGCAGGCGGGACATGCCGACCATCATCTCGCCGAGATCGCGCAGCGCGTTGGTGCGCGGCTGCGCGGCCGTGTGCGGGGTGATGGTGACGTTGGCGAAGCCCAGCAGCGGGTCGTCGGCGCTGCCGGGCTCGTCGTACGGGGTATCGAGGCCGAAGCCACCGAGGTGCCCGGAGGCGAGCGCGTCGACGACGGCCTGCCGCTCGATCAGGTCGGCGCGCGAGGAGTTGACCAGGATCGCGCCCGGTTTCATCTGCGCGAGCCGTCCGCGGTCGAGGATGTGGCGGGTCGAGGCATTGCCGGGCAGCTGCACGCTCACGTAGTCGCTGCGCGCGAGCAGCGACTCGATCGGCGCGTACTCGGCTCCGAATACTGCCGCCTCGGTGGCCGGCACCGGGGTACGCTGCCAGTAGAGCACCTTCATGCCCAGCGCGGCCGCGCGCAGCGCGAGCTCGCGGCCGATCTCGCCGAAGCCCACCACGCCCAGCGTGGATTCGTAGAGCATGCGCAGGCCGGGAATGCGCGCCCAGTTCGAGTTGCCGGTGTGGCGCCGGTCGAAGGGCTTCGGCCGGTAGCCCGCCGCCTGCAGCTGGTCGATGCTGAGCAGCCCGTGGGTGATGCGCACCTTCTTGGCGAGGTCGAGCATCAGCGCGAGCGACATCTCCGCGCAGGCGATGTTCGACCGTCGCCGCTGGGTGGCCACCGCGATGCCACGGGCGCGGCAGGCGGCCACGTCGATCGCGCGCAGCACCTGTCCGTATTTCTGCACCAGGCGCAGGCGCGGGGCGGCCGCGACGTCCTCGGCGCCCACCGCCAGCGATTCGGTGACCACCGCGGTCGCCCCGGGCAGCGCGGCGCGCAGGTCCTCCTGGGTGCGCACGGTGACCACCCGCGACGGGTAGAGGCCCCCGACGGCCGCGCGCAGGTCCTCGCGCCAGGCGAGGAAATCATCGTCGGTCGAGAAGAAGTCGACGAAGGCATCCACCCGCTCCTGGGTGGCCTCGGGGTCCAGCACCGCCTGCACGATGCGCGGGAAGGGGTCGTCCTCGACGACGATCAGGGGGCGTTCGCTGGCAGTGGCGCTCATCGGGGTCAGCCTTTTCTGGGCGGGAGTGCTTCGGGCTCTGCCCCGAGCGCGACCAGCACCCGGGTCAGCATGTTGTAGGAGGCTGCAAGCAGGGTGATCTCGACGATGCGGCGCTCGTCGAAGTGCGCGCCCAGGCGCTCGAACAGCGCATCGGGCACCTGCACCTCGCGCGTCATCGCATCCGTCCACGCAAGCACCGCGCGCGCGGACGGTTCGAACAGCGCGGCGGCGGGCGCGTCGTCGTCCCACTGCGCATCCACCCGCAGCAGTTCGGCCACCTGCGCGGCGGTGAGTCCCTCTTCGGGACCATAGACGTTCTCGTGCACGCGCACCACGTAGTCGCAACCGGTGAGCGCACCCACTCGCAGGATCACCTGCTCGCGCGTGGCGCCGTCGAGCAGCGTGTCCCAGCGCAGCGCCGAGTTCTGCTGGTTCCACGCGAGCGCGGCGGCGGGGCTGTGCAGCATCAGCCGGTAGATCGCCGACAACGTGCCGCGGCGACCGCTGCGGATGCGGGCGATCGCCTCGGCGAGTTCCGGATGCGCAGCCTCCTCGATCAGCGTGACCCTGGCCATCAGCGAAGCTCCTGGTGCCCGCGCGCGTCATCCCGCGCGATGCACGCGGGCGCCGGCGCGCCCGGCTTGGCCTATTATGCGATGCGCGCGTCCGGCCTGCATCGGCCGATGCGCGCGTGATCACACCCGCCCCCCGCACGAGGACAGCCCCGCGATGAAACCCTGCCGTGGACCGCTAGACCACCCCTCCCGTCCCGGCTGGACGCCGCCGGCTGGCGCCTGCGACAGCCACTGCCACGTGTTCGGTCCCTACGATCGCTTCCCGCTCTCGCCGACCCGCAGTTTCACGCCCCCGGAGATCGCCTGGGAGCGGCTGCGCGCGCTGCACGACCGGCTGGGCTTCGAGCGTTGCGTGCTGGTCCAGGCCAGCTGCCACGGCAGCGACAACTCCGCGATGCTCGACGCGATCGCGCGCAGCGGTGGGCGGGTCCGGGGCGTGGCCATCGTGGGCCCCGGGGACGATGCGGCCGCGTTCGCCGCGCTGCACGCCGGCGGCGTGCGCGGCGTGCGCTTCAACTTCGTCGCCCACCTGGGCGGGGCGCCGGACATGGCGTTCTTCTGGCGCACGGTGGAGCGCATCGCGCCGCTGGGCTGGCACCTGCAACTGCACTTCGACGCCCAGGACATCCCCGGGCACGCCGCGCTGTTCGAGCGCATCCCCGTCCCGTTCGTGATCGACCACATGGGGCGCGTGCGCGCCGAGGACGGCGTGGACCATCCGGTGTTCCGCGACCTCCTCGCACTGCTCGAGCGCAATCCGCTCGCCTGGGTGAAGGTGTCCGGGTCCGATCGCGTGACCCCGCGCGCGCCGTTCGACGCGGCCGCCCCCTTCGCGCGGGCACTGCATCGGGCCGCCCCCGACCGCACGGTCTGGGGGACCGATTTCCCGCACCCCAACCTCGCCGGCGACATGCCCGACGACGGCGCGCTGGTCGACCTGTTCGCGCGCACCTTCCCGGACCCCACCGACCGGCAGCGGATCCTGGTCGACAACCCCGCCCGCCTCTACTGGGCGAACTGAGCCGCGCAGCGAGTCGGGCTCAGGCCGGGCGGATGCCGGTGGCCTTGATGACCTTCGCCCACTTGGCGACTTCCTCGCGCACGTAGTCGGCGAAGGCCGCCTGCGCGCCGCCGCGCGGATCGAAACCCAGCGTGACCAGCCGGTCGCGCACCTCGGGCAGCCGGATCACCGCGTTCAGTTCGGCATTGAGGCGGGTGGCCACCGGGGCCGGGAGTCCGGGCGGGGCGAAGACACCGATCCACGAACTGTTCTCGAAGTCGGCGAAACCCGCCTCGCGCAGCGTGGGCACCTCGGGCAGCTGCGGCATGCGCGCACGCGCGGCCACCGCCAGCACCCGGAGCGTGCCCGCCTTCACCTGGCCTGCCGCGGTCGGCGGCGTGGTGACCGCCATGTCCACCTGCTGCGCGACGGTCGCCGACACCGGAGCCACGCCCCCGCTGAACGGCACGTGCACCGCCTCGACGCCGGCCACCTGGCGGAAGACGAATTCGCCGGTCAGGTGCTCGGTCGTCCCCACGCCGGCGCTGGCGAAGGTGAAGCGCGCGGCTTTCGCGCCGCGCACGAAGTCGGCCAGGGTCCGCGCCGGGTTCGCCGCGGCGATCGCGAAGATGGTCGGCGTGCTCGCGGCGTTGACCAGTGGCGTGAGGCCGCGCACCGGGTCGACCGCATCGGGCGCGGCGCTGGCGTTGACGGCCACCGCGGCGGTGGTGACCAGCAGCGTGTGGCCATCGGGTTGCGCAGCGGTCACGATGCGCGCGCCGACGGTGCCGCCGGCGCCCGGCCGGTTGTCGACGATCACCGACTGCCCCAGCCGCTCGGAGAGCCGTGCGCTCATCGTGCGCGCGATGGTGTCCGCGATGCCGCCGGCGCCGAAGGCCACCACCAGCCGGATCGGACGGGTCGGATACGCCGCCTGCGCTCGCGCGGGCGGCAGCGCCAGCGCCGCCCCGAGGGCGGGCAGCGCGGCGACGAGTCGGCGACGCGGACCGACCGAGGTCAGGGCGTGGGAGGAGGGGCGCGGGGGCTTCGCGGATGCAGGCATGCGGTCGACTCCGTGTCGGATACGTGCAAGGGTTGCGCGGTGGGGTGGGTCTGGACGCGTCGGGGTCGCGGACGGTCGGGGTACCGCGCGCGGACCGGGCCGGGCTGCGCCGCGGTCAACCCTGCGCGCCGGACCGCCCGCGGGCGGCCTCGATCATCGCGTAGAGCTGGGGCGGCGAGATCGGCGTGCGCGTGATGCGCACGTCCCAGGGCGAGAGCGCGTCCTCGATCGCCGACATGATCGCCGCGGACATCGGCACCACGCCGCACTCGCCCACGCCCTTGACCCCGAGCGGGTTGCCCGGCGTCGGCGACTCCTGGTAGCGGAACTCCATGCGCGGCAACTCGGTGGCGGTGACCAGCAGGTACTCGCCGTAGTTCGTGGTGACCGGCTGGGCGTTCTCGTCGAACCCCATCCACTCGAACAGCGCGTTGCCCACGCCGTGCGCGATGCCGCCGGCCACCTGGCCGTCGATCGCCAGCGGGTTGATGCGACGCCCCGCGTCCAGCGCGAAGAGCACGCGCTCGAGGGCGACCGCCCCCGTGTCCACGTCGACCTCGACCTCGACGACCGCCGTGCCGCTGGCGAAGGCCATGTGGTCGAGCACCACCTCTTCGGTCGCCTCCAGCCCCGGCGTGAGGCCACCGGGCAGCGAATAGCCCGCGATGCCCCCCAGCGAGCGTGCGACCTCGCCGAAGCCCACCGAGCGGGCGCGATCGCCACGCACGCGCACCTGCGACCCCTCGATGTCGAGATCGGCCTCGGGCGCCTTCAGGATGGCCGCCGCCGCCTGCAGCAGCTTGGCGCGCACGCGGCAGGCCGCCGCGTGCGCGGAGGACCCGGCCACCACCGTCTGCCGGCTGTTCGATCCGCCCAGGCCCATCGCGGTGGCGGCGGTGTCCCCGGTGGTCACCGTGACATTGGCCATGTCGCGCCCGAGTTGCTCGGCCACGATCTGGCTGAGCATGGTGCGGGTACCCTGCCCCATGGCCGTGGCCCCGGCGTAGACATGGATGCGTCCGGAGGGGCCGATGCGCACGGTGACCGACTCGAACGGTCCGCGCCCGGTGCCCTTCACGAAATTGGCCAGCCCGATGCCGATGTGCCGCCCGCGGGCACGCGCCTCGGCCTGCCGCGCCGGGAACCCCGCCCAGCCGGCCTCGGAGAGCGCGTACTCCATGCAGGAGAGGTAGTCGCCGCTGTCGAGGGTGACGTGGTGACCGCCGCGGGCGTGCAGGGACGTGCGATACGGCATCTGCTCGCCGCGGACCAGGTTGCGTCGCCGGATCTCGGCGCGGTCCAGTCCCAGTTCGCGGGCGGCGCGGTCGAGCAGGCGCTCCATCACGAAGTTGCCCTGCGGATGGCCGGCGCCTCGCACCGGCGTCACCGGCACCTTGTTGGTGAGCGCGAGCCGTACCGACATCGCGTAGTTGGGAACGCCGTAGGCGAGCGGCACGGTCTCGGCCGAGTTGTGCGCGAGGTTGATGCCGCGCGCGGTGTAGGCGCCGTGGTCGTGGATGATCTCGCCGCGCAGGCCGAGCACCCGGCCCTGCTCGTCGAACGCGATCTCGGTCTCCCAGTACTGGTCCCGCTCCTGGGTGGTGGCGACGAAATGCTCGCGCCGATCCTCGATCCACTTGACCGGCCGCCCGCACAGGCGCGCGGCCAGCGTGACGGCGACCTCCTCGGGGTAGGTCACCAGCTTGGGGCCGAACCCGCCGCCCAGGTCGGGCGTGGCCACGCGAAGCTCGTTCTCGTCGAGCCCGAGCACCTCGCAGATCACCCGCCGCGCGGCATGCGGCATCTGGGTGGAGCTCCACAGCGTGGTGCGGCGCTCGACCGGATCATGGTGCGCGACGCAGCCGCGGCATTCGATCGAGTGGCTACCCCCGCGGTGCTGCCAGAACGACTCGCGCAGGCGACGCGGCGCGCGCTCGATCGCGGCATCCGCATCGCCGTAGGCCATGTCGAACTCGGCGAGCACGTTGTGCGGGGACTCGCGGTGCGCGGTGGGCGCCCCCGGCGCGAGCGCATCCCGGCAGTCGGACACGGCAGGCAGCGGATCGTAGTCGACCTCCACCGCGTTGAGCGCGTCCTCGGCGAGGTAGCGGCTGTCGGCGAGCACGATGGCCACCGGCTCGCCGACGTGGACGACCTCGTCGGCGGCGAGCACCGGCCGGTTCATGTCCTGCCGGTAGTGCGAGCTGGGCAATCCGACCACCAGCCGGTCCACCTTCAGGTGCGGCGCGAACTCGCGCGCCGTGTACACCGCATGCACGCCCGGCATCGCCAGCGCGGCCGCGGCGTCGATGCCGCGGACGACCGCATGGCCGTGGGGACTGCGCACGAAGGCCGCGTGCAGCAGGCCGGGCATGCGGATGTCGTCCACGTAGCGGCCCTGCCCTCGCAGCAGCGCCTCGTCCTCGAGCCGCAGCACCCGGGCGCCGATCAGCGAATCGCTCATGCGGCCTCCGCGTCGCCCGCCATGCGCCGCGCAGCCAGCAGGGCGGCATCGACGATGGCCTGGTAGCCGGTGCAGCGGCAGAGGTTCCCGGAGATCGCCACGCGCACCTCGTCCTCGGTCGGCCGCGGACACTCGGCCAGCAGTTCGGCCAGCGTGGTCAGCATGCCGGGGGTGCAGAAGCCGCACTGCAGCCCATGGCACTCGTGGAAGGCCTGCTGCAGCGGGTGCAGCGGGCCGTCGGCCGGCGCCAGGCCCTCGACCGTGGTGACCGTGCGGCCATCGGCCTGCACCGCGAGCATCAGGCAGGCGCGCGCGCTGCGCCCGTCGACCAGCACCGTGCAGGCGCCGCACACGCCGTGCTCGCAGCCGAGGTGGGTGCCGGTGAGACCGAGTTGCTGGCGCAGGAAATCGGCGAGCGTGAGCCTGACCGGCACCTGCTCGGCGACCGCTCGCCCGTTGACCTCCAGCGCGATGTCGCGCGTCTGTTCCGTCGAGTCCATCATGTCCCCTGCGCGCTCGCGCGCGCGACGGCATCGGCCAGCGCCCGTCGCGCCATCACGCCCGCGAGCTGTCGTCGATAGGTGCCGGGCACCTGCACGTCGTCCATGGCCTCGACCTCGCGGCAGGCCGCCGCCGCCGCCGCGAGCACCGCGTCCGTGGGCGCCTCGCCCAGCAGCGCCCGCTCGGCGGCCTGTACCCGTACCGGTGCGGGGCCAACGCCGCCGATCGCCACGGCAGCGCGCGCGATGCGGCCCGAGGCATCGAGCGCAAGCTGAACGGCGGCCAGTGCGATCGCGTAGTCGCCGTGGCGCCGGGCGAACTCCGCGAACCCGTGGCCGTGACCGCGCGGCCATAGCGGAAGCTCCACGCCGACGAGCATCTCGTCGGGTTCGATCGCCGGGGTCATGTAACCCAGCGGGAAATCGGCGAATGCCAGCTGGCGCTCGCCGCCGGGTCCGCGCACGCGCACCACCGCGTCGAGTACTGCACATACCGCCGGGAGTTCCGCCGCCGGATCGAGGTGGCAGAGCGAGCCGCCCAGCGTGCCGCGATTGCGCGTCTGGCGATGTCCCACCCAGCGCAGGGCCTCGGCCACCAGCGGCAGGCGCTCGGCGAGCGCCGCATCGCGTTCGAGATCGCGCTGCACGGTCATCGCGCCGATGCGCGCACGATCGGCTTCGAGGCGCACCCCGCGCAGCGCCTCCACCCGCGCGAGGTCGATCAGGTGGTCGGGCAGCACGAAGCGCATGTTGAGCATGGGCATCAGCGACTGTCCCCCGGCGAGCAGCCGGGCGTTCTCGAGGCGACCGAGCAGGCCGATCGCCTCCTCCACCGAGTCGGGATCGTGGTAGCGGAACGGCGGCGGCTTCATCGGGTCGGCGTCTCCTCGCGGGACCGGCGCGCGGGCGCGATCACTGCTGGTCGAGCCGGATGCCGGCCTCGCGGGTGAGCTTCACCCAGCGCGCGTGATCGGCCCGCACGAAGGCGGTGAAGGCCTCGACCCCGGAGAAGTTCGCCTCGGAGCCGAGCTTGGCGAGCGCCTCGCGCGCATCGGCCTGCTGCAGCACCGACTCGATCTCCCGCTGCAGCAGGGCGACGACGTCCTTCGGGGTCCCGGTGGGCGTGAAGACCCCCGTCCACAGCGTGACCTCGTAG
>Ga0315900_10008958_pt1 | contig 12780 bp, 12 predicted proteins | sample LakEriMetagenome_FD_203521 | JGI IMG/M metagenome (GOLD analysis project Ga0315900, IMG submission 203521) | Freshwater fungal communities from buoy surface, Lake Erie, Ohio, United States - Buoy 12 MA114 | ecosystem: Environmental > Aquatic > Freshwater > Lake > Lake biofilm | place: USA: Lake...
AACCCGAGATGCTGATCGTCCGCATGCTGGAACAGTCTGGCGTTGCAAACTCCCCGCCAGTGTCCAATCTGCTGGTGGTGCGGCTGGACCGTGGCAACACCTGTCCAGTGGCCCGTGTCAGCCCAGCAAGCAACCAGAACCAGATTGCCCGCGAGATGGCGCGCACGCTACATGATGCTCCGTGCTTGAAAGAGATTGCAAGCAACTGATTCCCCTTGTTTTCCGAGCCTATTTAAGATCTTGGTAGCACGTGATTTTACCATTGCACCAGTGCCGTTTTTAGCCTAATAAAAGCGCGCTTTATGAAGATAATGTATTTTTAAAGTGCTATTATTTTCTCTGCGCTCTAGGCAGCCAAAGCGAGGCGAGTGGGGTGTACAGTTTTGTACATGAGCACGCCGAGTCTGAAGGATATGATGCGCAGGATGAAAAGAATAGTGCGATATTGCCGCTTTAGCTCAGTTGGTAGAGCACATCATTCGTAATGATGGGGTCAGGTGTTCGAGTCACCTAAGCGGCACCACCCCCCCTTCAATCGCCTACAGGCAGACAATCATAAGCCTCATATCATAAGCTTTTCGCTGTCTTGGAATATCGCAAGGCACCACATCAATCGTGGTAGTCAGGTTGCAGCACGTGATAAAAATAATACTTGCGAAATCTATATTTCAATACTATTGAAGTAATATATTAAAGAAACGTTGAAGTATGGCCCGCGCGTTTTCACACCCCCACATCAAAGACATTACATTGGATGGCATACTGCATGCCTTATCGGATTCTGTGCGGCGTGATATTGTGATCAAACTTGCTGGATGCAAGAAGCTGGGCCCTACAAAAATGAACTGTTCAGAAGCCGCCTGCCCCAAACTCTCCCCCTCCACCATATCGTTTCACCACAAAGTGCTACGCGAAAGTGGGTTAATCCGCTCAGAGAAAGTTGGTGTTGAGGTGATTAATAGTCTCAGGAAAGAAGAAATTGACAAACGCTTTCCCGGACTTCTCGAATCCATTCTCTCGCTACATCATTCAACCAAATCCAAAAAATAACCTCCCCTTTTTCCCAACCTTGAAAGGAATCACTATGTATACTCTCTATTATTCTCCTGGCGCATGCTCCATGGCCGTCGATGTTCTTCTCAATGAAATTGGCGCACCGTTTACGCTCGAAAATGTATCTAGCCCTTCAGGCGAGCCCCGTTCTCCGGAGTTTCTGAAGCTGAATCCGCGTGGCGCAGTACCCGTTCTCACTTCAGGCGATTTTGTATTACGCGAAGGCGCAGCCATCATGTCGTATCTGGCAGATGAACATAAAAGCACATTACTCCCAACGTCCGGTCAGGCTCGTGCAAAAGCGCTGGAATGGCTTGCATTTGCGAACTCCACTCTGCACCCTGCTTATGGACGGATATTTTTCTTCCACAAACATCTGGGTGAAAAAGCGGGAGAAAACCAATTATACCTTGCAACGGTGGAACAGATACAGAAACTCTGGAATGAGGTTGAACAGGTGCTGACAACGCAAGACTATCTGGCTGGCAAAGAATGCACTCTGGGAGATATCCTCACGACTGTGATTGCGAACTGGACACCTGCTCTGAAGCACCCCATCACATTCGGTCCCAAAACCAAAGCCTTGTTTAACCGTGTTATTGCTCGTCCGGCCTATCAAAAGGCACTTGCCGCCGAACAGGTTACATACAAAGTCGCCGCTTAGGAGCTTACTATATGATGCAACTCAAAGATAAAATCGCACTTGTCACCGGTGGTTCGCGCGGAATCGGTGCCGCAACCGCAAAGAAACTAGCTTCGCTCGGCGCAAGTGTGGCAATCACCTATTCCAAATCGAAACCACAAGCCGATCAGGTGGTGGCCGATATCACCAAGGCAGGAGGCAAGGCAAAGGCTTATATGGCGGACGCGGCCAAGCCCGATACCATGCCGGCGCTTGTGGAATCAGTGCTGAAAGATTTTGGCAAAATCGATATTCTGGTCAATAACGCCGGACAGTTCGGGATGGGCAACATCGGTGAGGTCTCCGCTGAGGACTACACTGTCATGATGAACATCAACGTTCATTCTGTGTTCAGACTCACCAATGAAGCGGTCAAGAAGATGCTGAAAGGTGCGCGTATCATAAACATCAGCTCCTGCCTTGGAACCCGTGCATCGGGTGCCAGCATGAGCAGCTATGTCGCATCCAAATTTGCTGTGTCCGGATTCACGCGCGGCTGGGCAAAAGACTTAGGTAGTAAAGGCATTCTGGTCAATGCGGTACTTCCCGGCCCGATCGATACGGAAATGAACCCTGCAAGCAGCCCATACTCGGATTCCCAAAAAAGCCAGACGTCGCTTGGTCGTTATGGCACAGCCGATGAAATCGCGGGAGCCGTTGCTTTTCTTGCCGGACCCGATGCCACTTACATCACCGGCAGCCTGCTGACCGTCGATGGCGGCTGGAACGCATAACACATACTCACACATGATAAGGATTACACTATGACGACATTATTTGACACACTGACCGTTGGCGATCTTACGCTGAAAAACCGCCTCATCATGGCTCCACTCACACGCATGCGCAGTAAGCAGCCAGGCAACATACCGCACGCACTCAATGCCGAATACTATGCGCAGCGCGCCTCCGCCGGGCTGATTATTTCCGAAGCCACGCAGGTGTCGCAACAAGGGCAAGGATATCCAGGCACACCCGGCATTCATTCTGCTGAACAGGTGGAAGGGTGGAAGCTGGTGACGGACGCCGTGCATAAGGCCAGCGGAAAAATCTTTCTGCAACTCTGGCATGTAGGGCGCATCTCGCATTCGTCACACCAGCCCGGCGGCGCATTGCCCGTAGCGCCTTCAGCCATTGCCCCAAAGGACTCAGGCACCTTCAGTGCCGACTGGAAGCCCGTTGCCTGTGAAACACCACGCGCGCTGGAGTTATCCGAAATTCCGGGGATCATCGCTGATTTCAAACGTGGTGCGGAGAATGCCAAGGCGGCAGGCTTTGATGGCGTTGAAGTCCACGGTGCAAACGGCTATCTGCTCGATCAGTTTTTGCAGGATGGCTCCAACCAGCGCACCGATACATACGGTGGTTCCATCGAAAACCGCGCGCGGTTGTTGCTTGAGGTAGTAGATGCTGCCATTTCCGTATGGGGCAAAGGGCGCGTCGGCGTTCGCCTTTCCCCCTATGGCACGTTCAGCGGCATGCATGACAGCGATCCTGTAAAACTCTTTACATACGTACTGGAGCAATTAAGCAAACGTGGTATCGCGTATGCGCATCTGATTGAACCACGCGCAACCAGTGCGGGTGGCTCCGATGCCATAAATGAACATGCTCCCTCCACCTCGCAACTATTCCGCAAAGCCTTTAATGGTGTATTCCTTTCTGCGGGTGGATACACGCCAGAAACGGCAAAGCAGGCAGTTGCCGATGGAAGCGTCGACGGTGTCGTGTTCGGACGTTACTATATTTCCAATCCCGATCTGGTTGAGCGTATCAAAGCAGGTATCGAACTTACTCCATATAACCGCGCAACCTTCTATGGTGGTGCTGAAAAAGGCTATACGGATTATCCGTTTATGGAGAAGAAGGCTGCATAGGACTACAAACTATTAAAAGCTTCCCTGTTGATTTGGGTAGCCCTGTGTTTGTCAAGAACAGGAGCTATTGCGTCAGCAACCTTTCCTGCTTCATCCAACGGGGGAGCTTTTATTTCGTATGGATCAAGCCTCCCTTCAAACGGTTTTGCCAAGCCCATTTCATATAATGCTTGATGCACTTTTTTATAAGGTTCAGGCGTAATACTTGGTGCTTGAATAATATAAACCGGCTTTCCAGTTGCACAGGCTTCACTACACATAGAGAGCGAATCTCCAGTTACCGCAATCACGTCAGCAAATCCTAGCATTGCAGCAAATGGATTTCCTTCCTTAGCACGACAATCGTGAACATAGACCTGATCAATTCCCTGGGTCGCCGTTGCTAACAACTCTCTCCATACAGGTACTGTGATACGCGGGCTATTTGTTATGAGCAAAGAAGCCCCTAATCTTTTTACTTCTCGATTAATCTGAGTGCCAAATTCTCTTGCTTCATCCATGTTAAACATATGATTTTTATCTACATCACCGCCAATTAATGCACTTACAATTGGCTTTCCAGGCTGAATAATTGATTCATCCATTCTAAACCGCCATTGATCCATGCCATTTTGAATAAATTCTGGTGTAACCTTGTGTGGCACTCCAACCATATCCACCGAATGCGCGCAAGGCCTGAAGGGTTGGATCATGTGATTGGCGGTAAAGTTAAACTCTATCGACTTCCGATGCGTGGTAATTGTGGCAATAAACACTTTATTTGCAGATAATTGCTTAAGTTGCAGTGCATAATTGCCAGATTCATCACCGGAGCTAAGCACAATATCGGGCCAATTAACGGTGCGCGAGGAAGAACCCAATCTTTTCTCGAGATGCTCTTTTAAGCCACCATCTTTTTCAATATCAGCAATCTTAATAATATCAATTGCAGCGCCAAGTTTCTGCGCTACGCCGATACACTGATTTCTGCGTCCTACTCGTCCATCAGAAATAATCCAACAACGATATTTGCTATTGGGCTGATCGACAACTTCAGATTCGTCCATCACTCGAACAACCCGATTTGATATTTTTTACACATGACAAAGACAGAATAACATCAAGAAGTTACTCCTTAGTTAAGCTCAGCAAAAAATAACCAACTGATTAGAAACTATTTCTTCATCAGCTCTGGATTGAGCGAGTAAGTCCCGACCACTTCGCCTTTAGCAAGAATGTGGGGTTCTATGGCCTTGGCAAGCGATGCGCCGTCTGCCAGCTCATAAAACCCTACGCCTTTCTTGTCTTTCCCATCTTTATCTTTAGCCGTGTAGTGGTAGTACTGGTTTGAGAAAGCATCCAATGCATACACCTGGAAATGATACTGGTGAGTGCGGACATCGTTCCAGGGTGGGCACGGGCCATCGTATCCAAAGAAGGTCGTGGCAGGTTTGTCTTTCATGAATTTGGCATAATCATTCAGACCAAACATCCAGTAAACAGGCGTTCCTTCCAGAAGCGTATCGAGCTTGTTCGTTTTCCCAAGACCTTCGGAAATTCTATTTTCCGGATGGGTGATATCCGCGACAACCCAATGATAGAAGTCCTGACGTTTCGCATCGGCAGGAATCGTTTTTCCTTCTTTTCCTGCATCGGTGAAATCTGCCGGCACGTCTTTATCAACCATTAGCACAACATAGGTCACTGTGCCTTCCGGCCCCTTGGACCAGGAAATTTCCGGACTGATATTCTGTCCTGTCATGGAGCTTTTTTCTTTTTCTGTTGGAATGCAATAGGCAAACTTTGGGTCAATCGGCTTGCCATTCTCAATGCCTTTAACGGTTACTTCGAGTGCACCAATAGTACGCTCTTTCTTCACCTCATCTGCAAGAACCGCTCCGGACAGGCAAGACGTAGCGAGTGCAACAATTAAAAAACGTTTCATCATGATCAGGCTCCCTTATGCATCACATCGATAGTTGGCATTGTGTTTATATGCATCAAGTCTATAGTGGGATTTAGAGATTATCAACATGCAACACGACCAATCCCATTCCTGCTGCGATCATGACCATCCCACGGATGGAGGCACTCCACGTCCGGTGTGGAAACGGCTGGACTGGATCTTCTGGGGATCCCTCGTAATCATACTTTATTTCGGCGTGTCAGGATTTCTGCTGGGCGGAAAACCTGCGGACAGTTCGAGTGCGGCATTCTCACAGGCGGTGTGGAAACTGGTGGAAACCATGTGGTGGGGGGTTGCCCTCGGCATGGTTTCGGTGGGTATCTTAACCCGCATCCCCCGTGAATTCATCATGTCCATACTTGGCACGGGCGGCGGCATTAGCGGTATTCTGCGCGCGACCGCAGCAGGTGTACTGCTCGATCTGTGTAGCCACGGTATATTACTGGTCGGCAGCAAACTCTACGAACGCGGCGCGACGCTTGGACAAACAATTGCATTTCTGGTTGCAAGCCCATGGAATTCTTTTTCGCTGATGTTGGTGATGACCGCAATGATCGGGTGGAAATGGACACTCACATTCGTGCTTTTATCGCTCGTAATCGCGGTGATTTCCGGCTTAATTTTTGAAGCACTGGTAAAAAAGGGAACGCTGCCGGCTAACCCGAATACACTCGCTATTGCTGTGGATTTTCGTTTCTGGAGCGAAGCACGAGCCCGGCTTTCAAAGGTGCAGTGGAATCACCGGCTGTTGTTTCGTATTGTGCTCGATGGTGCGCGTGAATCGCGCATGATTCTGCGGTGGTTGTTGTTTGGAATTGTGCTGGGAGCATTGATACAGACCTTTGTAACAACGGAAAACTTTCAACAGTATTTTGGACCGTCGCTGCTGGGGCTTTTATTCACCATGATCGGTGCAATCATCATTGAAGTCTGCTCGGAAGGTGCAACCCCCATCGCTTCAGACCTGCTCACTCGTGCAGCTGCACCGGGTAATGCATTTGCATTTCTGATGGCAGGTGTCAGTACAGATTATACCGAATTATTTATTCTCCGTGAAATTACCAAATCCTGGAAAGCGGCTCTGTTTCTGCCACTCGTCACCGTGCCTCAGGTCATCGTGATTGCTATTATCCTGAATCAGTAATGGTTAGCGCGTTCGCAGGCCTCTCGGCTTTGCCGCAATTGCTGCCCAATCGGATGGAGATGCTGCCGCATCCATTCCGTTGGGAAGAAACGCAGCACGCTCTGCAGGAGAAAGTTCACTAGCAAGTTTAACCAGCCTGTCTCCGCCCATTCCTTCAGGGGTGATGATACGCGATGTATTTGGAGGTGTTACTACTGGAGCTGCCGCAAGAGGGCCGGACTTTCTATTTTCCAATACCAATTGTTTCAAAGAATCGGGCGAGATATTGTATTCATGAAATCCCCTACTTACTTCTTCGACCAGAGGAATTGCATTGGTCAGTTCCGTTATCAAGCTCCGGACGGAAGGCTCAGTTGACCGGCTATACTGTGCCCACTGCAGCGCCAGCCCCGGACCTGCAAACAGATCGGGGCCTAACCGCTGTTCCTGTTCGGATCGGGTGGATGGATTTTTGCTAATCTTTGAAACCATCTTCATTTCGGTTGATGCACGTGGAGGCGCACCGGGTTTGTCTTCACTCAAAATGTTATCGGGTTCAATGCGGTCGTTAAAGTGTGTTCGCTCCACAAAATGATACATCTGTAGGCTTTGCGCTTGCGTATCTGTCAGCGGAACTCCTTGTACCAATGCGGTGATCGCACGATTCATGGTATCCATGGTGTCCGCCATTTTTGTCAGCTCCGCCTTATTGTTTGCTGAGAAGGCAGGTTTGTCCGGCATTGCGCTCAATGCATCACCCTGCGCGACCGCCTTGCGGGTGAGCTGCGCCAGGCGCGCGATCTTATCGCTATATTTTTCTGAAAATTCTTTCAGCCTTTCTATCGTGGGCGGTTGCGATCGCGCACGCTCCTGCTCATCAATATCCGTTTGAAGCTTGCTTTGCACGCGCGCCACATCCTGCGCATCGAACTGATATTGCTTCTGCTGTTCGTCGTAATATGCTTGAACAGGTTTGAGCGTATCGAGGATTGTTGCAAAGTGCGCGAGATCTACCGGATTGGTATTGCCGGAAAGCAATTTTCCGCTAGGTACCCTTTCCAGCTGATGAACAAGTGAATTTAGCGCCACACTGTAGTGACCGCTCGGATTTTCTGCATCTTGCTGATATGCGATCAGCGAAGTCTGGGGAGTTGGCGCGCTTCTCTCTTTAGTGACGTTATCAGTAACCTGTCCGGATTTCCTTACCAGCTGATCTTTGATCCGCCAGAACGTATCTGACACCTGCAAGGCGAAATGTTGGACATCCTTATCTGTCGATGCTTTCACTAAGGAAATTTCCCGCTTTATCGGCTCTTCCGCAGCCTCAATCATTTTCAGCACACCGCGATCCATTTCGCGCAGGCTCTCAGCACGCCTCGTTGACTCTTCTGTAGAAAGTGCCGCTGGGCCTATAGACTTGGGCGCAGCTTGATGCTTCTGTTTTTTCTCATCAATTTTTTTCTGAATTTCGATTAGTAAGTCAGCGGTATCTTTTGCATCAAAATTGTATTGTGACTGCTGCGCTTCAAAATATTGCTGTACTGGTTTTATCTGATCTATTGCCTTGTTGATAAGAGCACTCTGTTGATCCGTTATTGTGCCAGGGCTGCTTTGTGAGATCAACTTTTCCAGCTTGCTTTGCACACCCACGAGCAATGCGTCATATCTTCTTTCTGGAGACCAATGATCGTAACTATACTCATTTAGCATATCTTGAAGCGCATCTGCATTTACTTCAGGATCATCAAGTTTTCTTGTCTTATTCCGAAGTTGATTGAATACCTCACCAAGGTCTCTCTTTGCACTTTCAAATGGTTGTTTTTGCTGACTATTGTCAGAAAAATTTAGTAACTTAAATATGATACCAATTTCTTCATTTCTTTCTTCCAGTATGCGTAGCGCTTGGCGATCTCTCTCCAGCAAGGCTTCTGTGCGGGAGTTATTTATTTTTTTTCCTGCGGCATAATCCGCAACAACACCTGGCATATATATTCCTCATCTTTTTATTTCGTGGCTCATTATAGTCCGGTTTTATAACCGTTTTATGACGGCTCACGTTATATTCCGCTTTTTAGGAAAAGCATGTATTTGTCTACTATGTGCTTGCTTTCTCTGGATTTATTGCTTAACTGGGTCAAATAAAAATTAGCAGGAACCTCCCATGTCAGTCGTTTATGTCGATGATTCACACGAATCAAAGCCAACCGAAACACCTCCCAAAAAGAAAAAGCCGTTTTATCGCGACCTGTTCTTTCAGGTGATCGTCGGGGTGCTGGCAGGGATTCTGCTGGGACATTTCAACCCGGAATTCGCGGTCAAAATGGAGCCGCTTGGGAAGGGCTTCATCAATCTCATCAAGATGATGATTGCGCCGATTATCTTCTGCACCATCGTGACCGGTGTGGCGGGCATGGGTGACATGAAGCAGGTGGGTCGTGTAGGCGTAAAGTCACTCATCTATTTTGAAGTCATCACCACACTCGCATTGGTGCTTGGCATGGTGATTGTGCATATCTACCAGCCCGGCTCTGGCCTGAATATTTCTCCCGATGTCGGAATGATCGAAACAGTCAAAACCAAGGCGCACTCGGAACTTACATCCACAACGGATTTCTTCCTGAATATCATTCCACACACCATGGTAAGTGCATTTTCAGAGGGCGAGATTCTTCAGGTGTTACTCGTAGCATTGCTGTTTGCTGCCGGCGTCACGATGATGGGTGAGAAGGGACGCCCAATTGTGGGGTTCATTGATTCTCTGTCGCACGTCATTTTTAACATCATCGCTATTATTATCAAACTAGCACCGCTTGGCGCGTTTGGAGCGATGGCCTACTCGGTGGGTAAATTCGGAGTGGGTTCGCTCGTAGATCTTGGCCAGCTGATGCTGGTATTCTTTGGTACCTGCATCATGTTTGTAACTGTTGTGATGGGTGGGATCATGCATTTTTACTGCCGCCTTTCGATCTGGCAGTTCATCAAATATATCCGCGAAGAACTGGTCATTGTATTCGGCACCGCGTCGTCTGAAACCGTGCTCCCGCGTATGATGGATAAGCTCACCGCAATGGGCTGCTCCAAGCCTGTAGTAGGCATGGTGATTCCAACAGGATATTCCTTCAATCTCGACGGCACCTCAATTTATCTGACGCTTGCCGCCATGTTCATCGCCTATGCAACCCAGACTGAAATCACGCTGGGGCACCAGATTACCCTGCTGGGCGTGCTGCTTCTTACCTCCAAGGGCGCAGCCGGCGTTTATGGCAGTGCGTTTGTGGTACTCGCTGCCACACTATCTTCGGTCAAAATTTTTCCGGAAGAAGCCCTTATGGTAGGGCTTGCCCTGCTGTTTGCCATTGATCGCTTCATGGCAACCGGACGCGCGCTTACCAACCTGATCGGTAACGGTGTTGCTACCATCGTCATAGCAAAATGGGAGAAACAACTCGATCACGGACGCGCTACGGCAGTACTTTCCGGTGTCGCTGAGCCAAATATCGAGTCGGACGAAGACAAGGATATGCTTTTGAAGTAAGGAGTGGTCGAGCATCCGAAGCACAGAAGCCGGATGACATATACCCATATAGCGAAAATGGTGAATTCATCATTTATCGGGTAGCCCCGCCACCCGAAGCTCGAAGAGTGTAGAATGGTGCCGCTTGTCGGAATCGAACTGACGACCTACCGCTTACAAGGCGGTTGCTCTACCCCTGAGCTAAAGCGGCACATGTTAAAAACGGGCAGAAACTAGCCTTTGAAAAAGGGAATGGCAAGCGGGTTTTGCAGAATATTACTAGGGCTGACGAACCGCAGCAGTGGCGCGCCGCTCATCTTCCCGTTGCGCAAATGGCTTTACACCCGTTTCCTGCGCTGGGGCATTTACTAACGTTGGTTGTTGCTGGACGGAAGGCACCATCTGTTGCGCCTGCTGTCTGGCTTTTGCTGCAAATTCGGTGAGATAGCCATCATATTCTTTGGTTACCCTGTTGTTTTCAGCTATGGCACTGATTAAACCACCGAATACGCCTCCCGCAAGCGCCCCAATACCAATACTTAGGCCAAGAGGAGGTATCGCGATTCCGATTGCGCCCAGGGCAACAGCACCAATAGCAGCATAAAGCAGGTGCTGGGCTGCTTTAGACGGTTGTTCTTCTGAAAACTCTGAGAAGTTTTTTGGCTTACTGCCAAGAATATCTGCAATGGTATTCGCGCGGCGATTCAGTTCCGTGATAGGCTGTTCAATACTATTCGATATGGCATAGATATCTGCAATTTCACCGGACATATATTCCTCACATTATTTCGTATATGGTATGCGCCTTATCCGCCAAATTCAAATGACGGTTTGATGAAAAAAAACTTAACGGCCTCGGTCGTTTTCGTTCTCTTCAGCACCAAAATATTTTTTCCAGCTCTTGGAGTTTATGACCGTCAGCATCGCACCAAGAGAAATACCGGTTACGGTAAGTCCCTCAACCCAGTTCTGAGCCTTCTGGTTGCGTGTAAGGATTCTCCAGTAATCATGAATATTCTCGAATCCTTTTTCTCTAAAGAATGTCTGAACCTTGGAACGGTATTCTTCATTATTCTCCACTACTTTCTCTATGGTTTGCAGCCTATTATCATGTGTGGCCACATCAATAATATCTCGATACAAGCCTTCGTATTTGTCCTGTAGCGGCTTAAATATATCTTTTGTTACCCAGTTCTTATACGCAGCTTTGCGAATACCGAGATCCATTACGTAGGCACCGGACGCAACGGATGACACGTACGCAAATACGTTCGCATACTTTGTAATTGCACCATCACCAATGGGCTTATCTTTAGCCAGCTTTTGGTTCGGTTCCTTGTTGTGGGTGTCCTCAGTCAGAAACACGTCTCCTCAAATTACATGCACCATTCTACCTCAGGCTGTGATTAATGAAAGTTACACAATTATTAAAAATGCGCGCTAAGAAATAATCAACGCATTGAAATATATGAATTCATGGGAATGGCCTATCCAAAGTGGAAATCACATCCTCTAAAATTGCATGTTTACGGCCAACCAGTTGATTGATGCCCCGTGCCATTTCAGGCCATGAGTCTGCCACCAGAAGCAGCGGCCCTAATCCTTCTGTGTTTGCGCGTATATTGCCGACATCATTCTTTCCCGACTTGATTCCCTCGCGCAGAGTGTGAATAGCGAAAGCGATGCCTTCTCGAATATTCGGTACGGCATTTTCTGAAGGACGCAGCAGAATCTTGCATCGACCTCGGGGTGTGTCAGAGAAAAAGGGTGTTTTGTCGATCACAGACGAATCCGTTACCACATCGAACGCATCGGATTTAAGAAAGTAGGATGTTGCCCCCCCCGGATTTAAAAACGCTCTATGAGCTGCACCCTCTGGACCCGTGAATTCTTCCATGAACGATTGTAAGGAGCGACGGATAGACTGATCTAATGCTGGCGGGATGGATACGAAACGTTGAAAGTGGGTTCCAGATTCGGACATGCGTACAATCTCGTTAGACGTTCTTCACCAAAGGCTCCATCGCAAACAGATTTGAAGCCAAAGCATAGAGTGAAGAAGGAAGTCTATTTTTTGTTAAACTCACCCTGGTTGACCCAGCTGCGGTAGTTCTCAGGTTTACCGAAATAATAGCCCTGCATCATGTCCACTCCCAGCTCCATCAACATTTTGGCCGTTTCGCCTTTTTCAACGAACTCCGCTACAGATGCCAGCCCAAACCCTTTGGTGAAGTCGAGGAGCGTTTTGACGAAGAAACGGTTATCGGCATTATCCACAAGATCCTTGATGAATGCACCATCAATTTTCACCATATCGACTGAAAGTGCTTTCAGCTGACGGAACGAGGTATAGCCGGAGCCGAAATCATCGAGTGCCACCTGACACCCCAATGCCTGCAACGATGCCACGAAATAGGCGGTGCGGCGGAGGTCGCGCTGTGCGGCGGTTTCGGTTATTTCGACAATCATGCGCGAGGCAATTTCTGGATTCCCGCGAAGATACTGCGTGATATGCGCGAGCCACTCCTGATTATCGGTCGTCAGGTTGGATACGTTGAACGCAATAGAAATATTCGGCGAGGCTTC
>Ga0315900_10008959_pt1 | contig 12779 bp, 22 predicted proteins | sample LakEriMetagenome_FD_203521 | JGI IMG/M metagenome (GOLD analysis project Ga0315900, IMG submission 203521) | Freshwater fungal communities from buoy surface, Lake Erie, Ohio, United States - Buoy 12 MA114 | ecosystem: Environmental > Aquatic > Freshwater > Lake > Lake biofilm | place: USA: Lake...
TCATGCACTACACCGCTGCATCCAATGCAATCGCGGAAGTGAACAAGGCAATCAAGGCCATCCAAGATGCGCGCAAGATGGTCACCGGTCCGTTGGATGCCTACAAGAAAGAACTCATGCGCATCGAGAGCGATGCAGTCACACCATTGGCCACGTTCATCGCATCGACAAAAGTGGCCATGCTGGAATATAACGCGGCTTGCGAGAAGCAATTCGCAGTCGAGCAAGAGAAGGCGAGCACATTGGAGAGCCTGGTGGATAATCTCACCGAAGTCAGCATCAAGCACGATCACATCAAAGGCATCCGCACCATTCGCAAAGTGCGTATTGCTGGAGAGGTCGATTGGCTCAAGGTGCTCGGAGTCCTGTTCGGCTCCGGCATGTATAAGCCTGAAGACTTCACGCAGAATCTACTCAAGGCAATGGAGAAGTGCGGCGTGGATTCAATCCCTGGCATTGAGATTTACGAAGAGAAAATTCAAACTATAACACGATGAAACACAACCCTACCAAGCAGGTCCGCGCAATACTTGAGCGCGTGCCTGCAACACGCAAGAGCGATGCAAGGCTCATCGCTTACGTCTGGGCCGATACGATTGGCTATGACAAACTGAATGCAACAACCGCCAAGGATCTTCTCGACATGATGAGCGAGGGAAAGCTTCCAGCCGCTGAGAGCATTCGCAGAGCACGCCAAAGAGCGCAACAGTCTAATCCTAATTTGAAGTAACATGGCAACCAAGATGACAGCAGTGCAATGGCTTGAGATAGCCGTGCAGAACAAGCTCGCCTCCGATATGGGGCCGTACTTCGCTGAGGCATTTGAGCAAGCGAAGGAGATGGAGAAACAGCAGATAGAACATGCTTTTTACTTTGGAACAGAAGTCGACTCATCTAATGTCAAAAGCCCATATAAGGAAGCCGAACAATACTACACCTCAACCTTCAACTCATGACACGCGAAGACTACATAACCTACCCAGCCGTTAGTGCAAGCCGCATCAAACGGCACTACACTGGAGACATCAGCTACGCTAAGGCATCGCTTAACTACGGCAAGGACTTTCACTTTGCGCTGCTTGAATGCGAATACGAGACAATGGGCACGCCAGTGCGCAACACCTACGACGCAATTCACCAGGTGCAACTCCTTGGCGAGATGTTCGACAAGAGTGAGAAGGAGCGCATCGTGGTGAGTGAGCTGACCATCGCAGGAAAGATCGTGCTCGGCAAGGGTGCAATGGACCTTTGCTGGGATGAGATGAAGATCATCGCTGATGTGAAGACTACAACGGCCAAAAGCTTGCAAGCCTTCGCTGATGACATGATAAAGCACTGCAACCATGTGCAGGCCGTTTGGTACTCCATGCTGATGGGCTGGAATCCAAAGGACTTCTACTACATCGGAGTGCCGCCAAAGGTCAAGAAGTCAGGGCAGTTCAAAGACTTGTATCTATACCGGCACAACCAGCAAGAGCTTGACCAAGCTTATGAGCTTATCGCAGGATTCTTGAATCAATTCGATGGGAACTATGGGAAGTAGGTATCCACAAGATGTGATTGACTATATCATCGAGTCCTATCCGACAACACGCACTTCAGAGATGGCCAAGGTGCTCGGCATAAGCGAAAACAAGATTCACCAACTCGCCAACTCTCGCGGCATCAAGAAGACAAAGGAGTACATCCGCGAGGTGCATGGTCCAATTGTGAAAGAAGCAGGCAAGCAGCATAGATACCCCAAAGGTTCCACGCCTTGGAACAAAGGAGTCAAAGGCAAGAACAACCCACCTGAGCACACGCTCTTCAAGCGTGGCCATCTGCCTGCAAACCACAAGCCGGTCGGATGGACTCGCGTGGATGGCGAAGGGTACCACTGGATGAAAATCGCAGAAGGCCGCAATGGATGGGTGATGATTCACCGCCTTGCCTGGGAGATGGAGAACGGCCCGATCCCAGAAGGCAAGTTCCTGCGCTTCATCGATGGCAACAAAGACAACTGGCAAGTGGAAAACCTCATGCTGGTAGACCGCGAAAGCAACATGCGACTTAACACGATTCACCGCTACCCTGAAGAGGTAAAGGTGGCAATGAAAATACTCTCAAAACTAAAACGTAAAATCCAAACACATGGCAAAGAACAAGATTGAACACCTAAGAGACCACCTATTCGAGACAATCGAAATGCTCAAAGATGGTGACATGGAGCTCGACAAAGCACGTACAATTGCTGAGGTCGCTCAAGTGATTATCAACTCCGCAAAGGTTGAAGTGGACTTCATCAAGACCGTGCATGGCAACGGCTCCGACTTCATCCCAATGGATAAGCGACTGGAGGCATGAAAAATCAGACACGTTTGTTGATACAATTTGTTAGTGATAATCCATTTGGAGGACAACTTGAAGAGATGGCTGTATTTGAAACATCTGATGAAGCAGTACAAGCTGCTATTCCTTTAATTGGTGATATTACAATACAAACAATCCTAATAAATCATGGCACTGAATGGATGCGCCTATCATGACCCTTCGCCCCTATCAGGAACGCTTTATTAATAACATCGCTGCGAAGCTTGTCACTACAAAAAGAGTAGTGGCACAGCTCGCAACCGGTGGAGGCAAGACGGTATGCTTCGCTGCAATCTGCGACCGCTTTTGCAAGCGCAACACAACGGACATTCTGATTCTTGTACATCGGGAGGAGCTGCTGAATCAGGCATGCAAGGCAATCAGCTTACCCACGCAGCCAGTAGTTGCAGGCATGCGGACCATCCCTCCGGCTCGCGTTTACGTGGCAATGGTTGAGACGGCATATAAGCGGCTGCACCAGTTCACTAACATCGGACTGGTCATTGTGGATGAATGCCACATCGGGAACTTCACAAAGGTCATTGAGCACTTCGATAGCCAGTACATCATCGGCTTCACTGCCACACCGCTTGCAGCTCGCAAGAGCAATCCGCTGCGCAATTACTTTGATGACATCATCTGCGGCATCGACATCCCCGAACTTATCGAGCAGGGCTTCCTGTGCCCTGAGCTCACCTACTCCGCTGCGCAGATAGTGGACCGCGCAAAGCTTAAGATGAAAGCAGGCGAGTTCGACCAAGCGCAGATGGCAGCAGCCTACAAAGCCCCAAAGTACATTGACAGCACAGTCAACGCCTACAAGCAGCATTCGCTTGGCCGCAAGACCATCATCTTCAATTGCAATGTTGAGCACTCGCAAGCCGTGAATGCCGCTTTCGTGGCAGCCGGATTCAACTCGCGCCATCTCGATGCGGATTCGCCCGATCGGGCTGAGGTGTTGGAGTGGTTCGCCAACACACCAGATGCGATTCTAAACAACATCGGCATCGCAACCACAGGCTTTGACCAGCCCGACATCGAGACAGTCATCGTTAACAAGGCCACAGCATCAATGCCGCTTTGGCTTCAGATGTGCGGACGTGGTGCAAGGCCGCATAACATCAAGCTTGCATTCACCATCATCGATCTTGGAGGCAACTGTATCACGCATGGCCTCTGGTCATCACCTCGCAACTGGAGCAGCATCTTCCACAACCCGAAAAAGCCAGGCGAAGGAGTCGCACCAGTTAGACAGTGCCCAAAGTGCGGAGCCCTGCATCACACCGCAAAGAAGGTATGTGATGCGCAATATCTTGGAATGTATTTTCCTTGCGGCCATGTCTTTCCGGTAATCAAGCCAAAGGACGAAGCCATCGAGAAGTTCATCCAAGTAAGCAAGGCCATCGACATCAAAAAGCTAATCGAAGCCAACGCACATCACAAGGAGTACCGCTCTCTCTTTGTGTTAGTTGAGCAAGTTTTCAACAAGGCGGTGCGCATATTTAACAACATCACACCTCAGCGACACATAGAAATCCAAAAAGAAATTCACGAACTTGCAAGGCTCTGGTGCCGCGAAAAAAGCAAACGCTTCGACCAGTTCCACCGCAACCTCGTAAACAGCAAACTCACACAATTATGCTCATCTCACACTACTCAAGTATCTACACTAAACACGCCGACTCTTTCGAGCTTTCCTCATTCTTGGAAGGAGTCAGAACCGGCAAATGGCAGGACATAGTTCTGCAAGTTCGCGCAACTCCCGACAAGGCCGAGCGTGATAAACTCAAGAAATCCGCACCGCTTGTGACCGTATCAGGTCAATTCAGCGATCGCAAGGACGATGCGCTCAAAGAGCATTCCGGATTCATTGCCATCGACATTGACAACATCGACAACCCAGAAGAGGCGAAGGCGCAGCTCAAGGCCGATTCCTACATCTACGCAGCGTTTACTTCCATCAGCGGACATGGACTATGCCTTGTGATGCGAATCGACGGCACAAGGCACGCGGATGCGTTTAATGGCATCGCATCGTACTTGTATCACACCTATCAACTTATAGTTGACCAGTCAGGCAAGAACGTATCGCGTGCTCGCTTCATCTCCTACGATCCTTGGATTCATATAAACACCAAGGCAATATTATTTAAGAAGTATCTTGCCAAGCCTAAGGAGCGAAAGCTCGCAAAGGTCGCAGTCATCAAGACTGACTTCGATGCCATGATTGCTGAGATGGACCGCAAAGGCCTCAACCTCTGCGAAGACTATTCCGAATGGATCCAAATCGCTTATGCACTTGTGAGTGAGTTTGGCGAAGGTGGTCGTGACTACTTTCACGCGCTGTCATCTCACTCTTCCAAGTACAACTCCGATGATTGCAACAACCAGTACACAGCCTGCCTGAAGAACCACAGCGAGAGCAAGGGCAAGCGGTCCACCATTGCCACAATATACTACCACGCAAAGCAGAACGGCATCCAAGCCTACTCCGAGCAGACCAAGGAGATGCTCCGCGCTGCAAGCTCGCAACGTGCTGCTGGATTAGGTCCCGATGCCATCGTGAAATCCCTCCAAGCATCTGGAATCTCACCAGAGCAAAGCGAGAAAGTTGTCAATGAGATAGTAGCAAAGGATATTAAATTCAAATCGGAGAACGTATCCGCTGACATTGCGGCGTTTATAAAGACTTTCGACCTTCGAAAAAACATCGTTACGCGCAACGTAGAACTAAACGGAAGGCCCATCGATGACAGTGATATCAACTCAATTTTTCTTGACTGCAAAGCCATCTTCAAAGAGGCCACAAAAGACCTGGTTACCGCCATCATTTTCTCCAATCGTGTCGAGACATACAACCCGTTGCATGAGTTCTTCGAGCAGGACTTGCACATCGGTAGTGAGTACCCGAATGTCGATTTGCTAATCAATAGCGTAATATCTGACACGCCAAATTATGACAAGTGGATTGGCAAGTGGCTGGTGTCCGTTGTCGCTTCCGCATACGGTCAACACTCGCCATTGGTGCTTATCTTCTCAGGTGAGAAGCAAGGGACTGGAAAGACTCACTGGTTCCGCTATCTGCTACCTAAGCAGTTGAGGTACATGTTCGCTGAGTCGAAGATGGATGCCGGCAAGGATGACGAGATTCTCATGTGCAAGAAGTGGATAATCCTTGATGACGAGTATGGCGGTAAATCCAAGAAGGAAGAGAAGAGACTCAAGGAACTTACCTCGAAGGAGTTCATCAATGTGCGTGAGCCCTATGGCCGCGTGTCGGTTGACCTTCGCCGCTTGGCGGTGTTCTGTGGGACATCGAACGAGACGCAGATACTCAACGATCCGACTGGCAACCGCAGGCAGCTTCCGATTCACATCATCGATATTGATCAGGAGATGTACAACAAAGTCGATAAGGTTGAGCTGTGGCGTGAGCTCTATGCCCTGTATTCGATTGGATTTGACTTCACTATATTGCGCGATGATATTGAGTCGCTTAACGAGTCAACACTCACATTCAAGCATTCGACTCCAGAGGAAGACCTCATCCACAAGAAGCTGATGCCTGGCAGTGCCACATCATACGGCGAATGGATGTCACTCACTGAGATACAACAGTGCTTGCTGGTGGAAACGAAACTTAACTTTTTGAATCTGCAACGTATCGGCTCGATTCTCACTGCGTTAGGCTATGAGAAAGACCGTAAGACGAAGGGCAATTCTAAGGTTACAATGTACTATATCAGCCGAAATCCGATGTAAATGGACAGCCTTGGACATCTTATGTATTCCAAAGTTGTCCACTCGAAAGCCCATATTTAACAATGCTTTGAGCCTACTTGGACAACTTACAACTTACTTTTCTATTATTAACAACATATATACACACATGCACACACACACACACACACACATATATAGTATATATACAGCATGTTTTTTTGGACAGGCTGTCCAAATCGCTGCAATCCGTTGGCACGATTGGTATACAGACGATTTTTGCCAAGACAACGGACACCTTCAAACTACTAAGCTGTCCTGTCCATGAGTGAGGTAAAAGCACAGGCGAAGGCATTCACAAACCTCTGGAATGCGCGCCCCGACTTACGTGGAAGAGTTTTCGCCATCAACAACAACAGCATGAACGGCATCAAGGGAGCCATGAACAAAGCAATGGGAGTTGTGCCTGGTGTTGCAGATATGTGCTTCATGAAGCCTGAAGGCAGAACGTGCTGGATCGAATGGAAGACAGACACCGGCAAGCAATCACCATTGCAGATTAAGTTCCAACAGCTCTGCATATCTTTGGGCCATGAGTATCACATCGTGCGCAATGAACAAGAATTTTTGAAGGTGATAAATTGCACATAACGTATTGGCGGTTGGCGTTCGTTGCCGACTTTGGAACACGAAACTTTCACTTATAAAATAATTTTGATATGGAACACAAAACTTTAACAAACCACGAAAACGGCAATGACGCTAACCGCTTGTTAGCGGATAGTTCTTTATCCGTTTTCTTGGATTACGAAATTAGAAGTAGTTGGTGGGCTTCTTGGATTGGTTGGAATTGGGGGCAAGAACTTTCGGGTAAATACTTCGCTTGGAAAACGAGCAGAAAGTATGCAAGGTATAAACAAAGTAAGATGTGGGAGCAGCGGATAAAGAATTACCGCTAACGGTTGAGTATAAGCGTAGTGCTTACACATAGTTAAATTTGAAAACGAAAGCTTAAAATATATGAAAAACTTTATTAAATGGATAAAAGCATTACGCTTATACTTTGTTAGCGGTAGTGCTTGGGAAAAAGAAATTGTTGGTAAGAACATACATACTGTTTTTACTTGGTGTAAGGATTGTGGAATGGAAGGGTGTAATATACCTTTTAATGATGAATGCGGTAATTGTGGAAGTAAAAACACGGTACGATATTATGATAAGGAAACTATTGACTTGTTGTTTTAGCATTACCGCTAACTATCCGATAGCCGCTATAAACTTTCGCATTACATGAGCACATACGCGAAGATAATCCAGTACATGACCGAGAAGCTTCCAGATGAATGCACGCTTGTGGATGGGCCGACAACTTACACCTCAACGCAGCAGGCGCATCGGTCTCTCGCGAGGTATCTGACAACAGCGAAGCCGGGCACTTCAGTACATCGCACTTATGCGGTGAAGGCATTTAATTGGCTAAAGCTTCTGCACAAGAATAATATTAATTTGCAAAACAAAAACAAATGAATACCTTTACACACATGAAAACAGAAAAACGTGGAGGCAGGCGACCTGGTGCTGGGCGAAAGTCCATGTATGGCGAAAGCATGTCAACACTCTCGTTCAGAGTTCCTGCATCTGCCAAAGAAACAATTCTCCAAATGGTTCGCAATTATCTTGCAAGCTTGACCATCGAGCGCAAGCGACACGAACCTGAAGACGGTTGCTAAACTTTGGCATGATAAATGCAATACAAAATCAAAACACACACAACATGACAACATCAAAATTTTGGACAATCTGGTATCCTTACTCAAGTCAAGAAGAGTGGAATGCTAACATTCACAACATCCTTGAGGAAGTAAGAACTCAACAACGTCATGACACTGACGAGCCTTACGACTCAGAAGAGAAAGACTACTACACTCTCGGATGCGATAAATACCACGCTTGGAAAGATGACCAGCTATAATCACAAACAGTGCACACGCCGGCTCAGAGCTGGCGTGTTTGTCGATTCGGCATACATGAAGGACCATTGTTATTTTGGATATTTAACACATCCGGCAATTGACTACGATGTTGCTGTGGCCTTTGATGTTGATGATATTCGAAAGCTTGGCAAGATCAATAAGCTTGTCTTGAGCAAAGAGAAGGATGTGCAATATCACTTTGGAATACTTACGCCAACAGCAGACAAAAGCGGAGTAATTGGTCACACTGTCAAAGCTTTTATTGAAGGCAAAATACACGATTTGTTCATCTATCAATCGCAACTCGATGAGATGATCTACAAGGGCCACGCGATTAATGTCACACAAGAAAGCTTGTTTTTCGAAAATTTAGTAGATTTGTAGCATGCCACTATTCCAAGGAGACAGCCAGGAGATTATCAGCATGAACATCCGCAAGCTAATCAGCGAGGGATATTCGCCCAGCCAAGCGACAGCGATTGCATACGCAGAGGCTGAGAAGTATAAATCAAAGCGCAGACGATGAGAGTATCATTCGACATCGATGGAGTGCTGGACACTGAGCCCGGCAAGCAGATTGCACAACGCGCAATCGAAAAGGGCGATGATGTGTTTATCATCACAGCCCGCAATGAAGGCCGCGCATCGGCTGAGGTATTCGCCATCGCTGAAGAGCTCGACATACCGCGCCTGCGCGTTTACTTCACCAATGGCGCTGATAAGTGGCGCACCATCGAGCGGCTCGACATCGATTTGCATTACGATAACAGCCGCGAGCAGGTCGATAAGATTGAGCAAAACACTGATGCACAGGCTGTGCTATTTAGGAGTTGAAACAGGGTAAAATCAGGGAAAATGCCAAAGGGAATTCCACCAGATCACACCAAGTTCAAGAAAGGTGAAAGCGGCAATCCGAATGGCCGTCCGCCAAAGCTACCAGACTTGCACATCTTGCTGGCCAACGTGCTGGGCAAGGAGAACAAGGACGGCATAAGCGCAGCCGAGGAGATACTTCTTGCGCTGCATGCCAAGGCTAAGAAGGGTGACACCAGAGCAGCGGAGTTGCTGCTTGACCGAGGCTACGGCAAGCCGAAGCAGACAAGCGAGACCACGCTAAAGACTACCGAGCCGTTGGTGATCATCAAGACAAAGGAGCCCGATGCTTAAAGCCATTGGCACCGGATTGTTGCTCACGCTGTTTATCATTGCGTTTGCGTATGGCTTCGTGCTTGTGATTCGCAATATCATTGACTGCATGCCCGACCCGAATGATGAAGAGGATTGATGGAATACGAATTATTTGAAAGGCAGTCCATAGCACTCGAGGCTGTTGAGTCTGGGCAGTATCGTGTGATAGTATTTGGGGGGAGTATACGAGGTGGCAAAACCACTTGGCTATTGATTACACTTGTTTACCTTGCGCTGCAATATCCACGAAGCCGTTGGGTCATTATTCGCCGCAGCCTGCCCGACCTGAAGCGAACAACCTTTCCATCGTTTAGTTCAATCCTGAATGATGGCATCGACCGATATGTCGAGAACTGGAACCGCGACACGCAGGTAGTAACCTTCATCAATGGCAGTGAACTTATCTTCATGGCTGAAAGCTTTGACGATGATAAAGACCTCAACCGCTTCAAAGGTCTCGAGGTTAACGGCGCTGGATTAGATGAGGTGAACGAGCTACAAGATGTCACGTTCTACAAAGTACAGGAACGCATTGGAAGTTGGAACAAGGCAATAGGCCAGCCGCCGATTGTATGCCTTGCAACGTGCAACCCTGCGAATAACTGGGTAAAGGATATAATCTACAACCCATACCGAGAAGGTAAATTGCCCGAACGTTGGACATTCATCCCGAGCAAGATTACCGATAACCCTCACATCCCGGCTGAATACCTCGAGAGCTTGAAGGAGTTACCGCCAGTGCAGTACGCACGATTCGTCGAGGGCGATTGGGATGTGATGGATGACGTGGCGAATCCGTTCCTGTATGAGTGGGCTGATGAGAAGCACATCGATGACAGCGTGCAGCTCAACCGCAACATGCCAGTGCATATCAGCGTTGACTTCAACATTAACCCGCTGTGCGCATTGGTTATTCAGCACGTTGGTAGGGGCGCAGTGGTAGTGGATGAAATAAAGATTGAGAAGGGCAGCGTGGATGCGTTCTGCGATGCCGTGCTTGCGTTAGGCGTACCGATGGGGCTGATACGGATTACAGGCGATGCGATGGGTAAGGGTGGCACGGTTCAACAGCGCGATAACTCAAGCGCGTACACGATGATTAAGCGCAGGCTCGGCATGAGCGACAGTCAGTTTCTCATACCGGCCAACCCAACGCACTACAACAGCCGCATCGATTGCAACGCAGCACTGCGCAAGCTCGACATCCGCGTGAACTCCAAGCGGTGCAAGGGATTTGTGTTCGATGCGAAGCAAGTGCAATGTGATGCGAATGGTAGCATCATTAAGACCAATCGAAAAAACATTGCCGAGCGTGCTGACTTCTTGGATTGTTTTCGTTACTTTGTAAACGCAATTCTAAAGCGTTATCTATGAGCGTATGTACTCCTTGCTTTGATTCGGGCATCAGCGTGGCCGCTTGCCATGCAGGCATAAGCTTCGGCTTGGTCACACCTGAGACTGAATACACTGTGACCATTACGCACAACGCTACCAAGCGCGTGCAGACCTTCACTGCGACATCGGACATTGATGGCATCATCACTATCCAGGGCGCAAAGGTTGATGCGTTGCAAGGCTACACCATCAGGTTGAACTGCGACCAGTTCAGCATCTGCGATGTGCTGTATGACTGCATCAGCTTCAGCGTTGTGAACATGGATGTTGACGAACCACAAACCATAAACTTACTCGAATGCTTAGAGTGCTAAAGAATATCGCGCACGGCTGGGCGTTGTGGGCGTTTGACACCAAGGAGAGCAGAGAAGTATCGAAGCCTCGCATGGAGATTTGCAAAGAGTGTCCTTATCGCATGAAGGCAACCAACACATGCCGAGAGTGCGGCTGCTTCCTTCCAGCTAAGACGAGATTGACCGATGAAGCCTGCCCGTTGTTACGCTGGTAATATGCTCACGGGATTCATCATTGTCGAAGCCTTGCTCATTGATGATGAAATCGACAAGCTGCTTGAGCGAGAGGAAAGGTGGACGGATTTACTGATTAACACACATGACATAAGCACGGTGCACGAGGACAATGAAGCGGAGCGTTGCTTCATCACATTTCTGAGCACGGACAAAGAAGTCACAACAAAGAACACACTGGATGAAATTATTCAAAAGATTAGGCGAGCGACTGCGATCAACTTTTATACGCAGTAAGAAAACAAACTACAATCTTGTTGAGGTATTCAAGCACGGCGGCCATAGGTACTATCGCTTCCCTAAGGAATTGAACATGCCGCTTGAGAGGTTCGCCATGAGCATGACCTTGCTGGAGCGATTGAGCTCTGGGCTATCAGGCAGCGAGATGGAGCGCATACTTACAGAGATGGAGAAGGCACTTGCTGCCGGACTCAGCAATCCAAAGACAGCGGCATTGATGGGCGCATACATCCACGTGATTCGCGAAAGGCAGAATACGGTTATCCATCGCGATCTGCTACTCAACATCGCAGCGACTTGGATAATCCGCGAAGATGAGAATCCGGCTGTGGTGAATCCCGATGTGCATCAGCAGAAGCTAACCTTATTCGAAGAGTTGAGCAAGGGGGCGGCTCACGATTTTTTTTACAGCTTGGGTATCGAGCCGCTGATGCCCTTATTCAATATTTCTCCCGAAGAGTTTCAGACATTGTGGGAATACAACACGGTGGAAATTCAAAAGCTGAGCGAGGCGTTACGCCAGCTGAGTTCTCACCGCAAAGCAGGGCTAAAAGGACAGCAGAGAGATTCCGAGAGCAAGTGATGAGCTTGGCCGGTGGCAGCATATCTGAGTTCAATGAGTTAATGGCCTCCGATGTTTCAGTTTATTTGCTTAAATTTGAGGCAGCAATAAAGGCTCAAAATGGCAACAAAGGTTGAGATCATCTATGAGGCCGAGGCTACGAGCCTGAAGGCAACAGTCAACGAAGTAAACAAGGCGAATGATGCGGTAGTTGCATCGGCACAGGAAAGCTCGAAAGAGGTTGCCAATGCCTACAAGAGCGCAGGCAAGAGCATCGCTGCTGCGTTCTCAGGCGGTGAAGTGAAGAAAGCCCTGGCAGACCAGAACAAAGCATTCGACCAGTTGACATCCAAGGGCAAGACCTTAACAGGACAACTAAGGGGATTGAAGAATGAGCTATCATTGCTTGAGGCATCAGGCAAAGGTGGCACGGCTCAGTTCCGGCAGTTGACACTTGAGGCCGCAAGACTTGAGGACCAGATTGGAGATACAAGAGCGCGAGTTGCAAACCTTGCAAGCGATACATTCAAGTTTGATGCGGCAGTACAAGCCACGCAAGGACTTGCGGCAGGCTTCGAGATTGCGCAAGGTGCGGCTGCGTTGTTTGGCTCTGAGAGCGAGGACTTGCAGAAGGCATTGCTCAAGGTGCAGGCAGCAACAGCCATTGCCAACGGCGTGCAGCAAGTTGCGAACTTACTGCTTGAGGAAAGCAAGATAAAGACACTGGTGCTGACTAATGCACAGGCAGGATATGCCGCAGTAGTTGGAACTTCGACCGGCGCAATGAAGGCATTCAGGATTGCACTTGCTGCAACTGGTGTCGGC
>Ga0315900_10008960_pt1 | contig 12779 bp, 8 predicted proteins | sample LakEriMetagenome_FD_203521 | JGI IMG/M metagenome (GOLD analysis project Ga0315900, IMG submission 203521) | Freshwater fungal communities from buoy surface, Lake Erie, Ohio, United States - Buoy 12 MA114 | ecosystem: Environmental > Aquatic > Freshwater > Lake > Lake biofilm | place: USA: Lake...
CGAGCAATTGGAAGTAGGAGCCGTGGCAAGGCAGAATCCGGAACCGCGATTGTGCAATCAATTTCCGGAATAAATCCCGTTTCGCTTGATAAAATGCCGGTAAGCCTGAATAATGTGAACGCTCTTGCATAAAGTCGGCAAGTGCATATTGCAGGGGGGTGTTCACCGAGAAGACCGTGAACTGATGCACCTTCCTGAATTCACGCATCAACTCGGCAGGGGCTAATACATATCCGCATTTCCACCCCGTAGCGTGATAGGTTTTACCGAATGAAAACACGACCAGGCTTCTCTCCGCCAGGCCCGGATATGAAGCAACGCTTCGGTGAGAATGTCCATCTAAGAGAATGTGTTCATATACCTCATCACTCAGAATCAGGATGTCCGTGTCGCGTGTGATCGATAGCAAAGCCTGCATATCCTCTTCTGTGAACACCATTCCAGTTGGATTTTGCGGAGTGTTGATGATAATGAGTCGCGTACGTGATGTGCATTTTGATCGTACTTCGGACCAATCGGGTCTAAAATCTGGTGCTTGCAAAGCGACTGGAACCGGTACGCCCCCGGCAAGTTGAATGGCCGGAATGTAACTGTCATATGCAGGTTCGAGGACAATCACTTCATCACCCGGCTGAACAAAGGCAGTAATTGCACTAAACAGGGCCTGGGTTCCACCAGCTGTGATGGTGATTTCATGGTTCGGATCATACCGGTGCCCATACAGCCCCTCCATTTTATCCGAAATCTGCTCGCGCAAGCCCATGATTCCCGGCATAGGTGCATACTGGTTGTGTCCTGCACGCATCGCCTGATTCACCAAGTCGATCAGTTCTCCGGATACCGGAAATCCGGGAAAGCCCTGACTCAAGTTGATGGCCCCTGTTTCATTTGCCAGTCCCGACATCACCGTAAAAATGGTCGTTCCTACCGATGGAAGTTTACTTGTTACTGCTGGAGTACCCATGCCACGAAAGTACTCAAGCCCGGTGTGTTCAGAAAACAGGCCCTCTGAATCGAAGTCCTGTCGCAATGGGCCTATCTTTGTTCGATGCCGGGCATTGAGGAAGCCATACGACAACGCCAGTTCAGCGACCACTATGAAAAGGCGGTTGTGAATATCCTATTTACAGCCAGCTACCTGGATAGTATTCTTCTCAAACGCCTCAAACCGTACGGTATTTCGCCCCAACAGTTCAATGTCTTGCGCATTCTTCGGGGAGCTTTTCCAACGGCTTTGCGACTTGGTGATATCACCGAACGGATGCTCGACAAGAATTCCAACGCCACCCGCCTGGTCGATAAACTCATCCGAAAGGAATTCGTACGTAGGGAGGTGTGTAAGCACAACCGCCGACAAGTTGACATCTGGATTACCGAAAAGGGCCTTGATTTACTCGCCGCGCTCGATATCGATCAGGCTACATACCTCAGATCAGCTGTCAAACTTGATGCGCATGATGTAGATCAAATCAACAACTTGCTTGATCGCCTCCGTGGATGAACCACTAATAAATCCAAAATCCGCAAATATTCTCTACATGAAAAACTCCCTTCGCCTTTTTCTGTATTTCCTCTTGCTTGTCCAGGTACCTGCTGTGGCTCAGACTCAGTTGACCATGGTGCACAATGGTATAAACCGTAATTACACGCTCTATGTACCACCATCCTTCAACCCCGGAAGTAGCTGGCCAGTTGTCTTTGTGTTACATGGATTCACTCAGACAGCGCAGTCCATCATGAATTATTCCGGCTTCAATGCCATTGCGGATACCGCTTCGTTTATTGTAGTTTATCCTGATGGTGTTGGCAATGCTTGGAATACCAACTCAGGTATGAGTGGCGGATCTACGGCCGATGATATCGCATATATTGGCGCCTTAACAGATACCCTTTTCGCGCAATATGGCATCGACACCACTCGCGTTTACAGTTGTGGATTTTCTGCTGGTGGATATATGAGTCACCGCCTCGCCTGCGAATCTTCCCGTTGCTATGCAGCCATCGCCTCTGTGGCCGGTACGATGAGTACAGGTGCGTATGCGGCTTGTTTGCCCTCACGTCCGGTACCCGTCATGCAGATTCATGGCACATCCGATTTTGTTGTGAGTTACAACGGCGGTTTCGGCGGGGTATCTGTCGCAGATGTCATCTCCAAATGGGTGTCATCCAACACCTGTCCTCCAGCTGCACAGGTTACGGCTATGCCTGATCTGGTGACGACGGATTTCTCAACGGTTGAACGCAGTGTTTACGCACCCTGTGCTGGATCTACGGAAGTGATTTTGTACAAAGTGAATGGTGGTGGACACCAGTGGCCCGGAACAACCGCAATCGCAGCAGGAATCGGTACCATCAATCGCGACATTGATGCCAGTGCGGTAATCTGGAATTTCTTCCGCTCACGTTCCTGCGTATCCACCACCACAGCTGTGGTAGAACAGAACGAGCAGCAGCAGTTCAGTATTCAGGCAGATGGACTGGGAGGATTCATCATTAATGCGAACGACTACACAGTAGAAAACGTAATCTATCAGCGCATGGACATTGCCGGTCGTAAAGTTTCCGAAGGTGTTTTTGTCGGGTCACTGCACCTCCAGAAGCAATCATCCGATTCTGGAGTGCAATTGGTGCGTATTCAACATGCTGGTGGAGTGAGTACATTACGCCTGCTGTTCCCATGAATTTACCTTCCGGACGTTTATCAGAAACCGGTGATCCGGTGTCTGCATTCTTTCGTATTGCTGTAGTAGTAGCACTGATTGCCGCTACAATCTATGTGCTTATGCCTTTTTTTGGCATGTTGCTTTGGGCAGTGGTGCTCGGTATCGCCTTGTATCCTGTTCAGCAGGTTTTGGAACAGCGGTACCGCATGCGCAAGGGTCGTGCAGCGCTCATGCTGATTGTGTTGTTGAGCCTCGTCCTAATCGTACCTTCTGCATGGCTTTTGTTTACGACTGCCGAGAGCGTAGCTAGTTATATGTCAACGCTCGATGTAGGCGCATTGGCGATACCCCCGCCCGATGAACGAATACGCAACTGGCCCCTAATCGGTGAGACGGCTTATACCGTTTGGCTGCAGGCCAGCAGTGATTTGAGCGGATTGCTCGCCCGTTTTGAGGGTCCAATCGGGAAGTGGTTGTTGCAAATCGCAGGTATTGCCGGCAATGCTGCTGCAGATCTGTTGTATTTTTTCTTTTCCCTTGTCGTATCGGGAGTTTTTTTGGCCTATGGTCGCGAACTGGGAATTACGGGTAAGGCGACTTTACGCAAACTCAGTTCGGATCGTTTTCATGAGATAGCTGATCTGATTGTGACTACGATTCGCAGTACAGTCAAGGGTGTGATGGTTGTGGCTGTGGTTCAGGCCTTGTTGGCTGGGGGCGCATTTGTTGTTACTGGAATTCCGCTTGCCGGAATTTGGACTGTAATCTGTTTACTCCTGGCTTTGGTGCAGATCGGAATACTTCCGGTCGCGCTAATCACGTGTATTTATGCCTGGATCCAATTCGATACCCTGCCTGCAACCTTCTTTACCGTATGGATGCTGTTCATTGGAATCGTGGACAACCTCATGCGTCCCTGGTTAATGGGCAAGGACACCAAGGTTCCGGCAGGTATCGTTTTTATCGGTTCGTTGGGCGGCTTGCTCACAATGGGATTCATCGGCCTTTTTATAGGCGCGGTATTGTTGTCTGTTGTACATCGGCTCTTCTTGGACTGGATTCGTGATCCCGAACCTCGTTGAAGCGGATTTAGGCCGTCCTGAGTTTAACCCAAAAGCGACTTCCTTCTTGAGTGAGTGGTTCATATCCCACGCTTCCGCCCATGCCTTCAGCCATCGCTTTCACCATGGCTAAGCCTAATCCGGTTCCGCTGGTCTTGGTAGTGAATTCCGGTACAAAGAGGTTTTTTCGTTGTGATTCAGGAATACCTGATCCATTATCCAACACGGACAGCACAACGACTTGATCGCCACGCTCGACAAGGATACGTATTCGTCCCTGCCTATCTTCAGGAATGGCCTGAACGGCATTCTTCACCAGATTGCCCAATATCCGCGTGAGCTGATCCTTATCTCCCAATACCATCAATTCATTGGCTTCGTGATCGAATTCGATGTGTGTTTCCGTGCCGTTCGAATAAAGTGCAACGGTGTCCTCGATGATTGGAATCGCATTGATTGCCTTTAGTGCGGTGCCTGGCATACGGGCGAAATCACCGAACGCAGTGGCTATACCGGCCAGTGTATCAATTTGCTCCACAAGTGTTCTGCTGATACGTTTTGCTTTTTCTTCGGCATCAGTGCCGCCTTCCAGCATCACCCGTTCCAAATGCTGCACTCCCAGTTTCATGGGTGTCAGCGGATTTTTAATTTCATGAGCAACTTGTCTCGCCATTTCTCTCCACGCACTTTCCCGTTCCGACCGAGCCAATTGTCCCGCACTTTGCTCCAGCTCTTCCAACATCCGATTATATGCTTCAACCAGCCTGCCGAATTCGTCGCGGTGTTTCCAGTCGATGCGCTCCAAGCCGGAATCCAACCGCGTTTTTCCAAGTTTAGATTCAAGTAACGCCAACGGCGCTGTGATGCGACCGGCGATAATGAACCCGAAACCGACGGCTACGCAGAATAGAAGCACATACAAATTGATGAGGGCGACCAAAAAGCGTGAAATTTCCCCTTTGAGTTCGGTCTCACGGTCGAAATAGGGAAATTGAATAAAACCGATGACCTTGCCTCCTTGATTGCGCAGCAGCTCATAGGCCGATAGGAATTTTAGTGTACCAATCCATTCGGTTTGATTGAAGGTGGATCGTTGCTGTCTGGTGAGTGCCTTGTACGCCTCACGATTCATCAAGGGGGTGCTGATGCCTTGCCGGTACACACCTGGTTGTGAAGAAAAGAACAAGGCACCTTCAGTATTGAACACATTGAAATCCGTTTGCAGATCGGATGATAGTTTTTCAAAGGTGTACTGCAGTTTATCACTGGCTTGCATTGGACTATCGAGCGAGCGGACCTCTTCTTCTGAGAGCAGGCGAATATCTTCGGCAATGGCCTCAAGTCGTTGCAATTGATTGCTTCGGTAATTTCCGATCAGGTAAAATACCGTAGTTGCTCCGATTAGCACCAAGGTCAAAGAAACGGCGAGGATGATGCCGCCCTGGATTTCGGATCGTAAGCCCTGCCTGATTTTTTCCGTGTTCCTTACTAGACCCAAACTGGTAAAAACCAACGCAAGTACGGTACCGGAAAAGGTGAGAATATAGGAGAACAGGGTCAGGCGGTGAAGAATACCCCGCTCGGGTTTACTGACTAAGACGAGTGCATTACCCTGTTTACTGAACAGGTGGATGTGATCCTGGAAATGGACGAATCCGCTCGACTTCGCCGCGGCGAAATAATTGCGGTAAGGCGATGCAGTTACAAAATAATTGAAATCACCTTGTCGTGAAATTAAGCGCCCGTCAAGGTAACGGGCGGATGACAGTCCTTCCTGACCTGACTCCGTTTCGAGCCCCTTTTCCATGAGTAAAACAGGGAGGCCGCGCTTACCGGTCTCCTCGCGTGCCGTTAGTTCTGCAGCCACCGTGCCAGTTGATCCCTCCAAAGTGATTAGCGCGGTGTATTTCAGTCGGCCTGCATCATCGTGAAGGTAATGCAGCCCCTGTATACCGGTAGGCAATCCCGATTCACGCTGGATCCGAGTCAGATCCCATCCGGGATCTCCCGCCCGGTTGACCGGCAGTCCGTTGCGATCGAAAAACTTCAATTGCACATCATAGCGACGCAGATAGGAGCCGAAATAATCTCGGCTGAGGCGTGCGGTGAACTCCTGTAATGCACTTCCCTCCGCACGCATCAACACTTCCGTCTTTTTAAATGCGCCGATCAGAAACGTATCATTGGCCATTCGATGAAGCACATCACGCAACAGGAATTCAGCCACCATGTCCTGTTGGTTTCCAAGCCTACGCGCCTGTTGTTGCATGCGTTCTTCCTGTCGTTTCTCATCCCATCTGAAAATACTATCGGATGCATACATGCTGCAGAAAAATACAGAAGCAACCAGCAGCCAGTTGGATGTGCTTTCCGATTGGGGAATACGGATCAGTACGAGAATGCATGCAGTGAGTAATACCGTGAGCGTCGACAAATCAGCATTCCCGATTAAAACGCTATAGGCAACAATTGCACATACGGGCAGAAAAGTCTGTAGCAAAGACTGCCTCCATTTTTTCCCGTTTGCCGATACCATCCGGTACGCATGTGCTGTACGTGCGGCCATGACATTCAAAACGCCCATCAGTAATATCATGGACAGAAGTCCGAACACCGTGTAGATATCGGCACTTGCAATTTCGGTCAGGTCGAATGTGATACGCGAGTCCACTACAAGTCCGTGGAGCACATGGTTCCCAGTAAGCGCAGCGATGACCGTAAGGAGAGAAGCTACAGGAAGAACTAGGCGACGACTCCCTGAGCTAACAGGTTCGCTCCAGCGTTTAAGGAATCTGTTTAGGAGCATTCCCAAACAGTAGAGGCTCAAGGCGCTGAGCAGTAAATCGCCCATTGAGCCGAGGAAGATGCCGCTGGCATACCGTGATGGATCAAACAAAGGCGATCCGAACAATGCATCTGGCTTTCTTGAGAATTCCAGCCCCAATCGCCCAGTAACAACCAGCAAGCCGGCTACCAGACTTTCCGGTTTTGAACCGAATTGTATGCTTCGTAGTGCAAGCGCAAAACCCAACAAAAGCCAGCATCCAGTCAATACGGAACGCGGCGTAGATGAAGTAGATTCCGGTGATGGCGCTTCTAACACGCGAAGGGACAAGTCGCCTTGTTGGTTTTTGATACGAAATCCCTTTGATTCTTTTTCTGCGACCGGAACAAATCCTTCCAGCCCGAGCGCAGGATGAAAACCATTTTGCAAGTATTCGTTTTGCACGGCGTACGCCGTCCAGATCCGGGTCATGACCAGAAGTGAACGTTTTCCTTCTTTTCGGAATCCGGTCAGATAAATCCCATTGCCCAGTTGGATGAGCTGATTTCGGTTGAACAAATTGCGAAGGTCGGGGAGCGCAAGTGCCCTGACCCAACTGACTATGGTATCCCCATCGTACACCAATACGTCGGTTTCAGGTGGGAGTGCATCTGCGGTAATCGCATCGGGCGTGTTCCATCCTGAATAGATCTGTGTCGAAACCGATGGCCAGAGGGCATCGAGCAAGGAATTCACGTCCACCTGTAACTTGCCAAGTTCCCGACCGGCCTCCGCAATGGTGCTATCCTGCTTGGGAGCCACAGGATTTGAGGTGGGCCAATAGAACAGCGCAGCTCCCGCAAGGAACCATGCCAAAAGAAAAAGCCGATACACCTTGGTTGAACGCATTCATGCGAAGGTAGCCCTGCTCAGGGCCAAATCACGATGCAGGTGTTTCAGTTTTCAACGCACTCCTGTTTGGCTCAGGCTCCGCCGATTTGCAGTACCTTCGTAGCATGTACACAGTGCAACTTTCAGGCGGAAAAGAACTCCGTATCGAGCAGGAGTCTGGAAACCTGCTCATCGATGGCCAAAACCATTCGTACACGCTCAGCGAACTGCGCCCGGGATCGTATCACCTTCTGATGGATGGGAAGACCCATTCGGTCGAAGTGCTGGAGTCGGATCGGACCTCGAAACAATACCTCTTGCGCATCAATGGAAAGACGGTCAACGTCGGACTGCGTGACCGCTTCGACGACTTGCTTAAGCGATTGGGAATGGATGGTGGTGGCACCCAGAAAACCGGCCACCTAAAAGCGCCCATGCCCGGGCTCGTCGTTGATGTTCCGGTGAGCGAAGGGCAGTCGATAGCCAAAGGAGATACGTTGCTTGTGCTCGAAGCGATGAAAATGGAAAATGCGCTTAAGGCCGCCGCCGATGCCACAGTCAAAAAAATCCTCGTAAAGAAAGGGCAGGCCGTGGAAAAAAACACCGTACTGATTGAACTTGTTTAATTTCATTACCATGGAAACTCCTTTCTCACGTCGTCGCTTTTTACAACTGGGTGTATTATCAGCCGGAGCACTCATCACGCTTCCCAAAATTGGATTTTCGCTCGGCCACGAGCATGCCAATTTCGTGTTGGATCCTCTGCCATATGCAACCAATGCACTCGAACCCCATATCGATGCCATGACGATGGAGATCCACCACAGCCGTCACCACAAGGCATACGTCGACAACCTGAATCGTCTCTGCAACGAAAATCATGTCCATGAACTTTCTCTGGAAGTCATCCTAGCCAATATATCAAAGTATCCGGTTGGTATTCGGAACAACGGAGGCGGCCACTGGAACCACCGTTTTTTCTGGAATAGCATGAAACCGAACTCCACTGGGCCCAATGGGAAAGTGAAGGATGCACTTAGTGCTGCGTTTGGCGACTTGGACACCTTCAAGACACGGTTTACCGATGCAGCTAAATCACGATTTGGCAGTGGCTGGGCCTGGTTGGTGCGAATGCCCGACGGGAAGCTGGGCATTGGTTCAACACCGAATCAGGACAATCCCCTGATGGATGTTTCTGAACTCAGGGGAACTCCGATTCTCGGTCTTGATGTTTGGGAACATGCTTACTACCTCAAATACCAGAACAAACGCCCGGATTACATCAATGCTTGGTGGAATGTGGTCGACTGGGATGCTGTAGCCTCAAGACTGGGATGATTCAACCCCCTATAAAAAAAGCCCCGCTACCGGGGCTTTTTTTATAGTATGGGCGAAGCCTTATTGCTTTGGCTCCATCAATTTGAAAAACTCGTCGAGTTTTGGAAGAATAACTATGCGTGTGCGGCGGTTCAGTGCACGATCGGCAGGGCTGTCGTTGGATGCGACCGGAACATATTCGCCTCGTCCGGCTGCAATCATGCGCGAAGGATCGACACCATACACGCTTTGAAGGGTACGGACCACGGCCGTTGAACGCAATACGCTGAGGTCCCAGTTGTCGCGAACAGTCGGCGTACTGATGGCCTTGTTATCGGTATGTCCCTCCACCATGAATTGCATCTCGGACTGCCCCTTAAGGACGGTGGCCACTTTTCCAAGCACTTCTTTCGCACGCGGTGTGATTTCATAACTACCGCTGCGGAACAGCATCTTGTCCGAAATGTTGATGAACACTGCGCTGCCCTCGACCCGGATGTTCACATCCTCGTCGTTCACATCCTGGAGTGCACCCTTCAGGTTCAGTACCAGCGCCATATTGAGCGAATCCTTGCGTGCCATGGCTACCTGAAGGTCTTTGATGTAGGCATCTTTCGAGCTCAATGTTTCCATCGACTTGCGGATGCTCTCCGCTTGTGCAGTGCTGATGACCGACATGTCGCTGAGCTGCTTGAGCAAGGCACCTCCGCTGGCTTTGGCTTCTTCCAGGTCCTTGCGCAGTTTTCGCAATTCAGCATCCTTCTCGTTTTGATCGGCCAGGCAGCGCTGCAGGTTGCTCTCCGTCGTATCAAAATCGGCTTTCAGTTCACTGTATTTGCTGACTTGTTCCTTGTATTTCTTCTTGCTGACACAGCCGGCGGTCAGGAACAGGGCCACCATAGCGAGTGTGAGGATGCGGGTCATGGGCATGTGGATTTGAATTGCAAAGCTATTACGCTCCCTCACCTCGTCAGGTTTCATCGCTTCATGGTTTTCAACAGCCGATGCGTGTTAAACCGTGCATGTTTTTCAGGGAGGTATTTACCGAATGCCTATTTTTCATCATCCTAGCGCCTATGTCAATCCAACGCCCTTCAGCCACCCTGCCAATCCTCATTTCGGTTTTCTTCTTTTGGGGGTTTGTCGCTGCCAGCAACGACATCCTGATTCCCGTATTCAAACAGCAACTCAAACTGGAACAGTGGCAGAGCCAGATGATCAGCTTTGCTTTTTATGTGGCCTACACGGTGGGTTCACTACTCTATGTGCTGATTAGCCGCATCATTGGTGAGGATTTGCTCAACCGCCTGGGATACAAAAATGGCATTGCACTCGGATTGGTGATTTCAGCGCTGGGAACCTTGTTGTTTTATCCGGCTGCCGAAACCGCATCATTCGGTTTGATGATCAGTGGACTGTTCATTGTCGGGCTTGGGTTTTCGCTGCAGCAAACCGCTGCCAATCCCCTCGTGATCACCATAGGGGATCCGCGAAAAGGGGCACAGCGCCTCAGCTTGGCCGGTGGTATTAACAACATTGGGACTACCATCGGTCCTGTAATCGTCAGTTTTGCACTTTTTGGGTCCATTGCCGGATCAAACCTCGATTCCCTTTCGGCTGTGAAGGGGCCTTATCTCATCCTAGGAGCTGCGTTCCTGTTGGTTGCCTTACTCTTCAAGTTCTCATCACTTCCCAATCAAATCGCACACGGCGAGCGTGATACCGAGACCACCGCTGTTGAGGGGTCAGCATTCAAATTTCCTCAGCTCCGCCTCGGGATGATTGCCATATTCCTTTACGTAGGGGTGGAGGTTTCCACTGCATCGAACCTGCCGGAATACATGCGTGTCTACCTGAATACACCCGTCAATGAGATTGCGCCGTATGTGTCCTTGTTTTGGGCAAGCCTGATGATTGGCCGTTGGACCGGAGCTGTAGGCAGTTTCGGTGTCAAACCAAGCCTAGCCAAGGTGTTAAATGTGCTTCTTCCATACCTTGCTTTCGGTATTTTTCTTTTTGTCAATGCAATAGGAGGTCACGACATTACTCCATTCCCAATTTATGCAGCAGTCATCGTCGTCTTGATTCTTGCCGATTACCTAAGCAAGGGCGATCCGGCGAAGCAACTTCTCATTTTTTCACTTTGTGGTATAGCCTCGCTTATAATCGGTATGCTGAGCGAAGGCATGTTTGCCGTGTATGCATTCATCAGTGTGGGACTTTTCTGTTCTACCTTATGGCCATGCATATTCACATTGGCCATTGCTGGTCTGGGAAAGCACACCAACCAGGGTTCAGGCTTACTGATTATGATGATCATGGGCGGAGGCTTTGTGAGTCTGCTGCAAGGCTGGCTTGCCGATGATCAATTGCTCAGTATTCGGTACAGTTATCTGGTTGGAGTTGCCTGCTTCGCTTATCTCGCTTGGTACGCCGTGAAGGTGAGTCAATTACTCAGGCAACGGGGCATTGCGTACCATTCATCACCGGAAACAGAGGCATAAGGAATGAGAAAGGGACCGCTCTACTGGATTCTGTTCATCCTGATTGCTGATTGTTCAGCCCACGCCGCCGGCGACGAAAACAGGATTCCTGCGCTTATTCCAGCTCCGAACAAAATCGAAATCCACAATGGACACTTTGCAATCACATCACGTACCGTCTTACTGGCCGAAGGCGAAGCCCTGCCTGCCGCACGTTTACTGAACCACTGGCTGGGCTTGAGTGGTCTGGATACACTACCTATCCGTTCGGTCTCTTCTCCACGCACTCCGTTTATCGCCTTTAGTATCAATAGCGATACTGCTGAAGCGTATAGCTTACGCATCAAACCCGGATCAATCACATTGAGTGGAAGTGTAAGTGGTCTGCTGCGCGGCACCTCGACGCTTTTTCAGCTCCTGGTCTCGGCTTCGGGCGGGAAAATACCCTGCCTGGGCATTCAGGATCAACCGAAATTCGCATACCGTGGTGTTCACCTGGATGTGTGCAGGCATTTCATGCCGAAGGAGTTCGTGTTGCGATACATCGATATCCTTGCGTTGCACAAAATGAACACCTTTCACTGGCACCTGACCGAAGACCAGGGCTGGCGTATTGAAATCCGCCGGTATCCTGAATTGACCCGGAAGGGTGCATGGCGACAGGGCAGTATGATCGGCCCCTACCGTGACCAGCGCTTCGATAGTATTCCGCACGGTGGATTTTATACGCAGGAAGAAATCCGTGAAGTGGTTCGCTATGCGCAGGATAGAGGCATTACCGTTATTCCGGAAATTGAAATGCCCGGACATGCAATGGCAGCCCTCGCTGCGTACCCGCAGTATTCCTGCACCGGACGTGTAACGGAAGTTGCCCGAGGATGGGGTGTGTTTGATGATGTCTTCTGTGTGAATGATTCCACTTTCGCGTTTTTAGAAGGAGTTCTCACCGAAGTGATGGAGCTTTTTCCCTCCAGGTATATTCACATCGGTGGCGACGAATGTCCCAAAACGCGCTGGAAGGAATGCCCGAAGTGTCAGGCAACGATGAAGGCCAATGGCTTGCGCGATGAACATGAATTGCAAAGTCATTTCATTCGGCGGATTGAACGCTTCCTGAATGGTGCCGGACGTCAGATCATCGGCTGGGATGAAATACTAGAAGGTGGATTGGCTCCCAACGCAACCGTCATGAGTTGGCGGGGCACAGAGGGCGGAATTGCAGCTGCACGCGATAGCCATCAGGTGGTGATGACACCGGGTTCACATTGTTACTTTGACCATTATCAGGGCGAGCGTAACACCGAACCGCTGGCCATCGGTGGCTATACACCGCTCGAGAAAGTCTATGCTTACCGGCCCATCCCCGCTGAACTCAATGCGAATGAGGCCAGGTATATTGTCGGTGCGCAGGCCAATGTATGGACCGAATACATGTACGATACCAAGCAAGTCGAATACATGTTGTTGCCCAGGCTTTGTGCATTTAGCGAGGTGTTGTGGACCGATACCTCGCTTCACAATCTCAATGATTTTTATAGTCGGCTTACACCGTATCAGCAGGTACTGAAAGGATGGGGCCTGAATTATTCAACCACCTGGT
>Ga0315900_10008963_pt1 | contig 12776 bp, 7 predicted proteins | sample LakEriMetagenome_FD_203521 | JGI IMG/M metagenome (GOLD analysis project Ga0315900, IMG submission 203521) | Freshwater fungal communities from buoy surface, Lake Erie, Ohio, United States - Buoy 12 MA114 | ecosystem: Environmental > Aquatic > Freshwater > Lake > Lake biofilm | place: USA: Lake...
GTAACTATAGATTGGCTTACTTTTGATATAAACAAAGAATGGCCTAAATTATTATTATCAGCAGTAATTGCTGCTGGTGGATATTTTTCAAAATTTAAAACAAATAAAGATTTACAAGAATGAATATAACTAAATTAAATACAAAATAAGAAATTTTTGAAAATAAGTAAATGAAAGATAAATTGATATTTATATTTGCTATTGTAATTATATGTTTAACTTTTCTATTAGGTAAATCTTGTAGTAAAGATAAACTTATATTACAACCTAAAGAAACAGTTACTAATTATAGAGATACTATCTTTCCTAAAGATACTATCTATTTAGATAAGTGGCATCCTAGTAAACCTATACATGATACTACTTGGATATTAGTACCTAAAGACTCTTTAGATTGTAATAAAGTATTTCAATATGATGATACTTTAGTACATAAAGAATATGAAGTATATTCTAGAGTTCATGTACAAGGTAAACTTAGACAAATGCAACTAGGTGTTAAACTTAAAGTACCTTTAACAATTAAAGATTGTACAGTAGTTAAAAGAGATACGTTTATATATAGACCTTCTAAGTATCAATTTAATGTAGGTTTACAAGCTTCACCTCAAAGTTTAACTCCAATGATTGAATTAGGGATAAATAAAAGTTCTTATGGGTTAGGGTATGATCCTTTTAATAAATTTCCTATAGTAACTTATAAATATAGAATATTTCAAAGTAAAAAATAAATATGGTAACTTTAAGACATTTAGTAGCGGATATTAGAAATATTGCTGGTTCAGGTGAAAACAACTACTCATTTAGAATCAGTGATGAGCAATTTGCTTTTTGGATACATGAAATAAGATCAATGCTTATTTCTCAAGCTATTGGAAAAAGACAAGATATTTCTGATGTATGGGTTCAAGCTATTTCTTGTATGGAGTTAGAACTAGTAGATAGTTCTGATTGTTGTATAATTACAACAGATTGTTATATCCTTAAAACTAAACAAAAATTACCTATAACTATTGAAACGGCTTTAGATAATACTATTTTAAGAATTACTACACCTACAGGTGATATTATTGCTAAAGCAAATCCTTTTAAAGCTAAATATAATAGTTATAATAAATACACTTCTAATAAACCCCAATGGTATTTACAAAATGGATATTTATATATTACTTCAGAATTACTTTTGGAATATATAAATGTTTTTGCTATATTTGAAAACCCGGAAGAATTGATTGGATTTAGTTCATGTAATGGATCTAATTGTTTTAGCTGGGATAGTCCTTATCCATGTTCATTAAAAATGGCTAATGATATAACAAATATTATAATGCAAACAAAAGTTGTACCTTTCCTTCAAATGCCACAAGATACTTCTAATGATGCATTATCACAAAACCAATTAGGTAAAAAATGATAGAATTTAAAACTGTTAAAAGAAGTAAAGGTAAATTTACAAAAGATTTAAGTACTAAAAATTTTTATAAAGATTATTGTAGAGCATCATTAAACAATAAAAGAATACCTGTAGATTATGCAGTGTATTACAAAATAATAAGATCTTTTAATAAAAAGCTTCAAACTAAATTAGTAACTGAAGCAAAATCTTTTAAAATGCCTTATAAACTTGGTTATTTAGGTATTGTTAAATATGAAGTTAACTTTGATCCAGATAAAATTAAAAATTGGAAAGTTAATTATGGTGAATCTAAAAAGCAAGGAACTATAATATATTATGATCAACCATTTAGATATAAATGGAAGTGGGATAAATCAGGTTTAAAACTTACCGGTAAAAAGTATTATAAATTTTCACCATGTAGAGAAGCTTCTAGAGCTATTCCAAGACATCTTGAAACCTCACCAGGTTTTGATTATTATGAAATGTTAAGTAAAAACAAAGAATGATACATAATTTAAAATCCTCAAAATCTATAATTGCTAGATTATATCGAAATTTAGGTTCAAATAAAGAACTAAATGAAAGTGATATAATTGAATGGGTTGCAGATGCTTTAAATATGATAGGAGCTTATCCTCAATTTAAAGAAGTTTCTACAATATTAACTGTTGAAAACCATAATGTAAAATTACCTTGTGGTTTTGTTTATTTAAAAGACATTACATTTAATGGTAAACCTTTAATGTGGTCAAGTAAATCTGCAGCAAATAATTATAATTGTCCAGAATGTAACACAATACCAACTTGTTGTTCAGAATATAATTTTTATATTCAAGATGGATGTTTAAATACAAACATAACTGAAGGTGAACTTTGTATAGTTTATTTATCAGTTCCTGCAGATGAAGAAGGATTTCCTTTAATACCTGATGATATTTATTATGATAAAGCTTTAGAATCTTATGTAACATATATGTTAGATAGAATTGAATTTAGAGGTGGTAGAATACCTGAAGCTGTTTATAAAGAATCTAAACAAGATTGGTTATTCTATGTTAACTCAGCAAGAGGATCTGCATATATGCCTGATGCTTCTAAACTAGAACAGTTGAAAAATATTTGGGTTAGACTTATTCCTAAACAAAATGCTTATAGTAATAGTTTTAGAGAACTCGAACAAAGAGAAAGGAGAAATATTAGATAATGGAATCTATTAATACATTTGAAGATGGAATGAATAGTGATTTGTCAAAAACTATTCGTGCTAAAAATGCTTATACAGAAGCTCTTAATTTTAGACCTGTTACAGAGTTAGGTGATTCTACAGGATCGTTAGTTAATATAAAAGGTAATGAATGTAAGATTACATTTCCTACAATACATGATATTTATAAATTAATAGTATTTGATAACAATGGTGGTGGTGGAGATGAATTACTTGAGATAACAATTAATGGACAAACTACTACACCTATTCAAATAACTAATGCTACTAAAGGTGTTGATTTATATAATGCAATTATAAACTTACCTAATTGTTATAATACAACTAATGGTAGTCCTACAACATCAACTTTTGCTGTAGCTTATAAAGATGATTATGTAGTAATATATCAAAATCCTGAGTATAAGGATTGTGGTCCAGCAGTTAATTCTGTAAGTCCTACAGTTACATTTACAACTACAGTTGGTGCTACTGCTGATTGGACATTAGGTTGGGTTAGAGATGATAATAGTATATCTATAATTACAGGTGCACAATTCCCATTTGTATTAACTAATAACTATCCAATATTAATTGGACAAACTTATATTGGTGATGAAATATATTTATTTACTCAAGATTATACTAATGGATATTTATCCCCACCAAATCCTGCAACAGATGTTCCACTAAATGATTCATTCATAGGTGTAGGACATTTATGGAAATTAACTATTGACGATGTTACTAGACAACATACTTTAACATTACTATATACTAACTATTTAGATTTTACTAGAGAACACCCTATTGCACCAAGTGCGGCTTTAGGTAGATATGAATCAGGTAAAGTTAAAAGATTATATTGGTCAGACTTTTATAATAAGATTAGAACAGCTAATGTTGCTGATCCTCAATTAATGGCATTAGATGTTAGACTATTATCTATTAATCCTAGTGTTGAATTTTCACAACCTGTATTAAATCAAATATTAGCAGGTTCGTTAGATAATGGTTGTTATCAATTAGCTTATAGATTAAAACAAGATTTAGGTTCAATTACTAATATATCAGAGTTATCTAACATGGTGTATTTAATAGCACCTGCATTAACTGCTGAGTTTCAAAACTATCAAGGTTCACCTGCTGGGAACTCAGGTAAAGGTATTGAATGGAAAGTAGATGACTTAGATGGATCATTTGATAAAGTTGAATTCTTTGTATTACAACGTGTTGAAAAAAATGATGTACCTAAAATAACCTCATTAGGCGATTATCCTATTCCACTTACTGGAAGTATGACTATAAGTTATACAGATCCTGATGTTGAATCATATTTACCTGTAACATTAGATGAATTCCTAGCATTATCATCTGTATTTACTCATGCTAAAACTGTAGATACTAAAGATAATAGATTATTCTGGGGTAATGTTAAAACTATTAGAAAAGATTTAATATATGATGCTAGAGCATTCAGAGCAAAGACTTCAGGTGCTGATGATGTAGGGTTATTTAACTCTGGAGTACTTGGTATATTTCAAGCTACTAATCCTGCTGGAGCTAACTATGCTGGAGATTTAGCAGAAGATGAAGATGCTATAAATGAATATTATAATAGTTCAGGGGGACATTCAGGTAATGCATGTTACTATAAACCTGGTACAGCTAAATTAGGTGGATTAGGTCCTAACATATCTTATGAATTTGGTACTAAATCTATATTAGTAGATCAATCAGGTGGTATTGAAACTAGTGATGATTGGCAGATAAGTTTAACAGCACCTCCATATAGAAAAGTTGATATTGATACTAATAATGTGGATGGTAATGGTAATATGATTATTAATACAACTTTATTTAATCCTTATGAATATCCTATAAAAAATTCACAAGGTTCAATGAAGTTTCCTTATAGACAAGGTTTATTAAAAGGTTATCAACATGAAGAGATTTATAGATTCGGTATTCAATTTTTTGATAGAGAAAAAGCTCCATACTTTACTAAATGGATTGGTGATATTAAGTTTCCGAGCTATGGAGATTTTAATGATAACCCTGATTCTCATGCTACAGCAAATGGGGTGCCTCAAGATTTCAGATTAACATATTTAGTAGGTACTAGTGAAATTTGGGCTCAAGTAATGTATATTAAGTTTAGTATTGATATTACATCAATATCTGATCAAATAGGTGGTTGTCAAATTGTTAGAGTACCCAGAGAAGGTAATAATAAAACAATATGGGGTAGTGGTATATTAAATCCATTTATTGGTAATACTGATAATTTATCACATGGTAATCCTGCTGCAACAGAATTATATTTACCTAGTTGTTTCAGAAGTGAAAGTAGAAACTTTTTAGTACCATTTGGTGGTGGAGCTGTTGTAGCTAGACCATTTTATAATCCTTTTCCATCTCAAGAACATGTAGAAACATTAAATACTAATCTTAATGATGAAGGAGTTGTTGGATCAAATGTAAATAAATTTAAAACATTTGATTGTTTTGATCATCAATCAGAATATATGCGTCCTAACTATGCTAATGGTGATAAAATATTTATCAGAGGTAGAATGTCTGCAATTAACTATAGATTAGCAGGAAGAGGTTATTATAAGTTATTTGATTACGATGATCATGGTTCTAAATATCCTGCACCAGGATCACCAGGTATTTATGATAACACTGGATATAATCCTTGTGGTGTAGCATATGCTACTAAAACACCTTATGATTGGGATCATATGCCTTATTATATGTTAAAGTATGTAGATAATACTGTTAACTATGGTAGTGTGGGAACTTATCAAAATAATATATTTGAAATAGAAGAAGGTGTACCAGTTAATGTAAATGCTGTACATGATTTTAGTGGTATAAAAGTACATAATCGTGGTAAAGATATGTATTTAGGTACAGGTTTATGTCAAGTAACTTCCACACCTAGTCCGTTAATATCTCCAGGTAAAGGTTCTAATACTACTTTTTTAAAATTAAAAGCAGGTTTAAGATTAGGTGAAGATTATGGATGTTTAACATCTACTTCATATAAAATGTTAGCATTATACTTTAAATGGAATAACAATTTATATGGAGGATTTGGACATGTAGCTAGAAGTAATAATGAATATATTGCTTGTAGTGAATATATACCTACAGTTAATAATGAATTAATAATCAACACTGGTGTAACTTTAAATACATTAGGTGGAGATGTTTATACTTCATATTATGATAATCAAAAGGTTAGTAAAGAATATGATTTTGCTCCAGGTTATTCATATTTTAATATTAATAATTTAGGTATACCTACAGCGATTAGTGGTGCTAAAGCTAACTATAGTGTAACTCAATTCTTTCCATGTACTACCATGGGTAATGCTGAACAAAGAGATGGTTCACATATTAACAAAGATTTAACTGCGGCTAATAATACAGCTAATACCGTAATACCTGATGAACAGGTTTATTATAATTATCATAGTTGTGAAAATGATACTAAAAAGTATTTCCCTAAACCATTAAACTTTGTAGTTACAGATGAATGGATAAATAGAGTTCATTATTCACAAATTAAGTTTAACAATGAAACTCAAGATTCATGGTCTGTATATCAAGCTAATGATTTTTATGATGTAGAAGGAAGTTATGGAGCTATTAATTGTTTAATATCTTTACATAACCAAATGCATTTTATACAGGAAAGAGGTATAGGTATGTTACTTATAAATCCTGTAGCTATGGTTTCTACTAATTTAGATTTACCTGTTAAATTAGGTACCGGTGATACTATACAAAGACATGAATATAGAAAGTTAGATGTTGGTACATCACATCAATGGTCAGTATATAGATCTAATAATCAAATAGTATTTGTTGATTCTAGAAGTAAGAAAATATATTCTTACAATGGACAAGCTGTTACTTCAATATCTGATGCATTAGGACAACGTAATTTCATTATTAAAAGGTTACATGATAACATATTGATTAATGATAATCCTATTACAAGTAAAGGTATATTAACTACTTATGATTATTATCATAATGAATTCTTAATAACATTTTTAAATAATAATGGTTTCCCTGAAACACCCAATAATACTAATGAAGCTTATACTATTGCTTATTCAGAAGCTATGAATAAGTTTACAGGATACTATTCATTTACACCTAATATTTATATCAATAACCATAAATATTTATTATCTAATATATCTTATTTAAATGTAGATGTACCTTCATTGAGAAAGTCTTTATATTTACATAACTATGGTGCTTATGGTACATTCTATGGAAATATATTTAACTCTAATGTTCCACATCCTAGTACAATAAAAGTATTAGTAAATGATAATCCTTTATATACTAAAACATTTAACAATTTATCATTTATGACAGATGCTGTAAATGATGGTGTTGAATGGTCTGATGATAAAAATATATATCCAGGTGCTATTCAAAATCCAGCATTTCCTGATGATATTGAATTAAGGGATATTACATTTACTAAAGCTAGATTTTATAATGATTATCAAAACACTGATTGGACTACATTAACATTAGCTAGACCTAATAATAATCTTAGAAAAGTTGAACAGACATTTAACTTACAAATTCCTAGAAATAAAGTAAATTATGATTCTACTAACCATTCTACTAAATCAATATTTGATCCTAGCATTTTAACTAAAACTACTTTTGGTGAAAGATTAAGAGATAAATGGTTAAATATAGATTTATGGTATCCTAATACTAATGGTAAAAGGTTTGTGGTACATAATTTAAAAACACAATATTTAATATCTGACAGATAATATAATTTTTATAGTTATACAATAAGTGTAGCAATATTTGTTATTTACAATAAATATTGCTATATTGTTATATACATATAATAAATTAAATTATATATTATTTTAATATAAATTACAATGGGTTATAAACAAAGAGATCCTATTATTACTAATAAAAAGAATGATCCTAGAATAAAAGCTTATCAGGATAGTTTAAGTCTTTATAATAATAGTCAAGGTATGATTGCTAGATTACAAAGTGCTATGTCACCTGAAGCTTGGAATGAATATACTAAGAATTGGCATGATAATAATAAAGCGGCTTTAACTAATTTAAATAATCCTAACCCTTCTGGTACTTATTATAAGAAATTTAATAAAGCTCAAAGTGGGAATGCTGTTGAATATTATGCACCTGTACAACCTTATATTTATAAACCCGACAAACCTAAAAAACAAGTAATCTTAGATACTCCTATTGACAATTTACCTCCTACAGATACAATTAAAGTTAACACCCCTATGAAAAAACCTATATTTCATCCTAACTATCAACAAGCTATACCAGGTATAAATAAAAGTTATACTCAAGGTAATACTATTGTACAACAATATTCAAAAGGTGGTATACATAGACTACCTAGATATTACGGTGGTGGTATTAACTGGCAAGGAATGATTCAGAGTGGTGCACAAGGTGCTACTCAAAATGTTGCTGTAAATAATGATCCTAATGCTACAGAGTATGATAAATACAATACTATGTCTAGTAGTATGACTAATACTGTAGGTTCAATAAACCCTATATTTGGAGCAGCAGTTGGATTAGGTAACTCTATAGGTAAACCTATACAAGCTTCAAGTGAACAAATAAATCCTGATACTGGTAAAATAACTGATTCTAAAAGAGCTAAGAGAAACGCTATTGTAGGTTCATTATTCAATCCTATTGAAGCATTTTCATATAGACAAGCTTCAGGTAACTGGGATGATTTTAAAGGAGATGAATATGTTAAATGGGTTGAACAAAATAAAGGTCAGCAATTTGCAATGGGTGGTATGCAAACATATAATAATGTACAATATCAAAATTATGATCCTTTTAAAAATACAATAAATTATGGATCTTATATTACTCCAAATGGTTCATCAATTAAATTTGACCCTTTTAATAAAGATAAAAGTTATTTAAAGATGTTAAAAAAAAGTAAACCAGATGGTGTAGCGATGATGTATCCTGAATATAGGATGTTTTCAATGGGTGGTATGAATATGCAACCTAATGCTGAAGTTGAAGGTGGTGAGAATAGTATTGCACCTGATGGTACATTTACTCAATATGAAGGTCCATCTCATGAACAAGGTGGTATAGCTACTAATTTAGATAGTGGTGAAAGAATATTTTCTGATAGATTAAAACCTAAATTTGGTAAAAAATCATTTGCTGAATTAAATAAAACTAATAATACCAATAAAGAAGATAAAGTTCTTGAGTCTAATAAATATGGTTCTTTATCTAAAAAAACAGCAGAACTTATGAAACTTGTTAAAAATAAAAAATCAGATATGTTGTTTGAAGAACAAGAAGCTTTAAAACAATCTAAAGTACAAGCTTATGCTAAAAAGTTAGGATTAGATCCTACTCAATTTGCATTTGGAGGAGCTTATCCAGGAATGTCTAATCCTTATCATAAATTTAAAGGAGATGTTCCTATGTATGCTAAAGGTGGTACGCAAGGATTACCTAAATATTGGGCTGGTGGTGAAGAAGGTGAAGATCCTAATATGTTAGGTTATAAACCAACTTCTATGGTAGATTTGATGAAAATGAATGCCGCTAATGCTCCTTATAATAAGTCTAGTTGGATTACTCAAGAAATGTTAGATAAGAATGTTGAAGCTACTTATCCAGAAGTTCCTGCTAGTACTAAATTAAATTTTTCAGATTCTGGAATTTCTATGACTAATATGTCTGATTTAAATGATTCAGAATTACCAGATATAAATTTAAAACAAACTACTAGAAAAGAGTTTAATCAAAGAAATCCTAAACCTGATAATAAAAAATTAAATTGGGGTGAAATTGCAGGTCAAGCAGGTAATTTTATAGGTCAAAATGCTGGTAATATTTATGATTTAACTAGAAAAAATGAACCTTTAGAAACTTATGAAAGAGCTAAAGCTAAGTATTTAGACCCTAGAGCTGCTGAAAGAGATGCTGAAGCTGAAGCTAGAAGAGCTGCCTTTGGTGTAAAAGAAGCTTCTGGAGGAAATGCTGCATCTTATTTAGCTAATAGAGTAGGATTAAATAGTCAAAATGTAATTAATAAAGATAGAATTAGAAGAGAATATGCTAACGCTAATGCTCAAATTGGTAATCAAAATGCACAATTTAATGCTGAAATTGCAATGAGAGAAAAAGTTGCTCAAGCTGCAAATGCTGCAATGAAAGAAAATATCAGAAGTCAAGCTATACATGGTATGGCTTCAAATTTTGGTAAAATGACTAAGTCTGATAAACAAGGTAAAATGGATCAAAAGACATTAAATTTAATGATGAAATATTATAATAAATATCCAGCTTTTGCTAAAATGTTAGAAGAAGAAGGATGGGCTTAATAAATAATTTTGAAAATTAAAAAATAATTAATATCTTTATACAATGCCAATAAATAGATTTTCAACTGTAGGTCAAAGTGAATATACTCCACAATATGTACCTCTTCCGTTCCAACAATTAGCTGCTTTAGGAGAACAAGCTAAAAAAGATTTTGATGAAGGTAAAAAATTAGAATCTGATTTAGATGCTTTAACAGCGTCTATAAAAGCAGCACCTGTTTATGAAGAAAGTAGAAAAGCTTATGCTGATAAAGTTAATGCTTCAATTAGAAATTTAATTGAAGAAGCTAAAGGTGATTATGGTAGTTCTGATTTTAAAAGTAAAACTAATAGATTAATAAATCAAGTAAAAAATTCTACAGAGTTAGCTAACTTTAATAAAACATTAGAGGCCTATAATATTTGGGAAAAACTTAAAGCTCAAGGTAATTCTAAAGATTTAGATTATACTTATGAAATGGATCCAAATGATCCTAATAAATTTAAACAATTAGATATTTTACAAAATCCTATTTATTCTAGTAAAATTACTAAATATTCTGATTGGGATAAAGACGCTAAAGAAGCTGTTGGTTCTTTAAGAGCAAGTGGTAATGCTAATTTAGGTGAGTGGGCCGCTAAAACTAAATATGAAGGTGGTACTTTATATGAAAAAGTTAACGGTAGATGGCAAGGTGTAACTGATTCACAATTAGCTAAAGTAGCTAAAGGTATTATTCCAGTATATGCTTCTAAATCTGGTGGACAACATCATTTAGAAAGTATTTTAAAAGATGATTATGGATATGGTAATAATGCTTATAATGTTTCTTATAGAGATATTGAAAATCAAGCTAATGAAGCTAATCAAAGAATAGCTAATAATAATGCTACAGAAAAAGATTATGCTGCAGTAGAGATGAAAAAAGATATTGATTCTAAATTATATAATTACATTGTAGCTTCTAATAAACATCAAGTAGGTGTAGTATATAATAAAGATTCTGAAGAAAAATTCTTAAACGATCCATCTAAAGGTGGATCTGGTCAAGGTAAAGAAGAGGAAGATAAAGTTTTAAAAGAATTAAATTTAGCATCTCCTACTGCTCAAGTATTTAATAAAAATGCTAATTTGAAAAAAATAATGCCTAATACTTCTTTTGAATTTGATGAATCAGGTAATGTTAAAGTAGCTGATGGTTATGGTTCAAAACTCAATATTAACATTAAAGGACCTAACGGTAAAGTTTGGAAAGAAGGGTTAAATTCAGATGGATCTTTAGTTTTTAAAAATAAAAAAGAAGCTTTAGCTGCAGGTGTAAATCCAGCATTACTTCAAAGTGTAAGTGATGATATTTTAGCTTTTGATTCTCAAGGACATAATGCAATAATAATAACTTCTGGAGGTACTGTAGTAAAACCGAATAGTTTAGGTAAAATGTCTAGTTATAAAATAGATGTACAATCTATACCTAACACTGAATTAAGAAATCAACAAATGACTGAAGTATTAAGTTATGCAATGAAGAATAATTTAATTCAACCTGGTGAAAAAGGCTATGCTACATATCAACGTATTTTACCAATATATTCTAATGCTTTAAAAGCAGCTTCAGGTGATAAACAAGTTGCTGTACCTTTAATACAAGGTGAAAATGCAGAACAATTTGAAAAATATTATTTTGATAGAGATAAAAAAGAAAATAGTACAACTGTTGGAAGAACTGGTGATTGGACATTAATGGGGTCTGAAGATAAAAAAGGTACTGAAGCTCATAATAAAATTATTCAAACTTTAAAAGAAAATGGTAAAATTGTTAAATTTAGACCAGATTTAGAAGGAGGTGATTATTTTGAAGTAGAAGATACTGATGGAAAACATCATGTAGTTAAAATGAATAATAAAACTATACAAGCTACTAATAAACCTATTAGTGATTTTGTAAGAAGTAATAAAAAGAATTTAATTAATTCTGAAGAAGATTATAGTTTAATTAGAAGTAATTTATCACAAGTAGCTAATTTTTGGAATGTTAATTCTAATAATCTTACTCAAAATATAAACAATTTAGAACAAAGTGGGTTAAACCCATTAAGTACTTATCAAAATCCATTAACAGGTGTTTATGCAGTATCTTTTAGTGATCCTATGAATCCTGCAAATGTTAAAGTATTAGAAGTAAATTCTAGAGGTGAAAGTAATATTTATGATGAATCAGTATTTATCGGTAAAGAATTTCAATTAACTTCTTATCAAAAATTAAACACTTTAGTAGGTAAAGGCTCTAAAGGAGAATCTGAAACAACTATAGATTTATCAAAATAAATTAACTTATGCGTCAAGTAGATATTTTAAAATTTTTAGAAGATACTAAAAAAAATCAAATTTCAAATTCTAAAGTAGAATTTAATCCTTTATCTTCAGCAGAACCTATGGCTGATTATTTTGGTGAAACTGCTCCTGATTTTGGAAGTTCTCAATATGATAAACAAGGTAGTATTACTACCGGTGATTTAGCTGAACAAAATAGGTTAAATTATATGCGTGGTGAAAGACAATCTAACTGGGATAAGTTAGGTAACGGTTTAGTTAATATGGGTGGTAAAGCTTTTACTACTGCTGCAGAAGGTATAATAAATCCTTTTTATGGAACTATAGCTGCATTAACTAATACTGATAAAGATGGTAAATGGGATCCAAATTTTAACTCTTATTATAATAATCAATTAACTCAAGCTTTAGATAATGTTAATAAAGCTGTTGAAGAATCTAATC
>Ga0315900_10008964_pt1 | contig 12776 bp, 11 predicted proteins | sample LakEriMetagenome_FD_203521 | JGI IMG/M metagenome (GOLD analysis project Ga0315900, IMG submission 203521) | Freshwater fungal communities from buoy surface, Lake Erie, Ohio, United States - Buoy 12 MA114 | ecosystem: Environmental > Aquatic > Freshwater > Lake > Lake biofilm | place: USA: Lake...
GTCGCCCTCGCCGGCGGCGACACCAACGCCTGGGACGGTCCGCTGGTGGTCAGCGTCACGGCTCTCGGCAGCGTGCCGCCGGCCGCCGCCTGGCGCCGCGACGGCGCGCGGCCGGGCGACCTGATCGCCGTCACCGGCGCCTGCGGCGGCAGCCTCCTCGGCCGCCACCTCGCCGTCGAGCCCCGGGTTCGCGAGGCCCTGTGGATCGCCGAGCGGTTCGCGGTGCATGCGGCGATCGACGTCAGCGACGGCCTGTCGCTCGATCTCGCCCGCATGATGCAGGCCAGCGGCACGGCCGCCCTGATCGATCTCGACCGCGTTCCCATCCACGCCGATGCCCTGCGGATGAGCCGCCAGGCGGACGACGGCCGCACGCCGCTCGAACATGCCCTGGGCGACGGCGAGGATTTCGAGCTGCTCCTCGCCCTGCCGGCGGAGGCGGCGCGGCCGCTCGCCGCGGAGGCCGCCGCCACCCTGGGAACTCCGGTGACGATCATCGGCGAGGTGGTCGAGGGGCGGGGCCTGTTCGCCCGGGCCGCCGACGGCCGCCGCGAACCGCTCGAGCCCCGCGGCTTCGTCCACGCCTTCGACTCCTGATCCCGCCATGCCCACCCGCTCGATCGCGGTTCCCGACGCAGCCGCCCTCGCCCCGCTGGCGCGGGCGGTCGCGGCGGTCCTGCCCGATCGGGCCTTCGTCGCCCTGTCGGGAGACTTGGGCGCCGGCAAGACGACGTTCGTCAAGGCCCTGGCCGCGGCCGTCGGCATCGATCCGACGGAAGTCGTCAGCCCCACGTTCGGCCTCGTGCACGTGCACGAGGGGCCGACCCGCCGCCTCGTGCACGCCGACATGTACCGCCTCGCCGACGCGGGCGACCTCCACGAGCTCGGCTGGGACGACGCCCTCGCCACGCCGGGCTGGACGCTGGTGGAGTGGCCGGAGCGGATCGCGGCCGCGCTGCCGGCCGACAGGCTCGACGTGACGATTCGGATCGACTCGCCGACGGGCCGCACGTTCACCTTCACCGGCCGCGGCCCGGCCCACGAGGCCGCGGTCGCCCGGCTGGGTGCCGCCACCCGGTGAGATCGCCCCGGAGGCTCACCGCACCAGGGTTTCCAGGGCGGTGAGGATCTCGGCCTTGACCGCATCCGGCCTGAAGCCGGCCGGGGCCTGGCGTTGATTGAGCGGCACCGACAGGCCGGCCAACAGGCGCTCGGCGACGGCCAGCGCCGCGGCCCGTTCGGCGGCGCCGGCCTGGCCGGCAGGCCCGGCCTTGGCCGCGGCGACCGCCTTCGACAGCGTGTCGTAGAGGTGGAAGTCCTGCGCCCCGACCCGGCAGCGCTCGAAGGTCAGCGTGGGGTGGAGGGCGTCGCGGCCGTAACACAGCATGGCCACGTCCGGCTCGCGACCGTCGAGGTCGAAGAACTGGTAGCCGTGCAAGGCCGCGAGGTGCCACTCCGTGCGGGCCTTGATGCCCCGCCGGAACGCGCTCCACTGGTAGAGCCCGAACGAGTAGCGGCTCGCGTTCTGGTTGTAGAGGTGGATCTCCCGGCCCAGTCTCGCGGCCTCCTCCAGCACGGTCTCGTCGTGTTCGTTGAGTTCGCTGATGTCGAGGGCCGCGAAGAACTTCTGATGCCAGCCCAGAAGATCGGACGGATCGGTCGGCCGGGTCCTGAAGCTCACGCTGGAGAACCCGCTGGTGCGGACGGTGGCGGGAAAGGCGGCCGAGGCGCGGCCCATGAGCCGCATGAACTCCAATTCCCGCTCGGCCACGTCGCGGACGCGGGTCTCGTCGCACATCGCATACCAGATCGTCGGCCAGCCCGTCGCGCGGGCGTGGGCATCCACCGCCCGCCAGGCCCGCATCAGCGCCTCGTCGTAGCGCAGGCCGCTCGCCTGCTCCACGGCCGCCGCGTCGGGCCCCGGCTCGTAGCCCGTGTGCAGGCCGGAGATCCGCAGGCCGCCGTAACCGCTCACCGGGCCGGTGAAGCCGTGCCGTTTCAGGGCCGCGAAGAAGGCGTCGGCCGCCCGGAAGTCGAGCACGGGCTGGCCGTCCTTCCACCCCGTGAGCGCGATCGCGGGCCCGCCACACACCATGTTCATGCCGTACTCCCGCAGCATGGCCAGGGTCTGGTCGAACCGCTGCTCGCGGACGGCGGGCGGCAGCAGGTCCGGCGGCTCCACGCCGAAGAAGCCCATGCGGAACTCCGTGCTGCGGTCGAGCACCACCGGCGAGACCGTCACCGAGACCGGCACCTCGACGAGGGGGCCGGCCTGACCGCGCCCCGCGAACCGCAGCGTGCCCCGATAGGTTCCCGGAGCCGCATCGACGGGCACCGCGACCGTGATCACCAGTTCGCGAGTGACGTTCAGGCAAGCGATCGCCCCGTCCTCCAGCGGGCGGACCGTCTTGCCGCGGATTCGATAGGCGAGCGAGTTGAAGCCACGGCTCGCCTCGTACCACACCTGGCGACAGCGGACGGCCGGAGGCGTTCCCCGCGGATGGGTGTCCCAGGCGAAGTCGCAGGCCACCGGCGCCGCGACGGCGCGGGCGGCCAGGCAGAACGTCACGGTCTCGCCGCGGGCGGCCCGGGCGGAGAGCGTCAGGCCGCCCGGCGCCGGGGCGTCGGCCGGCGGCGACGACGTGGGCACGACCTCGTCGTCCAGGGCCACCGGCCAGACGACGAGTCCCTTCCCCCGCCAGGCGACCGGCGGCTCGAACGGGCTCGCCGGGGCATCGAGGCACACGGCCAGGCCGCGGAACTCATCGGCCAGGGACCGCATCTGGTCGGCCCGCCACGTGGCAGCGGCCTCGTCGTCGGCCCTGTGGACGAGCAGCGCGGAGATCCGGCTCCCACCCGGGGCGTCGGACTCGAAGTGCAGGGTCAGGCCGTCCTGGCCGGCCTCGGCCGTGAAGGTGACGGGCCGGGCGAGTTCCGGCGCCATGTAGGTGTCCCACACGTCCCGGCCCACTGGCTCCACGCCCTCGAAGCGATAGAGCACGGTGGCCGCGCCGTCGGGGCGGTCTTCGCTCCAGGCGTTCCGCCCGGCGACTGAAATGCTGCGCTTGGAGTTGCGCGCCTGTTCGCCTCCCCAGTAGCCCGAGTTCTCGAAGATGACCGTGACCAGATGCCGCCCCGCGGGCACATCGACGCGGAAGTCGTACCCGCCGGCCTCGCAGAAGTCGCGAATCAAGGCCGGACCGAAGGTCGTGTCGCGGGCGGCACCCTTCCAGGGCGTGCCGCCCCGGGGTCCCCAGCCGTGGCCGCGATCCTTGTCATACCGCGTGCCCTCGCTCACGCCCGTCCAGCCCAGGGCCACGCTCTGGTCGGCCGGCCCGAAGTCGAAGGCCCACACACCGGCTGGCGGCGCAACCTTGACGAGCCGCAGGTCGTCGATGATCACCCGGCCCGCCGCCCCCTTCGCGCCGAAGCCGAAGTCCACGCGGACGATGCCGTCCACGTCGATGTTGCGTTTGATGTCGTTGTTGCGGCTGCCGGCCTCGCCGCGGTACAGGCCGCCGGTGGCGATCACCCAGCGGGTTTTGCCGGGGGCGAACGTGGCCGCGGCGTTGTGCCGGTTCCAATAGCTGCTGCCACCGTCCCGCCAGGCCCGGTCGGCGATCAGCACCGTCGCCGGAATCGGCTCGGGGTCGGGGTTGGTGACGTCGAGCACGAGGGCGTCGTAGCCGCGCCAGTCACCCTGCACGCGGTTCCAGCCGATGTACGCCCCGTGATATTCGCCCTGCGGATCGAACCCGATCTCCAGGGCGGACGCGCCGTGGCTGGCGCCCTCCGGCACGAGCCGCGGCGTGCCGGCGACGAACTCCCAGGCCCGGAGGTCGGCGTCGGCCTCGAAATCGCACAGCCGCTTCACTTCCTCGGCGGCGGCGGCCCCGAAGAGGACCGGCAGCAGGGTCGCCGCGACGACAAGCCCGCACCGCCGCACGCCGCGGCGGCCGAGGGGGATTCCGCTGCCGGAGTGCATGAACATGGGCGGCTCTCCAGGGGCACGAACGACGGCGGCGGCACACCGCCGCGCTGCCGCATGGTACCGGGCCGCCCGCTCGCGGGCATCCGTGGCCGACGATCGGCCCGCGGCCGTCAGAGCACGAGCCGGCGCACCTCCTGGAACCGCGGGTGCTCGGCGGACCGACACCACTCGAAGAGGACGGCCTCGCTGGTGGTGAGCACCGCCCCCGCCCCTTCCAGCCGCCGCAGGGCGACCTCGTGGTCGATGGCGTGCCGCGCGGACACGGCATCCACCGCCACGAACACGCCCAGGCCACGAGCCAGGAGATCGAGCGCCGTCTGCGCCACGCAGACGTGTGTCTCCAGGCCGGCGAGCACGACCGTCGCCGTCGTGGCGGGAAGCGCCGCCACGAACGCCTCGCTGCCGCAGCAACTGAACGCCATCTTGGCCAAGGCCGGCGGCAGGCGGTCGGCGAGCGCCGGCGCCGTGGGCCCCAGCCCACGCGGATACTGCTCCGTGAGGATCGTCGGCACGCCGAGCAGCTCCGCAGCGGTGGCCAGCCGCACGCAGCGCTCGACGACCCGTTGTGCTTCCGCCACCGCCGGCAGCAGCCTCTCCTGGACGTCGATCACGCAGAGCAGCGACGCGGCCGGATCGATTCGCAGGCTGGACATCATCACGGGCTCCTGTCAGGCGCGGGGATCGCCGGCGGAACCGGCGAATCGGGTGGCTCCACGGTGAGGTCGAGCCGGCCCGCCGCGCCGGCGGCTCCGCCCTGCTTGAGCCGCGCGATCTTGGCCGCGGCCGGAGGTTCGCCGGCCGCCTCCCGGCCCGGCGCCGAGCCGAACAGGATCGGGCGGCCGTCGCTGGAAACGAGTTCCCAGAGCCGGACGTCCCGCTCGCGCACCGGCCGCAGTTCGACCAGCCGCAGGGCCTCCCAGTCCGGCACCAGGGCGGCGGCGATCGCCGCCGCCTCGGCGACCGCGGCGTCTCCCCAGGGAGATCCCTCCGCGCCCTGCGGGCTTGACCCGATGCCCGTGACCCGCGGATAGCCGGCGGCGTCCGCGGCGGTGAAGTCGGCGCTGGGCAGGACGACGCCCTCCGCGTCCACGGCCAGCAGGCCGTCCTGCCAGGCCACCGTGGCCACCGGCTCGCGACACTCGATCTCGACGATCGCGGCGGCCGGATGCAGCAGTTCCACGGCCACGACACGCCGCACCCAGGGGTGCATGTCGAAGGCCCGCGCCAGCCGGCGCTGCAGTTCCGGATCGTCGAGGGGCAGCCCCCGGTCGAGGCTCGCGTTTCGCAGGGCCTCCATTTTCAAGTCGCTCTTCACCCAATCGGCCACGCCCCGCAGCCGCACGGCGTCGGGCAGCAGGACGACGTCGGGGTGGCCGCGCGTGGCGTCGGCGTACCGCGACCAGAGGGCCCAGACGCCCGCGATCGCCGTCGCCAACACCACCAGCGCGGCCAGGCCGGCGCGGTGCTCGCCGGCGAACGCGGCCAGACCCGCCGGTGGCGACTCGGTCTCCGACGCGGGCCGGCGGCGAAATGGCGGCGGGTTCATGGGGCTGCGGGTGCCGTTCACCAGACGTCGATCTGCGGCGTCAGTTCCACGCCCAACTGGTCGCGAACACGGCCGCGGACGGCCTCCACGAGCGTCCGCACGTCGTCGCTCGTGCACCCTGGCCCGGCCACCACGTAATTCGCGTGTGCGGCATAGACGGCGGCCTCGCCCGCCCGCATGTCCCGGGCTCCGGCCTGCATGATCAACGACTCCGCGGTGGAGCCGAGCGGATCCTTGAACATCATCGCCACCGCCCGCGTGCCGCTCGGCTGCTGGGATCGGCCCACGATCCACTGCTTCTGCATCCGCTTCGTGAGCTGCTCCGGGCTCTCCTCGTCGAGTTCCAGCCGACAGTCGATGACGATGCAGTCGTCGAGGTTGCTCCACCGCGACTCGAACGCCAGCCGCGAACCCTCCCGCAGCTCCACGGTCCCGTCGGGCAGCATCACCGTCACCGACCGCACGCAGGCGCCGATGTCGCCGCCGTGCCCGCCCGCGTTGCCCACCAGCGCCCCGCCGACGGTGCCGGGAACGTCCACGAGCGTCTCCAGGCCCGCGAGCCCGGCCTGCACCGCCGCCGACACGACGTGCACGAGCTTCGCGCCGGCGCCGGCCACGATCGCCGGCCGCTGCACGGAGATGCCGCAGAACGCGGCCGCCGAGAGCCGGACGATCATGCCGGGATAGCCGGCCGCGGGCACGAGGATGTTGGAGCCCCCGCCGATCACCCGCAGCGGGATCCCGCGCTCGCCGCAGCGGCGGACCACGCGGCCGAGCGCCGCGATGTCCACCGGCTCGCAGAAATACCCGGCGTCGCCCCCCAGGCCCAGCCACGTGTGATGCGCGAGTGGCTCGCGGCACGACACGGCGACGCCCAGGTCGTCGAACGGCGTGGATCCGCCGACACCCGCGGCCGTGCCGCCCGCGGTGGGCTTGGTCTTCGGAGCCTGATGCATCGCGAGTTCCTGGGAGCCGAGTTCCCGGCCGCCGGACGGGCCGTCGCGGAAATTGTGCCTCACGCCGCGGCCTCCCGTCCATCCGCAAACCGACCGCAGCCCGGCCGCGGCGGCTCGTCAGGCGGCGCGGCGGCCGACCGGCGGCTGCGGCGGGTTGGCCAGTTGCAGCCACCCATCGACGGCCGCGGCCAGGGAATGCTCGCCGTCGTCCGGCCCGCCGGCAGGCCCGGAACCGAGCCGGGGCGCGCCGAGCACCAGCAGGCAGTCGCGGCGGCCCAGGCCGCCGAGGAGACGATCGAGCCGTGCGTAGGCGGCGACGTCGGCGGGCTCCGCTTCCTCGGCCAGCATGGTCGCGGGCACGACGACGCACTCGTCGCAGCGGCGGGCCAGGTGACGGACGATGCCCTTCCCGACCGCCCGTGCCCAGCGCTCGTCGGCCACCACCGCGAGTCGTCCGGCCGTCAGCCGTCGCAGGCTGCGAACCGTCGCGGCCAGGGCATGGCCGCTGGTCGGCGCGTCGAGAAACACGGGCAGGTCCTGGCCGCGATCCAGACGTTCCATCCGGCCCGGCACGCTGCCGGCCGCCTCGAGGCCCCGGGCGATCCGCTCGAGCGTCGCCCCGCACCGCAGGCCGACGGCGGCCGCGACGAGCGCGTCGGCCACGAACGACGCCGTGGGCGTCGCCACGGCGACCGGCACCGTCTCGCCACCGGCCCGCAGCAGGAAGATCTGTCCGGCGAGGCCGCGCTCCACGGGAATGGCGTGCAGGTCGCACTCCGGCCGCAGGCCGGACGAGACGCAGGCGACCCCGGCAACGCCGCGGGCCACCCGCTTTCGCAGCCTGTCGATCGCGGCGGAGGGCGTGCCCGTCACCAGGCAGCCTTCCGGCCCGAGCATCCCCACGACGCGGTCCGTGACCATCGACTGGGCCCGCATGGCCTCGTGCCGCCCGCGGCCGGGGGCGAGATTCGTGACGGCCACGATTCCGGCCTCGATGCCGGCCAGCGACTGCCGCGCGAGCATCTCGCGCGACACCTCGACCACGGCATGCGTGCAGTCGGCGTCGGCCAGTCGCCCCAGCCAGGCAGCCAGCGCCGCCGGCGGTCCGTAGTCGGCGGGTTCGGGCACGGTGCCCTCGGCATCCAGGCAGCCGATGTCGGCGAGCACGCCGACACGGCCGCCGGCCTCGGAAAGCACGGCGGCCGTGAGCCAGGCGGCCGTCGTCTTGCCGCTGGTGCCGGTCACCGCGATCAGCTCGAGCCGCGCCGCGGGGTCGCCCGCCAGGGCATGGCAGAGCCGGGCGTGGGCCCGGTCGGCGTCGGGCACGAGGCACAGCGGCACGCCGCCGGCCGCCACGATCCGCTCGGCGACGATCCCCACGGCGCCGCGGCTCACCGCACGGGCGACCGCCTCATGGCCATCGCGGCTGCGGGTCGTCCGGGCCACGAACACGTCGCCCGGCCGGCAACGGTCGGGGTCGTCCTGGCAGCTCCGCGCCAGCATGTCGTCGCAGGCGACGAACCGTGGGCGTTCGAGGATTTTTGACAGCCTCACGCCCCGCTCGGGGCGACCACGCGTCGCAGCGCTCATCGCCGGCCTCCTGCCAAACTCGCCTCGCGGCTCCTTCCTTGGAACCGACGCGACGGATTGTCGATGCGGGCCGCGGTGGGTCAAGCCCGCCTCGCACCCGGGCGCCGCAGCCCGGCCGCGACCCACCCCGCAGACATCCCGTCTTGCCGAATCCCCCGCCATCCGTGTACCGTCTCGCCCTCATGGTCGTCTGCCCGCTTCCGCCGATGGCAGGTCGCGCGGTGCCGCTGGTCGCCTGGCTGGGCGACGGCAGTGCCGATGAACTCGTCATCGCCCGCGACATGGCGGCCGGTTTCTGCCACCTCGTGGTCGGCGATCCGGCCGGGGCGGGTGACGGCGTTCATCCCACGGTCGCGGTGCTCGCGGCTCACGCCCCCTCTTCCTGGACCTTGCAGGCCGCGGCCGCCGTGTCGCGTCGCTGGCCGCTGACGCCGCTGGTCACCGCGGTCACGAGCCTGGCGGATGGCCGCCGCCGCAGCGGCCCCTGGCTGCCCGGCGTCGAGGAGGTGGCCTGGCACGACCTGCCTGGCCGCCTCGCCTGGTGGCTGAGGGAACTCGCGGCCGGCCGCCCGGGCACGCTGGGCCTGCCCGCCACCGCCCGACGCGAGGAGCGGATCGGCGATTCGGCGGCCCGTGTCCGCCGGGTCGTGACGGCGACGCGGCCGACGCCGACGGTGTCGGTGGCGAGCGGGTGCCGAACCGCGCTCGACGGCCTCGCCGATCTGGTCGTCGCGGCCGGGTTTCCCCTGGCCGCACGGACGCGGGGTCGGCCCCGGCTCGACGACGCCGGGGATGTGCTCGTCTGGGACGCCCAGCAGCCGTCGGGAACCGACCTCGCCTGGCTGGGCATGCTCGCCGCCAACCGCCCGAGCCTGGCGATCGTCCTGCTGGAATCGTTCCCCCGCGGCGACACGGCCCGCGCGGCGATGCGGGCGGGCGCGGCCGCCGTCCTCGGCCGGCCCGTGGGGCTGGAGGCGCTGGCGGGCACGCTCCTGTCGCTGGCTTCCCGGCCGCGGACTGCCATTGGTGCGGCCGGTGCGGCCGGCTAGCATCCCCGCCCCGCGGCGGCGGGAACGAGATTCCATGACGGCCCCCTCGAGCATCCCGCGCGGCATCCTGGCGGCCATCCTGGCCTGCGGCGCGGCGGGCTGCGCCCGGCTCGCGGTCGGCCCCGCGATCGGCGTCGCCGCCCTGCAGGGCGCGACGGTCGCCCCCTGGAACAAGGCCCCGGATCTGCCGCAGCGCTCCGAGATCCGCGCCGGCCAGCTCGTGCTCCATGCCGACTTCCCGCTCGCCGAGCGGCACCGCATCATCCGCGATCTCGAGCAGTTGCGGGTGGACGTCAGCCAGGGGCTCGACATGCCGATCTCCGACGAGCCGGTGCACCTCTACCTCTTCGAGAGCCCCGAGCGGTACGACGCCTTCGTGGCCCGCCAGTTTCCCGCCTTCCCGGCCCGCCGCGCGTTCTTCGTGGAAACCGACACCACGCTCGCCGTGTTCGCGGCCTGGCAGGACCGGGTCGCGGAGGACCTGCGGCACGAGACCACCCACGGCTACGTGCATGCCGTGGTGCCCACGGTCCCGCTGTGGCTCGACGAGGGCATCGCCGAGTACTTCGAGGTGCCACGGGCGGAGGCGGGCCTGCATCGCGGCCACGTCGCCCACCTGGCGGGTCGGATCCTGGAGGGCACGTGGCGGCCGGACCTGGCCCGCATGGAGGCCCTGGCCTCGGCCGGCGAACTCTCCCAGGACCACTACGCGGAAGCCTGGTGCTGGGTGCACTGGATGCTGCAGACCACGCCGGACCGCCGCCGGCTCCTCCAGGACCATCTGGCCGCCATCCGCCGCGACACCGCCACGCCGCCGCTCTCCCTCGCGCTGCGGCACGCGCCCGGAATGCCGGCGGACCTGGCCGCGACGCTCCGCGGCCACGTGGAGGCGCTGGCGGCCGCGGACGAGCAGCCCTGACGGCTCAGGGCGTCGCGAACACCGTGCCCCGGTCGGCGGCTGTGAAGCCGAGCTTCTCGAAGAGCCTCACGGCCGCGCCGTTCTCCTCGGCGACCTGCGTCTCGGCGAGCGTCACCCCCTCCTGCGCGAGGTCGTGCATCGCCTCGGCGACCAGGTAGCTGGCGAGGCCCTGCCGCCGCCGCCCCCCCTCGATGTCCACGTGCAGCAGACCCGCGGCCGCCACGCCCCAGGCCGCCGCGATCGGCTGCATGTCCCAGAACGACGCGCTGCCCAGCAGCTCCTCGGTGGCGTTGCGCAGCTCGTAGCGGCGCAGCGCGATCCCGGTGGTCGTCGCCGCCTCCCACCACGAACGCCGCGCGGGCTCGTCGATCACCCGCAGCGTCGTGGCCCGACGGATCGCCAGCTGCAGGCGATTCATCGGCGGCCGGAAGCCGGCCAGCGGCCGCCGCAGCACCACGATCCGCTCGGCCTCCCGATAGCCGGCCCGCCGAAACACGTCCTGCATGCCGGGCGACGAGTCGAGGATGCCGGGCAGGTCGGCGCCGCCGTAAAGCCCGAGATAGAAGCCGCCGACCGCGGGGGAGCCGCCGCCCCGCGGCTGTCCCACGCCGCGGCCGCGGAGGTAGTCCTCGCACCGCCGCAGCAGGCCGTCTCCGACCTCGCGCTCGGCCGGATGCGGCACGGTGACCACGAGCATCGTGGAGCCGATCGTGGTGTCGATGCCGCTCTTGTCGCCGTTTGGCGCGAAGCCGGCATGGGCGAAGCCGACCACCCGCGGCCCGTCCAGGGCCACAATCAGCCCGTGCCGGTCGAAGTAGGGCTTGGAGAACACGCAGGCCTCGAGCAGCGCCGAGGTCATCGGCTGCATGGCCGCCGGCCCGAGATCGGCCGCCCGCCAGGCGTCGGCCAGACGCGGAGGATCGTCGTTGCGAAAGCAGCGGTACTCGATCACGCCTGCCGCCCCACGGCGCCGTCGGCCGCCAGCCGCACCAGGAGACGCCCGCCCTCCGCGCGAATCTCGTGCACCGTCTGCCGCACGGTGGCCGACACGCGGTGCCGCCCCGTCGTCACGTCGAACTGCCAGCCATGCCACGGGCAGGTGAGCGTCGTGCCGCACAGCGTGCCGGTGCCCAGCGGGCCGCCCTGATGGGGGCAGAGGCCGTCGATGGCGTGGAACGTGCCGGCCACGTTGGCGATGGCCACCATGCGGCCGTCGGCCACCCGCTCGATGCTCGTGCCGGGCGGGCATTCGTCGGCCATGGCGACCGGAATCCAAGCGGTCATGGGGCGGCGGCTGGCAGGTTCACGGCGGGCCGCCGGGCGACGTCACGCGGCGGGCGCGGACAGTCTAGCCGGTTTTCGCGGGGCGGGCTCCCCCCGCCACCGCCTGTGCAGCCACCAATACTGTCCCGGCTCGCGCCGAACCGCCCGCTCCAAGAGCGACGTGTACCACTGCGACAGCGCGGTGAGGTCGGCCGTCTCCGGGCCGCCGGCCTGCGGATCGGCCAGGCCCTCCAGCCGCAGGTCGTAGGCAAACAGCCGGCCCCGCCGCGTCGCCGAGCAGACGAGCACCGGTGCCGACGACGACAGGGCGAACACGCCGATCGCCTTGTGCACGCTCACGGGCCGGCCGAAGAACTCGACCCAGCAGCCCTTCGGCCCCGCCGCCTGATCGCCCAGCAGGCCGATCGCGCCGTTTTCCTCCATCACCAAGGCCACGTCGGGGGCGCTGCCCTTCTTGGGCAGGATCCGCTGCCCGCGCGACTCGCGGAAGTCGGTCACGAACCGGTCGAGCAGCGGATTGTCGAGCTCCCGGGCCACCGAGAAGATGCGGAAGCCGAACAGGCCGAAGAGGTAGGCGGCGAGTTCGAAGTTGCCGTAGTGGCCGGAGAGGATCACCTTCGGCCGGTCGAGCCAGAGCGTGCGGACGAACTGCTCCATGCCGTGGATCCGCAGGTGCCGGCGCCAGGTCGTCTTGTGGATCACCCGGTTGGCGTGGGCGATCTCCACGACCATCAGGAGCAGGTGCTCCCACATCTTGCGGGCCGTCTCCCGCCGCTCGCCGACGGTGAAGGCGGGAAAGGCGGTGCGGATGTTGTCGCGAACGGCCTGCCGCCGGATGCGGACGCGATGGGCGAGCACCGACGAGAGCCGCCGGGCCCCGCGCTCGCAGGCCGGCCGCGGCAGGGCCTGCACGATGCAGATCAGCACCCGCACCGCGGCGTAGGCGAGCCGATCGACGCAGCGGGTGGCGAGGGGGCGGGACACGGGCGTCTTCCATGACGAGGCCGAAGCCGGGGCATTGTCGCCGCCGGTCGCGGCCGCGACCAGACCGTTTCCCGGCCGGGACCGCCGTGCCTCCGCCGGCCGAGGCTCCGGGGATGGGGGCCGCTCACCCGGCGGCCACGCCCTGAGCGGCAAGTTGCCAGAGCAACAGCCCCACGCTGACGGCGTTGAACAGGGCGTGCAGCAGCATGGCGGCCAGGATCGATCCCGTCCGGTGGACGAGGTGGCCGAGGACGACGGCCAGCGGAAACAGCGGCAGGAACGCCAGGCCGTGCCCCGCATGGGCCAGCGCGAAGGCCGCTGCGGCCAGGCCGATGGCCCGGCCTCCGTCGGAGTCCGGGAGCCGCTTCTCGAGCCAGCCCTGCAGCACCCGGCGGAAGAACAGCTCCTCGGCCAGCGGCGCGACGACGACCGCCGAGACGACGACGATCGCCAGGGC
>Ga0315900_10008965_pt1 | contig 12776 bp, 15 predicted proteins | sample LakEriMetagenome_FD_203521 | JGI IMG/M metagenome (GOLD analysis project Ga0315900, IMG submission 203521) | Freshwater fungal communities from buoy surface, Lake Erie, Ohio, United States - Buoy 12 MA114 | ecosystem: Environmental > Aquatic > Freshwater > Lake > Lake biofilm | place: USA: Lake...
ACCCAGCGCATCAAGTTGCAGGCCGATCGTGTCGACCAGTTGCACAGCTGGCGCGGGCAAGGCTGGGCGCTGCTGCTCCAGCCACAGTTCGGTCCGGCCGACCAGCGACTTCACATCGCTGCCGCGCAGTGTGTCGCGCGTGGGAACCTTGATCTTGGGCACGAAGGTGAAGAACAGCAGGGCGGCAACCATCGCGGCCATTGCCAGGATCACGCCGGTTATGCCGATCCCGTCGAGGACGATCCCGGCGGCAACGACTGCCCCAAAGATGGCCGCCACGGTCAGGCCGAAGCCTTTGGCTTTCTTTAGCGCATGTTCGCGCTTCAAGGCGGCGGAGCGCCGGCCGATCGAATTGCGCCGCCCGCCGAAATCGCGATTGTTGACCAGTGATCGCTTGGCTTCGCGCAGGATCACATCGGAGTTGTGGGCCTCGCCGGGCAAGTCAGCCCTCCAGGCTCAGCAGGCTGGGGGCATCGGCCGCCTTGGCAGCCTGGGCTGCGCCTTCGGCCCGGGCGATATAGCCCTTGGACTTTTCGACCTCGGCGGTCAGCGTGGTGACCGTCTGCTTCATGCTGTCCAGCGCCTTCACCTTGAAGGTATCGATGTTGTCCATCGTGTCATAGATGTTCTGGAAGGCGCGCTGCAGCGTTTCCAATGGGATGGTGCTGGATGCCGCCATTTCGTGGATCTTGCCGGTCTGGTCACGCAGCAGCGTGCCGGTGGAATCGATCAGGCCGGCGGTGGTCTGGTTCAGCGCGGTGACCTGCTGCAGCACGAGCCGCTGATTGGCCATAGCCTGGGCGACAGTCACAGCGGTGCGCAGGGCGGCGACAGTGGTGGTGCTGGCCCGGTCCACGCCCTTGACCAGTTCGACGTTGTTCTTCTTGACCAGATCGAGCGCGAGGTAGCCCTGGACGGTTACTGCCATTTGCGTGAGCAGGTCCTGCGTCCGCTGGCGGACATAGAACAGGGCGGATTCGCGCAGCGCCTTGGCCTTGGCGGGGTCGGTCGCGTCAAGATCGGCGGCCTTTTCCTCGAGCTTGGCGTCGAGCGAGCGGCTGATGTGGATCATTTGCTCCAGCGCGCCCATCGCTTCCCACAGCTTTTGCCGTTCGACGTCGATCGCGGCGTTGTCCATCAGCAGCTCGTCCTTGCCGCTGGCCAGGTGGCCCAGCACCGCCTGGATATGGCCCTGCGCGCTTTCGTAGGACTGGAAGTAGCGCTTCATCGTATTGCCGAAGGGAATGATGCCCAGGATCTTGCGGCCCTTGGACAGCTTGCCCTGCTTGCCAGGGTCCAGCTCTTCGACTGTGCGGCGCAGCTCGGCGAGGTTCGCGCCCACGCCCGAATCCTTGTCCATCGCCCGCACTGGCCGGTCGAGGAAGCGGTTGCTCATCCCCGCAGCCGCCATGATCTCCTTGCGGCCCATGTTGGTGATCTGGTCCACCTTCTTCCCGAATTCGGGCGAATTGGCATCTGATGCGATCAGGTCTGCCACAAAGGCATCGACCTTCTGGTCCAGCTTGGACTTGGCATCGTCAGACACCGGAACCAAGCCAACTGCTTGTTCGGGCGCGACAACCGGCACCGGCTCTGGCGGGGTCAGGGTGATGGCGGGAGCAGCAGTTTCAGTCGTAGTCGGCGTGGTGGCCATGGATCGGTTCCCTCATTGGGTAATGGATCCAATGTGGGACGAGTTTGGCCCGGTTGCAAGCTGTATTGCGCGGCTAAGACAGGGGTGGGCCGGGTACGGCCCGTCCCCGGCAAAGGGGTCATGTCAATTGTGACCGGTTCAGGCCGCCAGTTTGAACGGTTCGATCTCGCCCGCGAGGTACAGCTTCTTGGCCTTGGCGCGGCTGAGCTTGCCCGAGCTGGTGCGCGGCAGGGTGCGCGGCGGCACCAGTTCGACCACGCAGTTCATGCCGGTGATGGAGCGCACCTTGTCGCGGATCATGTCGCGCAGTTCGATGCGGGCAGCCGGATCGGACACGCGGCAGTGCACCAGCACGGCGGGCGCTTCCTCGCCAGTTTCGGTTTCGATCGCGAAGGCGGCGATGTCGCCGTGATTGAACCCGGGCAATTGTTCCACCGCCCATTCGATGTCCTGTGGCCAGTGGTTCTTGCCGTTGATGATGATCATGTCCTTGGCGCGGCCGACGATGAACAGATAGCCATCGACCATGTAGCCCATGTCGCCCGTGTCGAGCCATCCCTCGACCATGCATTCGGCCGTGCTGTCAGGATCGCGGAAATAGGAGTGCATCACCGACTTGCTCTTGCACCAGACCTTGCCGATGTGATGATCGGGCAGGGCATTGCGGTGTTCGCCGCGCACTTCGACTTCCATGCCGGGGATCGGCTTGCCGCAGTTGACGATCGCACGGTAGCGCATCGGGCGGCTGAGATCGCGCGGGGTGCCGGACAGGCGCTCTTCCTCGACCAGTTCGACGCGAATTCCCTCACCCGGAGGCATGACCGTGACGGCCAGGGTCGCTTCGGCGAGGCCATAAGAGGGCAGGAAGGCATCGGCCTTGAACCCGGCCGGGGCAAAGGCATCGACGAAGTTCTGCATCACGTCGGGGCGGATCATGTCCGCGCCGTTGCCCGCCAGCCGCCAACGCGACAGGTCGAAGCGCTCGGCGACATTGCTCTGGCTGGAAATGCGCCGCGCGCAGATGTCATAGCCAAAGGTCGGCGAGAACGAGCACGACGTGCCGGGATTGCGGCTGATCAGATCGAGCCAGGCCAGCGGGCGGCGCGCAAAATCCTCAGTCTTGAGGTAATCGCAGCTCATCTGGTTGGCGATCATCGACAGGAAGCAGCCAACCAGACCCATGTCGTGGTACCAGGGCAACCACGAAATCGCCCGGTCATTCTCGCGGAAATGCATCGACACCGCATGGCCCTGAAGGTTGTGCAGCAAGGCCTCGTGGGTAACGGCAACGCCGTGCGGAAACCGGGTCGAACCGCTCGAATACTGCAGATAGGAGATATCGTCAGGCCGGGCTTCGGGAAGCGCGCAATCCGGCGCAGCGCGGGTCGCGAATTCTTCCCAGGCGATCCCCTCGCAGCCTTGCCGGTCGGCGGCGGCCTGAGTCATCTCGGCGATTTCGGCCGGGTAGAACAGAATCTTGGGATCCGAGCTCTGGAGCTGCACCGCCAGCTGGTCGATGTAACCTTCCTTGCCGCCGAAGCTCGTCGGCAGCGGCAGTGGCACTGGCCAGGCCCCGGCATAGACCGCGCCGCAGAACAACGCCGCGAAGTGGGGGCCGGTTTCAGCGATCAGGGCAACCCGGTCACCCTTGCCAATGCCGTGAGCGATCAGACGGCGGGCCGTCTCCAGTGCGTCCTGGCGTAGCTCGCTAAAGGGATAGACGCGGATCAGGGTGCCGCGCGGGTCATGGAAATTGAGGCCGCGCTTACCCTGAGCGGCATAGTCCAGCGCTTCACCGAACGTGCCGAAGTCGGAAAAACGCCGCGGATGATCGTCCATGTTCGGGGTTGGAACCAACCCTTGCGCCTCGGCATTCACCAGCGTGGCGGCTTCAGTCATGCGAAAAATTCCGTTATTTCAGAAGGAAGCATCGATTTTCGACGTCAACCCCGACCCCAATCTATCTTTGGTGGGCCCTGAACCCCACCCGCTCTCTTTCCCAATTGCGGCACAGTGTGGCACGATTAGGGCAATGCCGCGCCCTTACCCCGCCCGTAAACCCCCGCGCCCGCTCGATTCGGAGCGGCTGAACGAGTTGGCTTTGGCCTATCTTGCGCGATTTGCGACCTCGGCGGCCAAGCTCGAAGCTTACCTGCGCCGCAAGCTACGCGAGCGCGGCTGGGAGGGGCAGGGGGAGCCACCCGTAGCCGCGCTGGTTAACCGCTGCGTGGCGGCAGGCTATGTCGACGATGCCGCCTATGCGCGATCCAAGGCAGGCAGCCTGCGGCGGCGGGGTTATGGCGCGCGCCGGGTGGATCAGGCGCTGGGTGCGGCCGGGATCGGCGAAGGCTTGCGGGCCGAGAACCGGGGTGAGGAGCGCGATCAGCGCGGTGCCGCCCTGGCGCTGGCGCGGAAGCGGCGGCTTGGTCCGTTCGGACCGCCAGCTTCCGACCGTGCGGCGCGGGAGCGCCAGCTTGCCGTGCTGCTGCGGGCCGGACACCGGCTGGACATGGCGCGCGAAGTGGTTGAAGCAAGCTCAATCGAAGCGCTGGAATCATGGGCGGAGGAAGAATGATGCGTAGCTGGATCATGGCAGGGCTGGCGTTCACACTTGCAGCCTGCTCGCCCGGTGCGGGTGAGGCCAAGCCGGCGCCGGCTCCGACCGTCCATCCCGAATCCGGTCTGCGGGTCGTCGCACTGACGGTCAAATCGGCCAATGGCACGCACCGCTTCAAGGTCGAAGTGGCAGCCAGCCCGGTCGAACAGGCCCGCGGGCTGATGTTCCGGACCAAGCTTGGCCCGGATGAGGGGATGATCTTCCCGATGGATCCACCGCGCGGTGCCAGCTTCTGGATGAAGAATACGGTCATCCCGCTCGACATTATTTTCATCGCCCCGGATGGGCGGATCAGCAACATTTCCGCTAACGCCGTTCCCTATGATCTTAACCCGCGGACCTCGACCGGGCTGGTCAAGGGTGTGCTGGAACTCGCCGGCGGGCGCGCTGCGGAACTGGGCATCGCGCCCGGGGACAAGGTCAGCTGGTAAGCCTTGCTCCGCGCCTGATCCGAGGCTAACGCCGCGCCCATGGGAATCCTTGGCAAGATCTTCACCTGGTGGGACGGCGCGACGATCGGAACGCTGTTCAATTCAGCCCTGACGGGCGAGCACGTCGGCACCGATGGGCAGGGCAACAAGTATTACCGCTCGAAGAAGGTCCGCAAGGACGGGCCCTTTGCCGGGACAGAGCGGCGCTGGGTGATCTATAACGGCGCCAACGATGCCAGCCGCGTGCCATCCGAATGGCACGGCTGGTTGCACCATTCCTATGATGGCGTCCCCGAAAGCCACCTGCCGCCGCCGCGGGTGTGGGAAGCCGAGTTCACCCCGAATGTCACTGGCACGCCGCAGGCCTATCGTCCGCAAGGTGCGCTGGAGCGCGGGGGTAAGCGAGCTTCCGCGACCGGCGATTACGAGGCATGGAGCCCGGACGCCTGATCGTGCGGCGCTCGCTCGCCCTTGGCGCGCTGGTCCTGCTTGCCGCCTGCGATGGCAGCGGCGATCCCGATGCTGCCGCAACCGAAATCCCCAAGGCCGTGGGAACCCAGGCTTCGGCTCCGGTGGTTGAAAGTGAATATGGCACGCCGGTCAAGGACCGGGTGGCGACACTCGGTCTGCTTAACAAGCGGAACAACATCGCCCAGGATGTGCTGATCAAGTCGGGCGAGGCCAAGCGCATCGGCAATGTCGTGATCCGCCTTGCCACTTGCGAACGCACCCTGCCGTGGGAGCGCCCGAGCGAGACCGGTGCCTTCGTGCAAGTCTTCGTTGAGGAGCGGGCCGATTCCGAAAGCCAGCTGGCCTGGCGCAAGGTTTTTTCGGGCTGGTTGTTCAAGAACGCGCCCTCGCTCAACGTGGTCGAGCACCCGGTCTATGACGTCTGGGTCAAGGACTGCGCGATGAAATTCCCGGGCGAAGAGGACAGTCCGGCGGCGGCAGCATCGCCGAGCAGCGCGCCAAAGGCGGCAGGCAGTGCCAGCCCCTCACCAACGCCCGGCGCCTTGCCCGCAGCGCCGGCGCCCAAGGCACCGGCGCCCAAGGCACCGGCGGCAAAGGCTGCGGCGCCTTCGGTTGATCTCTGAGCGGCACTAAGCTTCGCCAGGTATTCCGCTTGGCTGATCTCAACCGCCCCGAGCGAGGCCAGGTGATCGGTCATGAACTGGCAGTCGAGCAGCTCGGCATCGCCCCGTCGCAAGGCGGCCACTAACCAGGCCAACGCCACTTTCGATGCATCCGGCACCCGGCTGAACATCGATTCGCCGCAGAACACCCGGTCAAACCCCACGCCATAGAGCCCGCCGACCAGCTCGTCAGCCTGCCAGCATTCGATTGAATGGGCGGCGCCTTGCTCGTGCAAGCTGCGGTAGCTGGCCTCAATCCGTTCGCTGATCCAGGTTTCCCGCGATTCCGCGCGCGGCGCGGCACAGGCTTGCATGACTGCGCTGAACGCCTTGTTGCAGGTGACGCTGAACCGCTCGCGGCGGAGCGTCCGCGCGAGCGAGCGCGAACAGCGAAAGCCATCAAGCGGCAGAATTGCCCGGCGGCGCGGCTCTACCCAGAAGATCTCCGGATCGTCACGCGCATCGGCCATCGGGAAGATCCCGCTGCGATAGGCCAGCATCAGCATGTCTGGCGCAATGATCGGTTGGGGCACGGGTGCGTGCATGGACTGGGCATAGCAGATTGGTGCCGCAAGAGAGAGGACAAGTTCCTTGCCATCTGCCGCTGCCTCATTTAGGGGCCGCTGCGCCCGCAGGAGTGTAGCTCAGTTGGTAGAGCATCGGTCTCCAAAACCGAGGGCCGCGGGTTCGAATCCTGCCACTCCTGCCACTTTTCCCAGCTAGCCGAGCCCCGCGATGTCCGCCGAACCCCAATTCGAGCAGTTCCAGCCGCGCGCCGGCGGTCCGCTGGCGGTGCTGCGACAGGCACCTGTCCCGCGCGAGGGGCTCTGGCTCGGCTTGGTGCTTGCGCTGCTCGCCTGCCTGCCGGTGCTGGTGGCCAAGTACCCGCAGATGGTCGATTATCCCGCCCACCTGGCGCGCTACTACGTCATGCTTGAGCTGGACGGGAATGCCACGCTCCAGCGCTTCTACGAGTTCGACTGGAAATGGACTGGCAATCTTGGAGCTGACCTGCTGGTCCAGCCGCTGGCGGCGCTGTTCGGACTGGAAATGGCTGGGCGAATCATCGCCGGGCTGGTGTCGCTGCTGACCGGTCTAGCGATCCTGACAGTCGAATGGACCCTGCGGCGGCGAATCGGGATCGGTTCGCTACTGGCACTGTGCTTCATCTGGTCCCCGGCGATGATCCTGGGCTTCCTCAACTTCGGCCTTGCTCAGGCTGCGGCGTTGTTCGCCTTCGCCGGCTGGATCCGGCTGGAAGGCAAGGCCTGGCGGCCGCTGGTGTTCATGCCGGTCGGTCTGGCTGTCTGGGCGCTGCATGTTTCCGGCTGGGGCATGCTGGGAATCATGGTCTTTGCCTATGAATGGCATCGCAAGAAGGCACTTTCCGCCTTTCTCGCTCCCTGGCCGCTGTTCCTGCCCTTTGCCGCCCTGCTGTTCGGCGGCGGCACCAAGGGCCTGCCGAGCTACGGACCGGTGGTCTGGGTTTTCAAATGGGCGATCTGGAAACAGGCGATGCGCGATGCGATCGAATGGCTCGACTACGCAAGCGCCGCCGGAATCGTGCTGTTGCTGCTGGTCTCGCTCGCTTTCCGGCGGATTGATGGCCGGCTCGGCTGGGCCATGGTGATCATGCTGGTCGGTTCGATCGCCATGCCGCGGCACATCTTCGGGGGCGATTTCGCCGATGCCCGGCTGATCTATTCGGGCTTGCTGGCTGGTTGCCTGGCGCTGACCTGGCAGGCGCCGCGCTGGCTCCTGTGGCTTGCCCCGGCGCTGTTCCTGGTCCGGCTGGGCATCACCACCGATGATTGGCGCCGGGGTTCGCTGGAGACCGAGCGCCTGCTGGCAGCAGTCGATCATTTGCCGCCCGGCGCGCGCGTGGCCAATCTGGTGGTCACGCCGCGCGCGGTCTGGGGCTACAACAGCCAGGAGCACATTGGCGGCTATGCCGTTCTGAAGAAGGACGTGCTGATCAACGCGCACTTTGCCGTTCCTGGCATTCACATGATCGAGCTCAAGGAAGGGGGACCCCGGTTCCGCGATCCCAGCCAGCGGCTGCTGTGGAAGCGCGGCACCCCGATCGACCTGACCGATTGGGCGCCGGCCAAGGGTATGGACTGGCTGTGGGTTGTCGGGCCGCTGGAGTACCTGACCCTGCCCCCCGGCGCCACCGTGGTCTACCGCGATCAGGGCAACGTGGTAGCGCGGCTTGCAAAAAGTCCGGGCGATAGCTAAGTGCAGCGGTGTCTTCCGACATTGGACACGAAAATTGCCCTCCCGGTCACGGCCGGGGCGGCGATGAGCCAATGGGGGAAGGCCGTGTACGAAACTTCAACGGAAGCAGGCTGAGCTGCCATGGCCAAGATTAATCCCGGCGAATTCATGCGTCAGGTCCAGGCGGAAGCGCGCAAGGTGGTGTGGCCCACGCGGCAGGAAACCACCACGACCGCGATTTTCGTCGGCATCATGATGGTGCTGCTCGCACTGTTCTTCCTCGGCATCGACACGCTGTTCGGCGCGATCGTCCAGTGGCTGCTGTCGCTGGCCTGATCCGCCGCCCACCCCCTTCAGGAATACGGAACTAAGCATGGCTCGCTGGTACATCATCCACGCCTACTCGGGCTTCGAGAACAAGGTGCGTGATTCGATCCTCGCCGAGGCTGAGCGCAAGGGGCTCTCCGCGCTGGTTGAAGCGGTCGAGGTACCGGCCGAGACTATTACCGAGGTCAAGCGCGGCAAGAAGGTCCAGGTCGAGCGCAAGACCATGCCGGGCTATGTCCTCGCCAAGCTGGCGATGAACGACGATGTCTACCACCTCGTCAAGAATACGCCCAAGGTCACCGGATTCCTCGGCAACAACAACAAGCCCCAGCCGATCAGCGATCGCGAAGCCGCCCGCTATTTCGGCGCCCGCGAACAGGCCGCGGCCGAACCCAAGAAGCACATCTCGGTCGATTACGAGATCGGCGATTCGGTCAAGGTACTCGACGGTCCGTTCAGCTCGTTCACCGGCGTGGTCGAAGAGCTCGATTTCGACAAGAACCGCGTCAAGGTCTCGGTTTCGATCTTCGGTCGCGCGACTCCGGTCGAACTGGACTTCGAGCACGTCGAACTGGTCAAGTAAGCGGGATTGTCCTGCTGTCGCGGATCGGGGCCGCGCGTGCCCGTCCGCAGCACTCCTGGCGTTGCGGGAATGGTTGCATTCCTGCGGACTTTCGCCTAGGCGCGCGCCTTCGCTTGGGGATTCCCGGGTGATTCCGTGCGGGAGAAGGGCCTCACCCTTCGTTTGACCGCTTACTCTGCGGCCCGGTTTGCCGGGTCAACAGGAAGAAAGGAGGCCCATCGTGGCCAAGAAGATTGAAGGCTATATCAAGCTGCAGGTTCCTGCAGGCAAGGCGACCCCGTCGCCGCCGATCGGTCCGGCTCTGGGCCAGCGCGGCGTCAACATCATGGAATTCTGCAAGGCGTTCAACGCCGCCACGCAGGACCTTGAGCCTGCCATGCCGATCCCGACCATCATCACGGTCTATGCGGATCGCAGCTTCACGTTTGTCACCAAGACCCCGCCTGCCACCTTCCTGATCAAGAAGGCGATCAACCTCAAGTCGGGCTCGAAGGAGCCGGGCAAGGTTTCCGCCGGAACGATCAAGCGTTCGCAGCTGGCCGAGATTGCCCAGGTCAAGATGGCCGATCTCAACGCCAACGACATCGACGCGGCAACGAAGATCATCGAAGGCTCCGCTCGCGCGATGGGCCTGCAGGTCGTGGAGGGCTAATCACATGGCACAGACCAAGAAGCAGAAGATGCTGGCCGAAAAGCTGGGTGACAATCAGGGCCTGCACGGCTTTGACGACGCGCTGAAGCTGCTGCGCGAGCTCAAGACCACCAAGTTCGACGAAACCGTCGAAGTTTCGCTCAACCTCGGCGTCGATCCGCGCCACGCTGACCAGATGGTTCGCGGCATGGTCGTGCTGCCCTCGGGCACCGGCAAGGACGTCAAGGTTGCGGTCTTCGCCCGTGGTGACAATGCCCAGAAGGCGCTGGACGCCGGTGCCGACAAGGTGGGCGCTGAAGACCTGCTGGAAGATATGCAGAACGGCAACCTCGACTATGGCCGCGTGATCGCCACGCCGGACATGATGGGTCTGGTCGGCCGCCTCGGCAAGGTGCTGGGCCCCAAGGGCCTCATGCCGAACCCGAAGCTGGGCACTGTTACCCCGAACGTCGCCGAAGCGGTCAAGGCTGCCAAGGGCGGCCAGATCGAATTCCGTGTCGAAAAGGCCGGCATCATCCATGGCGGCATCGGCAAGATGAGCTTCAGCGATGAAGCCCTGAAGGCCAACTTCGACGCTTTCGTCGATGCCGTGGTCAAGGCCAAGCCCTCGGGCGCCAAGGGCAAGTACCTGCGCAAGGCCGGTCTGTCCTCGTCGATGGGTCCGGGCCTCAAGCTCGACGTCGCGCAGGTCCACGGCGCCTAAGCCGCCGAACCGCGATACGGCAAATGCAGGGGCCGGGAGGGGAAACCTTCCCGGCTCTTTGCATTTGTGCCAGTCTGGCGGCGAAGGGGATCCGCCATGCGCCTGCCTGTTGTCCTGCTGCTGGTTGCAGTTTCAGCTTCGGCCCAGCCGGCCAGCACGCCGCAAACCCATGCCCAGATCGACGTGCCGCGCGCCCGCGCGCAGCAGGTGATCGTGCAGAGCCGGGAGTTCCCAGTCGGCAGCGAAAGCGGCTGGCATGTCCATCCCGGTACCGAGATTGCTTACGTCACCGCCGGGCAGCTGGAACTGAACATTGCCGGCAAGACCACGGTGCTGGAACCCGGTGACAGTTTCACCATGCCCCGTGGGGTACCCCACAATGGGGTCAATCGGGGCAAGGAGCCGGCACGGGTGGTGATAACGCTGGTGGTGGACAAGGGCGCGCCGCCGCGAACGACGGTCAAGGCGCCCTGAACGTCGCTACTCGGCTGAATCGAACAGTTCGATTGCCTGGGGTGGCAGGCTGATGCCGGCCTCACCGTTGTTCAACCAGACCACCCGTCCGGCGAGCGGTTCGAACCCGGTGAATTCAACGGTCACCGCGCCGCCGATTTCCAGTTGGGCAAGCGAGGGCAGTGCTACGCGCAAACCGCTGGCCGAGACGTTACGGACTGCGCCTCCATTGCCATCGACCAGCACCTCACGTGGGCCTTGGTGCAGATTCTCGCCGTGGCGCGTCTCGAATCGGTGGTTGGCCTGACGCTGGTAAGTGCGGCTGATTTTGCCCAACAGACCCAGGCCGCTTGGCTTCTTGCGGCGCTGCAGCGGGGACAGGTCTGACCCGGCAATCCCGGTCAGGATCTGTTCGCGGCGGGACAGCAGGCTATCGTTGGCAGCCGGGTGACGGGCGGCATAATCGGCGGCATGGCTTCCTGCGGCAGGGAGATAGCGCGCCGCGACGCTCGGGTGCAACGGCCGGTCGAACGAGAGCCCGAGCGAGCCGCCGCAACTCCAGACCACGGTGACCAACTGGCTCTCGAGGCCGGGCAGCTTGAGCCAGGCCTGACCATCAGCCGAGGTCGGAACATAGCCATCGACCTGGCAGCCATAGGCCGAAAAGGTACTGACCTTGACCGGCAGGGCAGTGCGACCACGTTCGCGCAAGGCGGCATCCACGCCCAGGCCAGCGCGCGGTGCGCGGCGCTTTTCGGTGATTCCGGTATCTTGGGCAAAACTGATGGTCACTGCAATGAACCCCTATGGACTGACACGAGGCGCGACCCTGTGTGCCCAGTGCCTATGGGGGGGCACGACCTGGCTCAACGCACGATTTGGGACCGTCCCGCCATGGGATTAACAGGCATGGTTATCTTAACCGGCCGGTACGGTGAGGTTCGCCTCGGTATAGCATTCGACCACCAGCGCGAGGCCCTGTCCATCGGGCAGGCGGAGCAGCGCGCGGTGCGTGGAAATCGCGCCGGCCGGGCAGGCCGGATCGCCACGCCGGGCCGATGCGATCGGCTGGCGGGAGAAGTTCAAGCTGGCCGCGACCCGGCCAAACGGCACGTCGGTTTCAGCCAATTGGCGGTTCATGTCCGGAGTCAATCGGGCCGGGACGAACCAGTTGTGTGCCTGGCTGAGCACCACTTCGCCGCAGACCAGCTGGACATGGCGATAGCCCAGCGGCTCGCCCTCGCTGACGCCTAGCATGGCGCGCAGGCCCGTTGGGGGCGGGGCATCGGCCCCGCGCACGAACCGGGCCGTGATCTGCGCAGCTTCGGCAATGCCGCGGGCCGTGCACCACTTCCGCAAGGCTTCGGTGGCGCTGGCATGGGCAGCCAGATTGGCCTCGAAGGCATCGAGTTGGGTATCGGCTGCGGCATGGGCGCAGCCTGAAATGGCCAGGGATCCGACTGCCAGGGTCATGAAACTGGCGCTAGATCCCACCAGCGACAGCCTCGCGGCCGGTCGCGGCCAGGCCGGCGCTGAGCGCGGCGGCGCAGGTTTCCAGCAGCGCCGGGTCGGTCGCGCGGATCACGAAATTGGCGCCGACGCGGCCTTCGCGGAAGAACGGGTAGGAGCCGATCGCCACGCCTTCGTGGTCCTTTTCGGTCTGGCGCAGCAGGTCGGCTATCTCGCTTTCCGGCACCCAGCAGCCGACCGTGGTGGAGAGCACTGGCAGGCCGCCTTCGAGCGTTCCGGTCAGTGCATCGAGCATGCCCGCCGTAATCGCCGGCACACCAGCCATGATGAAGATGTTACCGATCTTGATCCCCGGCGCGCCCGACATCCGGTTGGGGATCAGGTCCGCCCCTTCGGGCACACGGGCCATGCGCAGCCGGGCTTCGTTCAGGCCGCCGCGGGTTTCGTAATAGCGCTCGAGGATGGCGCGGGCATCGGGGTGGATCGTTACGCCAACTCCCAGCGCCGCGGCGATGGCATCGACCGTGATGTCGTCG
>Ga0315900_10008966_pt1 | contig 12774 bp, 9 predicted proteins | sample LakEriMetagenome_FD_203521 | JGI IMG/M metagenome (GOLD analysis project Ga0315900, IMG submission 203521) | Freshwater fungal communities from buoy surface, Lake Erie, Ohio, United States - Buoy 12 MA114 | ecosystem: Environmental > Aquatic > Freshwater > Lake > Lake biofilm | place: USA: Lake...
TGCGAGCAGATCAAGGCGCAGATCGAGGAAACCACCTCGGACTACGACCGTGAAAAGCTGCAGGAACGTCTTGCGAAGCTCGCCGGTGGCGTTGCCGTGATCCGCGTCGGTGGCTCCACCGAAGTGGAAGTGAAGGAACGCAAGGACCGCGTGGACGACGCGCTGCATGCGACCCGCGCTGCCGTGCAGGAAGGCATCGTGCCTGGTGGTGGTGTTGCGCTGCTGCGCGCTTCGACCAACCTCGGCGGCCTCAAGGGTGCCAATAGCGATGAGCAGGTGGGGATCGAAATCATCCGCCGCGCCATCCAGGCGCCCTTGAAGCAGATCGCTGAAAACGCCGGCAAGGACGGCGCGGTGATCGCGGGTGAAGTGCTGCGCGACAGCACCTATACCCATGGCTATGACGCGCAGAAGGACGAGTACAAGGATCTGGTCAAGGCCGGCATCATTGACCCGACCAAGGTTGTGCGTACCGCGCTGCAGGATGCGGCTTCTGTCGCTTCCCTGCTGATCACCACCGAAGCGATGGTGGCCGAGCGTCCGGAGCCGAAGGGCGCACCGGCCGGTGGCCCGCCGGGTGGCGGCATGGGCGGGATGGATTTCTGATCCATCGCGCACTGCGCAAAGAATGGGGGCGGTCCTTCAGGGCCGCCCTTTTTTGTGCCGAGCAGCCTGAAGCTTTTCAGCAGGCTTCTCGCGCAATTGCCCTGCTATTGCCGCGGCGCCTGACCTGCCGGTTCCTGGCCAATCCCGAATATGCCGCGCAGAAAACCGGGGGTGAGTGCCGCCAGAGGATTTATACTGGTCTGCGGGTCATTCAACGGCCCGCGCATGCGATAGGAAACGGCAAATAGCCCACCGCCTTCCTCTGGACTGAAGATCCGTCCAAAAAACGGGATACGCCCCAGCAGCGTGTTGAAGATATAGGCCGGCACAATGGTGCCTTCCGTATCAATCATGTCATTTCTGCGATCAATGCGCCCTTTGGCAGTGACACCAAGAGAAGACGAAAAGGCGCGCGCATCACGCAATACCAGCGCCTCTGGGCTTAGGCTGAAGGGAATGGTGGCGCGCGTGAAGTTAAGCCCCGGACCACCCAGCGCATCCACCAGCCCGTAAAGCGTCATGGCTTGCAATAGCTTGCCGAGTCCCGGCGCGTCACGCACTACGAATTCTTCCAGCACCGCATCGCCGGAAAGCGTCGCACCTGGCTGGGAGTTTTCGTATCTGCCCGTCACGGTCAGCTTGCCATCCTGAATGGTCTTCAGCACGTCAAAGGCGCGCAGCAATTCGCCGCCATTATCGCTGGTCAGGTTGAAGGCGCGGCGCTGACCTTCAGGGGTAATGGTCAGGGCAAAGCTACCGCGCCCAGGCAAGCGCGCGCTGATATTGGCTTGCTGCGTAACGCCAAGCGCATTGACCCTGAGCGCGGCTTCCAGCCCAGTAATCTCCTTCCCATGCGGCAGCAGCACGCGATCAAACCGGGCGTCCAAGCGCGCGGCATTGCCTTCTTCGGAAGGCTTGTCCGGCGCCATATGCGCGCCAAGCGCCGGCGCCATATCCAGCACCGGCCCGCGCAGGGTAATGGCCCATTGGCCTTCCGCACGGCTCACGGGCGGACGCACCTCACCTGTAAAGCGTGAACGCCCCAAAGTCGCACTGTTCAATTCGATGCGTTGCGGGACGTTCTGGCGCAGTTCACTCGCACGGCCCCGTATCAGCGCATCTGGCGTTTCGATACGGAAGCTTTCAATCAATGTGACCTGCCCGCCCCGCATCAGTACCATGGCTTCAGCATTTCCGGCGGTACCGGGTGGTTTGATCCAGGCCAATGGCTCAAGGCTCAGCGTCGCTGCGCGTAAATCCGCCCGCACGGCAAGCCGTGCCTGCCCATTGCGGCGCGTTTCATTCCGCAGATCAAGCTGCACTGGCCCTTCCAGCAGCGGTCGGCCATCCAGGCCAAGTGCTGCCAATTGCCGGGCATCGGCACGGGCAGAAATGATTTCACGGGAAACAATATCGGTTGCTGGGCCGTTGCGAAAATCCGTCTCCTGCCGGATGCGCGCTTCAATATCGCCAAGCACGCCTGTACCCGTTGCCGTCAGCCCTGCATTGGTAACCGAAACACGCGCCGCACCGCGTTCCAGGTCACGGTCAAAAGCGATGCGCGGAATGCGCAAATCGCGTACGTCAAGCTCCGCCTGAATATCAATCTCCTCAATGTCGAGTGTCTTGATCAGCGGGAAAACAAGCTTCAGCGTGCCGGTGGTGAGTGTGCCGGTCGGGTCATTGATGGGCGGCGGACGTTTGTCAAAAATCTTTAGCCGCGGATGACGCAGCACAGCCCAGCCATCAGCCAGCGGACCGCGTAGCTTGGCTTCAACGCGCGTGATTTCGGGATCGGTCGCGAAGCTGATCGAAACCGTGGCGCCATCCGTCACAATGGCGGTGCCGGCCTGCTGGCCGCTGGTCGCTGAAATTTCGATCTTGTCGCGCGAAAAACGCGCTTCTCCGGCAGCACCTTCAAAGGGTGGGATGGGGCGAAGCCAATGAACGGTCACGCCATCCGCCCGCGCTATGCCGGAAAGCTCCGTAACCTGCGCGGCGCTGCCATCTGCGCCGATCCGCGCCGCAACCCGCCAATTGCCTTCGCGTAACATGCCGGCTGTGAGATTTTCGGCCAGCCACTCGCGCGGCTTTGGGGCAACATTAGGCGGCCAATAATGTGGCAGATCGGCAATATCCAAGCCGCGCACGGATAGTTCAACGGCTGTCTGCCAGGCGCCTTCCTGTAGCCGCGCCTCCCCGGTTGCGTGAATGCTCGGTGGCCGGGCGGCGCCCGGGCGCGGCGATGGCTGCGGCGCGAAGGCCAAGCGCTCTACGCGCACCACTTCCTCGGCCAGGGTCGCATCCAGCAGTAGGGCAGCGAAAGGGATATCCCCGCCAGCACCAGGAAGATGCAGCATGCCTGCCCCGGCGCGCAGCCGCCCCATCAACAAATCCGGCTCCGGTGCGCCGGCAAAACGCGCAATCAGGGTGACTTCCGCCTCAGTATCCAGCGCCGCCAAAGGCGCCAATTCCGCACTCGCCTTGGCCAGCACCGCTGGGCGAATGCCATGCGCGGTCAGCGATGCCTCCCCGCGCCAAAGTGCCCGTTCCAGATTGCCGGCGATCTCCACCGGGATGCGCTGATCGGCCAATTCCAGCACGGCGCGCCCAGCCAATTCCAACCCGCCAACGGCCCGGCGTTGCAGCACGAGTGAGGCAAGATTTGCACTCACCACCCGCCCTGAAGCCTCATCGGATAGCGCCAGCATGGTATCCAAAAGCGCGATGCGCCTGATGGGCGAAAGCGCAGTTTCCTCATTGGGCGGCGCCAGCCAGGCGGTGATGATCTCGGCTAGGGCCTCAAGCTCGCCCCCTGGCAGCGCCGCGCCCTCAGCCTTTGGCGCGCCGGCCAACCCAAGCGAAAGCGCGCCCGCCCTGTCCCGCTTCGCCAGCAGACTAAGCCCGCGCAATTCCACCCCGCGCAGTGCGACATGCCCACGCAGCAGGCTGCCCGCCGAAAGCGAGGCATCCACCCGCGGCAGCACGGCAATCAGCCCGTCTTCCTTGTCCGACAACCGGATATCGGAAAACCGCACCGCAATCGGCGAACGATGCCCATCCCGCCAGCCCGCCCAGGAGATTTCCGCCCCACCGATCACAATGTTTTGATCGGCCAGCGACTGATTGGCCAAGCTCTCGGCCAGGCGGGCCAGCCAGGGCAGGCTGAGCGGGCCTTGTTCCAGCCGCCAGACGATCCCGCCAAGCGCCAGCCCGGCCAGCAGCGCCAGGGTCAGGCAGACCCTGGCGAGCAGCTTCAACCCTCGCCCCGCTTGACCAACGACCCGCCTCACTCTTTCCCTAGTCCCCCATGACCCTTGCCCCAGCAGCTTTCCCCCTGCCCCGCGGATTCGACAAGGCCGCCGCGGCCCTCGCCCAGGCGCATTTCGCCGATAAGGGCGAAGCCGAACGTCGCTTTGCCGAAAGCGCGGAGGGCGCGGCGATACTGGAAGCGCTTGGTGGTCATAGCCCCTATCTAGCCGATTTGGCGGTGCGGGAGTCACCCACCCTGCTTTTCATGGCTGAACATGGCCCGGATGAGGCTTTTGGGCGCGCGATAGACCCGCTGATGCGGCTTGACCCTGGCACGCCACGGCAAGCCCTGGCCAGCCTGCTGCGTCAGGCCAAGCGCCAGGGCGCGCTGGTGGCGGGGCTTGCGGATATCCGTGGGCTTTGGGGCCTGGATCGCGTGACCGGGGCGCTGTCCGAATTGGCGGAACTCAGCATAGACACGGCCTGCGCCCATTTGCTGCGCGATGCCGCAGCCCGGGGTGATTTGCGCCATACGGGTGGTGGCCGGACGGATGCGAAATCCATTGGGCGCCAATCCGGGCTTGTTATTCTCGGCATGGGTAAGCTTGGCGCGCGGGAGCTGAATTACTCATCGGACGTGGATCTGATGGTGCTTTATGATCCGGCAGCAGCGCAGGATCCGGATCGTGCGCAGGCGATTTATGTGCGCATTGCGCGGGATTTGGTGCGATTGATGGAAGAACGCACCGCCGATGGCTATGTGTTCCGCACGGATTTGCGCCTGCGGCCTGATCCCGCAGCGACACCCTTGGCGGTCTCGATCCCCGCTGCCATCGCCTATTACGAAAGCATGGGCCAGAATTGGGAACGCGCGGCCATGATCAAGGCGCGGCCCGTGGCGGCAGATCGTGCGGCGGGCGAGGCATTCCTGCGCGAAATTCGTCCCTTTGTCTGGCGCCGTTACCTCGATTTCGCGGCGGTGGCGGATATCCATTCCATCAAGCGTCAAATCCATGCCCATAAGGGGGCGAAGGGCGCGCATGATACGGTGCAATTGGCCGGGCATGATGTGAAGCTGGGCCGGGGCGGCATTCGCGAAATCGAATTCACCGCGCAGGTGCTCCAATTGATCTGGGGCGGGCGCGATCCGGCTTTGCGAGACCCGACCACGCTTGGCGCACTTTCCGCTTTGGCTGGCGCGGGCAAGATCGAACGCCGCGCGGCGGCGGACCTTGCGGATGCCTATGGTTTTCTCCGCCGCCTTGAACATCGGCTACAAATGGTGGCGGATCGGCAAACGCATCGCCTGCCGGAAGATGAGGAAGGGATCGCGCGCATCGCATCCTTTCTGGGCTATGCTGATGCCACCGCCTTCGCCGATGATTTCGCCTATCATCTGCGGCGGGTAGAACAGCATTACGGCCGCATGTTTGAAGCGGAACCAACACTCGCCGCCGATGCGGTGCAGGGTGATCTGGTTTTCACCGGGGTGGAAAATGACCCCGCCACCATCGCAACGCTGCGCGCCATGGGCTACGCCAATCCGGGCAGCATCGCGGCCACTGTGCGCGGCTGGCATCACGGCCACGCACGCGCCATTCGCAGTGAACGCGCACGCGAATTGCTGACGGCGCTCATGCCAAATCTGCTCGCGGCTTTTGGCAAGCAGCGGGACCCGGATGCGGCGCTGATGCGCCTTGATGCGCTGTTTGGGCGGCTGACCACCGGCGTGCAGGTGCTAAGCCTGCTGCATCGCAACCCGCCCATGCTGGAACGCCTAGCCGGCATTCTGGGGGCCGCGCCGCAATTGGCGGATCATCTGGCCCATCACACCTCGGCGCTTGAAGGGCTGCTGGTGGGTGCCGGGGGCGGCATTGGCAGCGCTGCGTCCGCCTTGCCGGCACTGGTGAAGGAAGCGCGCTATTTCGAAGAAGCGATGGAGGCATCACGCCGCCTGGTGCAGGAGGGCAAATTCGACATTGACGCCGCAACCCTTGAAGGCGCCATAGACCCCGATGCGGCAGGCGAGGCACGAAGCGCCCTGGCCGACGCCTCGATTTCAGCACTGTTGCCGCATGTGACCGCCGAATTCGCCGCACGGCATGGGGTGGTGAAGGGCGGGCAGTTGGCAGTCGTGGCGCTTGGCAAGCTGGGCGGGCGCGAAATGTTGCCCGGTTCTGATCTTGATCTGATCCTGGTTTACGACCACGCAGCGGAAGCCGAAGCCAGCGAAGCCAAGGCCAAGCGCGGCGCCCCCCCGATCCGCCCCTTGCCCAGCATTCAGTATTTCACGCGCCTTGCGCACCAGATGGTCGGCGCCATCACCGCCCCCGGCGCTGAGGGCAAGCTGTATGAGGTGGATATGCGCCTCAGACCTTCGGGATCGAAGGGGCCAGTGGCTGTCTCACTGGGCGCGTTCCAGCGCTACCAGGCGGAAGATGCCTGGAGCTGGGAACGCATGGCGCTGACGCGGGCACGCGTGGTGGCAGGGCCGCCCGCTTTGTCGCGGCGCATTGCTGCGGCCATTCGCACCGCATTGTCCAACCCGGAGAAGGCCAAGACCGCCATTGCCGATGCGCTGGCCATGCGCCAGCGCATGCTGCGCGAATTGCCGGGTGATGGGCCATGGGATGTGAAGCTGAGCCCCGGCGGGTTGGTGGAGGTGGAATTCATCGCCCAGGCGCTGCAATTGCACCACGCGCCGCGCCACCCCGAAGTGCTGGCGACCACCACGCGTATCGCTATCGCCAATCTGGCGAAAATCGGTGCGCTTGATGCGAACGAGGCTGAAGGGCTGATCGCTGCCGAACGGCTTTGGCGCGGCATCAGCGGTATTCTGCGCCTGACCCTTGGCCCCTGGCGCGAAGAAACCCTGCCAGAACCCGCTGCCTCCGCCGTGCTGCGCGTCGCGGGCCCGCTTTGCGCGACGCCGCCCGTTGACCTTCCGGGGTTGCGCGCACAGATGGAAGAAAGCGCAGCCTTGGTGCGTCAGGTTTTCGAAGCCCGGCTTGGCCGGCTGGATCAGGGAAATCAGTCATGAGCGAATTGGCCGAAGGTAAAAAGGCACCCGCCTTCAAAATGGCTGCAAGCGGCGGGCGGGAAGTGTCCTCTGCCGGTCTCAAGGGCAAGCCATATCTGCTGTATTTCTACCCCAAGGCGGATACGCCGGGCTGCACCAAGCAGGCTTGCGGCGTGCAGGAAGCGCTGCCCCAGCTTGGCAAGCTTGGCCTGACGGTGATTGGCGTTTCACCCGATGCCATGCCGCCAATTGAAAAATTCGCAAAAAAATACGGGCTCGAGTTTCCGCTGGCCTCAGACCCTGAACACAAGACAGCCGAGGCCTATGGCGTTTGGGTAGAAAAATCCATGTATGGCAAGAAATACATGGGCATGGAGCGTTCGAGCTTTCTGGTCGGCGCCGATGGCAAGATCGTGAAAATCTGGCGCAAGGTGAAGCCCGAAGCCCATGCGGCCGAGGTGCTGGCCGCGGCCAAGGCGCTTGGGTAACGGCCCTGTTTTAGTTTTCTTCTCGCCCTTGGAGGTTTTCAAAAACCTCCTCCGCGCGCTTGAAGATTTCCTCGGCATTCTGGCGCTTCGCAGGATCGGTCTGCTTGTCCGGGTGGTAGCGTCGGCGGAAGGCGCGGCGCACCTCTACAATCAGCCAGAGTGGCGCATTGGGGGCCAGATAAACCCGCGCATGGGCGCTGCCATCCGCCGGGGTTTCCTTGAGCTTCTTCAGCTCCGCCTCCGCATCCTGCAATCGCTTGCGGAGCACGGCGATTTCTTCTGCGGCAATCGCAAGATAGCGGCGCATTTCCTCGGGCGGCGCGCCGCGGCCGGGCAGCTTGGTCAATATATTGGCCAAGTAATTCTCAATGCGTCGGGCCATCAGCTTGGCGCGCGCGCCAGGGCGGCGTTCGGTTTCAATCAGCAATTGGGAAAGTAGGACGCGATCATCCTTATGCTGCGCCGCGTGTTCGGCGAGCTGTTCCAAGGGCCATTCCCTGAAAGGCCTATCATCGGCCATTGCCGGTCAGAATCCTTTTCGAAAAACATATGATGGCCAATGCCGCCCCGGCTGAACAGGGGCAAGCCCGCTTCGCAGAAGCACCGCAATGGGCAAAACTAGGTCCCCTTGCCCTATGGGAGACCACCTTATGACCCTTTCCCTTCCCCGCCGCACCCTTTTACTGGCCGCAACTGCGCCGCTTGCCGCGCCAGCGCTCGCCCAGGCGCCTTGGCCCGCAAGGCCTGTGCGAATCGTGGTGCCCTTCCCCCCCGGCGGTTCCAACGATGTCGTCGCCCGCCCCTTGGCAGAGCGTTTGCAAGCGCGCCTTGGGCAGCCCGTGGTAATTGACAATCGCGCCGGCGCAGGTGGGGCCATTGGCGCCACCGCAGTCGCGCAATCCCCGGCGGATGGCTATACGCTCATGGTTTCCTCCTCATCCTTCGCCACAACCTCCATCACGCAGCGCGTGCCTTGGGGGGTCTTGGAGAATTTCACGCCCGTCGCCCTGCTCGCACGCTCACCCTTCATTGTGTTGGTGCACCCCGATTTCCCGGCGCGCAGCGTCGCTGATCTGGTGCGCATGGCGCGCGAAAGGCCAGGCGCGATTGATTATGGTTCCTCCGGCCCTGGCGGCATCAATCATTTTGTCACCGAATATTTCTGCCTGCGCGCCGGCATTCAAATGAACCACGTGCCCTATCGCGGCATGCCGCCCGCCGTGACGGATTTGGTTGCAGGGCATATACCCGTGCTGATCACCACCATGCCAAGTGCGGCCGGCGTGGTGCGCGAAGGCCGTGTGCGGCTTTTGGCCTATACCGCGCCAGGCGCCCCGGATGGCTCACCCCCCGGCCCCACCGTCAAGGAAGCCGGCGTTGATTATGAAAGCGATATCTGGTGGGGGCTGTTTGCACCGCGCGGCCTGCCGCCTGAAATCCTCACGCGCCTGAATACGGAAGCCAATGCAGCGCTCGCCGATCCGGAAATGGCGAAGCTGTTGCAAAGCGAAGGTGCCCGCCCTTCCCCCGCCACACCGCAAGCCTTTACGGATATCCTCCGCGTTGAACTCGCGCGCTGGCGCGAAGTGGCAGCGGCGGCGAATATCAAGCTGGATTGATCCCATGGCCGAAATGCACCGCAAAAACTTTGACCCAGCCGCGAAAGGGGCGATGGATGGCGTGCGCGTCATTGACCTATCGCGCCTTGTCGCCGGCAATATCCTGACCAAGGTCTTTGCCGATCACGGTGCGGAAGTCATCAAGGTAGAACCGCCCGAAGGCGACACACTACGCGCCTGGCGTGTGGGCGGCGTTGAGACAAGTTGGAAGACCATTTGCCGCAATAAGAAAAGCGTCTGTCTTGATCTGAAAAGCTCTGAGGGCATTGCCGCCGTGCGCGCCCTTGCCCGCGATGCCGCCATGCTGGTGGAAAGCTTCCGCCCCGGCGTGCTGGAAGCCATGGGGCTTGACCCCGCGAGCTTGCTTGCCGCCAATCCACGCCTTGTCATCGCGCGTGTGTCCGGCTGGGGACAAGACGGTCCCTACCGCCATAAGCCGGGCTTTGGCACCTTGGTTGAAGGCTATTCCGGCTTTGCCGCCATCAATGGCTTTGAAGATCGCGAACCCGTGCTGCCGCCGATGTTCATGGGCGATGCCTATGCCGGGCTATATGGCTCTGCCGCCGCCATGATCGCGCTGCGCCACGCCGAAGCCACCGGCCAGGGGCAGGTGATTGATATTTCGCTCTTCGAGCCTTTGTTCAGCGTGCTGGAACCGCAAGTGGCCAATTGGCGCCTGACGCGCCAACGCAAGCCCCGCACCGGCAGCCGCAGCACAAACACCTCGCCGCGCAACGCTTATCGCACCAAGGATGGCGGCTGGGTCTGCCTTTCCGCTTCCACCCAAGGCATGACGGAAAAACTGCTGCGCTCCATCGGGCAGGAGGCGCTGATAACCGATCCGCGCTTCGCCAATAACCCTGCCCGCGTGAAGAACTGGCAAGAACTGGATGCGATTATCGGCGGCTTCATCGGCGCCCGCGACATGGCCGAAAACCTCGCGCATTTCGACAAGGCCGGCGTGACCATCGGGCCCATCATGGATACCGAAATGCTGGACAACGACCCTTACGCCATTGAACGCGAAGCTTTGATCGAAGTGCCTGATGCCGATATGCCAGGCGGCTGGCTACCGATGCATGGGATGGTGCCGAGGCTTTCCGCAACGCCAGGGATTCTTGCCCGGCCCGCGCCTAAACTGGGGGAACATAATGCGGAAGTGCTGGAACCGGCTTTGGGCGCGGCGCATTTCCAGAAATTACGTGATGGCGGGGTGATACGCGGATGAGCAAGATGTTTGATCTGACGGGGAAGAACGCGCTGGTCACGGGGTCCAGTCAGGGGATTGGCTTTGCACTCGCAAAGGGGCTCGCGGAAGCGGGGGCGCGCGTTATCATCAATGGGCGCGATCCGGAAAGACTCAACAACGCTCAAAAGAAACTTCAAGACGCGGGCATCGAAACCATCACCCGCGCCTTTGATGTGACCGATCCCAAAGAGGTCGAAAGCGCCTTCACGGAAATGGAAAGCACCATCGGGCCAATCCATATCCTCGTCGCCAATGCCGGCATCATGCGCCGCGCCCCCGCCACCGAAATGCCACCCGAAACCTGGCGCGAGGTGCTCGGCACCAACCTCGATGGCGTCTGGTATTGCTGCCAGGCCGCGGGCAAACGCATGGTGCCGCGCGGCGCCGGCAAAATCATCACTATCTGTTCCGTGCAGAGCGAATTGGGCCGCCCCACCATCGCGCCTTACGCCGCCAGCAAAGGCGCGCTGCGGATGTTGACCCGCACACTTTGCGCCGAATGGGCCAAACACGGCGTCAATGTGAATGGCGTCGCACCCGGCTATTACGCAACCGAACTCACCAGCGCTCTCGTGCAAAACGCTGAATTCAGCGATTGGCTCTGCAAACGCGTCCCCGCCGGACGCTGGGGCAAGGTGGAAGAATTGGTGGGCGCCACCGTCTTCCTCGCCGCACCAGCCTCAGACTTCGTCCACGGCCATCTTCTTTACGTGGATGGCGGGATGACGGCTGTCGTTTAACCTGAACGCGCGATCAGTTTCTTCGCGCGCTCCACAATCGGCTTGTCAATCATATCGCCTTCAAACGCGACCGCACCCTTGCCTTCCGCCAGCGCTGCATCGAAAGCTGCAACCAGCCGCCTGGCGCGGGCCACTTCCTCGGGCCGTGCGCCATATTCCTCATTGATGATCGCGACCTGAGATGGATGGACACAGGACGCGCAGGCAAAGCCAATCGCACGCGACCTGCGCAGCATGGCGCGATAGCCATCCAAATCCTTCAACCCCGCCACGGTGCCAATGAAGCCGAGCGGCAAAATGCCCGCGCCGCGCGCAGCAATAAGCCCCATGCGCTTGGGCAAATCCAGTGCATCCGGCGTGGGTTCGGCGCCAAGATCGGTCGCCAAATCCTCACCGCCCACGCCCAAAGCCACAATGCGCGGATCAGCCCCGGCAATTGCATCCGCATGGCGCAAGGCAGCGGCATCTTCGATCAGCACAACGAATTTCAGCGACCCCACCGCGCGCCCCGCCGCCACTTCCGATTCGGCTGCGAGTTCTGAGAGCAAGCGGACATGATCCGCCCCCATCATCTTGGTGCAGATCAGCCCATCCGCGCCGGCTGCGGCTGCAGCGGCAATATCCTCCGCCGCCATGCGGAGCGGGCGATTGATGCGCACCACAATATCCGCACCATTCTGCCGTGCACTCGCCGCCGAAGCGGCAAGCGCGGCCCGCGCGCGCGCCTTGGCATCTGGCGCCACGCCGTCTTCCAGATCAAGAATAATGGCATCCGCACCGCGTTCATGCGCCTTGGCGACAAAGCGTTCTTCGCTGGCCGGCACATAAAGCAGGGAACGCCACTGCGGCAGATCGCGGTTCATGGCAGCATCTCCGAACCCGGCACAATGCCCTTGGGAAGGCTTGCGGCATGGCGCGCGATCTCTCCAGGCCGCGCCAGCCAAATCTTATCGCGCTGCGTCAGGATATGCTGCATGGCGCGGCGGAAGGGGCGCAGCCGGAAGGGCTGGCCGATGATGAAAGGGTGCAGCACGATGGAACACACCAGCGGCATATCGCGCGACCGATCCAGCATTTCATCGAATTGATCCACCACCATATCGGCAAAATCCCGCGCCGCTTGCTGGCGGAAAATCGCAACAGGGCTGTCATTCACTTCGACTGAATAGGGCACGGAAAGCATCGGCCCCGCGCGGGTTGTCATCCAGAAGGGTTGGTCATCCGCCGGCCAATCCATGACATAGCTGAAACCTTCTTCCTTTAGCAGATCAAGCGTTGTCGCGGATTGCGTGATGTAAGGGCCAAGCCAGCCATCCGGCGCCTTGCCGGTGTGGCGGATGATCGCCTCTCGGCTTTCGGCAATCAGGCGGCGTTCATCATCCTCAAAAAGAATATCCTGGCGTTCAGCATTGGTCCGCCCATGGCCGATGAATTCATCGCCGCGCTTCATCAGCGCCGGTGCGATTTCCGGGCAGGTATCCAAAACCAGCCCATTCACATTATGCGCACAAGGCAGGCCATATTCATCAAACATCGCCAGCATGTTCCAAAGCCCAACGCGATTGCCGTAATCCCGCCAGGCGTAATTGCGCTGGGTCTGCGGCGCGGCGGCGCCGGTACTGTCACTGCCAAGCCCGGCACGGAAGGCGAAGGCTTCGATATTGTTGCAGAGCACCACCGCCAACCGCGCCCCATTGGGCCATTCATAGGTCGGGCGCTGGGGAATGGCGCTATGCTGATAGCGCCCATGGGTTGGCAGTTTCATGGGTGGACTCCAATACTTTGGCCGGGACGATAAGGG
>Ga0315900_10008968_pt1 | contig 12770 bp, 12 predicted proteins | sample LakEriMetagenome_FD_203521 | JGI IMG/M metagenome (GOLD analysis project Ga0315900, IMG submission 203521) | Freshwater fungal communities from buoy surface, Lake Erie, Ohio, United States - Buoy 12 MA114 | ecosystem: Environmental > Aquatic > Freshwater > Lake > Lake biofilm | place: USA: Lake...
GACGGATCTCGCGGTACGCGCCAGAAGTCTTGTCCGCCGTAGAAAGCTTCTGCAGTCTTTACGTGATACGAGCTGAGAATGTCACGTTGAACTCTGAAGAGATCTTCTGGATAGCGAATGTGCTCTAAAAGTTGGGCTGAGATTTCACTCTTTGGCTTAACGCTATTTGGGAAAGCCTTTGACCAAGTCTTTAGAACTGGGTCCTTTTCATCCCACTGGTACAAGGTCACAGTTCCGTTGTATGCATCAACTGTTGCCTTTACCGAGTTACGAATGTAGTTCACGCTCTGATTTCGCTGTATTGCCACTGCTGCAGAGTTAGTTGTTAACGCATCTGCAGTTGCATTTGATAACACAGTCTGGCGCGCATATGGGTATCCGGCACTTGTTGTGTAACCATCAATAATCCACATGATCTTTCCATCAACCAAAGCAGGATATGGATCTCCATCAAGAGTTAACCAAGGTGCAACCTTTGCAACACGGTCACGTGGATTGCGCTCAAATAGAATCTTGGAATCCTTATTGATCAAGTTTGAAAGAAGAATTCGTTGCTCTTGATACTTCAAAGCAAATACAGCTTTGTTTAGAAGTGATCCAACTGGAACTCCACCAGTACCTGTGTAGGTGTAGTTACGCTGACCATTTGCAGATGTGTCATCTGGGTAGTCAAATTCGACTGGAGTATCTGTCTTTACTCCACCAATGATTGAGTAATCAGGAACGTTCTCACCAAAGTAAACACGTGGCTCAAACTTTCCAAGTGCCCCTGTTGGCGGAAGGTTTCCTACGCTAAATGAAGGCTTTCCATCAGCATCGCGTTCGTTTCCGTAGGCTGCAACGAAACCGAAACCATGTGTGTATACAAGGTGGTCGTTAATCCAGTTACGAGAAGGGTTACCCGCAATATTTAATTCACGAACAGCAACCACAACATCGCGCTTCACACCGTTAACGGTGTAGCGATCGATATCAAGTGACTCTGGGAAGCTGTAATACGGGCGGATCTGCTGAAGTTGTCTAAAGGTTGCAGACAAAACATTTGGATCCATCAAACGGATGTTGGCAATTGTTGCCGCATCATCTGCAAGCTGGCCTGTATTTGTTGAATCTGTTGCTTGGTAATCCTTCATGGTTACATTTTCAAGACCATATGCAGCGCGGGTTGCATCAATATTGCGCTGAATAAAAGGAGCTTCCTTTGAAGACTCACTTGGCTTTACCTGGAACTGCTGAATCGCACCTGGGTATAGACCTGCGATCAAAACTGAAGAAACCACTAACAACGCAGTTCCCGCTGCTGGAAGTACCCATGAACGTCGAACAATGTTTGCAAAGAACAAAAGTGAACAGACGATTGCGATTCCAGCAAGGATTGCCTTAGCAGGCAAAACTGCGTTCACATCGGTGTAAGTAAGTCCCGTAATCAAACGGCTTTCCTTTAGTGCAAGTGCAAAGCGATCAAACCAGTAAGCAACCGCCTTAAGCAGGACAACTAGTCCAAGAAGTACTGAAAGCTGAACGCGAGCTGCAACCGTGGTGCGATCCTGTTGAACTTGGAGACGAATTCCGCCATATAGATAGTGGACGGCAACTGAAGCAAGGATTGCAAGAATTAGAGTTGAGATACCCCAAGCGATCAATGTCTGCCAGAACGGTAGACGGAAAGCAAAGAATGAAATATCCATGTTGAACTGAGGATCTTTAACACCAAATGGAGTTGAGTTTCTAAACAACAGCCATGTGCTCCACGATTGCGATCCTGCAGTGCCTGCAAAGTAGAACAATGCAATGCTTAAACCAATAATGAGCGGACGACGAATTGGTTCAACTTGTGAACGGTAACGTTCCAGGTTGTCTGCCTCTACTGTCATTGGCACATAAAGCGGACGTCGCTTGTATGCCAACAAAACATTGAAAACGACAATAAACGAAGTCAATAAACCTGAAACAACAAAGAGTGTTGCCTTTGTTGTCAGAATTGTTGACCAGGTGCTTGTGAAGTTAACAGATTTGAACCACAACCAATCAGCGTAAAAACCGCTCAGTGCTGTGAAGAGAACACCGATAGCTACAAGAATTATCGCTGTAATTGCGAGCGGACTCTTGGGACCTTTGAATTGGAAGGATGGGCGTTGAAACTGAGGGTTATTCGTCATGGGGCAAAGTTAGCGCAACGCGAATTACGCCACCAATTAGGAGCCACTTTTAGGCGGTTCTAAAGGTTAATGCTTGCTGAGAATCAACTTCCTGAGCGCTCTAAGTAGTTAATTGCTTGGGCCAATGTGGCAACGGTTATGACCTTGATGCCATCAGGGATATTGCTGATCTCATCTGCGTTATCTACCGGTGCGAAAAAGACGGTGGCTCCCACTTTTTGGGCAGACATGATCTTTTCATTGATTCCACCGATTGGGCCAACTATTCCTCTGGCAGTAATTGTTCCGGTGCCGGCAATATGTCGTTTTTGCAGCAAGTCTTTCTCGGTCAATAACTCAACCAAGCCAATTGAAAAGACAAGGCCACCACTTGGACCACCTGTCTCTCCGGTCTTAAAGATAATCTTTTTTGTATCAAGCAATTTCGCGCGGTCGATACCTTCAGCTTTTGTTGTAGCCATGATTTCTGGATGTGATTGCAAGTAATTAACCGCCGCAACAATCGCAGTGTCTTGCGATTTAACCATGTCAGCCTTGGCTTGTTTGTTTTCTTCTTCAGTAGAGGTTCCAGGTGGATAGATTGAAGACTTTGGGTACACGGCTCGATCACCGCTGATCCATGAATAGACCAGCTCTGGTCCAACAATCCATGCATCTGGGTTTGTAACTCTGATTGACATTAAATCAATGCGACCAGATGCCGGATAGTTTGTTAAGCCCTTAAATGTGATGACACCTTTAAAAATATTCTGGGCCTCACCTGGCAAGACAATTGAAAATGGAAGCGGGGCAACCGCGGCTAATGCAAAGAAAATTCCGAGAGTTGCAGTTACTAAACGTGGAAGTCTGGAGAATCTCATCATCTAAAGGTCAGTTTGTTTCGCACTTGCTAATGCTTGACCTAGTTTGAAGACCCTGAATCAAATGAACCGGTATCAAACTGGCCTGACTCAGTGGTTCCCTCTGCGCTCTTGCCATTCTTATTGGTTCCACCAGTAGCAGCAGTTGTAGCAATTATCGCGCCACCGTTTGCAACATCACGGGCTTGGGAATCGCGGAGAGAATCCTGAAAGCGCTGAAACTGTCCGACAGAGCGTTGTGTTTCTTGCTGAAATTTTCCTTCAAACTTTGTAACCCACAGAACGTAACCAAGGGCACCAATAAGTCCAGCGGCAGGAACTACCCACCAGATTAAAGCTGCGAAAGCGTTGGACATGAGCCCAGCCTACTGGTTGGAACTGCCCAGCGCTGACAGGGGTCCGGAATCGGTCAGCTAGGAGCAAACAACCCGGGAATGAATCACAGTTTAATAAACATCCATATAAAGAACCGCTTAGGAATAGAAAAGCGTGCGAAGTTGTTCTAACACTGGGAGGATTGATCTATGACACCTTTTGGCTTCACACCAGGAAACTCGGATGACTCAAACGAGCCAGTTGATTTTGCTGCGATGATGCAACAGATGCAACAGCAAATTCAGGAACAGTTCTCAAAGCTTGGAATTAATGCCTCAGGTTTTGGTGGTTCAACTGAAGCGTTGCCAAAAAACCTAGTGCGCGATACCGCCAAGAAGTTTGCAACCGCTCAAGGCTCAGCACCAATTGGAGCAAACGATGTATCAGATGTCGAACAAGCAATTTCAATTGCAGAGCTATGGCTAAATGATGCAACTTTTTTCCCACAATCTCCAAATTCTGGAAGCGTGGCGTTGGCTCGAACTGATTGGGTCGATACAACGTTGGCAGGTTGGCAAACAACCGTTGAACCACTAGCAATTGGCCTGTCTTCTGCAATTGGCGAGTTACTTAATCAAGCACAAGGTGAAGCAAATCCACTAGGCGAAGACAATCCCTTCGGCCAAGGAAATATGCAGATTCCAATTGGAATGATTTCAGCTCTTTTAAACTCTTTTATTGGCTCACTTGTGGCCACCCAATTGGGTCAAGCAATAGGGGGATTATCAGGCAAAGTTACTGGGGCACATGATGTTGGTTTGCCTCTCATTGAAGGTGCCTACCCAACACTTGTTCCACAAAACATTAAGGAATGGGCAACTGATCTTGATATTCCTATGGAAGAAATTCGTATCTTCCATGCACTACGAGAAGCTGCAATTGCGCGCTTGTTTGCGCATAATCCTTGGCTTGTTTCATATATCCGCACCGCAATCACTGATTACGGCAAGGGAATTAACATTGATATGGAAGCAATTCAAGATCAAGCACAGCAAGCTCTTGAATCAGGCAACGGCTTTGATCCATCAAACCCAGAGAGCTTCACTATTGCGCTAAACGATGGAATTTTCACACCTCAAGAAACTCCAGCCCAACGCGCAGCGCTTACTAAATTAGAAACCGCACTTGCTTTAATTGATGGCTGGAGCGAAGAAGTAGTTGCACTTGCTGCAGGAGATCGACTTCCAAATATTGGCGCACTTCAAGAAACTCTTCGTAGACGTCGTGCAACATCTGCACCAGCACAGCAACTGTTTTCTTCGCTTTTTGGTTTGCAAGTTTCACCACGACTTGCACGAGAAGCATCAGCTTTTTGGAAGCAAGTACGTGAATTAAAAGATGTTGAGGCCCGCGATCGGGTATGGAGTGGAATTCTTCCAACTGCAGATGATCTCTTGACTCCTGAGAGTTTCTTGAAGAGCTTGGAAGTTCCTGATGATCTATCGGGGTTGCTCTAGATTTTTGTACTCTCAATAAATCACAGAACTTAATGAAAAATCTGGCCATAAATAGAAAAGCGAACTCCCCGGTCACTTGCTCTAAGTCAGCCTTCCCCTTGCTGACGTAGAACTGTTATCCGAGGAGTTCGTAGACGTAAAGTAAGTCTTTCTTGGCGGTTTATCAAATGAGAACCACGTTGACAAAGGGCATTTTTCTCCGATATTGAGGGTTTTTTCGACGGCAGAAGTCAGTAATTAATTTGCCAATTCCGAAACAAATACGTGGCGAAAAAGAAATCGCGTCATCGATTACCTAATCTCTCAAGGTTTGGTTGAGAGATGACTTACTATTTTTCAATGTCCAATCTCGGAAATCATCTTCCAGAAGGCCAGCGCGAAAACTCGCACGCCTTTGTTGAACAGACCTTGGATGGCGAAACTTTGCCAGGAATCTCAGAAGGCGAGATAGTCGTCATCAGATCAACTCGTCGAAAGAAGAACATCTCGGCCTATCGCCAAGGTGGCCGCATCGTGGTTTCAATTCCGGCACGAATGAGCAAGGCGGATGAGCGAGAAATGGTCCCGCAGATGGTGGCCAAGATTCGAGCGCAAGAGGCCGCGGCCACGATGAGTGAGGAGTCGCTGCACATTCGGGTAGATGAGCTGCTAACCGAGCTTGCCCCCGAGATCACATTGAGGCCATCTTCCATTAATTGGCGTGGAATGCGCGAGCGCTGGGGATCGTGCACCGGCACCGACCGAACAATCAGGATTTCTGACCGGCTCAAAGGCGCACCCGACTATGTCGTGGATTATGTCCTGTTCCATGAGGCGATCCACCTGCAGTACTTCGACCATGGGCCTGAATTCAAGGCCCTCTTGGCCAGATTCCCGCTCGAGGACCAGGCTGAGGCGTATTTGAGCGGGTATGAGGCGGCCGAGAACGCGCTGACCGCCCCAGAAGCTCTAAAAAAACTCTTAAATAAAGGGGGCTAGTTAGGCTCATTTGAGCGTGTTGGCGAGTAATCTCATACACAACGCCTGCCCCATACGGGGAGCATCCCAATGGGATCGCACGCGTCGATAGGAGGAAAAGAATGACAGCAGAGACATACAAAGGTGACGCTTACTGCGTTAAGTGCAAAGAGAAGCGTGAATTCGAGGGAACCGTAAAGGTCTCAGACTCTGGTCGTCGCATGGCACAAGGCATCTGCCCAGTGTGTGGCACCAAGGTCAATCGCATCCTTGGCAAAGCACAGTAATTAAATTTCGTTTTGAGTAAGTGAGCTCGATTTCACTTACGAACGTCTAGCGTTACAAAAGACCCTTGCACTATCCGGTGCGGGGGTCTTTTGCTTTCCCCTTCAACCTAACCCGATCTCCATGTAACTCGATCTCCATATAACTCGATCTCCATGTAACTCCAAGGTTTCTCTCGGTAATCAAAGTGTGAGGCCTTCCACAGATTTCAGAGCCCCCGAGAGCCAATGCGCTCGCCATCACCATTGTTGGGCCATGACAACATTTATTGAAAAAGACTCACATACTCATGGGCTACTAGAACTAAATCAAGGAGATCTCCAGACCCAACCAGTGGTAACTCGCCGCAAATATATACGAGGTTCCCGTCCGGCGCGGATAACCAAAATTTCTATTGAACAAAACGACTCTGCAATCACCTCCGAAGCCAAGCCGCGATTAAAAACCGGTGTCCAGATAAGTGTTCCAATCGCTGAGATAGAAAAATCTCTCATCATTGCTACTGCTCATCGAGCAATTACGATTCATCATCCGGGTGCTCGTGCAATCATCGCAAAGTTTGATGGGGAACATAACGCTGACCAAATTAGTCACGAGGTTAACGCTCCGATTGAAGTAGTTGAAAATGTAATTGTTGAATTATTAGATGCGCAGTTAGTCGATATCAATAAATCAAAAGTGATATTACATAATCGTTTTCAATCTCATATCGCACAAAGAGCTGCTCATACGGAAGATCAAAGCAATGATGCTTCATACCGACAACTTCAACAGCGTATGGTTTCCGAACTTAGCCAGACAACGTGGGTTAAAGGCGTCATTGATGGTGGTGTGGAACTTTTGTCAGCGCGGCAAAGTTTTGGCGTTGAAATATATGGCAGCAATCGCGTGGCGACGCTTATTTACAATGGCTTATTGGCTAGCGGTGTCACAAACACGCGATTTTCAATCACTTCACGCCGTGTTCAGTCTTCGATAGGTGACTTAGATTTAGGAACTGGAATCCTAAGAACTACTGATTATGGATTGAATTATGTAGCCCGAATGGAAGAGTTGGCTCGCGAATGGTCACTATTCCCAACACCTTCAAAAAATGTAAAGGGAAGTATTGATGCCCTGATTCCTGAAAGAAACCTTCGCCTAGTTGTGGGGCATTTTCCACCTGAACTCATTGATCAACTCATGCGGGATGAAATGGATCATTTCTTTGTTGGTCAGATTGTTGGTGGAGCAGCCTTATGTGGGCCTTTGGTTATTCCCACAAAAACACCATGCAAAAGCTGTATCGAAATTGGCGTAAGTGAGCGGTATGGAATGGAAGATCTAGAACCCGTGAACTCTCACTTTGACGAACTTCCGGTATCAGTTGGGTACCAAGTTGCAGGTGTAGCCACCCAAGCTGTTCTTCAATTGATTGATACTGGGTCCAGCGAATTTATTGGTTCACAGTTGACCTTTGATTACCTATCACCAGCCCCTGGAGCCCTCACCCGATTTTCTCGTCATCCAAAGTGCCCGTGCCAATGGAAATGAATATGAAGTATCCACAGAAATACAAACCTTTAGCTGTGCTTTTTCTGTAACAAAGAAAATAACTATCAAATCTGCAATGAGGTAAGTACCTATTGAATCTGTAGTCAAAGAACCGTCAATGAAGTATCTAAACTGAAAGAAGGAAAAAAATGAGTAAATTCTTAGAGCGAGCTTTTGTAGCAGAGTTATCTTTACGTCAAAAGCTAACCACGATTCAGCAAACCTTTTTTGCGCGACTTAAAGATGATCGTGGAGATGTCCCAGGATGGGTGCTTGTTGTTTTGATGACAACCGGACTTGTTACTGCAATTTGGACAATCGCAGCTCCACGCTTAACCGCCATTTTGAAGAATTCCCTCGATTCCATGAACGGCATTCGTTAATTGTTTTCGCGCATGTGGGCCTTTTTGCGGCGCGAAGATGGAAATGTAGAAAGCGCTTTGGTTCTTATACCTATGCTCTTTCTTTTCCTGATCGGAGCGCAAATAATTGCGGCAACAAATTTGCGCAATGCAGATTTGGCTATGGCTCAAGGTGATGCCGCAAATCGAGCAATATCGCAAGAGTTTCATGCTGACGATCAAGTTGTAGAGATAGGTGGTGGCATTGAAAAGATTCGCGTCTTAATCACGCATCGTTCGCACACTATTTTGCAGCTGGTTCCGGGGCTGATTGAAATCTTTGGTGGTACTCCCAAGACACAAGTTGTTGGCATCTCCGTAATCGAGCCAGTTAATGAGTAAGGCGGCAACTTTGTGGCAAAAAATTGCGATGCAACTTCGGCGGGAAGACGGGGGAGCAATTGTCGAATTTGTTGCATTGGCGATTCCACTGTTTATTCCAATATTCATTTATCTCAATAGCTTCTCATCCATCAGCGGCAATGAAGTTATTGCTAGGTCAATGGCACGTGAAGTACTTAGGGTCTATGTAATTAGTCAAAATGACGGTGCGGCACGAAACTTGTCGAGCAGTGCAACACAATTACTAGCAAGGCAGTGGAGTTTAAGCTCCAGTGAAATTTCAACTCTTCGAACTCAATTGGATTGCTCACACTCTCCATGCTTAACGGCTAATGGTCGAATCAAATTAACAATCTCATTTATTGATGATCAAACGCAACGAGAGGTCTCAGCCAGTGCGCAAGAGCATCTCAGCCCTTGGCTTTAATCTGAAAGAGAGATTCAAATCTGATGCTGGATCAATTTCAGTGATTGTGATTGGCCTTTTCGTGATTACTGTTGCTTCCCTGATGGTAATGACTGATGTGGCTTCACTTATTGTTGCCAAACGCTCACTAGTCCAGGCGACGGAGGCAGCTGCTCAAAGAGGAGTACATACTTTAGATAAGAGCAGCTACTACCAAGGTAAAGCAAATATGTTCACAGTTCCCTTAGCAATGGCAACACAAAGAGCTCATCCAGTAATACCAATTGACTGCACGCGAGGTGGAGTTGAAGTTTTACTGGAGCTTAATTCATGGAGCAACGATCAAAGCGATATGAAGTGGAATCAATTGAAAGGCATTGAACTAACTGATTTCGATTGCGATGGTTCATCTTTAGAGATAAGCACACGATCCGAGATGAATCTTCCTTTTCAGGTTCCATTTTCTAGAACAAATTCAGTATTTTTAACGGCTACTGCCGGGACAACCAACAAGGTTCAAGAGGGCTTCTATTTGTTTGGAATTCGGATTAATTGATAAACCACTTGTCGTTAATGGATCGTTGAGCGGTCCATCGCCTGAATTCGAGCATTCGCATGCGCAACCTTGGTTGGCTATCCTTAACCCATGGCCGCACGCGAATATCAATTAGAGATAGATGCCATCGATGCGACCCTTGTTTCAATTGAAAAGGTTTTAGATTTACCGAAACTACGAAAGCAAGCAGATGAGCTTGAAGTAGAGGCGGGAGTTCCAAATCTTTGGGATGACCCAGAGGTGGCACAGAAGATCACTAGCCGCTTATCTCGAGTCCAATCTGAGATCACCAAATTATCTGGCCTGCGCCAACGTGTTGAAGATCTACCCATCCTTTTTGAGTTAGCAGCTGGCGAGCCTGGTGGCATTGAAGATGCTGAGAAAGAGTTGGATGCGGTTAAGAAATCTGTCAGCGAATTAGAAGTTCAAACATTGCTAAATGGCGAATACGACGATCGCGATGCTTTGATCACCATTCGCTCAGAAGCCGGTGGTGTAGAAGCTGCCGACTGGGCGGAAATGATCATGCGCATGTATTTGCGCTACTGCGAACGGCATTCGTTCAAAGTGGATGTTCTTGAAACTTCATATGCGGAAGAAGCAGGAATCAAATCAACCACATTTAAAGTTTCAGCACCGTATGCATATGGAACATTATCGGTGGAACAGGGAACACATCGATTAGTTCGCATCTCGCCTTTTGATAGCCAAAGTCGTCGCCACACATCATTTGCCGGCGTTGAAGTTGTTCCAGTTGTTGAACAAAGTGATCACATTGAAATTGATGAAAAAGAGATTCGGGTTGATGTGTATCGCTCATCTGGTCCTGGCGGACAAGGTGTTAACACCACTGACTCTGCAGTGCGATTAACCCATATTCCAACTGGGATTGTGGTCTCCTGCCAAAATGAACGTTCGCAGATTCAAAACAAAGCAACAGCGATGGCTGTGTTGCAATCAAAGCTTTTAGAACGTCGTCGCCAAGAAGAACAAGCAAAGATCAATGCGCTCAAGGGTGATAACTCAGGTTCTTGGGGAAATCAGATGCGTTCATATGTTTTGGCCCCGTATCAAATGGTGAAGGATCTGCGCACCGATTACGAAACAGGAAACACATCAGCTGTATTAAATGGTGAAATCGACGATTTCATCGAAGCCGGAATTCGCTGGCGCCGCAGTTCGTAGCTCCTGAGAATCTTCGCAATTCGATAAATCTCACATAATCTTCAGGCTCAAACTCGCGTTAGATCCAAAGATTTCAGCCCCTCTTCCATAAACTAAGCGCAGGTCGAAGGTGGTTCCCCTAACTCCACCCCGCAGATGCAATGGGAGATTCAATGATTCGCTTTGAGAATGTCACCAAGATTTACCCAGGTCAGGAGCGCCCAGCTCTGGATTCTGTAAATCTTGAAATCGTTAAGGGCGAGTTTGTATTCCTTGTTGGTCTTTCAGGTTCAGGTAAGTCAACTTTCTTGCGTTTGGTACTTCGCGAAGAGCGCCCAACCTCTGGTGCAATCCATGTGGCAGGAAAAGATCTTGGCACCTTGTCTAAGCACAAAGTCCCAGAGCTCCGTCGCTCAGTTGGAACTGTTTTCCAGGATTTCCGCTTACTGCCAAATAAAACAATTTCAGAAAATGTTGCTTTCACTTTGCACGTTCTGGGATATTCACAAAAGGAAATCAACCGCGAGGTTCCAGAAGTTCTAGAGCTAGTTGGCTTGGAAGACAAGGGCGATCGTTTGCCATCAGAGATTTCAGGTGGAGAACAACAGCGTGTGGCTATTGCTCGCGCGTATGTAAGCCGCCCACCAATTCTTATTGCCGATGAGCCAACAGGAAACCTTGACCCAGCAACTTCTGTGGGAATCATGAAGTTACTTGATCGCATTAATCGCGAAGGCACAACAGTTTTGATGGCAACACACGATGCTGGCATCGTGGATCAGATGCGCAAGCGCGTTATCGAACTAGATGGTGGACATGTAATCCGCGATCAAGTTCGTGGTGTTTACGGGTACACGGGATAAGGGCGGGGAGAGAGAACATGCGCGCACGGTTTCTTCTAAGTGAGGTCCGAATTGGGCTTCGTCGTAACTTAACTATGACTTTTGCCGTTGTTGTCACAACAGCGATCTCATTGTCATTGCTCGGCATCGGACTTCTTGCAAATGCACAAGTAAATGCGATGAAGGATTATTGGTATGACAAGATCGAAGTATCAGTATTTCTCTGCGGAAATCTTTCAGATTCATCATCGTGTGCAGCCGGTGCCATAAACCCAGCGCAGCGTTTGGCTATTCAGCAAGATCTGCAAGAGATGAGTGTTGTGGATAGCGTTTTCTACGAATCTCAATCTGAAGCGTTTGTTCGCTTCCAGGAGCGATTCAAAGATTCAGCGATTGCTCAAAATGTAACTGCAGATCAACTTCCAGAGTCTTTCCGCGTTAAGCTAAAGGATCCAGAACAGTTTGCAGTGATTGTTAGTGCATTTAGTGGTCGCCCAGGTGTTGATGTTGTGCAGGATCAACGAGCGATTCTCGAGAAATTCTTCCAACTATTAGCAGTTCTCCGAAACGCTGCATTGGCAGTTGGTTTGGCATCGGTACTTACCGCAGCATTATTGATTTCAAACACCTTACGAATTGCTGCCTTTAACCGTCGCCGCGAGACCGGTGTAATGAAACTTGTTGGTGCATCTTCCTGGTCAATTCAACTTCCGTTTTTGCTCGAAGGAGTTATCTCGGCAGTGATTGGTTGGGGATTAGCGACCGGCTTGCTCGCAGGTTTGAAGAGCGTTGTTGATTCAAATGTTGCGCCACTTCTTTCCTTCACCAACTTCTTCGGCTGGCGTGAAGTCTGGGTTTCATCGGCGTACTTACTTGCCACAGGCTTGGTAGTTTCAATCCTGGCCTCTGTGATTACTCTTCGCCGCTACCTTAAGGTTTAATTTACTTATTGAGGGGCGGTGATGCGGCATGGTTAAAGAGATAGGCCGCAAGGTCATTGCTCAAAACAAGAAGGCACGTCACGATTACGCAATTTCTGATGTTCTGGAGTGCGGATTAGTGCTGACTGGTACTGAAGTTAAATCACTTCGCGCAGGACGTGCATCTTTGATTGATGGCTTTGCCATGATTAACGATGGCGAGTTGTGGTTGATGGGTGTTCATATTCCTGAATACACCGAAGGAACCTGGACTAATCACACGCCTCGTCGCGACCGCAAACTACTTGTTCACAAACAAGAGCTGCGCAAACTAATGGGAAAGCTCAAGGATTCAGGCACGACCTTGGTTCCACTTCAACTGTATTTCAAGGATGGAAAAGCCAAGGTTGAAATCGCTGTTGCCAAGGGTAAAAAGGCTCATGACAAGCGCGAAGCCATTAAAGAGCGCGAGGCAGACCGTGAAGTTTCACGCGTTGTTTCGCGTTCAATGAG
>Ga0315900_10008969_pt1 | contig 12770 bp, 11 predicted proteins | sample LakEriMetagenome_FD_203521 | JGI IMG/M metagenome (GOLD analysis project Ga0315900, IMG submission 203521) | Freshwater fungal communities from buoy surface, Lake Erie, Ohio, United States - Buoy 12 MA114 | ecosystem: Environmental > Aquatic > Freshwater > Lake > Lake biofilm | place: USA: Lake...
ACAGACAATGGTTCGCAAAGCAATTCGTGACGGGCAGCGAATTACACGCAAAACCACAACTGTTCAACAGTTCCTAGAAGAGATATGGCTACCCACACTCACCTTGGCCGGCCGCCTAAAAGAGTCCACTATCTCCTACTACCGGTTCACAGTCCGATATCTCATTGCAGATCTTGGGAATCGCGCAATTACTGACGTGGCAGGCAGCGATCTGACTCGTCTATATGGTGCCCTCAAGAAGGAGGGGTTGTCGGTGTCACTCGTACGTGGCGTTCATACCACTGCCCACAAAGCTTTCACATACGCGATGCGCGAAGGCTTGATTACTTGGAACCCTGCCGATCGAGTCGACGCTCCACCAACACCAAAGGGTAAGCCACGTGCATGGAGCGATCACGAGATGCAGCAGTTGATGCGCGTAGCAGACACTGACCGCTACTGGGTGGCTTGGAGACTTCTTGCCGCAACCGGGTTACGTCGAGGTGAGATTTGTGGCCTGCAGTGGACAGACATCGAGGATGGATACCTTTACGTGCGACGCACCCGACTAGTCGTAGACAGCAAAGTCAGAATTGACACTCCAAAGACTGCTCGCTCTACACGTCGCATTCCGCTAAACCGAACTGCGGCTGAGGCCCTACAGCTACACCAACTTGCACAACATGAGGAAGCACAGCGACTTGGCCTAAAGATTGCACCAGCATGGATTGTCACAAACGAAGTTGGCAAACCAGTAGACCCGAGTCTGCTGACAAAGCGCTGGCGACAGATCGTAAAACGGGCTGGTGTCTCGGACTACCCTCTTCACTCGCTACGACATACTTTTGCCACCACGCTATTAGCCCGCAATCAGAGCCCAAAAGTAGTACAGGACCTACTTGGTCACTCGTCAATCACAGTCACGCTGGATATGTACACAGCAAGCCTTGATGAGCTTGGCAAGGATGCTGTTGCAGCCCTGGACTCGCGTTTCCCCGCAACCACAATCGAGACCTGATCGACTGGACAACCCGAATGTTTTTTGCACGTCGTTTCGCAGGTGAGTTTTGGATCCGGTACGAGATCTACCTATTGAATTGCCGAGTAGAGGCAACGACTCGTGACCGCTTCTTCGTACTCGGCAACAAGCTTGCTGAGGCAGAAAAGACTGTTTCGTCAAAGCTAAAGAATCAGGTACTAGCAGCGCGATCGGAGCTTGCGGAGAGTACACGACTCGCAGTGGCGCAGCAGAATGTGATGCTGGAGTGGATCCGAAAGCCATGGAGAACGGTCGATCGGATGACCCTCATTGATTGCAAGAAGTACGTCAGGAACGAGCTTGACCAGCGCCCGAAGCTCCAATGGGTTCCAGCTGATGGATACGTGCGCCACCAGCTGGACTTATTCGGCAAATATGCATATCGCGAAGCTGCGGATTGGGAACTTGAACGCTTCATTCGTCTCGACTGGACTACACACCACGACAAGATCTTCATGGATTGTGGCAGGATTGAAACACCAAGATTGACAAGCCAGACACGAAGATCTCTTGGAGCTGACTTTCACTGGCGAAGTTGGTACTTTTCTAGTTGAGTCAAGAATCTTTATTGGCCGGACTCCTACACCCTTGCTGATTTCACTTACGTGGACGTCTACGCAGTGGCGAATTCGCCGGCGATTCGTCCGCTCAGCACGCGATGCAACACAACGACGACCGCGAAGCCTCTTACTAGCGCTCTAGCTCCGGTGAGAATGCCTCGCGTACTCGTCTATCCGAGGCAGTATGTACTTCCTAAACTTTTTGTGTTCTTCCATGAACCAGTTGATTAGCTCGTCATGACTTGAAATTTCATCTAGGGCGACTGCATTTGCCCGTTGGCTCATGATTCGACGACTCACGAGATGCTCTTGTTCATCCCAAACAAGCTGTTTGCCAAATTCTTTCTCGATCTCAACTCGTTGACCTTTCAGGAATTCGTAAAGCCCATAATTGACACCTCCGTCGCGGGAACTGATGTACAACTCGACGCGCGGTATGCCCTTCTTGTCGATAACCAGCACAACGTTGCCCCAACCCCCTTTCACGGAGTTCACGTTCTGCCAGTTGGCACCTTGCGGACTGGAATATCTAGTTAGTTCCGGTGCACGCTGCTTCACTGCTTCGAAATACTTGCGCCACAACTCGCGATACGCAGCGGCTTTGCCCGAGGTTTCGACGGCATCTCTCACGGCGTTTGACATGCTGGCGTGAATCTCGTTCGGCTGTGCCACCACTTCGAGCAGCGCAGCTGGAGCGGAATCATCAATCTGCACGGCACTCACCTGCACCGCATAAAACCGTGCCGCACCGGAATCACCGGCCAACTCATTCAGATAATCAATCGCTTGACGGTGCTCGTCGGTGAACTCCTTTGCGACCCATACGACCGTGACAGCATCCGTGTTCGCCGCATAGGTGATGAGCTGCCCAAGATGCGTGTGGTTGGTCTTCTCCAGCTGGTTCTCCACGATTAGCACCGAGTTGTGCGTCAAATCTCGCCCGATGATGTCCACCGCATACGGGCCGACCTGCTGCTCACTCTGAGTGAACTCCACTTCTATTCCCAGGACATCGCCCAAAACGTCGGCGTTGGCAGCCAACCACGGAGTGAAGTCTTTCGCCTCGTGCTCCCAGACGTCACGAAGCTTCACTTTCCGCAACTTCCCGACTGAGACCATGAGCGCAAGGGTACCTAGCAGGACTCACCCCAGCCCAGCCCGAGCACTTCAGTTCTTTGGCATTCCTGACGGCAGGATCTCTGTTCTGAGTGTTCCCGGATACCGACCGACGGAAAACCCGTTCTAACGGTTGCCCTTTGCACGGTTGTGTGTCTTGCAGAGCATTTGACAGTTATCTGCCGAGGTTGTGCCGCCTTTGCTCCAAGCTGCCACGTGGTCGGCTTCCATCTCGGCAAACTTCCAGAGCTTCGTATTGTTCGAATCGTTTCCGACGGCACAATGCGGACAGTTCGAACTCTCCTTTACACGGGCTTGTGCAGTTTGTTTTTCGTAGGTTGAGCGGCTCGTCGCTGTGTCAAACACACGAACGTCGAGAAGCTTCGTGTCCTTCGAGCCGCCGAGGACGTATTCGAAAATGCCCTTGCGACTTTTCACGTATGGGTCGCCAAAGAGCTGCTTTACTTCAGCGTCAACCTTTTCTGAATCGAATGGTGTCGCATGATGTTCTTCATAGAGACGTCCCCATTCAAGTCCGCGCATCTCTGACTCCACAGTCCTGAAGACGCTCGCCGCCCAATCGATGACTGTCGTGAAATATGTCTTGACTTCTTGGATGTTCCCCTTGTAGCGGTGCTTACTCATGTAGTCGTCAACGTTTCCTTGACTGACCCAATCGAGCGCACACGCCCAGAAGTCCTGCCTGTTTGCCGATCCGTTGACGTAAGCACTCCACTTCTGGATGTTCGCATTCTGTGAGTTGGAGAATTCAGCTTTTCCAGCTGTCACAAAGGGTCCCGAGTAAATCGCATTTAGAAGCTCCTGGTTGTTGAGGGGAACTCCGGCAATGTTGATCGTGCGAAACCAATGTTTGATTTCGCTCTCGGTGCCGTTGCACTCGTAGACAAGTATCTCCGAGTCAAAGATCATTTGCTGCTGATCAGCCGCGAGACTAGAAAAATATTGCTGCATTCCGTTAGCATCGAGGATTGCAAACTTGCCCGTGATGAATCGCCCGAAGCTCGTGATTCGTTGTTGTCCGTCAAGCACTTCCAACTGAGTGTCGCTCGCACGATTAAAGTAGATGAGTCCCAGGGGGTAGCCCTTGAGCAACGACTGGACGACTGCAACATCTCGCTTCCCGTCTGCATAGATGTAGTTGCGCTGATACTCCGGCTGAATCGTCAGACGTCCCGAGAGGCCGAATAGACCCTTACCTTCGAGCTCGTTGTAGATAAAACCCTCACAAATCTCCTTGACGGTATAGCGGCGAAGTTCTGTCCTCATTTTGCTGGCTTCCTGTGCCGAATAAAGATTCGTTGATAGGCGGACTGAATCATGCGCCCATCCGCATTGGTGAAGTAGTTCTTCTTGCCGTCATTACCTTCCAGGTTTGCGTTCTCATTTGTCTTGCCACCCGAGGATCCCGTCTTGGATCCATCAGGTCTCACTTCCCAGTAGTCGTCATACTTTCGATGATCTGGAACCCGCTCGTGGCATCCTCGCTGAGTCGCACCGAGGATCTCGAACTGCGCTGGCGAGTATTTGTCAAGAAACGTGATTGGCACTCCCATGACACCGTCGTAGTCGCTTGGGATCGCATCAGTGAACGGCACTTCGATAGCGTCGTAATTGTCATAGGTGCGATACCCGACTCCGTTGACTTCCTTGTGTTTGCTGAACTTCTTGTTGTCGGCCATAGTCATCAGAGTGAGCGGCTGGTGACGACGGCCGTGATCAAGGCAAGTAAACCATCGAACGCCCTTCACGCGAATAAACCTGTTGCCGTCTTCGTCAATGCGTGAACCAGCTGCCGCCAAGGGATACGTGCTCGGCACCTGAAACTCACGGTCACCTGAAGTGATCGTAGGGCCCAGCCAGATGCGATCGGACTCGATCAGCGGAAAGACCTCCTTGTAGGTGACTGCATTGACGTTTCCAAGAATCACGAATTTCTTGTTTCCCTCAATGATCCAGGAGAGGAACTCTCTGAAAAGCGAGAACGGAGGGTTTGTCACGATGATGTCCGCCTCGTCCCGGAGACCTGCGAGTTCGGGACTTCGAAAGTCACCGTCGCCATCGAGGTAAGCCCATTCTAAATCGTTGACGTCTATCGTGTGATCGTCGTTGATGTCGCGAGAAACAGTGTAGATCTTCCCGTGCCGGTTGCTAATCGCTTCGTCGAAATCTGGATTTTCCATCTCGAATAATGTGGGTTGTTCCTTGAGCGTTCGAACAGACGGTGCGTAGCTTGTGCTGATAAGTCTCTTCAGGCCAAACTTCTGAAAGTTCTGAGCAAAGTATCTCGTGAAGTTGCTCCATTCAGGGTCATCACATGGAAGCAAAATCGTCTTGTCCCGGAACACGTTCTCGTCGTATTCCAGATACGCGTTCATCTCCTTTTCGATGTCTTCGTATTGCGTGTAGAACTCGTCCTTCTTCGCCGATTTAGCCGCGTTCAGTTCAGCCTTCGCCAAGATCATTCCTCGCCTTAGCCGCACTGGCCTTCTGACTCATTTCGATGGCCTTCTGTGTCGGATGAAAATCCTCTTGTATGGAAACCGATGAGGGTTGGTAAGGCCAACCCAATAACCGCCGGCGCGTTGTGCTCCCGTTCCACCTTCAGCGCGATAACCCTCGATGAACTTTTTGGTGAGTGGCTTTACCCCTATCGCCCTGTTCTGTTCGTGGTCATCCATGTTTCCAATGATCTCGAACTGCTTGGGGTTGTACTTTGCCAGAAAGCTGATGGGCACCCCCATCACCCCTGGGTAGTCGCTTGGGATGGCATCCGTAAAGGGGACTTCAATGGCGTCGAAATTCGCATACTTCTTGTAGTTGACACCGCGAACCTCCTTGTGTTTGCTGAACTTCTTATTCTCCGCCTGGGTCATCAGCGACAAAGGGTCGTGCCTTCGCCCATGGTCAATGCAGGTGAACCAGCACGAGTTACCAAGTCTTGTGAAATCTCCCGTGTAGCCGAGACGAGCAGCCTTCTCTCGGTCTGATTGCCTTACAGCTGACCCTGGTGGCACACCAAAGACCATGTCACTTCCGTTAGCAGTTGCTCCGAGCCACAGTTTGTCGGACTGAATGAGCGCAAACGTTTCTTTATAGGTGATGGCGTTCATGTTCCCGATAACGACGAACTTCTTGTCTGCCGCAACGACCCAAGCGAGAAACTTCCGAAAGAGCGAGAAGGGGGGGTTCGTTATGACAATGTCGGCTTCGTCGCGGAGCTTCTTGATCTCGTCGCTTCGAAAGTCACCGTCAGCGTTCAGATAATCCCACGTTAGATCGTTGATGTCAATCTTTTGATCACCATTCGCATCACGGTCAAGAATGAAAATGCGTCCGTTCGAACGGGACTTCACCTCGTCAAACTGAGGGCTTTCTTGCTCAAAGAGAGATAGTTGGAGATTCAGGTTGCTTGGCTTGCTGTCCGGTGCATAACTAGTGCTGATGAGTTTTTTCAGTCCGAGCTTCTCGAAGTTCTGCGCGAAATACTTTGTGAAGTTGCTCCACTCAGGGTCATCACAAGGTAGAAGAACTGTCTTGTCACGGAACACGTGCGCGTCGAACTCCAGGTATGCGTTCATTTCTTTTTCGATATCTGCATACTGCGTGTAGAACTCGTCGTTCTTGGCGAGTCGCGCATTTGCAAGATTGACGTTGGCCATGCGACGAACCCTTTTCCTAAATCAGTTGTACAAACGTTGCGAATCTATACTCCCACGTGGCAACTCACCAACGCGGGTGTGTCGAGAAGAGAGTTAGTGAGTCTTCTTGAGCCACTTGCATTCTCACCCGCAACGCAGATCGACAACCGCGCCTCCTGTTGCGCTCAGCAAGTCCGACGGGGATACAGCAAAGGCATCGTTCCATGTTCCTGCTGCCGCCCAGACTTCTCGATACTGCAGATGGTCTGGATCTACGAAGAATCTCAATTGGGCTGCCAAACCCAAGGGAGGCACACCAAAGATTGCAAAACTCACCACAAAGCTGAAGCTCGCGTCAATCACTAGACGGGGGTATTTCCATCGAGGACATGTACATGAAGTTTGGAGTACCAGGGCTGAAACACGAACGCATCGACGCAAATATTGAGAACGCGCCAAGAGGCGAACCAAGCCATGTTGCCCAGTTGAGCCATGGGCGCTCGTCAATGGGGGGTCGTCCAGTTGTAATCAGGTGCTCACACTTCCATTCCCCCTGGTACCGAAACGAATGAAATGATTGTATGGGAATGGATCTAATCCGTGTCGCCTATATGCCTCAGGTTAGGGATTGCATGTTTGCTGCTGAAGTGGCAGTATAAGGACAGTGTGGAAAGTGCGTAATCTCTTCGTGATTGATTCATCCAGCACTACGTCCACCAAGACGATTCGCGCGCTATCGCGCAGTGCCGTACTGGTGCTTCTAATTAGCATCTTGACGCCAAGCGGACAAGCCAATGCTCAAAACTTACGTGCCTGCTCGGCGTTGTGGAAGGTCTATCCGTTTGGTGTCGCTCGCAATGCTGCAAGTGCGGCCTACAGTGAAATTCAAATTGACCGCAAGGCATACCTTGCGAATCGGCGTCTCGATAGAGATGGCGATGGCATGGTCTGCGAGGACGAAGACCGGCAGTATGCGGCAACTACGACGACTTCGATCGCACCGGCAACGACCTCAACTTTGCCGATCACAACTACAACAGTTGTGACTCAGAGACCGATTCCGAGAGGGAATTTTGATGGTCAGTTTTTGCGCGAAAGTACAATATTGCGAATTGGCACTCCATACATGCACGTTCTATGTGTCTCGGGCCAAGACATCACTCGAAGTCTGACGCTGTCTGCGAACGTGGGTGGTTCTTGGGTCAAGAAAGCCGAGAGTTACCCAACGATTACTGACATGACGAGTTGGTGCTCGAACCCGCAGTATCCAGTCGCCCATCGATTCTTCTGGATTCCCGACTGGCCTGGAACCCCAATCGACAGTTACAAGTCGGTTCTACAGTTGAAGGTAAGTGGACTGGCGTCCGATGCTTACTACCAGCGAACGTTCTGGACATCTACGGCGTCCGAAACAGCTGCGGTTACGAACGTGATTCGCACTCTTGAGTGTGCGTTTGGATTTGTCCTCTGTAAGTAGACCGGGTGCGATGTCAGCTGTGTGAATGGCTTACACCTTGTACTTGCCAGGGGAAGCAAATGCAGCGGGGTCACAAACAATTCGGACAATATGGGACTAGGCGGCACGTAAGTCCACTTACTGCCACATTTTAAGGACCCCAAAGACACCACGGACTAGGTGATGTGCGCGGTTGTTGTCTTCGGATCCGAGGGTTGGGGGTTCGAGTCCCTCCGAGCGCGCCAGATAGCACAAGGGATTCAAGTCGTCACCCACGTTTTTCAACGTTTGGGGTCACAGCACCACTCAGCCATCTCTCATCGCATCTCACCGGTCACCCGATGGTGCGGTCATCGATGAGTCCCAAAGATCGCAAATTTGGGTGCAACTCAATGTCAGTTTCGTCGACATTAACGAGATCCATGCCACATCCAAAAATACAGCCAGTCAAATTCACACTTCTACGACTCATCGACTTCGGATTCACGAATTGGTTGACACCAGAAATCCAGAGCGAAGTAGTTCCTCCGATAGTTGGATCAAGAGCCCAGACAAACTTGCGTTGACCATCTACCGGATTTATTGATGGAAGTTCAGTGCAGGACGACGCATCAACTACTCGAATCGAAGTGAAATTTGAACAGATGTGCAGGGCCAAATCGGTGTACACCGCGAAGTTGGAGATGAACCCAGAGTCCAACGCAACATCCTGAATGTTCCCGCGCCCAACAAGCACGTTTTGCGAATACCAGCCCGAAGAGATATCAGATCTAGTAACAGAGTCCAGCCTCCAGATACTGGAACTGGTGTTACTGCCTGCGACAAATACTTGCTGGCCGGTACTCGCCAACAGTTTTGATGGGAATGTATAACCTCCCGAAAACCAACCGGAAGCTTGTGCGTTCCAAATTTGCCGAGGTCCTGACGACGTGTATTGAGTTAGTCCGTAGCCACCCAGACCAGAACCAGACGTGAGAGCAATAACTGTTCCTGTCATGATGTCGATCACTGCGTCAATCACACCCTCGCCAGAGCCGTAAGCCGCAACAAGTGTTGGTGTTGAATTCTTTTGAGCGAGATTCCAGATGAACAACGACCGGATCGATGTTGAACAGTTGAATGTTGAGAATAAGAACGTCTTTGACGATCGGTGATAGCTGTGCGGAATAACCGCGTGAGTCCGGGGTGTTCTTACAAGCTCAACGCGTTGGATTTCTTTCGATGACTTGTCCCATCTTGTGTAAGTCATTGACTGCCCGCAGTATCCACCAAATACGATTTGAGTGTCGCTCCAGCTCACCTTGGAAGTCGCTGCGTTTGCCGCTGGTCTATTGGCTCTTCGCCACACTAGCTTTCCGCCCTCTGCCCTGCAGACAAGTTTGGCTCCAGCGGAGGACATCGCAGTCGCTCCTACCCTGCTACAGCTTTGGCCCGCAAGTATCGAAGGCCTCATTGATTGGCTGCTCCTCAATTCGTATGCACGAGCCTCTCCAGCAGTTTCAACAAACAAGCTTCCGATGAGCATCAGCGCTACAAGCCCACAAGGAGCCCACTTCTTCCTTGCAATGACGAGCAAGGTCTTTCCGCTTATCAACATTGGCTGAGTTGGTCGAGGCCACGCTGGTATTCCTCGTCACCCAACCCTCCGGCGAATGGCGAAGCGAGAGTGTTCCGGATCAGAGCGCATGCAACTTCGGTATTTCGTGCATTTAAATCAGCAAGTAGTTCTCCGTATTTCTGTTCCGTAGCAGCATCACCGACAGCAATTGCACTCGTAATTCCCTGTACCGCCTCAAGTCTTGCCGAGTAGTGGGTTACGGCTCTTCCGAATATGAGTTCTGCTTCAGATCCGACGAGAGAGTCTTGGCTGGCGACGGCGTTGTCGACCAATAATCGAAGCTCGTTAACGATTGGCTGCGCTTGGGCACCAAAGTTGGCGAAACCGATGTTGGGGTCGCTGTAAAGGGTTACCCACTTAAGCGACAAATCGTTCCATTTGCTCGGAAGCTCCTTCAGGGACGTGAATGCGGCGACCTGCTCAGACGACAGTCCTTCAACGGATTCACGTGCAGCCTTAACTTCGTCTGCTCTGGAGGTGTCAGTAAAAGTGGCCCTAGCGTTGAAGTCGGCTGCAAGAACACTTACCGCAATTGCGGTCAGCGGCAGAAGCAAAAGACTCGTGTTTCGTCCGGCTGAGTCGGTCGTACTTACAGACAGTTCCAGTTGTTTGCTACGTTGGAATCGCCTTATCGACGCTGGCACGACGCCAAACATTGCAAATGCGATTGCGAACTGAACGCACCCGTCAATAAGCATCGAGATAATTCCGTAAGAGGTGAGATATGTGAGGCTCGGGGTTTCCTCATCGAAGTATCCGACGAGCGATGAGTATGTTGACATCCCACCTAGGGCCAACCCGAGCCACATGGTCCAGTCTTTCCATGCAGGTATCTCGAACAGCGGACCTTTGCTTCTTGCGTTGGGCACTCTCATCTCTCAAAACCATAGCAATTCGGTGTTCTCCCAATTGACCCTTAACTGAGACACTTAAATTACCCCTCTGTTCATCGCCCAGAGAAGCAGGTACACGCTCTGTGATTCCTAGTTTGGTCCGACCTACCACCATTCTGTTGCTGAGCACGGCCGGGGTCACATAAGGGTCACAAACCAGTTGGAATCTGGGTTACTAGGCGACACAAATGTCTCTGTACGACCTTGCGGCTACGCACGATAGCGACTGGGTGGACTCAGTAACACGCGCGATTGTTGTCTTCGGATCAGAGGGTTGGGGGTTCGAGTCCCTCCGAGCGCGCCACGACTCTGTAGCTAACGTCAAAGAACAATGTCTGATGATGCACTCGTCACCCGGGCGGCGCGCAATGTTGGACTGCTGCGCCGTCTGAACGCCGTAACGGTGTCGGTCGCATTCGTTGTCTACGTCGGCTTGCTCGGTATCGCTCTGACCCAGGGCGTCGGCCCATTGGCCGTTTTCGCGTCGTGCGTCATGCTCGCCGAGATTCTGGTGTTCCAAATCGTGCGAACGTTGTGCGACCACTTCGACATCGTTCGCGAGCAGACTCGCTGATACATCGAGTTTGACGCTGCGCAAGTAACGCGCAATTGCATCCGGATCGCACTACCGGAGAGATGTGTTGCCGAGGCTGCGACCCTCGCTCAGCGCCAACTCCAGCGAATATCGCGCGGCGGACCGATGGCCATGCCGGCAGTGGATGGGATCGCATCGAGCGCCTGACGCAACTGTGACCATGCGGTCCATGCGTCGTTGCCCGTCGTGCGGCACCCTTCCCGCACCTGCAGACACGCCGTCGTTTGCGCTCCGACACCGGCCACCCGGAGCGGCGTTCCGAGCTCCAAGCTTCGCGCGGCGATAACCGCCCACTGGCGTGCTTGCGACCCGTTTTGGGTGTGAATCTGTGGAATGACGACGAGGCTCGGCGATGCCTGCGTCGATACCCACAACACATCGTCGATCGTCCATCCGTTGTTGCAGCGTCGACTTCCGACTGACTGCGGACACCCATCGGCCGATCCGAAGTTCCACAGACGCCGGCCCGACACCGACGTGAAGCCACCCACCCATGCCTTCGCTTGGCGCACGGGACCCCAACTCGATTCGATGTCGACGGCACCCGAAATGGTCACGCGGATGTCCGATATCGCCCGTGCCTGGTCGACGATCTGTGCCCACGTCACACCGCCATCGAAACCGTTGAATGGCGTCACTCCGCCCGAGTTGCTCGTGCCGATGGCGACCTCCCACGGCCCCGTTGCGCACTCGGCCAGTGCACCGGCAACGATCGATGTCGTCGTCGCGATGTCGGAGGCACTCAAAGCCGTACCGAAACCACTCGACCCTCCTTCGATCTGTCGACCGAACGACAAGATGACGACACCTTGGGGCACGCGACGCGCCTTTTCGCACATCGCATCGCGGATGAGCGGCGCATTCGCATCAAGGGACAACACGTCCTGTCCGCGCACATAACTGCCGATCGCCACGTTGTAGAACGGCTGATCGGCAGCCGGCACGGCCGTCGGATACCACACGGGATCGACCGCGAGTTCGCTCAACGAATTGAGCATGAACGAGGCGGCCGGCGTTCGCAGACAACCCTTCGCACATCTATCCAACTGCGGTGAGATCGCATCGAGATTGACGAGCGTTCCTTTCGCCTTCGGTCGGTTCGTACCGAGCGAGACGAGCATCACCGTGTTCACCGGTCGTGGACTCTTCACGACGAATGATGCGGACTCCTGCTTGGCGGACCATTGATCGATCACCTTGTGTTGGGCGCCGTTGAGATACACGGCAACTCGCCCGTTCTTCGGGCCTGCGAGGTACCACAGTGTGAACTTGCGGGCCTGAACTTCGAATGCCGCAACCGCCCCGGCGTTGGCGGTTTGCATCATCGTGCCACCGAGGGCTTGCTTGTTGCGCACGGACACCCACGGACCGTCGGCCCGAGCACCGCTCGTCGGAACTGCAACGAACGCACTCACCGCAAGTGCAGCGGCCATCACCCAGCGAAAGAACACCCTCGCCATCCCGACACCCTACGAGTGCACGCAGCAATTGACGACCGCGTCGCGCGGTTGTGAATCAATCGGGAAAAATCATGTGCACTCGCTCACGAGCGCGGAAACGTGCGGCGCAACCGATGTGCTCCACTACTGCAAAAACGCCGTCACTGCGGCGATGACACGAGCGAACTCATCTCGCTCCTCACCGCTCAACGTTGCATCGTAGATGTCGCCCATCAACTCATCGGTAAGCGCCTCGGCGCGCTCGCGCTTGGCAACGAGGTGCGAGCAGTCGGGATACGGCGGTTGGTATCCGTGCAGTCCCGCCATGCGTTCGCCGTGCGACGACGCGAGCATCGCCTGCAATGCCGTGAGACCCTGCGCGCGAACGGCGTGCATGTGCACGCAACCGCGCAACT
>Ga0315900_10008970_pt1 | contig 12770 bp, 5 predicted proteins | sample LakEriMetagenome_FD_203521 | JGI IMG/M metagenome (GOLD analysis project Ga0315900, IMG submission 203521) | Freshwater fungal communities from buoy surface, Lake Erie, Ohio, United States - Buoy 12 MA114 | ecosystem: Environmental > Aquatic > Freshwater > Lake > Lake biofilm | place: USA: Lake...
TCGTAGCTGTTGGTAAACTCCGTCCACCTACCGGTTGTTTGCAACACCCCAAGAATGAAACATGCCAATCCCACGAGCATAGCTGGGGGACTAAAGAACCATCCAAAGTAACGGACCAACGCCTGAAGCCATCGGTCGGGATTCATGAGGGGAATCTTCCAAAAGAACGCGAGGGCAAGTAGGTTCGGTGTTGATACCTTCGATTCCGATGGGTTGGCTGCCTGCAAAACTGCGTTCGACTTTTGTACAGCCGTCAATTCGTTGAACGCCAGCCACTTGCAAAGACGGGCTGCGGTTTCGATTGTGAATGAAGCATCAAGTTGGCTTGCTCGGGAACAAGCGTCTGTTGTAGAGCCGCTTTCGATCAGCGTTTCAATAAACCGTGCTTCAACCGCGCCGATCCGATAGAACTTCGCGCGTCCCTTGTCTTCGAGGACGACCTGTGTTGTTCCGTTTCGCTGATGAAGGCAGAGATCACTTCGCAGAAAAATAGACTCCGGAAGTACTGGCGGTGTAGCCGTGTTCTGAACGTGTGTTGTCATCTTGCTACCAGCCAATCCATTGACGGGCAGCGTTGTAAGGGCGACGGAAGAGTTGCCAACCAATGGCGCGGTATCCGGCGTCAATCGTTGCTTTTGCGTTCATCCCTGGCCGGAGCAAATTTGTGTCGTTGGGCAATTCTGCTTCGGCAATGAAGACGCTGGTGTTATACCGAATCTCATTGCGAAGATGTATCCGCTGGATTGTTGATTCAAATTTCGCTCCAGGAATCGCATCCATCACAATCGATACTGTCATCTTCTCTTTGACAAACAGGATGTCCTGTTCGGGGACTGCAACTTCAGCAATCAATTGAGTCAGGCTAGCAATCTCAAACAAATTGTCTCCGACGGCGAGCGGCGCACCCTCGGTTCGCTCCAGATCGCCGATGACGACCACGCCATCGATGGGCGATCGGATTTCGAGATTCGTTTGTCGGCTCTCGAGCAACTCCGCTTCACGCCGTAAGTGCTCGACCTCCAGGCGTTCAAATTCCGACTTGGAATGATCGCCAGTTGAAAGTGCGGCCAGTTCACGTTGTTCAGCTTGCGCCAGCTTAGCTCGGATGGATGCGAGTCGGCTACGCAATTCGCCGCCGTCGAGTGTCGCCAGCAGATCACCTTGTTTGATTTGCTGCCCGATAACCACATGTGAACGCAATAGCCTTGCATCAAATGGGGCGGCGACATAGCGGCGCAAGACAGGCTCGCAGACGACTTTGCAGCTGATCGAGTGTGGCCAAGGAAGCAGACACACAGCAGCAATTGCGAGCAGAGTTCCAATATAAACTTTGGCTCTTGATTTACTGTGTGCCATCAGCTTCAGCAGTTTCTGCTTAGTGAAACTCGCAAGCTCGGTCCACGTCGGCAGGCTTGGCAGTTGAGAGACTTGAACGCTATCCGATTGTGGCGTGGTAGTGATGGTGGAAGCGACTTTTGCTACGATCGCAAATCGCTGAGCGATCGCTTTCTCATTGAGTTCGTTCAGCTCGCAGTGAAAACCAACGCAAAGGCAATCGCTGCCCAGTGCCGTGATCGGTTCGGCGATGAGTATGGCAGGTACAGGAGATGCAAGGACGCACGATTGGCTTTGTCCAGTTCGAATAGCGACTTCGGCAAGTTCTGAAGAGCGCGCACAAAAGCTCGCACCGATCTCTGCCGAGCCATGAACAATCTCCATGGATTCGTTCTTAGCCATTCGCCAGTGCGTGTAGCTAACCACGTTGAACTCAGCAAGCATCGATTGCCAATCGCTGGCCCGATTGAGCGGCGTAGCTTGCTGGTTGGCTTGATATTCGATGCTCTGGGTTCGTCCAACCGAGATCGACATTATCGACCTCGTACGGTGAGTTGTGAATCGCTAGCGGAAGAGGATTCGGCATGTGTGTCGGAGCGGACCTTCAATTGACATCGCTCACCGGCCATCAATTGTCCGGAGGAGTTGTCAACACGGGCCTTGACCATAAACGTGTTGGTTTCGCCATTTGGGAATGGCGAAATGTATTGGATGATACCCTCAGCGGTTTGACCGGAAATAGTAAACACAACATCGACTAGATCACCAACATTAAAATTTTTGCGATAGTGTCTCGGCAATAAAAACTCGACGGATAGCGCATCGAGTGCGGCGATCGTACATACAACTGCTTCGCCAGGGCCAACATACTCGCCAGCTTCTTTTGTGAATTTAACAACGACGCCATCGAACGGTGCCGCGATACAATGCTGTTCCGACTCGGCGAGTAAGCGAGCGTGATCGGCGGCAGCTTGTGCAAGGCGATCTTTCACTCGCAGTACGTTTGCTCGTGCGATGGCAACGTCTTCTTGGGCCTGCATCAGCTCGACTGCGGTTGCGTGATTGCGATTGGACAAATCATTGAGTCGCGTGAGTCTCGCACTTTTTGCCGCCAACTCCGCTTCGGCGCTTTGGAGATCCCCAACGGAATCTTTGGCGACACGAGCTAACTCTAGTTTTTGGTCATGAATGCGGCGATCGAGTTGTACCAGGCATTCGCCCTTCAGCACACGATCACCTTCGTTGACCGCAAGTGAATGCAGGATCCCAGTTGTTGAGCTCGCCACCTGTGAAATTCGACCGGGCTGGCTGAATCCCTGGATCGTGTAAGCATCATTGTACGTGGCGATTTGAGCGAAAACAGGCGCAGCAACAAGCGAAAGCAGTATGACTACCGCTAACGTGCTGCGAACTAAATTCGTAAAAAGCGTCGTAACAAGGAACATGATTGGGCCATAAGAACAGTTGAGGGTATCTGGGACATTGCTCGGGGAACTCTAAGGTACAGTTGGCGATGAGCAGCACAGATCTGCGAAAACTTTCGTGGAGAAGGCTGCCGGTTACGGAGACAGATCGGTTTGTAACGATTGAATCGCCTTCGCGTACGTCAGGCTTTCCAGCCTGACCCTGAATCCGCCCCTGAACCCCTGACCCCGAGCCCGCCCCTGATATTCCCGTCTCATACACGTCTGATTGCAGTTTTCTCTCCGAAGAGACTAAAATTACCAAGCGTTCGTCGTTCCAACGGACGAACCCGCGATTAGCTACTGCAAGAAAAAGTCAGCCTGGAAAGGCTGACGTACGAGCAATCTAAGTATCGAGGTTGTGTGATGCCCAACGGTGTTTATCGTAAACGTCATTTGCCACATCAAGTTCCCTTGGGTTATCCTATCTTTCTGAACTGGAATTTGAAGGGAGCTGTTCCCCGCCAACTCATTGACGACCTCGAAGAAAAAGCTCGGAAGTTGGCAAGTGAACCAACACGCGCAGGCGAGTCAGACGCAAGTCGTAAAGTTCGGCACGCGAAGATTCTGTTCGCTCGGCGTGACGCCTCACTCGATCGCGATTCCAAAGCGTATTTCTCACAAAAGAGTTATCAAACTTACACTTTCGCAAATCGCCCCATGTGGTTGGCGGATCCCTTTGCCGCCTGTGAAGTGGTGAAGTCTTTCCTGTGGGGTGTCGAATCCCGTTATCGCCTTTGGGCTTTCGTCGTGATGGGCAATCACGTTCATGGTTTGTTAACGCCTAACGTCGACTTAGAAGTCATCACGCAAGGTATTAAAGGCTTTACTGCCTTTCAGATCAACAAGTTACAAAACGCTACAGGACGAATCTTTTGGCAAGACGAATCATTCGATCACTGGGCACGTGACGATGACGAGTTCTTCCGAATCATAATTACATCGAACAAAACCCAGTCGTCGCTGGGCTTTGCGAGAAAGCAGATCAATGGGTTTGGTCCTCCGCGTGGTTCAGGGACCGCTGCGGCTGGAAGCTAGGCGAACCGTTTCCAGCTGAATGCAAAGAAGAAGCTAAGCAAATGATCGAAGATACTCTCCCCGTACGTCAGGCTTTCCAGCCTGCCCTGTACCGCCTGCCCCTGAACCGCCTGACCCTGAAACAGCCGCTAAAACCGATTCACAGAATGAAATTGGCCTTTGATTTCCGAGTCGAGCTGGGAAGGTTTGAGTTCAATCAAAGAAGGTCAGCCTGGAAAGGCTGACGTACTGAGGCTAACGTACTGAAAGGCTAACTTGCTTTCATTTTACGAACTGGACCAATACGCCGGTGGATCGCTGTACTTCTAGGATAGAACGATTGTATTGCACCAGTGCTTCCAGAAGGTTTTGCTCTTCCTGCAACAAGCGATCTTGGCTGCTGAGAAGATCGTTGAGTTGTAGCTGTCCGAGTCGCGGATCGTTGCCAAGAGTTTGCCAGCGATCCTTCAAGGCGTTCACTTCGGCGTTTGCAGCCTCAATCGAAATTTGGCGACCGATGGCAGCTTGTTTGGTGGCCTGAACATTTCGGATTGCGGTTTCGACTTCAGCACGCACATTCTCATTCGCCTCGGCGATTAAGTGACTTAATTGCGCAATTTCGAATTGACGCTGTCTGACAGCGGCCGTTGCAGCTTTATTACCAACCGGCCGCTCGTAAACCAAGCCTCCCGCGAAACCGGGGCGACCTTCAGAGAATTGATCAACAAATGCGCCCGGAATACTGGATTGCCCCTGAAGCCCGGCAACATAGCCTTCCCCGACTAGGTCGAGCGTCGGTTTGGTCTGGTTGCGAGCGAGTCGTAATCGGACGTCCGCAGATTGCAGCTTTCTCGCAAGTTCCGCTAGTTCTGGACGTCGTTGCAAGGCTGTACCAACTTCACTTTCAATCTCAAATTCAATCGGAAGAATACTAGGTGTTTGCAACGGTAGAAACTCGGCGTTACGATTGTTCGTGAGTTCAGGTGCATTGATGAGGGCTCGTAATCGCGATTCAAGGTTTCGAATGCGAGCGTCCGCCTGTGCCAATTCGGCTGTTCGATTGGCCACGGTCGCTCGTGCACGCAACACTTGGCTGTTGGAGGAATCGTAGCCTTCGCGAGCATACAACAAAGATGCAATCTCGCCTGCTCGCGCCAGGTGTTGCCTACGTTGCAGCAAAGATGCGCGCTCGGTGTAGAGCGACCAGTATGTATCGGCAACTTGGAAGAGCTGTTTTTGCAAAGCGTCTTGATATTGAGCTTTTGCGGCCTCAGTTTCAAACTGAGCCGTTAAGACGAGGCTGCGATTGATATCGATCTCTCGACCACGCATCAGCGGTTTGGTCAAATTGCCGTAAAGGCGTGCGGTTCCTTGGTCCTGAGGAAAGAAGAACTGCGAGTTACTATTCTTGTGACCCAAACGCTGGCCGATCTGATAATTAGTACCGCGTTGGTTTTGGACTCGCAGCCCGGAATCCAAGCCGACTATTTTGTCCTCCAGCCGCGGAGGACCGCCAGTTATGAGCGTATTTCCTACGGGATCACTGGTACTGTCAAAGCGGTTGCTACTAAAGAGCGTTGGGTTGAACGCCGCCCGAGCCTGCTCTAGCTGTGCTTGGCTGACCCAGGGCGACTGCGCGACCGCTTGAACTCGCCCTGAATAAACAGCAGTTAGAGCGAACAGTATGTCTAGGTTAATTGGCAGTGACTCCGTCTCAGGACGAAGCGGGGCCAAAGATGGAGTCGACCACCAAGGTTCGGCAAGAGTGATAGGGTCGGCAAGAGTGATAGGTTCGGCAAGAGTGATTGGTTCGGCAAGAGTGATTGGTTCGGCAAGAGTGATTGGCTGTAGGTTGTGCAGCATTCCCTGTTCTTGTGGAACAGGAATGGGGCCAAATCCGTTTTCTGTGCCCACGGGCGCTGAATATTGTGCGTCGGGAACGGTCGGCAAACTATTGGGTGGATTGACGCTATAGCTCGGATCCTGAGCGCAGCAGCTTACGTGGCCCGCCAATGGACGGAACACAGCAAGCACAATCACAGCGATTAGCTGAGAAGCCAATCGTGCCAATCGTTTTTCGGAGCAATAAAAGAACATACTGTATCTATCGTCCTATGCCTCATTTCGCATGAGCGATAGTACAGTCGCTAAAAACGGCCTTCCGACACATCCCGCATATTCGCGCCGATCATCACAGGCTACTGGATTGCTGCAAACTCTCCATACAACGCAGAAATCAAATTCACCCATGTTCAGGTTCCAGGAGTAATGCTTGCATAGCTTAAAATCTGCGCACAACATGCGTGATACTTGACTTTCCTGGCTGAATTGCCCCTTTGAGTGTTCGGCTAGGATGCCTGAACCGGGGATGCCTGAAATAGAAAAGATCATGGGAGTAGCGGTGCTACGCGAACTAATCACAAGACTCGACGAACAACTGCGTTCGCAGAAAAGCAAAACTGCTAGCAAAGCAAATGCTGGCACGGCTGCGCGCGAGCTCGATGTGCTAGTACTTGAGGAACGCATCCTCTACAGTGCCGTGCCGATGGTCGAAGCAGCCGATGCGCCCGCAGACACAGACACTCACAGTGCGACAACAGATAGTTCGTCCCAAAATAGTTCGTCCCAAAATAGTTCGTCCCACGGAGCGGACGCCACTGGATCTGGGGCGGACGCAGCGGGCGTCAATGACCAGTCGAACGCTGGAAATCCATCGACGGATGCCGCGGAGGACACTTCTGAATATGAAGCCGTATGGGACGGGGGCAGCGCCAGTGCCGTCGATGTTTCACGCGAGTTGATCTTCATCGATACGAGCGTTCAAGACTTTCATCAACTACTTGATGACATCGTCTCTCAGGGCGATCCAACGCGTCAAATGGAAGTCGTTTTTGTCGATCCGACTCGCGACGGCATCGAACAAATCAGCGAAGCGCTCGCAGGTCGCACCAATATCGACGCGATTCATATCGTGTCACACGGCAGCGAAGGTCAAGTCCAACTGGGCAACTCGGTCCTTAATAACGCCTCACTCGCTGGCTACTCAGGCGAAATCGCTGGTTGGGCAAGTTTTCTCGATTCCGACGCGGACCTGCAACTCCACGGTTGCGACATGGGCAGTGAGGATGGGAAAGCGCTGATCGATTCCATCGCTGCATTGTGCAACTGCGTTGTAAACGCCAATGAGCAATTCACGAGTAATGAGGTCAACGTAACTCAGTACGAAACGACGCACGGCCAAGAATCAGAGGTCGTATTCATCCAAGCTGGTGTTGCAGACTACCAAGCTCTGGTTGCAGACATAGAGCAGAACGCATTGGACTCTGGTCGCAAGATGTCGATCTTCGTACTCAACGGTACCGAAGATGGCTTTAGCCAAATTGACAATGTTCTTGCCCAATACACGAATCTCGATGCGATTCATTTTGTATCGCACGGCAGCGACGGAATGATCCAGCTGGGTGGATCGTGGTTAACGGCAGGAAACATTGAACAGTTTCAATCACAACTGCAAAGCTGGGGAATGTCGCTGAACGAATCGGGTGACATTCTGATCTATGGTTGCAACGTCGCAACCGGTCCGGAAGGCCAAGCGTTCATCGATTCGGTTGCCAGGCTCACCGGAGCCGATGTTGCGGCATCAACCGACAAGACAGGAGATATCTCGCGCGGCGGTGATTGGAGTTTAGAGTATGTAAGTACCGCAGGCTTTCAGCCTGCGAACAATCCTAGTACCGCAGGCTTTCAGCCTGTGAATTCCACCGACCCTCAATCGGCAGGCTATAAGCCTGCCGGTACGATCGAGTCCCAAAACCCATTCAGCCTCCACCTGCAATCCACCTACGGTGGCCTGCTTGCGACCTACACCGTCACCAACACCAACGGCAGTGGCGCTGGCTCACTTCGCCAAGCCATCCTCGATGCAAACGCAAACGCTGGCGCGGACATCATCACGTTCAACATCACCGGCAGCGGCACACAAATCATCAACGTTGCAACGGTCCTGCCAACCATCACCGATCAAGTCACCATCGATGGTACGACACAAACAAGCTACGTCGCAGGCAGCTTCATTCCGATCATTCTGGATGGAAACAATCTCAATACAAACGGCTTAACACTCGGCGTCGGTTCCTCCGGTAGCACGATCCGTGGCTTGGTTGTTCGCGATTTCGGCCAGTTTGGCATCGATATCCAAGCGACTTCGATGAGCAATACGATCAGCAACAACTTTTTGGGTCGCATGGACAGCAGTGGTAATACGGTAACCGGCGAAGAGAACGGCTATGGTGTCATAGTTCGCTCGGCCTACAACACGATCGGTGGAACAACCAGCACGGGAAACGTAGTCTCGGGAAACAACCAGCAAGGCATCTACATCGATGGAATCAATAACACCGTATCCGGCAACATTGTCGGTTTGAACTCTGCCGGTAATACGGCACTCGCCAATCGCAATATCGGAATCTACGTGACAAGCAATGGAGCTGGCACACTCATCGGTGGAACCACATCGACCACTCGCAATATCATCTCTGGAAACACCAACGACGGCATCCTAATCGATGGTGGCAACAGCCAAACATTCCGCAGCATCAAAGTCCAAGGCAACTACATCGGGACCGACATCAACGGCACGACGGCAATTGGCAATTCACGATATGGCATCTATCTCTTTCAACAAGCCTCCGGAAATACGATCGGTGGCTCGGTATCCGGTGCTGGCAATTTGATCGCAGGCAACACCAGTGACGGCATTCGGTCCGAGAATGGTATCTACAACACAATCCAGGGGAACACGATCGGCCTGAGTTCCTCAGGAACAGCGCTCGCCAATGGCGGCAATGGTATCCTCCTCAATGGTACTTCTTACAGTCAGATTGGTGGTACGACTAGCCTAGCTGCGAACACCATTGGGCGAAATGTACTGGATGGAATTCAGCTCCTGGGAGCCTCGACGTACAACACGATCCAAGGCAACTTCATTGGCACCAATGCAAGCGGAACGTCGAGCCTGGGGAATCAGCGCTATGGAGTTTACTTCCAGGCGGGCGCCATTAACAACACATTAGGTGGCACAACCACCGGTGCAGGCAATGTGATCTCAGGCAACACGAACTACGGTGTGCTTGTCGAAGCCAACAACAATACCATCCAGGGAAACACCATTGGCCGTAACCCTGCGAACTCAGCGAGTCTGGCTAACAGCGTTGGCATCTACGTGAACAACATTTCCAACACAGTCATCGGCGGTTCGGCCACCGGCGCTGCGAACATCATCGCGGGCAATACCAACCAAGGTGTTGTCGTCACCGGTTCCTCCGCAGCCAATAATCCGATCCTCCAAAACAGCATCTTCAGCAATGGCGGACGCGGTATCGATTTGGCCGCCGACGCAGCCGTTCAAGCAAACGACTCACTCGACGCGGATACCGGTGCCAACGGGTTACAGAACTTCCCGGTTATCTCCAGTGCCGTATCGGGACCCACAGGCACCACCATCGCGGGCTCTTTGAATTCGCTGGCTAGTACCAATTTCCGCATCGAGTTCTTCTCGATCCCCAGCGGCACGCAAGACGCAACCAACGGCGAAGGCCCAACCTATCTAGGCTTCATGAACGTCACGACCGACAGTTCCGGCAATGCATCGTTCACCGAGTTCTTGCAGAATCTGTTCATTGCAACAGGCGATCGAGTTACTGCGACCGCGACAGTTCGACCGTCGGACTTTACTTTCGGCAACACCTCCGAGTTCGGTGCCAACGTTTCGGTGACATCGAGTGGTACGCAAGGCACGACCGGCGTCAATTTTTTGACGGGAACATCCAGTACGGAAACCATCGGTGGACTCGCTGGCAACGACTTCCTTACGAGCGGAGCTAATATTGCAAGTGACGGTCAATTTCTTATAGGTTCGGTTTCAGGTTCGTGGACGCAGTACAATTCGGGTCAAACATTTGGCGGATGGACGGTATCGCAAGCGAATGTTGAATTACTAACCAGTTCCTTCATGTCGATTCCAAGCGGTGGTCGTGCGGTTGATATGGATGGTACAGCCCCGGGTGCCATATCGCAGACGTTGACGACCGTGGCTGGAAACACCTATACCGTGCGTTTCATGATGTCTGCCAATGACAACGGTGTTGCCACGAAGTCGCTTGAATTGAGCGTCGGTGGAGTTACATCGAACTACAGTATCACGACGACATCCGGCCATTCGCTCTCCTCCCCAGATTGGGTCGAGCAGTCGTATACATTTACCGCAACCGGCACATCGACCGTTCTTCAATTCCGAAGTTTGTCTGAGTCTGGGGGTTGGGGTGCGATCCTCGCCGACGTCGCGGTCATCAATCAAAGCGCGTCCAACGGCACCGACAACCTCATCGGCAACAGCGGCAACGACACGCTGATCGGCAGCGGTTCAGTCGATAAGCTCGAGGGGGACGATGCGAATCTGGTTTACAACGGGTCGTTTGAGTTAGGCAATTTCAATGGATGGGCCCGAACCGGCCCGACGTCGGACAATGCATTCGGCAACGCCGGACGCATGACGGACGGAGCCTATTTCTATGGTTTTGGAGGTAACAACGTTGCCAACGGCGGAACACTGAGCCAAACGATCAATACGGTCGTTGGTCAAACTTACACTCTCAGTTTCGACCTATCTCGTCAACACAATGTACCAGCAGATCAATCAGTGGGACAATTGGGCATACAAGTTCTCGATGGAACGACGGCGCTCGTCAACCAACAAGCTCAAATCAATCCTTACGGCAAGCAGACATATAACTATACGTTCACCGCGACGAGCAATGCCACGACATTGCTATTCACCGATCGATCTCTATTCCCGACCAACGCGGACCTCGATTTCGACAACGTCCGAGTCTACGCATCCTCCGGTGGCAACGACACGCTGATCGGTGGTGCAGGCAATGATTCGCTCTATGGCGGCGGTGGCAACGATACGCTCGATGGCGGTGTAGGTTCGGACTACATCGATGGTGGTGCTGGCACCGACACGGTCACTTATGCCAACTCGACGGCCGGTGTCACAGTCAATCTCGGTGTCAACTTCCAAACCAGCACCGGCGATGCGTCGGGTGATTGGATCGCCAATGTCGAGAACGTCACCGGGTCGGCTTTTGCGGACACGATGTACGGCAACAGCGGCAACAACACGCTCGATGGTGGTGCGGGAGATGACATCATCTTCGCCAGCGGGGGCATCGACACGATTATCGGGGGAACAGGCACAGATGTGCTCGTCCTGGCTGGCAATCGAGCCAACTACTCGATCACCAACAACTCGGGCACGTATACGATCATCGATACGCGGACCAGCAGTCCCGATGGAACCGAGACAGTTACCGGCGTAGAAACCTTTCGCTTTGCCGATGGCGATATGACTGCGGCGCAATCTGCAACGATCACCTCGCTTGCTGCTCCGATCGTCGAGACGTTTGACAACGGCAAATCGAGCGACTGGACTGGCGGCACACTGGTTACGACCAACGCGGAATTTGGACCGTTCTTGACTTCGGCAGCGACCTATAACAATCAAGCCTCGACGGCAAGTGAGCTTGGGGTTGTAAACAACCAGGATGTCTTTAAGACGTTTGCGCTGTCAGGCAACCAGTCCTCAGTGACGATCAGCTTTACATTCAATCAAATCGATACCTGGGATGGTGAAAACTTCTTGGTCTGGGTTAATGACGCGCTTACATCGAGCAATGATTTCAATCGCTGGGTCGCGGGAGACTACGCGAATACAACTCCTGATTCCACGGCCAACACCAATTACGGCTTTGGAACCACTTACCAAGATCTTCCTAACACTTACGTCATTACTTTCAACACAACAGCAAGCACATTGAAACTCGGCTTTGGCTCAGGACTTGACGAGTTGTGGAGCAACGAAGCCTGGGGCGTCGACAACCTTGTCATTCGCGAAAATCTTTCTGGAATTTCCACGACCTATACCGAAGGAACCACCGGTAACGACACCAACACGGCGACGGCACAAGCGGATTCGTACGCCGGCAGCACCGGCAACGACACCATCAGCGGCGGAGCGGGCAACGACTATCTAACCGGCGGCGATGGCAACGATTCCATCGACGGCGGTTTGGGCAGCGATATCATCACCGGCGGCTGGGGAGCCGATGCGATCACGGGTGGTACGGGTGCCGATACGATCGATGCCGGTGCTGGTGACGATACCGTTTGGGCCGAAGGGCCGAACTTAATTGTCAACGGTAGCTTTGAAGGAAACAGCACAGCAGGTTGGACTGTCAGTGGCAACGCATCTTCTTTCGCTGGATCGGGTTCCGTACAGGGCACGAATGCAGTTGGCTTTGGCGCAACAAACACGGCGAATACGGGCGTGTTGATGCAGAACCTCAGTACGACCGTTGGAGCGAATTACAATATCGGATTCGACTACTGGGCATATGGTACATCGGGGACCTCGCAATCGATGCGAGTTCAAATCGTCAGCGGAGGGGTCTCGGTTATCGATCGCATTGTCAGCCATACGACAACCGCTCTTAACACAGCCGTACCGCAAGACTACGAATTTCTATTCGCGGCATTAGGCGATCAAACCACCATCGTCTTTACAGACGTCTCGTCAACGACGATCGGTGTCGACGGCATGCTCGACAACGTTCGCCTAACGCTCGACAACAGCGACAACGATACCGTCTCCGGCGGTTCGAGCAATGATCTGATCTATGGCGGTGCTGGCAACGATTGGATCAATGGCGGTGCCGGCAGCGATACGATCTTTGGTGGAGCGGGCAGCGATACGGTTTCCTACTTTGGATCGTCCGCCGCAGTCTCGATCAACTTGTCTACTCGCACTTATTTAGGCGGTGATGCAGCCACCGATGTCCTTTACAACATCGAGAACATCGTCGGCTCGGTGAACGCGGATACGATCACGGGCGATGC
>Ga0315900_10008971_pt1 | contig 12769 bp, 10 predicted proteins | sample LakEriMetagenome_FD_203521 | JGI IMG/M metagenome (GOLD analysis project Ga0315900, IMG submission 203521) | Freshwater fungal communities from buoy surface, Lake Erie, Ohio, United States - Buoy 12 MA114 | ecosystem: Environmental > Aquatic > Freshwater > Lake > Lake biofilm | place: USA: Lake...
ATCAATAACTGGATTCTTAAGTGTCAGGAACTGGTTGTTTGCTGTATTAAAGAAAATGATGTTGCTTCCAGTATGTTGAACGCCAGCCTTGTTTGCAGTTACTGGAATGTGGAATACAACTTGGCTGGTTGCAGCACTCAAGTTCTCGCCAATAACAGCAGAGGTTGCTCCACCTTGAACATAAAGAATCACACCTGCTGCTTCAAGAGTTGATGTAACTCCTGCAGCGGTCTTCATGTGGGTCATGCTTGCACCTGGCTTTGCTGTGTCTGCCAAGGCGACATTTGAGCCCACGACAAGACTTATTACAGTTGCAATACTTAGAAATATTTTACGCATTTGATTTCTCCTTATTTCAATTTGTTGAGTAGTAGTTTCATGGAAGATATTTCTTTACTTTGTGCGGCTTTGATTGCCTTAGCTAGCGCCTTGGCCTCCGTATTTTTGGAATCGGAAATTAGATTAAGCATTTCAAGTGCACCTTGATGATGTTTTATCATCAGTTGCAGAAATGTTCGATCGAACTCAATCCCTGTTAGGCGTTTGAGTGAAGCAAGTTCCTTTACGGTCAACATGCCAGACATTGCCATGTCGTGATCCATAGTCATTGAAGAACCTGTCGCTTTGAGCCAATAAGTTAATCGAGACTTTTCAGAACTTTGCAGGCTTTTTATTTGCCTAGAAAGCTTTAAGATCTCCTGATTACGACTCTTCTTTAGGGCGATCTCGGACATAGAGATCGCTTGCTCATGATGCGGAATCATCATCTGGGCAAACATGATTTCATTCATCCCCAAGTTTTGTAATGATTTTGCATGTGATGAAGCACTTGCGCTGTTTGGAATCAGGATGACCCCAAAAGCCAATAATGAAACAATTATTTTTTTGAGCATTAAAATTCCTTTTCTCGTAGTTAAATTCTGGACGAGAGAAGGATTAGATGCGAATTATCCCTAACTGAAGATGATTCAAATTGAGATGACCTAAATTTTTCGACAGAAATAGAGGTAGCTGATATCTCGGGATAGAAAATTGCTGTGTCGTCAGCATTGATCTCGTCGCTCGTGAGTAGCGAAGTAAAAGCAAAACGATGAATCCAACGACAACGCATATTTCGTTGTTAAGGGTGCTACCAACAGAGAGAAGAGTTTCATTAGAAGTTGAAGCAGCACTGGTGGTTATTTGAGGTGAATGACTATGTGGGTGTCCTGTATGACTATGAACTACCTGAGATTGGCTAGTCGGCTGTACTGTCGATTCAATATGGCAGTCAGGTGCCGCTGCAGCCCCTGTACTAAAAAGAAGAAAAAGAGCAGCAAGAGGCACGGCTAGCCATCTCGCTTTTCTACTCTTTATCAACATTGGGAAAGGTTAAAGCACATGCAAGTGAAATTCTATTTGAAAAATCCAGTGTCTCGAAACAAACTGAGATTTACTCAGCGAACTTTAAAATAGAGAAGAGTCGCCCTATAGGCCGGAGATACTGCTGCTATGCGTGAGGTCACGCTCAGTAAATGCAATTGCCCTAATTATTGCCCCAAAAATGTTATTAAGAACAGAACTATTCGTACTCGCCCCTACCTCTGGCCGCATCTCTAAATGGTTCTTCAGCTCCCCAATACTTCATTAGTTTCGATGAATAATGGGAAAAGGCAGCAATATTCCCAACTTGAATTTCATCCTCGGAAAGATACTTTGCAAATCCATCAAAAATAACGTTCCCTAAGATTCTGTCCAAAGAAGGTTGGAATCCTTCAGGACGATAGACAATTGAACGATTAAATTCCTCATCCATTAAATTAGCTATGAAATCTGCGTAACGAGATTGAAACTTCCTAAGAACCGGCTTGTATTCCTCCGCTGAAAATCTCCGTGGATTTTCAACAAATCCGTATTCCTTGTCTAGTTGAACTAATTCATGTACTAGATGGAAGCGCCTAGACATGGTTCCAAGTCCAGTCTCAGGATCTAATACAACTAGATCTTCTCCCTCAGACTTGGTAACTCCCGACTTCATTAATTCTCGCTTTGCAGCCCCAGTCCACATTCCCATGAATCTCAACATTTGTTGAGCAAAGTCTCCCAGGTCTTCTTCGGTGTCAGTTGAAGATCTCAGTGCTGCGCTTTCATATTCAAACTCTGCCAATATCTCTTGAAGGATTTCCAAAGCTGATCCCCAAGTGGAAGCTTCAGGTTTTTTGTACTCCCTTAAAACATCCGCCAGTATTGAAGATCTTGCTGTAGACATTAATTAGCGAGTTCCCTTGCAATAAGGATACTTGCTACATCCGTAGAAATTGCCGTATTTACCAGTTCGTCTGATCATGCTGGAGCCGCACTTTGGGCAAGATGAACTTGAAGATCCATAATTCTTACTTTGGGATCTTGCTGAAGATGAACTCATCCCCTTGCAAGACTGGCAAAACCTTCCAACTCCCTTTACAAGTGAGTCATCTTTGAATTCCGAGATCGCCTTAACATCCTTGCACTTGGGGCATTCCTTCATATCCCCACTCTGAAGATCTTCTATATTGCTATAAATCTTGTTCATCAATGGATTCTGTTTTGGCTCTGGCTTGATTGCAGCCATCAGGCGCTCATTGAGAGTCTGGACCGGATTCTCTCCGGAGTTAAATTTATTTATGCGGATGAATTTATAGCCATAACTCTCTAAGACTTTCTGGCGATAAACATCTCCCTCGTTCTGATAACTTTCAAAATTAAAATCATTGACCCATTCCGAAGATTGGAAATGCTCAGAGAAACCGTCATATTCGAGAACAATCTTCTGTTCCCTACCACTCGAATCAGAATATGCCACGAGGAAATCAACCTTGTAGAAGGGATGAGAGTATGACGAATCCAGTTGCTTCAAATACTTCCCGATTTCGAACTGTGGAACAAAGTTGATTTGCTTCTTATTCTTATTCCAAAATTCAGTTTGATAGAACCAATTCAATACCTCTGGCTCCATTCTAGAACTCTGATCAGTTTCCGAAACAGAACGTTCTTTCTTCGCTTCCTCAAGTTCAAACGCATAGTGGCGGAGAGCTTCCCCAATTGATCCTGAGAACTTGTCCAAAGGCTTGCTAAGAACGAAGTGTATTTGCTCTTTTCCACGGCTGAAACCAACATTAAGTCTTTGCGCCTTTATCTGCCCATCCTCTTCAATGTCAACATTATTTAGATCTTTTATGAATACACCCCAAAGCTTGTCGCTCTTTTCAGACGCAACCATAGAGTAGTAAATAATGTCTCGCTCTTCTCCTTGACAAGTATCAAATGTCATAATTTTTAATTTGAAATTTTCCACGAAGAAATCTCGTTCTGGCATTTTGCCTATTTGTTCAACTAGAAGTTTCTGTTGATTTGTATGGGGTGTAATAATTCCAACAGACATTTCATTATTCTCTGACTTTAAGCGAAGCAACTCATTCTTTATGAAATCAATTTCGGCCATATTTGTATTTGCATGCGCCTCACCCTGCTTTGCTGGTTGAACATAAGTAAACTTGATTACATCCTCTATGTTCTTGGCTCGAATCTTCATGACTTGAAGACTTCCACGATAGAAGAACTTATTGCTGTAGGAAATGATTTCTTTATATCCACGGAAATGCTTTGTTAATTGCATGCTGTAATTGCTAATGAATTCAAAGAAATCAAGCACCGAAGTCTTGATATTAAACTTACCAAGACGAATTAGTTGCGCTGGATCCTTGGAAACATTGGACTTAAATGAACTTTCAAGTCGGGTTAGGTAATCTCGATTAGTATCAGATCTGGCTTGATTAGCTTTAATGTTGCTGAACTGTTTTCTATCGCCAAGAATGAGGACTTTTTTCGCTCTAATCAAGGCAGGGAAAGCCTGCGCTAAGCTGACTTGAGAGGCTTCATCAATGATCAGTAGATCAAACATTTGATGGTGAAGCGGGATGTACTCAGCAAAATCTCTTATACCCGCCAAAATGCATGGGAAAGCGTTACTTAGTTTACCAAATTGCTCTTTCGGGAATTTTTGCTTTTGCTTGATAATGTTTTTTAGTGTTTCAGCATCATTCTTGTTGTTTTCATAAAATTCTATGACTCTTCCATCTAGTTGATGCGCCACCTTCGTGATTAGTAGCTGCTCAATAGATTTCTTGACACCTGCATAGTCGAGATTTGGTATGTCACTAAATTCTTTTTTAATAGTCTCTTTTAGTTGAACAAATCTGATTTGTTGGTCAAACTCTGCTTGATCTGACTTAATTAACTTGTTGTCAGAAAGAGTGTCAACATTGTTCAAGTCGATACCAAATTTTTTCATAGTTTTCGGGTATTGATCTGCCAACGGTTCAAGCTGCAGACAGAGTTCTGCCAGTTCGCCTATCCGAACAATCCATGAGCTTAGATCTGGGAGAATCATTACCTGATGAATCAACGCTACGAAGTCTAAATCGGTATCAAGTTCAGTATTAATTTGCTTAGATGCAATTTCAATCAATCTGAGACTAGTAATCGCATCTTCGGCCAATCTCATCAAGGTTATTGAAGATTCTTGCCGAAGGGGAAACTCAGAAACAATTCTGGAGTCGATTTCTGCAACCTTGGATTTCGTGAATGTATAGCCAAAGATGAACTTCTTTTGACTCCGATATTCAGTTAAGTAGCCTTGCAATTTTGTTGAAGAGTCCTTAGTTAATTGCGCAAATGATTCCAAGACACTCTTCTTGAAACCAGAATGTTTCTCAAGATTAGCTATGGCTTTAGAAACGAGTGCAAGCGACTCTATTTCATCGGAGAATTCTTCGAAAGTTACCGGTTTATGGCGCAAAATCTTGCAGATCTTAGAAAATTCTTTGCTTGATGAAATTTGTTCAAATGCAATTGCTGCGTCTCTGATCGAGCCGACCCCAAATCCTCCAAGAGGATTTGATGACACTTCTTCAAAATCGAAAAGGAAATTCTTGGAATTGGAATACTTTCCTTCCAGTTCGATAAATTCTTTGATTTCATTTATATCGATATCTCCGTAGGAGATTGTTTCAAGTTCAATATCATCCCGTAGTGAATTGGTGGACTTTTCAATATTTGCATCTAAATCTTCCATCAACGCTTTTGCAGCACGATGTTGCGTTTTGATAGCTGAGATTGAAGTTTTTGACAGAATTTGACTATATGTATTTCCAGTTTTTCCAAGTCTCAGAATAGGATTCTGGAAATCTTGATCAAATCTAACTTTGTTCATCGTTTCGGTGATGTTCTTTTCGACAACATCAAGTGCTTCCTTTTTATCGGATAACACAAGGACTGACTTTGAATTCAAAATTGCATTAAAGATAATCGCTGTGATGGTGTGACTCTTACCGGTTCCGGGAGGTCCTTCTACGATTATGTACTTGGATTTGTCTTTATTGATGGCTTTAAGGATCTGGAGTTGTTCAGCATTGAGCGGGATTGGGCTCTGGGCGACAAGCTTGGTTGGAGTGTCTGATTCATCCCATTCCTTCTCAACTTCTTGACCGACAGACTCCGGGTTGTTCTGGAGGAAATCTGCGAGGAGCTGGTGAAATGCACTCGATAGTTCTCCACCATCTTCATCTATTTCAGTGAGAATCTCTTCATAATCATTAACAAGGGCTTCATCTGACTTATCAAAAAGAGCGAAATTGAGACTATTAGAGATAGTGACTTCTACCCCTTTTGCTTGCATTGCTTCGCCTTGATGAAAATTAATTGTGCCCTTCAGTTCAAAGAATGCCTGGATTTCAGAAATGATGTTTCCTAGCACTTCATGGAGGTCTTCTGTGTGTTGAGAAAGATAGATAATTCGCTCCGAAACTGTCTTTAGCGTTCCTCTAGTTTGGCGTTCCTTGTTGAATTCCTGCGCTATGAATTCAAGAGCCTTCTTGTTGAGATAAACCTGAGAATCAAATTCAAGTTGGTACGACTCTTGAATTCGAACTAAATTAATTGGTATATAAAAAAGAGGGTACTTGTTATTCTTGTAACTTATATCCCCAAAATAGAGATAAAAATCTTGCTTGTCCAAGATTGATTTGTTGTTATCCAAATCTTTGACTTCATCAAAAATATCGGCAACTCCCATATTTGCGAAGTGACTTTGAAGCCCATCCTGAAGTTCTTTTAGACCAATTGTTTGAGAGAGCTCTGAATTGGTATCGACTTTTTCTCCAGCCATCAGTCTTCGTAGGAGTTCTGACAGCTTGCTCCTCAAAATTTCTACAAAAGTATCCACAAGCTCTTGTTCAATCATGTAGATATCGCCGTCATCACCTAGCTCTTTATTCGTGAGAGGTTTGGTGAGAGAAACAATGAATGGGTGGATTACTTTGGTGTAGTAATCGATGCTTGCCTGATCTGTCGTATTTATTAAAGCAAGATCAAAATCATCTTTATTGAGTGCTGCTTCCTGTTCTACTCTGATTGCTATGTCGCTGAGTAATTCTCGGAATCCAGACTCTTCTATTTTGGATATTTGGAGCTGTATGAGATCTAGGACATTTTTGGGTAACTTTGTTTTGTGCTGGCCCTTTTTAATCTGAATCGTGGTCTCAGAAGGAAAACATTGGATTAAGTGTTTTTCAATAACAGTGCTGAAAGACTCGTACTTCTTTAGGTTGAAGCTTACGAGTAACCCATTTGAATTTCTGCCCTTTATCGCCCGCTTGGGAAGGGTGGCTTTATGAAAATCAGTCTCCAGGAAGTCCATGAAGTACTTGGTGACCTCACGGAAGAAAGCGAGGGTGCCACTACCGGCATTATTGGCTTCAGACACTCGCAACCCCTCCATTAGACATGGACAAACGATATCCAGAGCCTCCGACAAGTGTCACGAAAAGTCCTATTTGATTACATTTTGGACAGAAATGACCAAACACGGGCCAGTTTAACGTTGCGAAAATGTCCACTTAGGCGAGCATCCGGTTATCTGTTCTGTTATTAAGTTCAACGATCACATGCGAATCTAAAAGTTGGCTAGCTTGGTTGAGGCTGTTTGGAAATAGATGGCCATAGCGATCCATGGTTTCCAGTATTGATTCGTGTCCTAGCCATTCCTGAATCTGCTTTGCATTTAAATTCAATTGAATCAGGACGGAGACAAAAGTATGGCGGAGTTGGTGCAAGCCTTCGCCTTTATCTAGGCCGAGAGGTCTAGCGACTTCACGAAACATGGCGCTCGCATCTTTATAGCGCCAAATTTTTCCAGAACGATTTTGAAGTAGCAATCCATGCGGCCCTAATCCAAATCTATTCACATGATCATTGATTAGGTCCTGCAATCCAACTGGAAATGGAATTGTTCGGTAAGTCTTTGCCGTTTTTAGATGCTTTTCAAATACCTGGTTTGAAAACCTACTCAATTGGCGGTCGACTGTGATGGTTGAATTATCGAAATCTAGGCGATCCCAGGTAAGTCCAAGTATCTCCGATGGCCGAAGGCCTGTATAGAAACCAAGCCAAACAACGATCTGCCAACGTGGCGCAAATCCTGCAGCCAACTTTTGAATAGTTTCAAAAGAGAGAGGAACAATTCTTTTCTCGTGCTTTGGTTTTTTGCGTTTAATCTTTTGCATTGGATTGTTGTGAATGCGGTCATTGGCGTGAGCATCTTTCAGAATTGCCCCAAGAAGATTGGTCAGCTTTTCAACTGTATTAGGGCTCAATTGATATCCAGTTGTGGCTGGCTTTTCCTTTAATTGGACACGCCACCTGAGAATATCTTCTGGCTTTATCGAAGTCATTGGACGTTGGCCAAAATATGGAGCAATATGACAGTTGTACTGCAATTGATAATCAAGCTTTGTTTGCTTGGCTACATCTAAAGATGGGCCCCAGTGCTTTTCTACATATACGTTCATAGTCATATTTAGGTCTGAAGGACGAGTGTTCTTTTCTTTGCGCTCTAAAGCCTCTTGTTCTTGTGCAAAATTCAAAGCCATTTTCCTAGTAGTAAAACCGCCTTTTTCAGCAGGTCTTCCATCCCGGGTTGTCCATCGAGCTGAGAAAGTCTTTCCTCGCTGGCGTGCATAAGCCATTAGTTATCCCCCAGTCCCGGATTCAAAATGTACTGAAGAGTTTTTTCTCCCTCTAAGTTTCTAAATGCCTCTAGTCCCGCAGGAGAAAGAGATCCTCCTGCTTTCCCTACACCATTACTTGTAAGCCAACTTTGCCCTCTCGCAACTCTTAGCGAGGTGTAAATGTTTTCACTAGACAGACCTGTATCTACAGATATTTGTTTGATGATTTTCTGAGTGCCAATTTGAGAGAGATCTGAATACATTTTTGCAATAGCAATTGCAAAATTTTGTGTAGAGCGAAAAGTTATCGATTTCTTCTCTGATGGAGATATAGAAGTATCTTTCTGGATAATCCCATCTTTGAATAGTAGGGTTGGAGTTTTGTCCGATTTAACGATTCTAATCCCTGAAGAAATTGCAAATTTATTTTTGTCATAGCAAGCCTTTATGCACTGCATGTGGTCAACCTCAAGCTGACCGACAGGTATGAACCGAAAATTTGAAGATTTGACAGACCCGCTTGTATTTGTTGGAGCGCATCTAGCGAGCTCTAATCTCAGTTGCTTCTCGTTTTCAGTAACCGGAGAGAAATTTTCTCCCTGGATCTGAATATCAATTGAGCCAAAGGAAAACGTGACCCTAGCCCTGTTGTCTTTTCCATACGTGAAGTCAGATTTAGACGATTCGCCTTTGGAATGAATCCAAACTCTTACATTTCCCAATTTGGGAACATTCATTTCGTGCCAACTCAAGACATGTGCTGGATAGCCCTTGGAGGTGTCCCAGATGATTCCTTTATCCATTTTGACCTCATTCCTTATACCCTTATTTTACAGGATTGACACAAACCTGTCAAGAATGGTAAAATAGGCTATCAAGCCAAAAACAAACCTATAAGGAGGGTTAATGATCGAAATTACGAATAAGCGGCTCACGATGAGAGAAGCGGCCCAATACCTTGGCCATTCATACTCTTGGATGACTAGCAAGCATCGCTCTATTGGGCTACGTGGCTACCGGATAGGCGGTCGGTGGTTCTTCGACTTAGAAGATATTCAGGAATGGGAGTCCCAATTGAAGCCTCAAGCTCATAGTGGGAAGCCTGGCGGGTCAAAAAACTCAAAAGCCAGGAGCGTTCAATTCGTCTAGGGGTGGCTGTTTACCGGGCCTATTACTCGTCACAGGTCTCTGAGATAGTTCTGAAATGAGAAATGGGCGATCAAAGTTTTTCCCTTTTGAAAAACCTATTTACACGGATCTGGTTTTCTACGCATTCTTATACATAGCCTTTACGGAGATGAAACAGGATCTCAATGAGTTTTATGATTATGGAGATTCTTCAAGACTCGTTCCACTACTTTTTGAATTCGCAAATAGCATCTTTGTCGCATGGATCATTTCAATGCCTCTGAACTGGGTTCGTGGATTGATTGTCAACAAATTGAATTCAAGGAAAGAAGCTAAATTGACAGAAAAAGGAATTCAAGAAAATAAAGTAGATTTTAGAATTACTAAATTGGATAAGCCAATAGGCGAAATGGACTCGGAAGAAAGAAGATTTGCAGCTGAAAAGCTTTCCGAAACAATCCAGGATCAGATACAAAAATATAAGAAAGAAAACTAAGTAAAATATTTTTGTAGTACAAAATAATTTTTGTTGCTTTAGAATTTCTCATTTGCTATAATAAGAAATGAAGGCAAGTAAGTTATTCAATGCACGATCAGATTATCTTGTCACTCCCGATTGACTAAAATAGCTAGGGATGTGAGAGTAAGAAAATAAGCTTGAGTAAGGCATCATTGCTCGTATTTGAGATTGTCGGTTAGTTTTTATCCATCTTTAAGGTGTACACCCGAAAATGAATTTTGAGACTAACCATCTCAATTTCAAATACGAAGGTCCTGGTGCTAACAAGTATCAGGACCTTTTTGCTTTCGTCTACTTTGTCTGGAGTTTTGCCACAAACCAGCATTAGGAGAACCTGAGAAATCAGGGGGAACAACACCCAAACATACAGAAGGATGTATCACGGAGCGTGAGCAGCAAGGGTGCAGGAAGTAAGACACCTGCAGAATGTTGATAAGGCTAGCTGGCTGATTCCCAGAGCCCCAACAGGAAAGTTTCTCCAAAGGTAATTTAAAAAATTATTCCAATATCTACCTGAAGCATGCCCAAAAACAATTGAAGAAAAAGTTGGTTGAAGAACAGAATTTAGTCATATTTCAGTTGACTAGAAATACAAATTAGGAGTTGTGAAGAATGTTTAATACAAAATTTGAAAGTAGATTTGTGGAAGTCAGACATTTTAAAAAAGAAGATTATCCCTCTTTTTTGGAATGCATAAAAAACAATTTAGACAACATGGCTGATTATCTTGGTGAAGGAAGATTCTTTAAAGGATTCTCTGACTTTGAATTCTCCAACTTATTTAGAGGTTACGTGGCAAATGAAAGTCCATTCGAGTATTTTGGCGGGTTCTATAAAGACAATTGCATTGGAATGGTTGCTATGTGTCCAGGTTTTGCCAAGTATGGGGCTGAATTCATTTACTGGGTTGATAAGGATCATATGGGTCAAGGTGTAGCAACAAAAATGGTTAATGAACTAACTGAGCATGCATTTCGGATCGGTTATTGGAATATTGAGTGTCACACAGATGCGACAAATATAGGAAGTCAGAAAGTCTTGGAGAAGAATAGTTTTGGTCTCGCTGATAGATATACATCAGAACCTAGAGGATTAAAGGATTCAGGAGAAATGATTGCCTGGATTAAATTCAATCCTTACAGTAGAAATCCCTTTGGTCCCAAGAAATCTGCTTTAGATTTATTGAAACCCAGAACCTTTCAATTGAATAATGGAACATTCTAACTGAAGGAATTACTATTGATTGCATGCAATTACTATTGATTTAATACATTTTTATTGGACATGAATTTGGTCAACCAAGAAGATTATCTTAAAGAATTCTGAATAATGATGGGCACACTATCCGAAATTGAATGAAGGAAATAAACTTGTCATCATCCATCACAAAAAATTTTTAACATTTTCGAATTTTCTAGTGAAATTAACTTAGATTTTCCTCTTTCTCGACCATCTGCATTAATTCTTGTATGGATGTGACTGGGAAGCTACCTTTTATCCAAGATTCAGTGTGACCTGTAAAAACTCGTCCAGATAAGCCAATACTAGGTTTTCCTAGTTCCGCATTCTTTTTCTTCAGCAGATTTATTATTGAACGTTCCCATGCCTTTGCCACATCACCTGGCATGGGACCTCTTAATTCGATGAGTTCCCATCCAATCTTATGATGTGTGTTTAGGCGAACATCTGGTTCGTTTGTGATTCCAATCTGCAACAGATCCCATTCTTCGTGAAGTAAGAAATAGAGCCATCCTTTTGCATTAGGGTCATAGCCTGATTTTGCACATGTTGGACAACCTCTCTCTCCTCCTCGTCGATTTGCAATTCTGCTTGACCACTCATGGCTATTCTTACATTTCCAAATTCCAACTATATGACTTGATTCAGTTATGGTGGTTGGGTCTGGCGAAACCAATTGGGCCGCTAACTCTGGATTGGTGGTTGCGAGGTCATTGAATCCACTCAAGGTCTGTTTATTTGCACAGATTGGGCATCCTGAATTCTTTGCAGCCGACTTGTTAGTTCTAGTGTTCGCAGTCGCTTCCCAAAAATGTCCGAGGGAGCATTTCCACTGTCTTTTCGAAGATGATGAGCCAGCAATAACTGTTTTAGGGTCCCATCCGAATGCTTCATTGGCGATGTGCGGATGAGTGGTTGCTAGGTCATTAAAGCCTGCTAGAACCTTTTTGCCGTCACAGAATGGGCATCCGTCAAGGGTTCTAGTCTTGTGACTGATGATGGATTCATAAATGTGCCCCTCGGAACATATCCATTTTTTCCGTAGCCCACTGCCCCATGTAACTTCTGAAGGATCCCAACCATAGGCGTCTTTCGCTACTTCAGGTTTTACGCTGGCTAAATCGTTAAACCCTTTCAAAACTTCATTTCCAGAACATATGGGGCATCCGGATTTATTCGATACACGAGAATTGATTGTCGCTTCCCATTTATGCCCTTGGGTGCATTTCCATTGTTTTCTATCTCGAGAGCCTCTTACGACTTTAGTAGCATCCCAGCCATCAGCCTCGGAAGCTATTTCAGGACGGGTTGTAGCTAAATCATTGAAACCGGAGAGAAGAACTTTTGCTGAACAAATTGGGCACCCACTTGAGTAATAAGTACGACTTCCAGGTGAAACTTTCCATGTATGACCTAACTCGCACTTCCAGGGCATGGGCTTGCTGAATCCATATGAAACTTCTTCTGGATTCCAACCATCTGCTTCCTTGGCAATTTCAGGAAATGCCACAGCTAGCGGTGTCCCCTTTTTCCACTTAAGTGGTTCGTGTTTGGCCATGTATTAACGATAGACAATAAGGCTGACATTAAGTGCCCTACCGCTTGCCCTAATTGCCCCAAGATTTACCCCGAAATGTAAATAAAAGTTTGTTAGGTTTTGGTAAGACTTATAAAAAGTTTTAGCGTGTAAAGGAGCAAGCCCCGCACATTTCTATGCGGGGCCTACATGTTTTAAAGAAGAGTCGCCCTATAAGCCGGATTCTGTCTTGCTATTGCTAGCGAGATCACCATCCATCTAGATCTGTAATTACTCACAGATTCAAGCAACCTACCCGGTGACTTGTGTGGGCACACTCAA
>Ga0315900_10008972_pt1 | contig 12769 bp, 12 predicted proteins | sample LakEriMetagenome_FD_203521 | JGI IMG/M metagenome (GOLD analysis project Ga0315900, IMG submission 203521) | Freshwater fungal communities from buoy surface, Lake Erie, Ohio, United States - Buoy 12 MA114 | ecosystem: Environmental > Aquatic > Freshwater > Lake > Lake biofilm | place: USA: Lake...
CAGCATCCTCGAACCGCTCACCATCGCCCTGGCGCCCTTCGCCCCGCACATCACCGAGGAGCTGTGGCAGAAGCTCGGCCATGCTGGCAGTGTCACCACCGCATCGTGGCCCAAGTGGAGCGCCGAACACCTGGTGGAGGACAGCTTCAGCTACCCGATCAGCTTCAACGGCAAGACCCGCCTGCAGCTTGAGTTCCCCATCGCGCTGGATCCCAAGGGCGTGGAGGAGCAGGTGCTGGCCAACCCCGAGGTGCAGGCCCGCCTGGAGGGCAAGGCGCCCAAGAAGGTGATCGTGGTGCCGAAGCGCATCGTGAACATCGTGGTGTAAGGGCTGCAGCCGGCCGGTGGCCGTATTCGCACGATCGGCACGTACCTTGCGTTATGAGCGGCATGGCACGCATCTTCACGTTCGCGCTCGGGGGCTTGGCCTTCCTGGCCATGGGCTTTGCGCAAAGCGACCGCCCTACGGAGCCGAATCCCCTGCCGAAGCCTGCCGGCAGTCCTCTCCGCAGCCTGCAGCACAATGCGTTCAAACCCGGCGAGAAGCTGTCATACCTGCTGCACTATGGTTTCGTGAACGCAGGCGTGGCCACCTTGGAGCTCAGGGAGGAGGCGGGGGATATCAGTGGTCGCCAGGTGCTGCACGCCCGGGGCGAGGGGCACAGCGTGGGTGCGTTCAAGGCGTTCTACAAGGTGGACGACCTCTATGAGTCACGCTTCGATCGCGACGGCGTCTTTCCATGGGTGTTCACGCGGCGCTGCGATGAGGGCGGCTACATCATCAACCAGGACTACATGTACCTGCAGCATCGCCGGCAGGTGAGCACGCAGGAGAACAAGACCTACCAGGTGCCTGCGCACGTCCAGGACATGATCAGCGCGTTCTATTTCGCCCGTACCTGGGACCTGCGCAGCGTTCAGGTGGGCCAGGAGTTCACTGTGGACGTGTTCATCGACAACGAGATCTGGCCCCTGAAGATGAAGTACGTGGGCCGCGAGACCATCAAAGTACGCAGTGGGAAATACCGCTGCCTGAAGTTCCAACCCATGGTGCAGAAGGGCCGCATCTTCAAGAGCAACGATGACCTGAACGTGTGGATCACCGACGACGGCAACAAGGTGCCCGTCCTGGCGCAGGCGAAGATCCTTGTGGGTTCCATCAAGATGGAGCTCACGGGTTACGAGGGACTGGCCAACCCGATCGCCAGGGTGGATCGGTGATCCCGGCCACGATCCCCTGTTGAAAGGAAGCAGGGTGTTCGGCGCTGAGCATGTTGGCCCATGTATTTCTTGCGTGCATGGGGGGGAAGCTCAAAGGATCGCTGGCGATCGCTGCCATGCTGGCGCTGGCCGGGGCATATGTCTATGTGGGGGTCGACGTGCATCCGCGGGAGGAGTATGTCCCCGACCCGTTCGTGCTTGCTGATGCGGACACGCTTCCTGCCCCACCCAGTGCCTACGGCATACCGTTGGACGGCTTCGTCATCGAGCGCGGGCATGTGCGGACCGGTGCCACATTCAGTGATCTGCTTTTCCCGCACGGCCTCACGGGTCCGCAGGTGGACAGCCTGGTGAAGCTCGCTTCGCCGGTGTTCGACATCCACCGCCTTCGAGCCGGGCGGCCCTACGCCTTCATCTTCACCAATGACAGTGCGCGTGTGCCGGCCTTTTTCATCTATGAGGCGGATGCCGTGGACCACGTGGTGTTCACGCTGCGGCCCCCTTTGGCCGTGCGGCTGGACAAGCGTCCCATCACCACCCACACGCGCAGCTTGAGCCTTGCCGTAACCGGTGCCTTATGGAACGACCTGGCCAATGCAGGCGCCGACCCTGCCCTGAGCCTGTACCTGGCGGACGTGTTCCAGTGGACGCTGGACTTCTACAAGGACGTGCAGCCCGGCGACCGCTTCACGTTCGTCTACCAGGAGCACCTGGTGGATGGCCAGCGGCACGGCCAGCCTGAATTGCTCGGGGTGCGCTACCAGGGAAGTGTGACCAGGAACGCCTTCCGCTTCGCGGGGGATACGGCTGAAGCGCCGGCCTATTATGATGGTGATGGCAACAGCCTGCGGCTGGCGTTCCTCAAGGCACCGTTGAAGTTCAGCAGGGTGTCGTCCGGCTTCAGCATGCGTCGGTACCATCCCGTACAACACCGCTGGAAGGCCCATCTGGGCACGGACTATGCGGCACCGTACGGCACCCCCATCCTGGCCGTGGGTGATGGTGTGGTGGAGAAGGCGGGCTACACCGCAGGCAATGGGAACTATGTGAAGATCCGCCACAACGGCGTGTACGAGACGCAGTACCTGCACATGCGCCGCATCCTGGTGCGGAAAGGCCAGCGGGTGGAGCAGGGCCAGACCATCGGGGAGGTGGGCAGCACCGGACTGGCCACTGGCCCGCACGTCTGTTTCCGGTTCTGGAAGAACGGCAAGCAGGTCGATCATCGCCGTGAGGAGATGCCGAGCGCGGAGCCGGTACCCGCCGCACACCGGGCGGCCTTCGAGCGCCAGCGGGACGCCCTCGCGGCCACCATGGATGAGGCCGAGCGCGAGGCCCAGCACATCACCACCGTGGCGTTCTGACAGGCCTCAGTACCTGTCCATGCGCGAACGGTTCACGCTGCTGATGCCGCCATCGCGTTGATGCCATCGTACCGGAGCACCAGTATGCCTGGTTCCTTGTGAAGGGCTGCGTTCACCAGGGCCCGCCCGAGCACGTCGGCGGGCATGGGCCGATAAGGACGTGCCCGTCCCACCATCAGCGGCGTTAGCATCGTCATCAGCGCGATACCGATGCGCTCACCGATGCGGAGCTCCTTCCGGGGCCCTGTGAGGATCGAGGGCTGCATGATCACCGTGCGCTCCAGGCCGATGTCCATCAGTGCATCCTCCATTTCGCCCTTCACGCGGCTGTAGAAGATCCTGCTGCGGGCATCGGCGCCCATGGCGCTCACCACGCAGAAGGTGGATACGCCCATCGCCTTCGCCCACCGGGCCAGGCCAAGCACCAGCTCCTTGTCCACATGCGCGAAGCGGGCCTTGTCGCCATCCACGTTGCGGATGGTGGTGCCCAGGCAGCAGATCACCGCATCCACGGGCGTGCAAGGCAGGCCCTTCAACAGGTCGTCACCCGTGATGATGTCGGAAAGCCGCGGATGCACGGGCCCTGCTGGCCGCCTCAGGACCCGCACCACCCGGGTCACGCGCGCATCATGCAGCGCAGCATGCACGCTGGCCTCGCCAACAAGTCCGGTGGAACCGGCGATCAGCAGGCGTGCGCCCATCATGGGCCCACACGTTCCACGGTGCACCGCATGCTGGCCGTGATACGCATGGCGCCGCTGCGCAGCGTCACATCGCGCGAGGCGGCCGTGAGCCAGCCGGAAGGCCGCTGGGTGGTGTACACCGTTTCACTGCGCATGGTGAGGCCTCCCGGTGCGATGAAGGTGATGCCGGCGGAGGTCAGCGCCTTGTGCAGCGAGGCCGCGTCCACTGCCGTAACGATACGGCCGGTGAGCTCTTCCTTGGTGTTCGCATCAAGCCCGCATTCCTCCGAGGCGGCCACGCTGGAAAGCGTTACGGCGAGCGGCACGTCGAGCTCCTTCAATACCACCGGTGCGCGCTCGGACCCTGTCGCCGGCCAGGTGCGCGTGAAGACCCCGGCCACGAGGTCCACGGCCAGTCGATTGGCGCGTTGGTGCTCCAGCAGCACGGAATCGAGGATGTGCTCCACCTGCTGGTCCAGTCGGGAGGCCGACCACTGCTCGGGCTTTGGTAGTACGGCCATGAGGTCCGTGACGCGCTCCGTAAGCACCGGACGCAGCCGCTCCTTGAGCGCTGCCGGGTCCTCGGCCGGTACCATGCCCCTGTCCGCAGTGAAGATGAACGGCCAGTTGGCGTCGAAGAGCGGCGCGTTCAGTGCATCCATGGCCTTCCGCAGTTCGGTGGCCTTGATGCCGGGATGGTCACGGGTGATGTCCTTCACCCGCTCGTCCATCCGCGCATCGGGCAACTCGTGCTTTTCCATGTGCGTATTGAACAGCGGACCCTCGCGGCGCTGCTCGGTCACCGAGATGATGTATGTGTCCGAGGCCTTCAGGTCGCGCATCAGGGAGTCACCGGAAACCCCCTTGACCGCGTGCGAAACGGTAAGCCGACGCTGGTCGCCGACCATCCATTTCGGCAAGGCCTTCACCGGCGTGTTCTGGGCGGTTGCCGGTATGTGGAGCACGATGGCCAGCGGCCAGGTCAGGAGCGAACGCATGGTCCGAAGATAGCCGCCGCCCGGGTCCTCACTCGTCGGCAGCTGCACGCACGGCGCGCACACGCGGCTTCTTCACGAATTCATAACCGCCCTTCTCGGCGCCCCATACCTGTTCCCCGGCATCGTTGTATCCGCGGTCCCAGCTCACCATGCCGTTCTCCGTGATCACCACCTCGCTCGTGGCATACGTGGCCTTGCCCCAGGCGTTGCGGCAGTCGCGCTCATGGGTGCTGCCCACGAAGCTTCCGTTCCTCCAGTGCAGCATCAGGTCACAGCCAGGGAGCGTCCGTGCATCGGAAGGTCTCAGCGCCCCGAAGCGGGCGATGTCACGGTACGCGCCCATGAACAGGTGCATGCTGTCCAGGGTGCACACCCGGCTCACGAAGGTGCTGTCGTCGCGTTGGGTGAGGTGGTAGATGCGCTGGCGGTAGGGCTTGTCCTTTCGCGCGGCGGTGGCCTGCTCCACATAGAGCCAGATGCCGTCCGTCTCCTTCAGCCAGATGCGCACCATCTCCAGCTCGATGTTGAAGTAGCTGGTATCGCGCGCGGCCTGTGCCGCACTGGAGTAGCTGCCCACCATGAACTGTTTCAGCAGTTTGAGCGAAGGCTTGGGCTCCTGTGCGAAGGCGTGCGGCCCGGTGCAGGCGGCCAGCAGCAGCGTGAACAGCGTGTTCCTCATCGGTGGCGTCATTGCGGTTCAACCCACATGCCGTGCTCCTTGATCAGGGCGATGAGCTCGTCCACGGCACCGGCACTGGGCACATTGCGCTTCACCACCTCCTTCTCGCGGTACAGGGTGATCACGCCGGGGCCGGTGCCCACGTAGCCGAAGTCGGCGTCGGCCATCTCGCCCGGGCCGTTCACGATGCAGCCCATGATGCCGATCTTGACGCCCTTGAGGTGGCTGGTGCGTGCGCGGATCCGCGCCGTGGTCTCCTGCAGGTCGAAGAGGGTGCGGCCGCAACTGGGGCAGCTGATGTACTCGGTCTTGCTGATGCGTGTGCGGGTGGCCTGCAGGATCCCGAACGCGGTGCGGTTCACCATCTCGTCGGTGCCGCAGTTCTCCGGGCAGATCATGATGCCATCCCCGAGCCCGTCCAGCAGGAGCGCGCCCATGTCGGTGCTGCTGTGCAGCAACAGGTGCAGCTCGTCCAGGTTCATGTAGTCGCGGGCGATCACCACGGGCACGTCGCATCCCTGCTCCATGAGCCGGAAGAAGGCCGCCCGCTGCTCGGCATAGCCGTGCAGGTTCTCCGTGTCCAGCAGGAGCACCAGGCCCTCATCCTCCTTCAGGAGGCCGATCACTTCGTCGGTGAGTTGCGGCAGTGTGGCATGCACGAAGTTCAGGTCGTGGTGCGTGGGCACATTGTTGAGCAGGTCCTTCACCTGCAGCAGCGGGTAGTGGCGCGGCTTGTCGCGGTCCTTCAGCCATGCGGCATGTTCCTGCACCACACCCAGGGTGCCCGGGATCTCAAAGGAGAGGTGATGGTCCCCGATGAAGATGAGGTCGCAGGCCTGGTCGGTGATGTTCCACTTGTCCAGCGGCACACTGTAGTGGTAGCCGAGGGAGAAGAGCGAGGCCGGGGTTATCCGCGCCCTGGTGCTCAGGTCGGCCATCACCACGGGCACATGGCGCGCACCGATGTTGAGCACCGCGCGGCTGGTCCGGCGCGTGTGGCTGAAGGGGTCGATGGGGACATGGTGCACCTCGGGGACCGGTGCATGGCCGCGCCGCGCCGTGTAGCGGTCCACCAGCGCCCGCGCCACGGGGATCTCGAACTCGGGGTCCTCGGTGAGGCTTACACGCACGGTATCGCCCAGCCCGTCCTCCAGCAGGGTGCCGATGCCCACGGCGCTCTTCACGCGCCCATCCTCACCATCGCCGGCCTCGGTGACGCCCAGGTGCAGGGGATAGTCCCAGCCCAGCTCCAGCATGCGGTGCACCAGCAGGCGGTAGGCCTGCACCATCACCTGTGTGTTGCTGGCCTTCATGCTCAGCACGATCTCGTGGAAATCCTCGTCCCGGCAGATGCGCAGGAACTCAAAGGCGCTCTCCACCATGCCGAGCGGCGTGTCGCCGTAGCGGTTCAGGATGCGGTCGCTGAGGCTGCCATGGTTGGTGCCGATGCGCATGGCCGTGCCGTGCTCCTTGCAGATGCGCACGAGCGGTGTGAAGCGCTCGCGGATCCTGTCAAGCTCCTCCTGGTACTCGGCATCGGTGTACGCGCGTTGCTCGAATCGCTTCTTGTCGGCGTAGTTCCCCGGGTTCACCCGCACCTTCTCCACGATGCGTGCGGCGATCTCCGCGGCGTTCGGGGTGAAGTGGATGTCCGCCACCAGCGGTGTGCTGAAGCCGGCGGCGCGCAACTGCTTCCGGATCTCCGCCAGGTTCTCGGCCTCCTTCTTCGACGGGGCGGTGATGCGCACCAGCTCGCAGCCCGCCTCGATCATGCGGATGCTCTGCGCCACCGTTGCCGCGGTGTCCATCGTGTCCGTGGTGGTCATGCTCTGCACGCGGATCGGGTTGTCCCCGCCGATGCCGATGTCGCCGATGCGCACCGCGCGCGTGCGCCAGCGCTCATACCGCGTTAGGGACGGGCAGTATCGCCCCGCCCCGGTGATCGTGCTCGTGCTCATGTGTGGCGAAGTTACCGTGATGGTTGTTCCGGACGGGCGATGGCGATGACCATCGTACGCGGTGCGTGTGCTGCCCCTCGAACACACCGGAGCGCTGAATGTTCTCCCAGGAACGCTCGTCCCATGGCGTTCAGGCGATGGGTGCGATGGTGGTGGCCTCCTGTCTGCGCCGTTCACGCGCCTGGAACCAGCCATTGGCGAAGAGGCTGGCGAGGATCAGCGCGATGCCGATGTAGGAGCCATCGTGCATGCGCTCGCCGCTGCCCCAGATGAGCAGGGCGATCAGGATGGTGTACACCGGCTCCAGGTTCACCGCCAGCACGACGGTGAAGGGCGAGAGCTCCTTCATCACCGCGATGCCGGTGACGAAGGCGAAGGTGGTGCAGAGCAATCCCAGCAACAGCTGGTATCCGAGGTCGGCCGTGGAAAGCTGCCAGGGCAGCTGCGGCACCTCGCCCTTCGCCAGCACCCAGGCCATGGCGCAGAGCATCACGAAGAGCAGTTCATAGAAGCCGATGCGGACCGGGTCGCCGCGCTTCACCAGCACGCCGTTCACGATGTTGAACCACGCGCTCAGCAGCGCACTGAACACGCCCAGGCCGATGCCCAGCCGGTGGCGGGTCTCCAGGCCGAACATGAGCAGCAACGCGGCGATCACCACCATGCCCAGCACCACTTCGTACGGCCGGATGCGGCGCTTGAACCAGAAGGGCTCCAGCAGGGCGGTGAACATGGTGCTGGTGCTCATGCAGGCCGCGCCGATGCTGGCGGTGCTCACCTTGATGCTGCCGTAGAAGGTGAGCCAGTGCCCCACGATCAGGATGCCCATGAAGAAGTAGTTGGCCAGGTCCGGGGTACGGGGGTCCAGCGTGCGCCGGGTGAACACCGCGAAGGCGGCCAGCCCGGCCAGGGCGATGAAGGTGCGCGTGAACACCAGGTGAGCGGCATCCTGGGTGATGAGCTTGCCGAACACGCCGGTCCAGCCCCACAGGAACACGGTAAGGTGCAGCAGCAGCAGCGCGTTCCGGTAGGCCGGGGTCATGCGCCGAAGGTAGCTTGGGTCACCAAGCCGCCATGGCCGGCGCGCCGGTGCGCATCAGTTCACCCCGGCAAGCTTCGTTGTGAGCTCCTGCACCACCTTTTTCTGGGCATCGATCTCCCGGGCCTTGGCCTCCTGTTCCTCGAGGTTCTTGCGGATGTCCGCCTGCAGGTCCTCCACCTTCTTCCGGCCACCCTCGATGTCCCTGCCCAGCCCCTCAGCCTTGCGCTTGAGCTTCTCCTGCTCCTTGAGCATGGCCTGGAGCTCCTTCGCGTTCGCCTCGGTGGGGGCGGTGTTCACTTCGCTCTGCTTGGCCTGCACCCGCGTCTCCATGGCGGTGCGCTCGCCTTCCACGGTGCTTTTCTCACGCTCGTCCTTCACGATGCGGTCACTGGTCTTCTCGATGGAGCCCTGCGCACGGTCCTTCTCGCGCACCAGCATGGCGTGTGCGTTCTCCAGGTCCTTCAGCCGCTTGGTGCCTGCATCAAGTGCCTCCTGCGCCAGTTCCTTTTTCAGCATCACGGTGGTCCGGTACACCCAGCTCCTGCATCCCTCCACCTGGCGCTGCTCGCCGTCCGGCCCGATGAACGCACCGCCCAGCTTGAACGCGAGGTACACGGTGGTCTCCTCGGCGCGCCTTGCGCGTTCCGCCTTCACCAGCACGCGCAGGGTGTCGCTGCTCACCTCCGGCAGCCGTGTGCCCGTCGCGACCACCTCCTTTTTCTGCACCACCTCGGCGCTGATCACCTTGAGCCGGGCCTTGAAGAAGGCCTCCGCCCTTTTCGTTTCGGCCATGGGGACGGTGACGCTGAATGCGGGCGCCACACCCGTGGAGAAGGCCCAGGAGGCGTTCTGCACCTCCGTCTGGGCGTGCATCAGCAGGGGCAGGGCGATGAGCAGGTGGGTTATCTGTATCCGCATGGTGCTGTGTGTCGCTCCGGCGTTCCAAACCACGTGCCGCAGATGCCCTTCATCAGTCATCCACCTCGGCAACGCCGCCGGAGACGATGAACTTCATCACGTCAGCGGCCTTGGCATCGATGGGTGATACGTTCCCGGCCGGTACGATGTACAGGTTGCCGCTCCAGGCGAAACTGTGCGGCAGGTACACGGCCACTTTGTTGCCCTGCACGCCCAGGTGGGTGAGGTCCCTGGCGGTGATGAAACCGAGCTTTTCCAGGTCGCTACCATGCACCATCCGCACCAGAACCGGCTGATCGAACTTCTTCTTGCTGCCCACGAGCGCCTCCATCATGTCCGTGAGCGCATCGTAGATGGTCTTCAGGAACGGGATGCGCTGGAGCACCTCGTGACCGAAGTCGGCGATGGGCTGGTACAGCACGGTGCTGCCGAAGTACCCGATAATGGTTATGCCCGCCAGCAGCGTGAGCAGGCCCAGGCCGGGGATGTCATACGGTATGATGCCGTCCAGGTAGGTGAGCGACCGGTAGAGGACGTAGATGAGGATGGTGAGCGGGACGGTGAGCAGCAGCCCGCGGAAGAAGTACCCGAGCAGGATACGGCTGAAGCGACGCGTGGACATGCGGCAAAGGTATCCCGCGTTCAACCCTCCAGCGATACGCGGAGCTTCTTCGGCAGGGCGTCCCGCACCAGTGCGTAGCTGTGGTCCACCAGCTCCAGCAGCAGCTTTTGCGGAACGGATCCGGTCACGTCCACCGTGTTCCAGTGGCGCTTGTTCATATGGTAGCCCGGCACGATGCCCGCGTGGCGCTCCCGCAGTTCGACGGCCCGCGCAGGGTCGCATTTGAGGTTCACGGTGGTGAAGACATCCACCGGCGCCAGCGCGAACACCCTGCCAAGCACCCGGAAAACGAGCACCTCCGGACCGAAGGGCGTGTCCCAGCTGACGCCTTTCTTCTGCGCGCAGTACGCTTGGAGCTCATCCAGGGTCATGGCAACAGCGCATACAGCACCGGTCTGCTGGGTGCTGCATCGTTGATGAAGTTCGGTAGCTGGAGCTCCAGCAGGTAGCGGCCGTCGCGTGCGGCATCGGGCACCAGGATCATCTCGGTGATGGTGCGCGTGAGGTCGATGGTGTTGGGGAAGTCCCAGAAGGCATGGTGCGCGGCCAGCGCCCCGCCGTCCTCCTCGCGGTCCACGCTGGGCACGTCGATCAACAGGTGCCGCACGCCGATGCTGCGCAGCCAGGCCGCAGCCGTGGGCTCCAGGTAGGTGGCGTTGGTCCCGCTCCAGTTCCGTGCGGCCTTGTCCGGGCTGTTGGGCAGCGTGCGCAGCACCACGGCCTCGGTTGGCCGCTCATCGATGGCGTTGCGCAACTGCTCCAGGGTGATCACCGTGTCCACCTTGCCATCCGGTGCGCGGCGCTCCTCGGGCCGCACACTGATGAGCTGGGCGGTGAAGAAGTAGCGCTTGAGCAGGTCGCCCACGGGCTCCACGTCGGGTGTGATGTGGCCCACGCTCTCGGTATGCGTGCCGTGCCCGTGCGGGTTGAAATGGACGTTGCGGAAGTTCACCGGGGCGCCGTCCTTGATCGTGTATACCGTGTCCCCTGCGCGTATCGGCTCCATCACCACCGGACCCACATACCAGGCACGCACATGCCCTTCGCCGGCGGCCAGCGGCACCGACAGGTCGATGGGCTTGGACAGGTCCACGCGGAACCGGTGCCCGTGGTGGTCGATCTCAGCGATCATCGGTGATGAAAAGGTCCGCAGCGATGCGGTCGGCGAAAGCCCGACCGGCTCTTGTCAAAATTAAGCGTGCGCCCTGCTGTTCGATCAGCCCATGGGACCGGTGGCGCGCGATGATCGACGAAGCCTGCTTTCCGAGTGTCATGGGCAGCGCATCCAGGTCCACGCCGGCCGCGGTGCGCAGCCCGGTGAGCAGGGCCTCGTTCGCGCATTGGGCCGGCGTCAGTGTCTCCTCCTCCCAATACCGTTCGCCGCCCTGCACGCCGCGCGCATAGTGCACGTTGTGCGCCACGTTCCACCGCCGTGTGCGCCCATCGAAGGAATGTGCGCTTGGACCGATGCCGAGGTACGGCATGCCGGACCAGTAGCTGCTGTTGTGGCGGCTGTGATGCCCCTGCCGCGCGAAGTTGCTGATCTCGTACTGCGCGTATCCGGCGGCCTCCAGCCGGTCGATCAGGTGGGCGAACTGCACAGCTTGGTCGCCGTCGCCCGGCATCGACACAAGGCCCTTCCGCACCTGGTGATCGAGCACGGTGCGCTCCTCAACGGTGAGGCAGTAGGCGCTGATGTGCGGGGGCGCGTGGCTGAGCGCGATGCTGAGCTGCTCATCCCATTCCTCCAGCGTCATGCCGGGCAGGCCGTAGATCAGGTCCATGGTCCATGAGGTGAACCCGGCGTCGGCGAGGAGGCCCAGGCTCTCCCGGCTTTGTGCCGCATCGTGCGCGCGGCCCATGAATGCCAGTCGCTCATCGCGAAAGCTCTGCACGCCGATGCTCAGGCGCGTTATGCCGGTGGCCTGCCAGAACGCCAGCCGTTCAACGTCCACGTCATCGGGATTAACCTCCAGCGTCACCTCCGCATCGGTCTGGACGGACAGGAGGGAACGCGCCTGGTCGAGAAAGGCCTGCAGTTCAGCATCGGTGAGCCGGCTGGGTGTTCCACCGCCGAAGTAGATCGTTCCCACCGGTGTGCCGTTCAGCTCTGCCGCGCGCTGCTCCAGTTCCATGTGCATGGCTGTGAGCACATCGGGCTTTGTCCGCAGCGAGGTGCTGAAGTGGAAGTCGCAGTACGTGCAGGCCTTTGCACAGAAGGGGATGTGGAGGTACAGGCCGGCCATGCGATGCGTCAATTGTCAAGCAGCCTGCTACAGGGGGCCATCACCGGCAACGTGCCCCCTGGCCACCGTGGCACCTGTTCCTTGCGAGCGCTCACGTGCTATGCCTTCAGTGTGATCCTGAACGTAGTGCCCTTGCCGGGGGCGGAGCGCTTCACGAAGATGCGGCCACCATGGTACTGCTCGATGATGCGCTTGCTCAGGGATAGCCCGAGGCCCCAGCCGCGCTTCTTGGTGGTGAACCCAGGCTGGAACACGGTGCGGTGCTGCGCCGGCGGGATGCCCTTGCCTGTATCGGTCACGTCCACGTGCACACCGCCGTCGTCCTCGTGCACCTCGATGGTGATGGCGCCTTCGCCCCCCATGGCGTCCACGGCGTTGCGGATGAGATTCTCGATCACCCAGCTGAACAGTGCGCGGTTCAGCGGCACCTCGCGGTCCACATTGGCCGGGGGTACAACCTCGATGCGGGCACGGGCGGGCAGGCGTCCGCGCAGGTAAAGCACGGTGGCGCGCAGCGTGTGGTAGAGCTTCTCCGGCACCAGCTCCGGCGCCGAGCCGATCTTGCTGAAGCGTTCGGTGATCACCTCCAGCCGGTCCACATCCTTGCGCATCTCGCTCACCGCGGTCCCGTCCGCACCGCCCGCCCCCAGCACCTCCACCCAGCCCATCAGCGAGCTCAGGGGCGTACCCAGCTGGTGTGCGGTCTCCTTCGCCATGCCCACCCATACCTGGTTCTGTTCGGCGTTCCGGAACAGGCTGAAGAGCGCGTAGCTCACGAGCAGGAACAGGCCGATGATACCGAACATCACGTAGGGATAGTAGCGGAGCTGCCGCACGATGCGGCTCTCATCATACAGGATCCAGTTGGTGCCCCGGCCGGCCAGGCTGATGCGGATCGGGGGGTTCACCTGTTCCATGGCGGCGATGAGCGCGGCCGTGCGGGCGCTGTCCTTCACCAGGGCACTGTCCACATTGCTCTCCAGCACCACCTGCCGGCGTGCACTGTCCGTTAGGACCACCGGTACCGCCGCGGCGTTC
>Ga0315900_10008974_pt1 | contig 12768 bp, 13 predicted proteins | sample LakEriMetagenome_FD_203521 | JGI IMG/M metagenome (GOLD analysis project Ga0315900, IMG submission 203521) | Freshwater fungal communities from buoy surface, Lake Erie, Ohio, United States - Buoy 12 MA114 | ecosystem: Environmental > Aquatic > Freshwater > Lake > Lake biofilm | place: USA: Lake...
GCCGGCATGGCGGTGAGCTACGGCAAGGACTGAGGTTTCAGGTCAGGCCCGGCGGCGGAGGACGTTGACGGCGAGGCCGCCAAGACCTGCGAAAAGGCCACCGGCCAGCATGGCGGCGAAGAGGGGACCGGACAGGCCGGGCAGCACGGCGAGGTCCGGCGAGGCGGCGACCACTAGTCCTGCGCCGCTGACCCCACCGAGGGCGCCAAGGATGGCGGCGGTGATCGGGCCGGCGTCAGCAGACCGGACGAGGTGGGAGGCCATACAGGCCCCGACAATTCCCCCGACCACATGAATGATCAGGACCAAAAAATCCGCACCCATTCGCCTGCCCCCGCAAAGGTGAATGATCTTTAACCTATAGGTCCATAGCCACCGCCACAGGTCAATCCGGCCTCACCGGCTTGTGATCACCTGAAGAGATCGGCGTAGGTCTGCCTCAGCAGCGCCTTCTGGATCTTGCCCATCGCGTTCCTGGGCAGGGCGTCCAGGAAGATCACGCGCTTGGGGGTCTTGTACCCGGCGAGGCGGCTGCGCAGGGCGGCGATCAGGGCCGCTTCGTCCCCCTGCCCCTCGACCACGGCGACGACGCCCTCGCCGAAGTCGGGATGCGGGATCCCGATGACCGCGCTCTCGCGGACGCCGGGCTGCTCGTCCAGGAGGAGTTCCACCTCCTTGGGATAGACATTGTAGCCGCCGGAGATGATCAGGTCCTTGGCCCGGCCGGAGATCCAGAGCCGGCCGTCAGCGTCCAGCCGGCCGACATCGCCGGTGATGAAGAAGCCGTCGGCGGTGAACTCCTCGGCGGTCTTCTCCGGCATGCGCCAGTAGCCGGAAAAGACGCTGGGACCGCGGATCTCGATGACCCCGGTCTCCTCGCCGCCCCCGATGCGGAGGTCGACCCCTGGCAGGGGAAACCCCACCGAGCCCGGCTTGCGCTCCCCCTCCAGGGGATTCGTGGTGATGATCACCGCCTCGCTCATGCCGTAGCGTTCAAGGATCCGGTGGCCGGTGCGGGCCTCGAAGGCCTCGAAGGCGCTTTCCAGAAGGGGGGCCGACCCGCTGATGAAGAGACGCATGTGGGCGGTCGCCTCCCGGGTCAGGCCGGGATGCGCCAGCAGGCGCGTGTAGAAGGTGGGCACGCCCATCATCACGGTCGCGCCGGAAAGGCCCTCCAGCACCGCCGCCTCGTCGAAGCGGTTGAGCCAGACCATGGGACAGCCCGACAGGAAGGCGCAGTGCAGGGCCACGAACAGGCCGTGGACGTGGAAGATGGGCAGGGCGTGCAGCAGGACGTCGTCGGGCGTGAAGCCCCAGGCCTCATGCAGGGCCAGGGCGTTGGCCGCCAGGGCCCCGTGGGTCAGCATGGCCCCCTTGGACCGCCCCGTCGTGCCACTGGTGTAGATGATGGCGGCCAGGTCGCCCGGAATGCGGGGCTCGATCCGGGGATCCGGCGCCAGATCCCGGGCCCCGGCCACGAAGCCTTGGGCATCCTGGATGAAGATGGCCGGCTTGGCGTCGTCGAGGAAGTACTGGACCTCGGACGGGGTGTAGGCCGCGTTCAGCGGCAGGAAGACCGCGCCGATCCGCAGGGTCGCCAGGTAGATGACGACGGCCTCGATGGACTTCTCCACCTGCAGGGCGACCCGGTCGCCGGGCTGGACCCGCGCGGCGCGCAGAGCGGCGGCGGTCCGGGCCGCCAGGGTCTCGAGGTCCCCATAGGAAACATCGGCGGCGCCGGGCTGGCGGAAGGCTGGCCGGTTTCGGTCGGCCGGAAATCCCGAGGCCAGCAGGCTGAAAAGGTTCCCGGACATGGCTCCACTCCCCCGACGGCGACCTCCGGGCGGTAGCACGTCGGCCAAGGACGCCCAACCCCTTCCAGCTCCCACGGCGGCTCCCCCTGGGAGGGCGCCCGGAGGGGGTCAACGGCGCCTCAGCAGACCCCCTCACCCGCCTTCGGCGGGAGCTCCCCCTTGGGGGAGCAATGGCGCCCTAATTCCTCCCCCCAGGGGGAGGTGGACCGCTTCAGCGGGCCGGAGGGGGTCAACGGCGCCTCAGCGGCGCCCCTCCCTCTGGGGGAAGCAATTTGGCGGTTCAGTTCACCACCGGCCCAATGGGCGCGACGGATGAGGGCGACAGCTGCGGGAGCGCGGTCGCGGCGGATTGACAGACGACGAGGCCGCCCGTCTCCTGCGCGCCTAGCGTAGACAAGGGAGAAGGTGATGGAGATCGTGACTGTTCTGGCGGTGAACGCGGCGATCTCGGCCGCAGTGTTCCTGGGACTCTGGCGCTATGCGGTCGCCAAGCAGGATCCCAGCTTCATCGACAGCTGGTGGGGCGCCGGCATGGTGCTGATCGCCGTGACCACCTACCTCCAGTCGCAGGGCGGTGACCACGCCCTGGTCCTGACCCTCCTTTGCGCCGCCTGGGGCCTGAGGCTGGGCTACCACCTGATCCGCCGCTGGCGCCGGGAAGGCGCGGACCGTCGGTACTCCCGCATGATGGCGGACGCCAAGGAGACGAAGGGCTGGAGCTTCGCCAAGGCCAGCCTGATCTACGTCTTCTCCCTCCAGGCCGTCCTGCAGTTCATCGTCTGCCTGCCCATCCAGCTCGGCCAGATGTCCGCCCCCGCGACCCTTGGCCCGCTGGCCTGGGCCGGGATCCTGGTGGCGGTGGTCGGCATCCTGTTCGAGACGATCGGCGACGCCCAGCTGGAGCGCTTCAAGGCCAACCCGGAGAACGCCGGCAAGGTGCTGGACACCGGCCTGTGGCGCTACACCCGCCATCCCAACTATTTCGGCGACGCCTGCGCCTGGTGGGGCATGTACCTGGTGGCCGCCGAGACGGGGCTGCTGGGCGCCCTGTCCATCGTCGGCCCGATTCTCCTGACCTTCCTGCTGACCCGCTGGAGCGGCGTGCCCACCACCGAGGGGCCCATGCGCCGCAAGAAGCCTGACTATGAAGCCTATGTGGCGCGCACCTCGGGCTTCATTCCCATGCCGCCGAAGCGCGGGAGCTGAAGCCCGGGATCATCTCAGGCCCCGCCCAGAAGGCGTGGGTCCCGCTGGAGATCTTGTGCGGCAGGGCGATCCGGCAGACGGGGCCTTCCTCGATGCGTTGGGCGTCGATGAGGACGCACTCCGAGGCCTGACGGTTCTCGTCGATGAGGAAACTGACCAGGTAGCCGTCGTCTTCCGCGGTCGCGCCCCGGCGCGGGGCGAAGGGCGCCTCGCTGGCGAAGACCCCGGCGGGTAGGCGATACTCCCAGGACCGCCCGGTCTCGAGGTCCGACTTCACGAAGCCGTTGAACAGGAACCAGCCCGGCTCCGGCAGGGTCGAGTAGGCGTAGCGATGCCGCCGGCCGGCGTAACGGCCGTTGATCATGCCGAACTCCATGATCCGCGGGTCCAGCTTCTCCTCGCGGGTCGTACCGTCGCGCAGGTTGAACCTCCAGCGGTGCAGGTGCGGCCGGAAACTCATCTCATCCAGGTAGGCCATCATGTGACCGAAGCCGGGAGGGGCGTCGGCCCGGGGCGGGGGCATGGGTTCATCCTGGAAATAGCCGTCCAGGACCACCTCATCGCCGTCCTCGTAGGCGTTCAGCCAATGCAGGACGTAGGTGGGCGCGGCCTCGAACCAGCGCGGCTCGCCCCCTTCACGGGGCAGGATGGCGAAGCGGCTGGGCAGGCCCTCATGAAGCCGGACGGCGTGGATGTCCCGGGCCAGGAGGTCGGCATCCCAGAAGACCGGCAGGTCGTTGAGGATCACGAAGCGCTCGGTGAAGGCCATGTCATGCGGCAGGCGCGGCCCGGGGATGTCGATGGGCTGGAGCACCTTGAGCCGGTTGTCTGGCCCCACCAGGCCATAGTGCAGGTAGGGGGCGTGCTTCGAATAGTTGAAGAACATCAGCTCGCCGGTGTGCTCGTCCACCTTAGGATGGGCCGAGATGCCGTCGATAGGGGTCCAGCCTTCAACGCCGAGGGTCTCGAGGGTGACGGGGTCGAGGCGGTAGCCTTCGCCGCACTGATAGAAGGTCGACAGGGCCGTTCCAGCGTGGACGACGATGTCGGTGGACGAGGAGTCCTTCAGGGCGCCATGGGCGCCGAAGCCCGGCCGCTTCGCCAGCTGGACGGGATCGGCAAGGCCGCCCCAGAGCGACCCCCCGGCTTCCTGCTCAGCCCGGAACCCGCGGGTGCGGACAAAGCGGTTGGCGTAGCTGGCGCAGCCGCCCCGGAAGACCATCCGATGGATCATGCCGTCACCGTCGAACGGATGGTAGCGCCCCAGGGGCTCGTGGACGGGGTTCTCGGTGTTGCGGAGGTAAACGCCCTCGATGTCGTCCGGGATGCGCCCCTCCAAGACCTCCGGATCCGGCAGATCGACCTCCTCGTGGAGCGGCGTCCAGGCCCCGGTCATGTAGGGATGGCGGGTCTCGCCAAGGGTTGTCACGACAAGCGGCTGTCGACGGAGGGGCATGGCGGACCTCGGCAGAACTTCAGGAGCCGCCAGACTAGGACGGATCCATCAAATACGCATCCAGATCATGGAGCCGGCGACAGGCCCACCCGGGCTGCGCGCGGGCCTGGGGGAGGAATGACAGCGCCCAGGGGAAGCAGCGGTGAGGGGGTCAACGGCCCCTCAGCAGACCCCCTCCGGCCCGGGGGCGTCGCCCCGGTCCACCTCCCCCTGGGGGGAGGAATGACTGAGCCAATTGCTCCCCCAAGGGGGAGCTCCGCGCGAAGCGCGGTGAGGGGGTCTGCGGAGACGCCGTTGTTGCCCTCCGTCGCGCTGCGTCACCCTGGAGGGAGTGGCGGCGACCGCCGGGATAGGAAGCGCCTCAGTGGCGCATGGGCCGGGCGCGGAGCCGGGCTGCCGGGGGCGTCTGGCGGAAGTCTCCGGCGACGCCGATCCGGGCGTTGCAACTGGGGCAGCGGACAACCTCGTCGTCCGGCCCTTCGGCCGGTGGATCGAAGAAGGCGCCGCAGGGCTTGCACTTCCAGCCGTGGGAGGGCCGCTCGACCGGCTTCGACTCCCTGGGCGGCCGGGACGAACGGAACGGGCGCGGCTTGTCTGTCCGCAGCGGCGCCAGTGGCTGGGGTCCGAGGGGGCGGGTGACCTGGACGCCGGGCTTCAGGCTCAGGGTCCGGCGCTTGGGAGGGTCCTCGGTCATGGCCTTGCCGGATCTGCACCAGCCCAAGGAGCCGGCATTGACGTTCGCGATGGTACCGCCTCCCCGGTTCGAACGGGGGACCTCTAGAGCCACAATCTAGCGCTCTAGCCAACTGAGCTAAGGCGGCGCATCGCGGAGGCTAGCTTCTAGTCTTCGGCGGGGCGGCGATCAAGCGGCGGCTTGACCTGAACCCGACTTCGCCTGGCGCCGGAACGAAAAGAGCCCCAGGGGCGGACCCCTGGGGCTCTGATCTCAAGTTCGCCTTCCGAATCAGCCCTCGGGGAGCTGGAACCGAAGGGGAATGCGGACCGTGCCGCCTTCCACTGGTGATCCGTCCTTGGTCATCGGACGCATCTTGAAGAGACGGGTCATCCGCAGGGCGGCGGATCCGAAGTCCTGGTCCGCCGGGTCTTCCGACAGGACAGAGCAGGCTTCCAGCAGCCCCTTGGAGGTGACCTTACAGCTCAGCGTGACGCGACCTTCCACTTCCATCCGCTGAGCGCGGTCGGGGTAGTAGCGGGCGATATCCTCACCGGAAGGCCTGCGGGCCCAGTCCGGATTGGTGATCACCGACGGACGCGGCGGCTCGGGGGCCGGCGCCGGGGGCTTGGGCTCCTCGATCCGCTTCTCGACCGGCGGGACCGGCAGAGGCGGGATCGTGGGGGCGTTCGGCACCGCGACGGGCGGACGAGGCTGCAGCTTGGGCGGCGGAGGCGGCGGCGTATTCGGGGGCGGCGGCGGAGGTGGCGGAGGCGGAGCCATCGGCTTGATGATCTCCACGTCCGTCACGTCGTCCGAGAACTCCCGGATCTCGAGCTCAAAGCGCTGCTTCCAGAGCACGTAGCCAAGGAAGACATGGAGCACGAGGGCCACAAGGCCAGCAATCCAGTACCCCCTGCCCCGCTTCGGAGGCGGGACGTCGAAAGGATTCCGCAGGGTGTGGGTGATCTCTTCAGTCATGCTCCACCCCTCAGTCCTTCTTGTCTTCGCCGACGAGGGCCACGCTGTAGAAGCCGTTATCCTGGAGCGCGTTCATCACGCCCATGAAATCGCCGTACATCACGTCCCTGTCGGCGCGGATGTAGATCCGCTCCTTCTCGGGGCTCCGCTTGTCACCCAGCTGGATGCGCAGCGTGTCCCCGAGCTCAGCCAGGTCGGTGGGGAAGTCCCCGATAAAGAGACGGCCGCCTGGCTGGATCGAGATGTAGACCGGCTTGGGAGGATTTGTGGCCGGTTTCGCAACCGCGTTCGGAAGAGCGATCTTCACGTTCACCGCCGCCAATGGCGCCGCCACCATGAAGATGATCAGGAGAACCAGCATGACGTCCACGAAGGGAGTCACATTGATCTCGCTGTTCTGCTCTACCGAGTACTTGCCACCCCCAGAACCTGAGAGTTTGGCTCCCATCTGGATCAGGCCCCCTTATCGAGCTGCCGCGAAAGGCTGTTCATCAGTTCAGCAACGAAGGACTCCGTACGACCGCCAAAGGCCGAAAGTCGGGTCTGGAAGTAGTTGTAGAAGATCGCGGCGGGGATGGCGGCGAAGAGGCCGATACCCGTGGCCAGGAGCGCCTCGGCGATGCCGGGGGCCACAACGGCCAGGTTGGTGGTGTTCGTGTTCGCAATGCTGATGAACGAGTTCATGATGCCGTAGACCGTGGCGAACAGACCGATGAACGGACCGGACGAGGCGGTCGAGGCCAGGAACTGCATGCCCGCCGAGAGCCGCGCGCCGAGGGTCGACTGAACGGCGCTGATGGCCGCCTCAGCCCGGTGCAGGGTGGTCTCGCGGTGCTCGCCCGAAACCTGCAGGCCCGCCTGGCGGGACAGCTCGACTTCCTGGATCGCCGCAGACGCCATATCGGCCAGAGGGTTGCCGGCGAAGTCCTCAGAAGCGGCTGCGCGCCCCACCTCGGAATAGTTCCTGGCGGTCCGGAAGGCCTCCATGAAGGCGGTCGCGGTCTTGTTGAGGTTGTTGAACTCGATGATCTTGGTCACCAGCAGGAACCAGGAATAGATCGAGGCGAGGATCAGGCCGATCATGACCGCCTTCACGACGGGCACGGCCAGCATGAACATACCCGTGACGGTCAGCTTGCCGGCGTTCTCGATCTGCGGCGGGTCTTCGGCCACGGGAGCCGCAACCGGATCAGCCGGGGCGGCGGCGGGAGCGGCGGCGTCGGCGGGAGCCGCAGCGGCCGGAGCGGCGGCTTCGGCAGCGGGCGCAGGCGCCTGAGCAAAAGCCGGAGCGCTCGCCATGAGCGCCATGGCGCCGAGGAGAGCGATGAAGGGAGTCTTGAGCTTGTTGTCGATCATCTGTCGCCAGTTCCTGGTTGGTCTAGCACGTTTGGACCTAAGGGTCGTCACGCGAGAGCGTCTCTACCCCAATTGAATGGCCCGCCGCCTTGTCGGTTCGGAACCCGTATGACGGGGTTCTTCCGCAGAGACGATAGAGCCGCTTTCGCTTCCCCGACCCCCTGACGTCGACCCGGACCCACAGGGGTCCCGACCTCATCCTGAATTCGGGTGCGGCGCAGACAGCCGGGAAACCGACTGCACCTTACCGACAAGTTAGACTTGCGGCAGGGGTCCTTTGGCAACCCCTTTTTGTCCGGTCAAGTGGAATAGGGGCGCGCCCGCGTCCACCGCCCGTCAATCCGGCGCTCCGGCCGGCGCCTCGGGCGCCCCGAATGACGATCCAATGACACGGCGATGAACTTCCTCATACACCGCACCCGCAGGCGCGGATTGTCCTCCAGCCACCTGCAGGCCAGACTGGGGCCTCCCCGGACCGGGGCCCCTGAGGAGTGCAGCATGTCGCGAATCCCGTCCTTCCGCCTCGCAACGGCGGCGGCCCTGAGCCTTGCCCTGTCCTCCGCTGCCCATGCGGCCGGCGATCCGGCCCCAGCGGACCCCGCGACCAAGCCCCGGGACTCCCGGCCGGCCCCGGAGGCCGCGCTGGCGGAAGAGCCTCGGCTCATCTGCGAGCAGGTGCAGCAGATGGGATCGCACTTCAAGAGGAAGGTCTGCGCCACGCCCGAGGCCTGGGAGGCTCGACGGCGCAAGGACGCCGCCCAGATGGAGAAGATGGGCGACCAGGGCTCCGGCTGCAGCGGGGTGGCCAATCCCTGCTGAACGCCGGAACCCTCTGGGCGATCGGCGGAGTCTCAGGCCGGCGGGGGACCCGGAGGCGCCGGGAAGGCGAGCGGCGCGACCGATTCCCCGGCGGATCCGGCGGTCACCATTCGGTAGAGCGGCTCGCCGACGGGGCCATAGGTGATGACCTCAGTGACCAGGACCATCAGGACCAGGGCCGCAAGGCCGTACAGCCAGGCAGGATGAACGCGTCCGGTCCTCAGACGATCCGCGAAGATCGCCGCCAACGGAAAGACGAGACTGACCGCGATGGTCACCTCCCATGCCCAGGGCATGAAGGCGGGTGACGGGATGAGGCGACCGATCCCAGGGCCCAGCAGGGCGACCATGGCGCAGAAGTGCAGCCGGGCGTGCCAATCAGTGCTCCGACGCTGGGCGATGGCCCAAACGGTGAGCCCGGCGAAGGCCAGTAGACTGGCGGGGTCCAGGACGAGGAAGTGTAGCGGCCGGAAGAAGAAGGGGGTCTCTCCCCTGCGGACCATGTCCACGACCACCAGAACGCCCAGTAGCAGCATCAGAGGGAGCCAGGCCATGGCGAGCCAGCCGAGGCGCCGATGCCAGTCCCCTGCGCCTCGCGCCGCCAGCGCCGTCTGGGCCAGGTAGATGGCCAGCCACCCCATGAAGACGACGGCGTGGGCGTGAACGAGCAGGGGCGCATCGAAGCTCGATCGCCCGGTCAGCAGCTGGACGCCGAAGCCGGCGACGGTAAAGCCTGTCATGGCGCAGGCGCCGACGATGAAGAGCCTTCGCTCTGCTTGGACGCTCTCAGGGCCGCTGGTGCTCATCTTCAGCATATGAACCTCCATTTCCCGTTCTCTGGCGCACCGGTTCGCCGGCGTTGGGCAAGGATACACCTCCACCCATCACTCCGCCGGAAGGCGACGCTAGCATGCCGAGCCTTACGCGAGGGAACTTTCTCCCTGATGGCTGGGCTCGGCCGCGTCAGGTCGCAGCGACTTCCCGGATGAGGTCCTCGGCCGCGTCCTGCGCCTGGCGAACCGCCCGGTCTGTCGGAAGGCCCAAACCGATCAGCAACAGGGTCAGGGTCCCGGAGGCCAACCGCTGGTCCTGCAAGACGCAGCGAGGGCCATCGAGGACGGACGACAGGAGGATCTGGCAAACCCCGCTGACCATCAGGATCGCAGGCTCCAGCCCCGGGGCCCGGAACTGCCCGCTCGCCAGGCCCGCCTCCAGGTCGCCGCGGAGGCCAGCGTTCAGGGGATGGTCAGGCGGGACCGGACGATCCTGGCTCCGCAGCATGGCCCTGGCCTCAGCCGGATGGTTGCGGGCGTACTGGATGAAGGCGCAGACCCCGCGGACCAGTCTCTCCTCGGGGTCGCCGACGCCGGCGTTGACGGCGCCGACCCTCTGCTCCATCCGCAGGCGGACCTCTGTCGCGACCGCCAGGGCCAGGGCGGACTTGTCGCTGAAGTGGTTGAAGAACGAGCCCTTGGCCACCCCGGCCTCACGGACGATGTCATCCACGGCGATGGCGTCCACGGGGCGGTCGGCAAGCAGGGTCTCCCCCGCCCGGATCAGGGCCTGGCGCGTGCGCCTGCGCCGCGCGTCGGCCGGACCGGACATCCTCGACATGGGCCTCCATCGACTCCGCTGTTCCACGCCCTGATATCCCCGCTTGCATGAAATGACCAAATGGTCAAAAAATCCGCCCAACCGCCGCTACGGAGTCCCCGCCCTGATGAGCACGATCCGCATCGAGGACATCTCTCATGTCCGCTTCAGCGCCCCTGACCTCGACGAGATGGAGCGGTTCCTGGCCAGTTTCGGCCTCACCCCCTTCCGAGACGGAAAGGGACGCCTTTACGGCCGGGGGACGGGTGGAGCGCCCTTCCTGCACATGACCGGGGAAGGCCCGGCGGGCTTCGTCGCCCTGGGCCTCAGGGCCGAGAGTCCGGAGGCCCTCGAGGTCCTCGCCCAGGCCGAGGGCGCCCGGGTGGAGCCGCTCTCGACGCCCGGCGGCGGATCCGTGGTCCGGCTCACCGACCCCGATGGCTTCTGCATCGAGGTGGTCGCGGGCCAGGCCCCGGTTCCTGGAGAGCCCCCCGCCCCCGAGGCGGTCCGAAACACAGCGGCGGCCCGTCCGCGGATTTCCAGCCGGGTGCGGGTGGAGGCCGGGCCCTCCCGGGTGGTCCGTCTGGGGCACGCCGTCCTGGAGGTTAGCGATTTCCGCGCCTCCGAGGCCTGGTACAAGTCGCGGTTCGGTCTCCTGACCAGCGACGAGATCGAGGCCGCGCCGGACTTCGCCATCGGCGCCTTCCTGCGCTGCGACCGCGGGGACAGGCCGACGGACCATCACACCCTTTTCCTGCTCCAGGGGCCGGGCGGGCCCCGGTACAACCACGCCGCCTTCGAGGTCGAGAGCCTCGACGACCTGATGCGCGGCCACGCCCACCTGAAGGGTGACGGCCGGACGCCGGCCTGGGGCGTCGGCCGGCACATCCTCGGCAGCCAGGTCTTCGACTACTGGAAGGACCCCTGGGGCAACGAGGTCGAGCACTGGACCGACGGCGACCTCTTCACGGCCTCCGAACCGCCTGGCAAGGCCACCGTGGCCGACCTCCTGGGTGTCCAGTGGGGCGCCGTTCACCCGATGATGGCCCAGGGAGGGCGCTGATGAAGATCGCCATCTACGAAGCCGGCTCCGGCCCCCGCATCGGCGTCGTCCTGGGCGACCGGATCGTCGACTCCGGCCTGGCCGGCCCGCTGATGGATCATCTGGAGGCCTGGGCCGACATCGCCCCTCGGCTCGCCGGCCTGGATCCCGCCTCAGGCCTCCCCCTCTCCGGGGTCCGACTCCGCGCGCCCATCCCCCGGCCGGGGAAGATCTTCGCCATCGGGCTCAACTACGCAGACCACATCGCCGAGAGCGGCATGGGGACCCCCGAGCGCCAGGTGTGGTTCACCAAGGCCCAGACCTCAGTCAACGGCCCCTTTGATCCGGTCCAGGCGCCCCGGGTCTCCCAGGCGGTGGACTACGAGGCCGAGATGGTTGCGGTGATCGGCCGGCGCGGCAAGCACATCGCCCGCGAGGACGCCGCCGCCCACATCTTCGGCTACTGCGTCGGCAACGACGTGACCGAGCGGGCCTGGCAGCACGCCACGCCCCAGTGGAGCCTGGGCAAGTCCTTCGACACCCATGCCCCCTTCGGTCCCTGGATCACCACCGGCGACGCGGTCGATCCCCACGCCCTGGACATCCGTTGCACGGTCAACGGCGAGGAGCGGCAGGCCTCGAATACCCGCCACCTGGTCTTCGACGTCTTCGACCAGGTCGCCCACCTGTCCCAGGCCATGACCCTTGAGCCGGGTGACCTCATCTTCACCGGCACCCCCGGCGGGATCGGCGCGGCCATGACCCCCCGTCGGTTCCTCAAGCCCGGCGACGTCGTCCGGGTGGAGATCCAGGGCCTCGGCGCCATCGAGAACCGCATCGAGGTGGAGGCCTGACCTTGGAGCCCGCGGAACGCTGCGACGTCCTGGTCGTCGGCGGGGGGCCTGTCGGGGTCGCCCTCGGCCTCCTGCTGGGCAAGGAAGGCGTTCGCACGGTCATCGCCGAGCGCGAGCCGGGCGTCTATCCCCTGCCCCGGGCCGCCCACATCGACGACGAGGTCATCCGCCTCCTGCAGGGCCTGGGCGTCGCCGACGCCGTGGCCGCGACCTCCCGCACCTCGAGCCGCTACGACTTCCTCACGGCGAAGGGCGAGGTCCTGATGTCCTTTCCCTCGGTCATGGGCCGCACGCGCATGGGCTGGCCCTCGGGTCTCATGATCCACCAGCCCTCGCTGGAGGGCTGCCTCCGGGGCCAGCTCACCTCGGCGGGACCGGTCGAGCTTCGCAGCCATTGGACCCTGGTCGCCCTCACCGAAACCCCGGATGGGGTCCTGGCGGACCTCGAGACCCCCGACGGCCCGCGCCGCGTGCTCGCAGGCTGGGTCGTGGGCTGCGACGGCGCCCGCAGCACGGTCCGCAGCCTTGGCGGCTTCGCTCTCGACGACCTTGGCTTCGACGAGCCCTGGCTGGTCGTCGACGTCCTGGTGGACGACGCCGCCCGCCTGCCCGAAGTGAACCTCCAGATCTGCGACCCGGCCCGTCCCACGACCTGCGTCCTGATGGGCGAGGGCCGCCACCGCTGGGAGTTCATGCTCCGCCCGGACGAGACGCCGGAGCAGGCCCAGGACCCGGCCTTCGTCGCCGAACTCCTCAAGCCCTGGAAGGTCGAGGGGGCGGTGCGGCTCGAACGCACGGCGGTCTATCGCTTCCACGCCCTCGTCGCCCAGCGCTGGCGCCAGGGACGGCTCCTCCTCGCCGGCGACGCCGCCCACCAGATGCCCCCTTTCGCCGGCCAGGGCCTCTGCTCGGGCCTGCGCGACGCCGCCAACCTGGCCTGGAAATTGGGGCGGGTGGTGCGCGGCCAGTCCCCC
>Ga0315900_10008978_pt1 | contig 12764 bp, 8 predicted proteins | sample LakEriMetagenome_FD_203521 | JGI IMG/M metagenome (GOLD analysis project Ga0315900, IMG submission 203521) | Freshwater fungal communities from buoy surface, Lake Erie, Ohio, United States - Buoy 12 MA114 | ecosystem: Environmental > Aquatic > Freshwater > Lake > Lake biofilm | place: USA: Lake...
CTTCGTGTTTAATATATTTATCCATAAGTTTAAGAACTGAAATTTGTTGATTTTGAGATAAATCTGAATTATGTGATTCTTTAGATTTATCAATTTTATCAGAATTATCAGTTTTAGATTTATCAGTTTTAGATTTATCAGATTTATCAGATTTATTAATTTTATCAATTTTAGATTTATCAGATTTATCAGATTTATCAGATTTATCAATTTTATCAGTTTCAGATTTATGGGATTCTGTAATTGAGAGATTTGTTATATTTTTATAAGGTTCGATAATTGAGTTAGATAATTCCGATTCTTTTAATTCTAATGTAATTACCGAATCTGTATCAGCTACATTATATGTAATATTTTGCAAATTATATTCTTTTTGTATATATGTGTGCAAATATTCCAAATTTAATTTTTGTAAAAGAGATTCTAAATATGTTTTTAATTTTGTAAATTTAAGATTTAAAATTTCATAATTATTAGAATCAATATAAATATTGTTATAATTTGCAGTTTGAATATAAAAAGATTTGAAAGATTGCAAATTTATTTTTGTATTATGTATATTGCAAAAATTATAAAAAATAGAATCTATATTTTTATTCCAATCGGAATATATATTAAAAATATATGATTCTAAATTTTGTAATATATTAAAATCATTATTATATGAATCATATAATTTTGAAATTTGTGTATATTCAAAATTTTTATTTCGAATATTATTTACTGTATTATATACTTCTGCACAAATTTCATTATATGATTTTAATATATTTATATACCAATCGTATGAATCTGTTGATTCATAATTTTGTAAACTTATAAAATTGGAATTTAATTTAAATATAAAAGTTTGTAAATTAGAAATAATTTTAAGTATATTAGAATCAATATATGATTTATAAAAATCATAAAATTTTAAAATATGTGTAAAATTAAAAATAATTGTTTCAATATAATTTCTAAATACAATTTTAGAATTTTCGGATATAGTTTCTAAATAATTATATTTTTCTTGTAATTTAGATTTATTATTTTTAATTTTTTCATTTATTGATTGAAGTTCTAATTCACAATTTTTTATATCATTAGAAATATGTTTAATTTTAGAGTCATATTTACTTTTAGTTTTATATAATTCTTCCTTAGATTTATCAGATTTATCAGATTTATCAGATTTATCAGATTTATCAGATTTATCAGAATCCTTAGATTTATCAGATTTATCAGATTTATCAAATTTAGATATTTCATAATTTATCTTTTCTAATTTAGAATCTAATTCAGTTTTATGTACCTTTAATTCTTGTAATTTATTCTGATATCGATTTAAATTCTTTTTTAATTCAGTTCTAACTGAATCATTAGATTTAATTTCATCTATTTTAGAGTTTTTATAAGATTCTAAAACACTTACAAACTTTGAATAAATATTTTTTAAAGTTTGTGAGATACTATTTTCATTTATATCAGATTCAATATAATTTTTAATATCTAAATTAGATTCTAATTTTACAATTTTTATAATAGATTCGTTTACAACTAAATCTAAATTATAAAAATCATTAAAAAAAACTTTAGAATCTGAATTTTTTTTATAATATAAATCTAAATTATATATGTTTTTATCAACAATTGAAATATTTAATTTAATTAAATGAGTATAATTTATATAATAATCAGAAATATATTTTAAAACAGTTTCATAATGTTTTTTAATATTATTAATATCTGAAAATTTAGAATTTTCAGACCATTGATAATATATTATTAAATTACCTATACTATTTTTAATACTTTCTAATTTATATATATCTGTACTATTTGTAGATTTTATAAATAAATTTTTAAAATAATATACATAATCTAAAATAACTGTACATATATTTCTTCCTAATATATTATTATAAATTTGTGAATTATGAATAAATTTATCTAATTCAGTATAATTTAAATATTTTAAATCTACCTGTTCAGTACAATTAAATAATCTTAAATTTTTAAATAAAATATTATTTATTTTTTTCTTTGTACTTAAATATAAAATAGAAAGATACAAACATACAAATACTACAAATACATCTGTTCCATATTGTAAATAATCATCTGATTCTGTTAATTTAGGTAAAGATTCTAATTCTTTTAAATTAAAATTTATGTAATTCATCACTCGTTGTAATGAATTAGATCCTTCAAATTGCAAACAATCTTTAAAATTAAACAACGAATCACTATTTAATAAAAAACTTAAACTTTTATCTGAATATAAATATACACCAGAAAAATTATTAATTTCAGTTCCGTCAATATTAGATTTTATCTGTAGTTCTAACGTATAATCTGTAATATTAGATTTTACATCTTTATAAAAAAAAATATTATCTTCTTTTACAAAAATATGATAATTATAAAATTTGACCATTTTAAATAATAATCTTTATATTTAAAGCTAATAATAAATATAATATATATTTATTATTTTTATTAATTATAATTCTAATACTGAAATATCAAAATTTCGAGTCCAAATTGTAGTTATAAATTTTGGAATAAAAGGTTTAATACTATTACTTGAATAATCAAAACTTTCATATCCAACTGAATCAAACTGATGTGCTTGGAATCCAGATTCAATTAATGATTTATACCAATCAGCATCAGTCCAAGTTGGAGTAATTAATACAACAGTATTACAATTTTTCAAAACTGAAACAGTTTTTTCTAATATAGAAGGAACAAATGGAGGATTTGCATACACATTAAATTCTGACGAATCTGATAAATCTAAATTGAAAAAATTACCCAAACTATTAAAAGGCTTATCAGATTCAAAAATTGAACAGTATTGAGTAAATCGATTATTAAATGGACTTGCAAAAGCTTCAATATTTATTCCATTATTTTGTAAAATTTGTATCGATTTAGAATTTAAAGCCCATTGTTGTCCTCCAAATCCTAACGCACAATAATTTATCGTTGTAATTATATACTCTGATTCAAGTCTATTTGGATATTTAGATTTTAAAAAGTTGTAAGCATTAATTGAAACTGAATTATTTAATTTTAAACTTGAGGGATTTTTAGAATATTTATTTAATATATTTGTAGCAGTATCAATCTGAGTAGGATCTAAAGATTTTTCAACACACTCTTCTCGCGCTTTCGAATATCCATCAATACCGTTAAAAATATTAATTAAATATCTGTCAATTATATTTTTAAATTCGTATTGATTTCGAGTTCGAATTGAATCAATTTCACGTCTTGCAGCATACCAATCAACTCCAATAGTTTCTGTAGATTCAGAATCTCCCTTTGAATTTGAATCAGTTTTTAAATATAATTGTAGTAAATGCAATTTGGTATTTAATAAATTGCTACGTTTATCAATTTCAGGAGTTTCTACCATATATGTAGTTTCTAACAAATCTGGTCTTTGGAATCCTGATTTATAACCTAATAATTGAACAACTTTAATATCACTTCCTAAACTTGATTTAGGAATATTAAAATTAATAGAAATATATGATTTGAGTTTCATATCATTATTTAAAGCTTGTAAATACTCTGTATATTCTACTGTTTTAGTTGTATTAAATTCTAAAAAGAATTTTTGTTTTATAACCCATTCATGAGTTAATCCATATTTAGTAAGAGTATCGAATCCATTAGAATATGCATTATATTCTGTTTCTTTTAAAGTATTACCTTTTCCAACTCCAAAAGTATTTGGAACAGAAATATTTAGTTCTTTTAAATATCGTTTTGAGGAATCAGTTAAAGATAATGTAATTGTTATTTCTTCTCGATTATCAACTTTATGATATGTATTACTAATAACAGGGGCTTCGCCCCATCCTAACCCTTTAAACATCTGTTGGACCTGAGTTTTAGGAGGTCCATAAATATATTTCATATCAATTTGAACGTTATTAAATAAAAATAAAATAAAATTATAACATAAAATATATCCTAATCCAGTTTTAATTTTATTTCCAACTGTCATTAATGCACCTGTAAATGATTCAAGTAAATCTTCAGATAAATGAATATTTTTCTTTATATTAGGATCAATTCGTAAATATTCAATTAAACCTAATTGTTTTGAAAAATTAGATTGGTTAATTTTTGACATATAAAACATTTTTAAATTTGAAATACCTTCTTCAGTAATAGCACCATTATCAATAAGAGGTTTGATTCGATCCATTAAATAATTAGTAAAACAAGTTTCTAAAACAGTATCACCTAAAATTTCATAAGTTTCGTAATTATTTAAATAATCATAAGTAATATCTGTAAACGAATTTTTCCAAATATCTAAATATTGAGATTCTAATAATTTATTTACAATATCTGAATTTTGTAAAATGGTATTTAATAATTGAGGTAAATAATTGTATAAATTTACAATCCATTGTTCTTTTTCAGCCGCAGTTTCGACTTTAGGTTGTAATTTTGTGTATTGTTGTGTAGTTTGAACCTGCTTTTCTGTAGATTTAAATAATCCTGGAATTCCGTATTTATTAGTGGTAGATTGTAAATTATGCACAGTTTGGGAAATTTCCTGTTTATCAAATTTATTAGATTTATCATATTTATCAAATTTATTAGATTTATCATATTTATCAGTTTTATCAGTTTTAATTTCACTTTTATTAAAATTGTTATATTTATCCTTTTTGTTATATTTATCATTTTTAAATTCAGATTTATCATTTTTAAATTTATTATACGTATTTAATGGTGAATAATTCATTGACACATTCGACTGGACGGGTTTTAATGTTTGTTTAAGTTCTAACGGTTTATGTACGAATTCAGTTTTAAAAAAACTCGCATTTAAACATATTATTAATCGTGAATTCTTTTTTAAATTTAAATCATCATCAATCACAATCTTCCACCCTGAAATTTCTGGAAACCGATATCCTGGAGGAACACGAAATAAAACCATACTACACATATGTAATTTAACAACCCATTCTTGAAGAAGATAATTTCCAACTCGAGCATTTTCTAAAATATATTCAGTTTTAGAATATTGTAAATCTGGTATTTGTTTAGAAAGCCATTCTGGGTCAAAATACGCAACTGCACCAGTTGATGATTCAGATATTCCAGTAAATTCAGAATTTACAATTGATTTATAATCTAATTTATATTCCCGAATATTATTAATGAGCATAGCTCTTCGAGAATCTCGTAATTCAAAACTATATACTTTAGAAATTTCAGAAAAATCTAAAAATGATAATGTATTACCACCAATTCCAGCTGTACAATCATAAATTTCAAATGGAATATTATTTATACTTTTCATATATTCAATAATAATATTAGTAATTCGATCAGCAACTTTTGCACTTGTCATATACAATAGTTCTTCTTCTCCATAATTTACATTTAACCGAGGTGTAAATTGTATTCCAGCGCGAGGTACAAAAAAAGTTTGAATATACTGGGATCGAGAACCACTCATAGATATAAACTAAATATCTATAATTTAAAGACTATATTTTAAATAAAATTGAAAATAAAAAATCAATTTTTTTAAAAATTATTTAAAAGGTATAATTTTGTATTTAAAATGTCAGACTTAGATTATATTTTAGTTGATTCTGACATACATAAAAATATAAATATAATGTTAGATTCATTATTTCAAGAACCTGTTATAAATAATTATACACATACTCCAGTACCGGATGATAAATCTATGATAGATATAACAGATATAACAGATATAACAGATATAAATAATGAATCTGTATATGATAAATATATATTTATATCTGATTCAGTATATTCAATAATAAATGAATTAGGTATATTTTTACTTCAATATACAGAAATTGTACGATTTTTAGAAACTAAATCTAAAGTGCGAATTTTAAATTTATTAGATTCTAAAATTAGATGTTTAGAAGCTTTAAATTTAGTACGATATATTTGCAAACATTATTATCCAGATTCTAAAACTATATTTATAATAACTAATAATTCAAATATCTGTAATATAAATATTCAAAAATCCATAATATTTAGGGCAATTGAAATTATTATATTAGAAGTGTATAATTCAAATATTAATAATTATACTCCAATTATATCTGAAACTATTGATAGTTATAAACGATCATATGCTGTTAATTTAGTATCTACAAAATTCAATATTCCTTATGAAACTGTTGATTTATTTTTAACATCTGTTTATACTTTAGAATATCGAAAGGTAATTAATAAAAATGTAATAAATTCTTTAAATTTTGAAATTGATTCAGATATGACTGAAATTAAAAATATATGTAAATTTCAAAAATATAATTCGGTTCGATTATTATACGGTATATGTGCTCAATATAATTATTTAATAAGTAAAAGTTTTGAAAATAAAAAAATTATTTTAAAAAGTGTGACTGATGTAATCTCATTACTTCAAACACCATTATTTGAATCTTTATTTAAATGAAAAATTGAAAATATATAAAACATATATAAAAATAATATTATTTTTATATAAAAATATGAGTGCATATAATTCAGAAATTCAAAATCTCAATCGAGCAAATGAACGAGTAAATACAGTAATTCAATTATTATCAGAATTTAAAAATCCAGAAATACACACTTATTTAGATATAGGATCTGGTGATGGATCAATAGCTGTAAATCTGAAAGATTCTTTAAATATCGATACTGCTTATTCATCCGACATTATTACTCCAGTTAAAAAATACTCAGATTTAATTTATTTAACAATTGATCCGGAAACTAATATTTTAAATATTCCAGATAATTCTATAAATTTAATTACAGCATTTGTAAGTTTACATCATATAAAAAATATAAAAGATATGATAAATGAAATAAATAGAATTAGTATAAAAGATTACACATTTTTAATTATTCGAGAACACGATTGTACTTTATATACACAACCATATTTAGATTTTATACATTTATTAGAATATATTAAATATAATAAACTTGATTTTACAGATTATGTTGGAAACTATTACAACCGATTAAATTTAAAACAAAGTTTAGAAAATCAAGGTTGGAAATATATAAAAAGTGTAGATTATCCCGATAATATTCCAAATCCCCAAAGATTATATAGTAGTTTATTTTTATTTACTGGAATTAAAAATGCATGGGTTGATCCAGTTGTTATAAGTACTAGATACACTTTAAAAGATGATACTTTATTCAATTATATTAAAAATATAAAAAATTATAATGAATATAATAATTATCTTAAAGTTTTGTATAAACACAAGATTACAAAAAATATAGCAATTTCTTTATTAAAAAGTACTAATATTTCAGAATTTGTGGGAAATTATAATAAAATCTTTTAAATATATTAATAACATGTATTAATATATTTTTTATTGTTTAATAAATATTAGAATTTGGAAAATTATACATTGTGTAAAATAAAAGATCAAAACATATAACATCAATAGTTTCGAATAATACTATTCGATTTGTATTTTTATGAAATTGTAAATATGTATTATATTCAGGAAAATCTAAACCTAAATCATAAATACTACAAGTTAAAATCATACTACCCACAGAAATTAATTCTAATGTCGCTGAATCAGATATTTTATGATTACTACAAAAAAGATCAAAAATATAAACACTAGTATCAAATAAACGAGTTAAATTAAGAGATTCTAAAAATTTATATTTTTGTTTGACATACTTTAGTCGTGTTTTTGAATTTAAATATTTATCATCAAAAGATATTTTATATTTTAAACATTTTTCTAATTTTAAAGGTTTAGTATACGGTTTTAAACAATCCGAAAAATATAATTGTAATGGATTAGTTCTTTTATTATAATCAAAACTGGTCATTGTGTTTAACAATTTTTGTAATTCAAAGGGTAAACTATTTTGAAATAATTCTAAAAATTCGGAATGGGTTTGAATTGAGGTATAAAAGTTTTTATAATCTGAATCAGTTAATAAGTATGATTCTGTAGTGCAAATTAAATCTTCTAAATATACACCATAAATATAAAAATACACACTTAATGCTAAACTATATAAATCTGAATTATAATTGTGTGTGTTTGTAAAAAATAATTCAGGAGCTTTAAAATTATTATGTGTATTATTATAATTATCCACTGTAATTTTAGATAAACCTAAATCAATTAAATACACTTTTGAATCATAAATTAAAATATTATCTGGTTTAAGATCATTATGAACTATATTATTATAATTCATATAAATTATTGTTTCTAAAACACTACTTAATATATTATATACATTTTGTACACGATTTTTGAATTCTGAATCGCATTTATAATTTGAGGTTTGATTTTTAAATATATTATAATCAAATTTAAACAGTGTAATATTAGATTCAGAATTTTCAGAAATTTCGGAAATTTCGGAATTATAATCAGATTCTAAATTCTCAGAATTTACACTACTATTATTTATAGAATTCGATTTTGATTTATTTTCCTTTGTATATAAATCTAATAAACTATAACCACAATATGATAAATGTAAATATATATAATATTTATCAAAAGTTATTTTATGTAATTGTACCAAATTTGGATGATTTAAATTTGCTAAATATAAAATTTCTCTAATTGTACTGCTATGATATAAATTTTTACCATTAGTATCAAATTTATCTACTTTTTTTATAACAACTTTATTAGCTGAATCTAAATAAACTCTTCCATAAGAACCACTTCCAATTTGAAGCAAAGAATCTTCCATTTTTAATATAAAATAAAAATAAAAAATAAAATCAATTATTTTTTATTTTATTACTGTGTTATTCTGTTATATCACACACTTTTTTACCATTTTTATATATTTTTAAATTTTTACTTTTTTTTATATATTTATAATTTTGAGATTTAATAATTTTTACAGATTCGGAATCCGAATCACATTTATTATCGGAATCCGAATCACATTTATTATCAGAATCACATTTATTATCGGAATCCGAATCACATTTATTATCGGAATCCGAATCACATTTATTATCGGAATCCGAATCACATTTATTATCGGAATCCGAATCACATTTATGTTCACACTCAGAATCGGAATCACATTTATGTTCACACTCAGAATCGGAATCATATTTATCTTCACATTCAGAATCTGAATCACATTTATGTTCACACTCAGAATCTGAATCACATTTATGTTCACACTCACACTCAGAATCGGAATCATATTTATCTTCACACTCAGAATCGGAATCATATTTATCTTCACACTCAGAATCGGAATCATATTTATCTTCACACTCAGAATCGGAATCATATTTATCTTCACACTTACATTTATCTTCACATTCAGAATCGGAATCACATTCAGAATCGGAATCACATTCAGAATCACATTTTATATCACAAGTATTATAATTTTTAGATTTTGGTACTTTGTCGCAATTTGTATTATAATTTTTAGATTTTGGTACTTTGTCGCAATTTGTATTATAATTTTTAGATTTTGGTACTTTGTCGCAATTTGTATTATCATTTTTAGATTTTGGTACTTTGTCACAAGTATTATCATTTTTAGATTTTAGTACTTTGTCACAATTTGTATTATCATTTTTAGATTTTGGTACTTTGTCGCAATTTGTATTATCATTTTTAGATTTTGGTACTTTGTCGCAATTTGTATTATCAGATTCAGAATCTGAAATTGCACTTGATTCTGATATACATTTTTGTATATCTTTGTGTAATTTAAAAGAATCAAATTTTTTAAATTTGATAGTTCCTTTTTTAGGAACTTTGTTTAAATTACAATTTTGTAATTCTGATTTATTTTTTTTATTAAATATATTATATGAATCTTTATTACAAAGTTTAGGTTTTTTAATTACAGGTTTGTCTTTCAATTTATTAAAATTAATTAATCTTTTTACTTTATTTGAAATATTGGTTTTGTTTTTAAAATTATACTCACTATCTGACGAATCTGACAAGTCTGATTCATCTGACAATTTAGATTCATCTGACAAGTTTGATTCATCTGACTTGTCAGATGAATCTAAATTACATTTTAAATCAAATAATTTATAATCAATTTCGTATTTATTTGATTTACCAGATTTTTTGTTATATAAATCATCAGTTTTAGAATCGTAATCTAATACACTACGAATATTCTTAATTATTTTTAATGATTTGTTTTGTAAGTTAGAATTTAATTTTTCCATTTTAAAGATAAAAAAATATTTTAATATATTCTTTTATTTAAATATATATTTAAATAACAAATTTTTTTAATAAAAATATATTTTTATAAAGAATGTCAAAATTTAAAAGTCATAACATATTACATAATATACCTTATATTGTACCAAATTCTTGTCCAATTTGCGGTAATAGAATTTGTACTTGTGAAGAAAAATTAGAACCAATACCAATAATTAAACATTACCCTGAAAGTAATTCTAGAAAAGGATCTAAAGGACAGCAGGGACCGCAAGGTGATAAAGGTGATAAAGGTGATCAAGGACCTGTAGGAGAGAAAGGACCACAGGGAGAAAAAGGAGAACCAGGTGAAAGGGGAGAACCAGGTGAAAGGGGAGAACCAGGAGAAAGGGGAGAACCAGGAGAAAGGGGAGAACCAGGTGAAAGGGGAGAACCAGGTGAAAAGGGAGAAAAAGGTGAAAGGGGAGAACCAGGTGAAAGGGGAGAACCAGGTGAAAGGGGAGAAAAAGGTGAAAGGGGTGAAAAGGGAGATTCCGGAGTAATGGGACCTATTGGACCTAGAGGACCTCCTGGACCAGTAGGAGAAAAATATATTCAAAGTATTAAAAAATACGGATCTGATAATAATATATTAAATTCAGATTTAAGTATTATTACAGATAATACTATTATATATAAATTATATGATGATTATTCTTTAAAAAATATTAAAATTAAATTAGAATCAAATGATTGTAAACCTGTAGTAGTTCAAACAAATGATGGATCTTTTGTTTTAAGTTCTGAAAATAATATAAAAAAATTATATTTTGATTCAAATCTTAAACATTGGGAATTTTATGATAATTATTCTTTTTTTCCATCTAAATTACTTAAAACTTATACAGATTCGTATAAATACAGTTTAAGTTCTAATGGAATATATATATTTAAAATCTCAGATTCTAATATAGAAATATTAAATAAATATTTTGAAAACACTATTTTTAAACTTTTTGATTCAAATAAAAAAGAATATAAATTTACATACAATAAACCACAAATTGAAAATTTTAAAGATCCAAAAATTATAAATTTAATTTTCGAATATTTAGAAAATACATTTATTTTAAATTTTTCAAATTTTAAAGATTATAATAAAGTAGTTTATAATAAAAATATTTTATATTTATCAAATTTAGAACATACAATTGTTATTGATACTGTATATACAAATATTGTAGCAATTTTACCGGGATTATTAGTTTATTATAATACTGGATATTTAATATTACAAAAATCTACAAGTTTAAATATTTATAATTCTGATTTTAAATTCATTAAATCATATAATATAGCATCCGATTCGATATGTTTTAATTATGATTCAATTATATGTTTAGAACCCCTATATATTTCTATTTATAATTATGATTTTGATGAATGTTATTTAATTAAACAAATAGAATATTCAAATGTTTATAGTAATTATATTTTTAGAAAAGATATAAATAAATGTGTATGTAGTAATGACGGCAATACTTTAGCTATAACTTATGAAGAATCTGATTTTGATAAAAATTATGCTATTCAAAAATTAAGTGTTTACACTAAATCATATAATAATTATTTACTTCAAAATACTTTTAGTTTTGAAACCTCTAAAGTTCATATTGAAGATTTTAACTCAATGATTCTCAAAATTAGTAACGATGGAAAAACTTTAATTTGGTGCAATAATCATATTATTGAAATTTTAATTCGAGATAATATGAAATGGCATCGAATGAATCCTATTATTTTAGATTCTAAAGTTTTAGATTTAGAATGCAGTTTAGATTGTAGAATTATAAGTGTACGTACAAATCTAGGGACTTATATGTATAATTAATAAATATAAAATTGATATATAATTTTATATTATTTTTTAATAAATGAGCAATAATATTAAAATTTGCTATTTTTTACAAAGATATTTTATTATAGATTTATGTTATATTATTTTAGATTATAATGCACAATCTTTATATACAATAATTAATTTTAGTAGTAATTCAAATTTTAATCGGATTATTAAATCTATAATATATAAATATATAGCTGAAACAAATTTAAGTATAGAGTATAAAAATAAAAAATATCTGAATATATTTGGGGAAAGTATAAACCCTAAAATATCATATGAATATTTAATTTTTGAAACTTTTTTAGATAAAAAATATAATTATAAACACACAAATTAGTAATTATGATTATATTTATGTTTTAAATGTAAAATATGGAATTTATAAATTTACTATAAATTTACTATAAATTTACTATAAATCAATATAATACATTTATGTATTTTATAGACAAAGAACTTAAATTTATCGACTATACACATATATTCGATATTACAGGATTTGAATATACAGAATTTATTCATTATTCAAAAGTAAAATATCTAAATATATTACATAAATGTTTATTCTAAAAAATATCGTTTTAATATTGGAATTTTAGATAATGGAATAAACTCTGTATATTTTAATTTTTTAGATAATAATTCAAAATTATCTA
>Ga0315900_10008980_pt1 | contig 12763 bp, 9 predicted proteins | sample LakEriMetagenome_FD_203521 | JGI IMG/M metagenome (GOLD analysis project Ga0315900, IMG submission 203521) | Freshwater fungal communities from buoy surface, Lake Erie, Ohio, United States - Buoy 12 MA114 | ecosystem: Environmental > Aquatic > Freshwater > Lake > Lake biofilm | place: USA: Lake...
CTATTGGGCTGGTTCAGCGGGGTGCGGTCCAGTTGCTCCTTCTGCGCCAAGCGCTGGTCCTGGCTCCTGTTGATCAGCTGGGCCTCGCGGTCGGCCAGGCGCTGCTTCTCGGCCGCCACCTGGGTGTTCTGCTCCTCCTGGAGCCTGTCCCCGCGCTCCTTCATGCGGGCCTGTTCCGCGGCCAGCGCATCGGCCTGGGCCTTGGCCTGCCCCGAGCGGTCGGTGCCTGCCTGGGCCACCTGGGCCATGCGCTCCCGGAAGGCCTCCTGCTCGGCCTGGGCATCCTCCACACTGCGCTCGTGCCGTTCGTTCCAAGTGGTGCTGCGCTCGGCGATGGCCGTTTCGGTGCCCACCTTGCCGGCGTAGGCCTGGTCGCGCACCGCGTCGAAGCGCTCCCTGCGCTGCCGCTCGGCCTCGGCGAGCTCTTCCTTCCGCGCCGCAAGCTCGTCCAGGTAGGACCGCCGCATGCCGTCGCGGCCCTGGTACAGCCCCGCCCCTTCCTCGTAGCTCCGCTTCTGGGCGACACCGCCCTCTCGCCGCGTGGCGGCCGTCGTGGCGTTGCCGAGCTCCTCCTCGTTCACATCGGCCTTCAGCTTCTTGATGCGCTCGTACTTCTCGGCCTCCTCACGGGCACGTGCCTCGCGCATGAACTCGATGGCCTCCTGCTCCTTGGTCGCGTCGATGCGGCCGCCGCCTCGCTGGGGGGGCGGTGGCGGCGGTTCCTCCTCCTTCTTCGCGGTCGCCAGCTCGGCCTCGCGGCGCTTGCGTTCGATCTCGGCCAGCAGCTTGTCGATCTGCTCTATCTTGGCCTGTGGATAGGTCTCCTGCGGCTTGATGTCGAGCGCCTGCGTGTAAAGTGACCGGGCATCGCTGTACCGTGTTTCACCGAAGGCGGCATCGGCCTCGGTGATCACCCGCATATACTCCGCCTCTCGGGCCTTCTCCCCTTCCAGGCGGCGGCGCTCATCCTCGGCGGCCAGGCGGGCGGCCTCGGCATCGGCGGCCTCCTTGCGGCGGCGCTCCTCCTCCAGCCTGCGCTGCTCCTCGGCCAGCCGGGCCGCATCGTCCATTGCCTTCAGCCGTTCGGCCAGTTCGGTCTCGATCCGGGCCAGCTGGTCCTTGGGGTACTTCTCCTCGGGCTTGATGGTGAGCGCCTGGGTGTAGCGCTCACGGGCCACATCGTAGTTCTTCTGACCGAAGGCCAGGTCACCGGCCGCCACCGCATCGCGGTAGCTGGCCTCCACGGCGTCCAGCTCGGCCTGCCTGCGGCGGCGCTCCTCCTCCATCCGGGCACGCTCCGCGGCGTCCTGCTCGGCCTTCAGGCGCGCAGCCTCGTCGGCGGCGGCCTGGTCCGCGAGGATCCGGTCGATCTCGGCCAGCCGCTCGGTGGGGTGCTTCTCGCCCGCCTTGATGCTGAGGGCGTCCTGGTAGCTCACCCTGGCGTTCGCGTACTGCTTGGCATTGAACGCTGCGTCGGCCTTGGCAACCGCATCGGCATAACGCTTCTCCAGGTCGGCCTTCTCCCGCTCCAGGCGCTCCTTCTCGGCCTTCTCCCGCGCGGCCGCATCCAGCCGCTGCTCGATGGCGCCGATGCGGTCCTTCGGGTGCTGTTCGTTGGGCTTCAGTTGCAGCGCGTCCTTGTAGTCCTTCAAGGCCTCGGCCAGTTTCTCCCCGTCGTAGTTCTTGTCGGCCTTTGCGATCAGCTCGTTGTACTTGGCCTCCAGCTCCTGCCGCTTCTGCTCCTCGGCCGCCAGGCGCGCCAGCTCGGCGATCTTGGCGTCGCACTCGGCCATCTTGTCCTTGGGGAAGCGCTCCTCGGGCTTCACCACTGATGCTTCCTGATACTTGCCCTTGGCCGCCTCGTAGTTCTCGTTCTGGAAGAGCTCGTTGGCGTTGTCAATGAGCTTCTGGTAGCGCGTCTCCTTATCCTGCCGGGCCTTCTCCTCCTCGGCAAGCCGCTTCTCCTCGGCGATGGCCGCGTCGATGGCCGTGAGCTGGTCCTTCGGGTATTTCTCTGCGACCTTCAGCTTCAGTGACTCGTTGTAGCCGGCCCGGGCCTCCTCCCACCCCTTGCTCTTGAAGGCGGCGTCGGCCTTGGCAAGGGCTGCGGCGTAGGCTTCATCGAGCTCCTTCTTCTTGCGCTCCTCATCAGCCTTGGCCGCCTCGTCAGCGATGGCCGTGTCGATAGCGCCGAGCTGGTCCTTCGGATACTTCTCGGCGGACTTCAGCCCCAACGCCTCGTTGTACCCGGCCTTGGCCTCGTCCCACTTCTTCGCCTTGAAGGCCGCATCGGCCTTGGCGATGGCCGCGGTATAGGCCTCGTCCAGTTCCTTCTTCTTGCGGTCCTCCTCGGCCTTACTGGCCAGATCGGCCAGGGTCTTGTCGATGGCGGCCAGCTGGTCCGTGGGGTACTTCTCCCCGGACTTGATGGTGAGGGCCTCGTTGTACTTGGTCTTTGCCTGTTCCCAGTTCTGCGCCTTGAAGGCGGCATCGGCGGCGGTGATGGCCGCAGTGTACTTGGCCTCCTTTTCCTTGGTCAGCTTCTCCTCCTCGGCCTTCTTCGCCTCGGCGGCCACCGCGATGTCGATGGTGGCCAGCTGGTCCTTGGGGTACTTCTCCGCGGCCTTCAGCCCCAAGGCCTCGTTATAGCCGGCCTTCGCCGCGTCCCACTTCTTCTCCTTGAAGGCCGCGTCGCCCTTGGCGATGGCGGCCTTGTACTTCTCCTCCAGCTCCCTGGCCTTGCGCTCCTCCTCGGCCTTCTTGGCCAGCTCATCGATGAAGGCCTGGCACTCCTTGATCCTGCCCTTCGGATAGGCCTCCTGGTCCTTGATGTCGCTGGCGGCCTCATATTTGACCTTGGCCCCGGCGTAGTCCTTCTTGCCGAAGAGCCCGTCGGCCTCCTTGATCAGCGCGGCGTACTGGGCCTCTTTCTGCTTGTCGGCGTCCTGCGCCTCCAGCTTCATCTTGGCATCGCTCAGGCGGGCCGTGGCCTTGGGGTCGCTCGGCTTCAAGGCCAGCGCCCCGTTGAAGGACTCCACGGCCTTCTTGTAGTCCGCCGCCGTCATCGCAGCCTCACCGGCGGCCATGGCCTTGGCGTACTCGGCATCGGCGTTGGCCTCGCGCTTCTTCTTCTCGTCGTACTCCTTCATCAACCGCGCGATCTCGCTGCGGATCTGCTCGGTGTACTGAAGGTCCCAGGTGACCTCGCTGGAGGCCGGGTCGAACTTGGCCTTGCCGATGGGCTGCTGCAGCACGCTGAAGTCCATGCCCGGCAGCTCGTTGAACAGGGTCATCTCCACGTTCATGCCGTGGCCGCCCACACGCTCCTCCTCAGGGATGTTCCGGGTGTCGATGGCGATGTTCTTGGCCACCATGCCGCCCTTGCCGTACACGATCTTGTAGTCGCTGCCGTAGTCGAGGTTGAACTCGTACTTGCCGCTGGCGTTGGTGGTGGTCTCGGCCAGCTTTGCGCCGTTCTTGTAAACGCTCACCACCACGCCATCCAGCTTCTTGGCGCTGATGTAGTCCTTCACCGTGCCGTACACGTACACGTTGTCCACGCCGCCCTGCCCGAAGAGCAGGGTCGACATGGCGACGGCCAGCACCGTCCAAAGCAGGCGGTTCCTAAGCATGTTCCCTCGTTGCAGGTCCCCTCGTGGAACGCCTGATCCACAAGCGTTTCCAGTGCGCCAATTTAAGCCAATTTTGGTGCCGGGGTCCAGCGAACGGTCCCCAAGGCCATGCTCAGCATCTGGGAACAACGCTCCTTCTCCGCCCGGCCGCAGGTTGCCGTGGTGGGCGCGGGCATCGTGGGCCTGTTCACCGCCCTGCACCACAAGCGCGCCCACCCACGCCACCGGGTGCTGGTGCTGGAGCGTGGTCCCCACCCCAGCGGGGCCAGCGTTAAGAACGCTGGCTTCGCCTGCTTCGGCAGCCCCAGCGAGCTGCTCGCCGACATGGCCGCCGAGGGCGAGGAACGGGCCCTGCGCCGCGTGGAGCAACGCTGGCGGGGCCTGCAGGAACTGCGCGCCGAACTGGGCGACGCGGCCATCGGGTTCGAGGCGTCGGGTGGGCATGAGCTGTTCGCGGACGACCCGCTGTACACGCGCGTGGCCGAAGGGTTCGACGGGCTGAACCGCTCGCTCCACGCCATCTTCGGGCGCCGCGTGTATGAATGGGCCGACGGGCGGAAAGGTGACCTCGGCCTGCGCACCGACCACCTCGCCTATACCGACCTCGAAGGCCCGGTGGATAGTGGAAAACTGATGCAGGCCCTCCTGCGCAAGGCCCAGGAGGCCGGCGTGGAGCTCCAGTTCAACGCGGGGGTGACCGCCGTGGACGAGGAGGCCGATGGCGTGCGCCTGGCGCTGGCGGATGGTGACCCCATCCTGGCCGACCGCGTGGCCGTGTGCACCAACGGCTATACCCAGGCGCTCTTTCCGCTGCTCGATGTGCTGCCGGCGCGGGGCCAGGTGCTCCTCACCGCCCCCATCCCCGGGATGAAGCTGAAGGGCACCTTCCACGCCAACGAGGGCTACGTGTACTTCCGCGACCTCGACGGCGCCGTGCTGCTGGGCGGCGGCCGCGACCTGGACAAGGCCGGCGAGACCACCACCGCCGACGACGTTACGCCCCTTATCCAGGACCACCTGGAGCACCTGCTGCGCACGGTGATCATCCCCGGCACGCCCTATACCATAGCGGGGCGCTGGAGCGGGGTGATGGCCTTCGCCAGCGCGGGCAAGGAACCCCTGGTGGAACGGATCTCGCCCCGCGTGGTGGTGGCCGTGCGCCTCAGCGGCATGGGCGTGGCCATCGGCATCCGCGTGGCGCGCAGGGCGGCGGGGCTGGTGGCGGAGTAGCCCACGCAACCTTGGGAGCCAGCGGGGCGTACAAGCCCCGCCATGAAGCACATCGCCACGCTACTGATGGGCATCGCCGTGTTCGCCCAGAGCACCCTTGCACTGGCCCCCACCGATCCCACCGAGGATCCCTTCCGCAGCGGGTTGGCCGCCTTGCGCGCCGCACGCTACGATGACGCCTACACCCTGCTCACCGAGGCCGTGAAGGTGCAGCCCGACAACGCCAAGGCCTGGTACTACCGCGGGGTCGCCCTGCAGAACATGGGCGAGGCCGATGCCGCCCTGCAGGACGTGGACCGCGCTCTCGCGCTGGACCATGCCGATGCCGACGCCCACCTCACCCGCGCCGAGATCCTGATCGTGAGCGCCTACTACCAGGAGGCCCGCCAGGAGCTGGAGAACCTGCTGCGCATACGCACCAGCGAGCCCATCGCGGTGAACGCCCTCTTCAGCCTGGGCGTGGCCTGCAGCATGCAGGACGACGATGCTGCCGCGCTGCAGGCTTACGACCGCCTGATCGCCCTGGCCCCCACCGATGCCCGCGCCTGGTGCGACCGGGGCATCACCCGCAGCCGCATGGGCGACCAGCAGGGCGCCATCGAGGACCTCACCGAGGCGATCCGCCTCGATCCGCGGCAGGTGAACGCGTACGCGGCCCGTTCCTACGCTTTCGGCCGCGCCGGCCAACGCAGCGAGGCCTGTGGGGATGCCCTGCGCGCCCGCGCCCTCGGCGACCCCGGGATGAGCGGCCAGGTGCTGAGCTACTGCGACCAGTGAACCATGCCCTGGCGGTCCTGCGGCATGGCCGTGGGCCCGTGAGGTGCCCCCCGGAAACACCAAGGCCCCCGGCACATGCCGGGGGCCTTTCCTTTCGGGGAGCCTCCTGTCAGATTTGAACTGACGACCTGCTCATTACGAATGAGCTGCTCTACCGCTGAGCTAAGGAGGCCTTCACCTCGCCGCCACCCGTCGTTGGGCTCGGGATGGCGGCGAGGGGCGGCAAATGTAGGCAGGGCGACCGAATGCCGGTCAAGTGCCCTTCCTCCTTCACTGTTTGGCGAACCGGCCCGCGCTGCGACCCTGACGCAGTACGGCGTACACGCCCGGCCGCAGGCCGTCCACGGGCACCACGGTGCGGTGCGCGTTGGCGCGACCGGCGAACACAGCGCGGCCCGCGGCGTCCACGATGGTGAAGGGCTCTCCGTCACGCATGTCCAGATACACCACATCCACGGCGGGGTTGGGGTGGATGGCCGTCGCTTCCGCCTCCACCGCGTCCATGCCCGTGGCCGAACGCACATCGAGCGCCAGCCGGCCGGGGGCCACACCCACCGGAACGGAACCGATCACCGAACCGCCATAGGACAACACGTGGAGCTCGCCCGTGGTGAGGAAGTCGGTGGTGGTGGCGTAGAGCACGCCGTTGAGCGGGTCGTCCTGCAGGCCGTACACGAAGGGGGAACCGGCGAGCGTGTCGGCCACGGCATCGGTGGCCAGGTCGAAGCGCGCGAGCTCGCCCTGGGCGTACTCCATGAACCACACCTTGCCATCTGCCAGCGTGCTCGCGGCGCAACCGCTGTTGAGCGCCACGTTGCTGGTGTAGGTGAGCGAGCCGGTGGCGCGCCCGATGCGGCTGATGCTGCTTCCGCTGAAATCCTTGTTGTTGAAGGCGTAGATGGCATCGGCCGTCACCATCAGGTTCTCGGGGTTGATGCCGTCGGGCCCCAGGTCGATGGTGCCCTGCCAGGTGCCGGTGGCGAGGTCGAGCACGCCCACGTAGCCCACCGCGTTACCCCAGTCGAAGCCGTTGTTCACCGCGATGTACGCCTTGCCGTCGGCCACCTCCACGTCCTCGCAGCTGTGCGGCAGCGTGGTGCCATCTATGCTGTAGAGCAGGTCGAGCGTGGCCTTGTCCAGCACCTCCACATAGGTGGGCAGGCCGCCCACCTCGCCTTTGGTGCACACCACCTGGTCGTCCGCGATGGCGAAGCGTCGGATGCCATGCACCACCGTCTGGTCAAGCACCTGCCAGGTGTCGGCATCCACCTTCAACAACAGCGAGTCGGCCGCCACATAGGCGATGCCGTCCTCCACCGCCACGTGGTTGCCCCAGCGCACATCGGCGATGGTGAGCACGGTCTGGTAGGTGCCCGCCACCTGGTCGTAGCTGCCCAGGGAAACAGGCGCTTCCTGGGTCTGCGTGGCCATGTTGTAATAGCCCTCGTTCAGCACCAGCACCTGGTGCACCGAGGATTGCGCACCGACGGTCAGTGCGGCGGCCCAAAGGCCTGCGGAGAGGAATGAACGGTACATGGAAAGGGGGGTTAGGTTGCCGTGTTCACCGCACGGCGTTCTCACAGGTGAAACCCCGGGATCGGACGGATGCCTGTACCGCAAGCCTCCCGGCCCTGCTCCCGGGGCCATGCTCCAACGGCCCCCGAAGGGACCGGCGTGGTGGCAGGTCTTCTGGCTCACCCCCCTACCCGCCGCGCCTTCCCCCGCGGGGGCGGAGTGGCGTTGTGCAGCGGGCGTCAGGGGTTCACAGCTGCGGGAACAGCTCCCGGTTCTCACGGGATTCCCTTTTCATCCGGAGGGCCTTGCGGCATCCCGGAACCACGACGCGGGGCGAATGTAGCCACCCGCGGCCGCGCTTCTATCTTGCCCCCGATGAGCGCCTACGACCTGCGCCTGCTGGACCTGTCGCCTGAGGGCCTGCGATCGGTCACCGCGCTGCTGCGGCAGGTGTTCCCCGATGCCCTGCACCTTACCGGTGAGGTGCTCACGTGGGAGTACGTGGACAACCCCGATGGGGCGGCCGTGGGCTTCAACGCCTGGATGGGCGGTGACCTGGCGGCGCACTACGCCACCATCCCGCTGCGTGCGCGCGTGAACGGCCGGGAGGAGCGCGGTCTGCTCTCGCTGAACACGGCCACCGCACCGGCGCACCAAGGCAAGGGCCTCTTCACGAAGCTCGCGGACAGCACCTACCGCTATGCCGCCCAGCAGGGCTTCGGTTTCGTGATCGGCGTGGCGAACGCGAACAGCACCCACGGTTTCGTGAAGAAGCTCGGCTTCCAGTTGGTGAGCCCGCTGCGCGCCATGGTGGGTGCGGGTCCGCTGCCGCGACGCACAGCGGCCCACGTGCAGTACGAGCGGCTGTGGCATACCGATGCCTTGCGCTGGCGCCTGGCCCATCCCCTGTACAGCTACACGTTGAAGCACGAAGCCGGCACGGACCTGCTCCTGAGCGAGCGGTCGCAGTTCGGCGCACGCCTGCTGCTGGGTGCGATGGACCGCGCATCGCTGGCCGGCGTAGAGGTGCCCGCTCACCACGGCGGGCTTCCGCTGCGCATCTGGGTGGGTCTCGACCCGGCCATGCGCTGGACCCTGCGGCCCTATGTGAACATCCCCATGCGGCTGCGCCCCAGCCCGCTCAACCTCATCTTCAAGGACCTCACGGGGCAGGGCCGCACGCTGGATCCCGCGCAGGTGCGTTTCCAGGCCCTCGACTTCGATACGCTCTAGAACCGCAGGGCAAGCGCCACCTGCAAGGTGAAGCCCGTGGTGTTGAGCTCGGCTTCGAAGGCGGAAAGGTCAACCGCCTGCCCGTTCTCGCTGTAATCCTTGATCCGAAGCGCGGAGCCCAGGTAGCGGAGGTCCGTACGCAGCCCGATGTGCTCGCCGAAGTAGAAGCCCACCCCCGAGCCGAGCCCGAACAGGGGTCCTGCGTAGCGTGCCTCGTTATCCACCCCGCCCTCGGTATCGTTGATGCGGAGCGAGCCGCTGCCGATCTGCAGGGATGCCGACCAGCAGAACCGGTCGTGGTTGATGATGTAGGCGCGCGGTTGGAAGCCGAACAGCACGAGGCTGTTGGTGCGGGTGTTGTTGGAATCGAGGTAGGCACCGGGCTCAACAAAGAGGCCCACGCTCACCGGCCTGGCCAGGCCGTATTGAACGTCGATCGGGAAAAGCACCGTGGCTGCGCCGTCGTTCTCCTCGGTGCGGACCTGATAGGTCCCGCCGAGTATCGGCACGCTCACCGTGCTCGTTGAGATGTACTGCGTGTTGTGGGCGCCCAGCGAGGCCCCGATGGCCAGGTGCCAGGTTCCCTTCCGGTTCACCTGGCCGACGAGCAACTGGGGCAAGAGGAGCAACAGGAATAGCGCGTTGCGGTGCATGGCGATGGTCTTCTACCGTGCGAAGATGGCAGTGGAACGACCAAAGGCCCAAGGCGCTGGACAGATGGTCCCAACGAAGGGCATCCTTGGGCTCCCAAGGGCGATACCGCTCCTGAGGACCTTGAGAACCCTTGATCGGCGCTGGGTTTCAACGTGGCTTGAACGGGGAACCCTGAGGATGAAGGCGGTCGCTTGCACGGGCTGGACACCGCCACGAAGGGGGCCTACCTTTGTGTGGTCCCGGGGAACGGAAGAACATTGAAAGCCTCCGGGGCGTTCTTCAACCAACAGCGGCACGGCGACCTGCAACGCCACCGCGCGATGTGATGATGGACCAGCACAAAAAGTCGGAGAATCCCGGTGCGGTGAACGCCGAAGCCGGTAGCGAACAACGCTCCTACGCCGGCTATTTCAGCGGTGGGGACCTCACGTTCGACCCCATGAAGGACCTGAACCTGCCCGGCAGCTACGACGAGGTGCTGGTGCGGTTCCGGAAGCTTCAGGGCGAACGCGCCGTGGAAGTGATGAACTGACCGGCACCCGGACCCTTTGGGAAGGCCGCCTTCGGGCGGCCTTCCGCATTTCCGGCGCGCCCCTTTCATCCCAAGCCTGACGATCGTCTTGTTCCGCTCGCACGGCGTGGCTACCTTCAGGCCATCCCCCGCGCGCCGCGCCCATGCGCATCGGTGCGGCCTCCACGGTGGCACGAACCTCACGTCCCACCTGATCCCACATGCCATGTTGACCTTCGATGCGAAACACATCAAGAACATCGTCCTGCTGGGCTCCCACGGATGCGGCAAGACCACGCTGGCCGAGACCATGCTCTTCGAGGCGGGTCTGATCTCACGCCGCGGCCGCGTCGAGGACCGGAACACCGTGAGCGATCTCCACGACATCGAGCACGAGCGAGGGAGCGGCTCAATGCGAACGGGTCCACGGCGGTCGGGCTCGCACCCATGGTGGAGGCGCAATGGAACGCCAGCGAGCACATCGCCTTCGGCACGGAGATGAACGTGGAGTTCCTGTGGTCACATGGCACCTCGGACCGCACCAACACGCCCGACAGCCAGTACGATGAGCGCACGGTGAACAAGGGCTTCAATGCCACGGTCATCGACGCGATCAGCCTCTTCCTGATCATCCGGTTCTGAGCGTTCCACGGTCGAAGGTCGATCGAACATGACGACCATCAGACAAGCATGGGGTGATGTCGACTAAATTTGCATCGGTGAGGATCGTTCCTGTTCTCCTTGTCGCCTTGTGGCTGCTGGCGTTCGCCGCACCTACATGGGTGATGGTGCGGTTCCAAGCCGATAGGGCCCGCATCATACGGGATGAATGCGTTCAACGGGATATGCCTGATGAACTGCGCACTTGTTTCGGTCGATGCCAGTTGATCAAGTCCCTGAACGACCTGCGGGATCAGGAACAACATGGTACGCCTGCGGCATCGTTGGTGAAATGGGAGCCGGAGGCCATCTCCGAGCACAGGACCGTCCGCACCGCCTGCGGTGCATTCCTGGCGATCGGAGAACCGGTCCAGTTCGATGTCCGGGTCCTATCCGGTCATGTGCGGCTGCTGGAGGGTGTGCCACGTTCGTAGGTCCGTAGCCGCGCTCCAGCGGCTCTTGTCGGAACCTGAACGAACCTCTTTTCCATGAAACGCTCTCTCTTGCTGGGGGCGATGGCGTTGGCCACGCTCCCAGGGCTGGGGTGTGATGTGTGCGGCATGTTCATGAGCCTGCAGCCGCACGACCGCACCAGTACCATCGGCCTCTCGTGGCGCATGCGCTATCGCGAAGGCACGTACACCACCCAGGGGTTCTCCCTGGCCAAGCACGGTGGCGCGGAGCACGCCACGGTGGATGCGCGATACCGCGAGATCTACCAGGTGGCCGACCTGCGCGCCGACCTGTGGTTCGGGCAGCGGTTCGCCCTGCTCGCCTCGCTACCGATGGTGAACAACTACCAGAGCGTGAACGGCACCACCATGGCCGACCTCCATGGCATGGGCGATGCCCTGGTGATCGGGCGCTACCTGGTGGCGAACACGATGTGCGGCCCCGAGGAGGACCGTGCACGTCACCGGCTGATGATCGGGGCGGGCGCGAAGCTTCCCACCGGGGCCACGGACCGTCCGTACCAAGGTGAGACGGTGGGCCCCGATCTGCAGCCGGGCACCGGCACGGTGGACGCCCTCGGATCGATCGAGTACCTGTTCCGCAAGGGCGCCTGGGGTGCCGGGCTCAACGCCATCGGGCGTTTCAACGGTGTTCACGCGGGCTACCGCTTCGGCCACGGGCTCAACCTCACGGTGGAGGCCTTCCGGCTGTTCGAGGCCGGCCCCTTCCGCATCATGCCGTCCGCCGGCGGCTACCTGGAGCTCACCGCCCAGGACGAACTGAACGGGGAGCCCGTTGCGGGCACCGGCGGCCCCACCCTCTTCACCCACCTCGCTTCCCGGGTGTGGTGGCGTTCCTGGTCGATCGGCCTCACCTGGCAGCATGCCGTGATGGACGATGAGGGCTCCATGATGGTGCCCAACCGCGAACGCGTGATCATCGGGATGACCTACAACATCTGAACATCAACGAATCATGAACAAGCCTCTCACCGCAGCCCTGCTGCTCGCAGTTCTCGTTACCGCATGCAAGAAGGATGAGGACCCCGGTCCCCTGACGGCCGCACCCGGTACGATCCGGGTGAGCTACACCTTCGTTAACGGGAGCACGCCGTTCACCCTGGACAGCCTGGTGACCGACAGCCTCGGCCGAAAGCTCAAGCTCAACGTCGCCCGCTTCCTCACCTCGGGCTACCTGATAAAGGATGATGCCCACATGACCGTGGCCGACCTCACCGGTGCTTACGTGCTGGCGGACGCGGCGCTGGCCACGAACACATACACCCTGGGCTCCATGGAGGCCGGGCATTCCCACAGCCTCGAGCTGCAGATCGGCCTTGACAGCGCCGTGAACCACAGCGACCCCACACAGTACACCACCGCACCGCTCAACGATGCGAGCATGCACTGGAACTGGAACCCCGTCGCAGGTTACAAGTTCCTGGCGCTGGAAGGCCGCGTGGACGGCAATGGGGACGGCATTGTGGATGCCTCCGATCCGGAGTTCACCTACCACTGCGCCACGGATGCGCTGCGCACCCCCGTCGAGGTGCATGCCCACAACGACCTGGAGGCCGGCGAGACCTTCACCGTGGCGATCACGGTGAACATGGCCCAGCTCTTCCAAGGCGTGGACGTGGCGAACAACCTCACGCGCATGGGGGCCACTCCGGTGAACCAGCGGCTCGTGCAGAACCTCGCCCTGGCTTTGGACGCTGATTAGTCCTCTGGCGGAACCGCCTCAGGGGAACCTGGTGGCAATGAGGATGGGGGCCTTTCGGGGCCCCCTTCCTGTTCAACGCAACTGCAGGCCCTGGAGGCCCTCCGGCAGCACAAGCTCGTCGTTCTCCCGGTCCTCATCGGCCACGCGCGTGGTGGGGTCGAGGCGGATGGCCGCGATGCGGTCCATGGGCACGGGCAGTACGAAGGTGTAGGTGGGATGGGTCCACGGCCACGGCGCCAGCGTGGTGAACGCGTAGGCCTCGGTCCCGGCCGGCTTGGCGCCCAGCATGAGCGAAAGCGGCACATGGCAGGTCTCCTCCCGGCCATCGCGGTAGGTCACCCGCACGTCCACGGGCATCAGCATGAGGCCCTTGTTG
>Ga0315900_10008981_pt1 | contig 12762 bp, 16 predicted proteins | sample LakEriMetagenome_FD_203521 | JGI IMG/M metagenome (GOLD analysis project Ga0315900, IMG submission 203521) | Freshwater fungal communities from buoy surface, Lake Erie, Ohio, United States - Buoy 12 MA114 | ecosystem: Environmental > Aquatic > Freshwater > Lake > Lake biofilm | place: USA: Lake...
TCTATGTCATCTGGGTTAATACCAAGTAAGGCATCTTTTGCAGCAAAGAACGGAGCTAAGTTCCGTTTGAATACAGCAGGGAACATAGTCATTAGTTCGGTTTGTATTTTATCAAACTTAGCTTGTAGGTCTTGGAATAGCACCCAATAGTTTTGCCCTAACTCGGTGTAAAGTTCTTGGGCAAAAAGAGTTAATTCATAGTCGTTCCGTACATCTACATAGGTAGGTTCTGGCTTATTGCCTTCTTTTATCTTTTGGCACAAACACGCCAAAGCTACTAAAGCACGATAGGAATTGTTGTAAGTGTCCGCAATACCTTTTTTGAGATTCTCTAAATTTTGTATCGTGTTTTCTTTGGGTTCGTTTAGTCTTACCCTTTGAATAACAGCATTAATCAAACCTACCTGTGTGCTAAATTCATAGGGTAAACTTGCTTGTAAAATTTGGTAATGCTTGTAAAACGCAAAGTAATTCAATGCGTTGATAGTCTGTATTGAACTCTCAAAAAGATATTGTTTCATAGCTGGTTTTATTTTACAGTAGCATTAAACGCAGTAACTAAATTGCGTATATCATGCTTAATTTCTTTGATGTCGCTTGGCAATGTTTCCAATTTTGCGACTGCCAAAGATACTAATTCATTTTTTTTTTTTAGTTCCTCAAAATCTTTATTTTCTTTTTCTTTGAGGTTTTGTAAATCCTTTTCTACCCTTTGTAAATCTTTGTCATGCGTTTCGGTTTTGAACCAGATTTTTGCAATAAAACCTATAATGGTGCTAATTCCTAAAGAACTGACCAAAAAACCTATTACTAAAATTGTGTTATCCATACTCGTTACAGTTTAGTTACATTGTGATAAATCATTTATATCCGAAATATAAGTGTCTAAGCAAGAAATATCTATGTAAAGTTGCATATCTACACGCAAAACATCAAAGGGTTGGGTGCTTTGCAATTCGTACATATCTATATTTAGTCCACGCCAAACGTCTTGACTATTTACGATAAACCGCAAACTTTGAATATTTCTTGGTGGTAAATACTTGATAACTTTGTTGCTTATTTCTGAAATAAGCACTTGCTTAATACTCCTGAATTTACTGAAATTTTTTGGTCTATACCAAACAAACATACTAACGTCTGCTAAAAAAATGCCACCATCTTGCTGCTGCTCCATGTCGCCCAATAAAAAAAATATAATAGCTTTTTGGGTGTCATCTAAAAGAGTACGGTAGTCGTTTTCCTGAATAAACACCACTGGCTGCCCATCTACTTGACTAATTTCTACAAAGGGGTAGATAGTGCTAAACCAATCGTATAGAGTAGCCCCTATTTGATATTGCATACCTGCTAATAAGTCTTGTATTTTGGTCAAGATATTATTAGCTCCCACTTCATTATTACCCGAACGGATTATCTTTGTAGCCATGTATGTAGTCTTTCGTTAATTTGTGGTGTCATTCTTTGCAAAAATAATCTTTTGTTGTCTATAGTTAAACCTAAAATTAGTTTACCATATTTGGTTTGTAACTTTTCGGTTTTACTATCTTTTGCGTCTATCTCTACGGTGTCATCAGTAACTTCAACGGTAATACTTTGGTAAAAAGCCCCAGTATTTCGTAAGTCCACTGGTCGCAATCTACCCTTGTAAAGTATGTTTCGATAATACGGTTTAATTTCAGTACCATCAGACCGTATGCCTTCTCGTAGCTGTTTACGGTTTAAATTTTCCAAGATAGTTGAATTACTATCTATTACATCTAAAACCGTAGCCTCAGCGACATTGGGCAAAATTTTAATCTTTTGCCCAAATGTTTGTAGGTATTTTTGGAATGTAGTTATCATTAGGCATTGATATAAATTGTTTTACCATCTATATTTTTAACTGCCCTCAAAACTTGTTTGCGGTTTTTGCCACTTCTTTTGAAACTTAGGTGAATCCACGAGTGGTCAAATTCATCAATAAGTTGGTCAAACTCTATTCCACTGTTTTTGATAGTTTCAAAAAGTAATTCATTGCCACCCTCACCACGAAAAACAATGTCCGCCGCCTCCCCTTTGATGTGCTGACTTTTTGCAGCACCGCCAATGATACGATTTAACCGTTTACACCGATACCCACTTGTTACGTGGATTACGCCTACTAAATCACGAATTTTTTGCAGTTGCTCTGTTAAAGCCTTTAAGTTATCAATGATTTCTTGACTTGGTGCAAACTGTTCAGTTATCTGCCTACGCACAGCCGTTTGGCTTGCTAATAACTCTGCTAATGTAAAATTTTTAGTCAGTCGCATTAGTTTTATCAGTGTTTTTTTGTTGGTAATACGCAGCCGAAATAATCAAATTTGCCTCTGTTGTAGTCAATTCATTTTCAAGCAATTTGATTAATGTAGCAGCTATGATTTGCAAATATCCTTTTTGAGCTACTGCCGATAACTTGGTCAAATAATCACGCAGCAGCAATAGTAGTTCGGTTTCATTTTCATATACGACACCATCGGCTACTATTTCTAATTCAACAGCAACCCTATTCAAGATACCCCTTAGTTCTGCCAGAATTTTATTGTCATCTTGGGTAGGTGTAAATTCCACAATACCATCTGCCACAGGGCTGTTTACGTAGGTTTTGATAATATTTACCACACGCAAAACTTTGTTGGTGTTTTCTTGCAAATTGTCTTTGCCTTTAAATATTTGGCTTAACAATTTCCCTATTGCTCTAAATATTTTTCTAAACATAATAGTATAAAGTTTTGGCTACCCTTTTCAGAGTAGCCGTAGGTTATTCCGTAACTTTTTTTGTGGTGCTGGTTACTTGTTTCTCCACAAGTTTACCGTTTTCATCAAATACAAAAGACGTATCGGCTGGCATATACACATTTTGAGTTGGTTTATGTTTCGCATTATACGCCCAATACGCCTCTGCGTGCGCCTTTGTAAATTCTTTCGTAATTTGATTTTTTTCGCTGTCCAAAAAATCCTCTGTAATCTTATCGGCTTTTTTGAGAATAAATTTATATTTCTTTTCCATGACTTATTGCGTTTTAGTGAGTAAAGAATAAGGTAATGCTACTTTACGCCAGTTGAAATTATCTTCAGAACGAATATACAGCGTACCTGTGTTTAACTCATTGTTAGCTATACCATCAGAGCTTTTATCTTGCAAAGTAGCTAACTTCAAAGGAATAAATGAAGGAACTTCGGTGGGCGAATTACTAATAGCACGATATACCAATTCGTTATCCTCAGTTACAAAATACACTTGCAAATTTTTCTTGTTACTGCGAATAGTTACCGCCAAATCATTTTCATCGTCTGGGTTTAAGTTCGCAAAAGAAAAAGTTACAATAGCATCACCGTAGTTAGTTACATCTGGTTGGTTTGAGTTTGATGTAATGATATTTGCAGCACCGGGGGCTTTTGTGATTTCCCAAAGGTCAGGCGTGTAATGCACGTTATCGGGTGCGTCAGCAGCATCTGTTAAAGATAACCACGCATTCATGTTTGCCTCAATCAAAGTATCCGCAACTGTCGTAAAAGGGTTTACACCATTTCTACGCATAAACAATATACGCCTTACTTTTTTCAAAACACTAATATCGCATGGCTCTACATACACACTGCCACGCCCTAATTCACCCGGACAAGTATAAGGGACAAAGCCCATTTTTGCTATGGTAGTGGACATAAGTTAGTTTGTTAGTTTAGTTATCCAAAATTATTAATCATAGGGTTGCCGCCTATGTAGCTTAAATTTATTTTTAGTTGGTCTTTTAGGTCTGCCAATGTAGCCAAAAGCCCACCCTCAGTTGTTGCGTACCCACGTTTTACGACTTCGTACCCTTTTAAGGTATTTGCAGCTTTTTGTTTGACAATTTCGTTACTTCTATTTACCCGACCACTTGTGGCACATTCCATTAGCAACTTACAAGCTATTTCGTATTGAACAGCTTTATAAAATTGTTGTGCAGTTTGTTTCACGTTTACAGTGTAATCTAACTGCGTGGAAAGTTTCAAATTGAACGGTGTATAAAAGTTACTTGAATTGTCCCAGCCATAATACCCGACATTAGGTAGATTTGGCTTGTTATCAAATTGCGTACTAAACGCACGAATATAGCTACCTTGACAATACGGTAAAATAGTCCTTGCCTCGTCCCAAATTGATACACTGCCTACTACGTCATCTCTAAAAAAGCCTAAATAATATACACCGCCAACGTCTGTCGTTTCGCTGTAAAAAGGTATTCGTAAAGGCTCGTTAGTGGCAATATCAATTACATCTTTCCAAACAAATTTATTTACTTCGCCACCGTTGATAACCACTTCAAAACTTGCAATAGGTTCTATTTGTGATTGATGGAAAAGATAAAAAAGTATTGTTTGAGCTTGTGTAACTTGCAAGCCTATTTGATTGATGACTAATTCTAAGTTTTGCAGCGAAGTAAGTTGAATGATTACCCCTACAAAATCATTAGGCAAATAGGTATCTTGTATTGGTGTAGTGTATCGAGTAAAAGCATTATGGAAAGACCAAACAGACCGTAGATTTCTCTCTACATTATTTTCTACTACTGTTTTAGCCAAACATTCTGCCACGGCGTATTGGTGCTGTATTCGCAAATAGTTAGATAAATTTGTTTCCCAGCTACTCGAATTCCACTGTGGAACAACATTAGTGTTGGCAGCTAACGCAACATACACAAAGGTATTACTCCCCGATGTATATTGTACTACGTCCCCTATTTGGTAAGTCGTAGCGTTGTCCCACAATGGAATTTTTGCAAGTATCTCTGGGGCTGTGAACAAACTATCGATACTATCATAAACAACTTCGTTTGCTAACAAAGAGGTAGCAACCCCTTGTACCGTAATACCTATAGTAGATAACAGCGAAGGGTGTATTTTTGGGTAGCATGGGTTTGCAGTTTGAGCAAACCCTACTTTCCCTAAAAAGTAATTTTGAAGTATCGAGTAGTTGAACATAGCTATTAAATATCTCTTACGTATTGCACGATTGCCTTGTGGTTTGGATTTGTCGAGAATGGTGTAAAGAACACAGGGAACACAAAGAAAATCATATTCCAAGTTCTATTCAAATACGCCATTTGTGTATTGAATGGTGCAGCACCAAAAGAGTTCAAAATATCTCTATCCATATATACACCTACACGCATTGCAGGGCTGTTACCAATTAAACCTGCTGGCACGTCCATTACCGACAATGTTTTGTCAAAAGTTTCGTAACCTGCTGGGGCATACATTGGTGGTGTCCAATACTTGATACCCGCACCGCCTTCGTGCATAACTAATAGTAAACTTTCATCTGTAACAGCGTTATCTACCGAAATACTATTAGATGGGAAAAAGTCAAATGGTGCAAGCTGAATACTTGCGTTCCTTGCGTTTTGAGCAGCTAATTCATCGTATTCATTTTTCATTACCATTGCCTCAGCAGAAGCTAAAACTTTTACCTTACTGCCTTGTGTCATTGGGAATTTATCCTGAATACAGTTTACTTGAATTTTCTTGAATGCTTGCGTTTCTGCTTGTGGGATACGTCTTGCTGGGGCTGTTACAGGGAAAAATGTACCCTGACCACCATTGTTACTAGCCTCCGCCTTTAAGAACGTTACCAAGTTGGTGTTGACGTTTTTAATCAAAGACCCAAGACCATGTAACATTTCTTTTGCAATAGCAAACTCAATTTTCTTGACAATATCAAACGAAATGTCTGCTTGTGCGTACTCTTGCAAATTAATAGTTCTTTTTGCCGAGATAACAGGCTGTACCACTATAGGACGTTTCAAGTAAGTCAAATCTGATACATAACCAGTGGGGTTCAAGTTGGGTGAAACTGGGTTTGCAGGAATCTGTAACAACTGAACCGACATATCATGCAATTCAGTTTGTCGTTTTTCAAGCAAAGCATCTATTTCTGTTTCCCCAGAACCTAAGCATTTTGAAGTCATGCTTGTTACTAATTCCACAGGCACAAAGTCATCGTACCCTCTAAACTCCTCAAAAGAAGTTAGTGCCATGTTATCTGGGTTATCTCTGTCCGCAAGTCTATAGATAAGTTCCTGCGGGGGCGTTACGTTGGTTATATCTGCCATTGTATAAAGATGTTGTTAGTTTAGTGTGATAAAAAAATTTATTTTTTTGTAAAAGCCTTACGCATAGCTTCTGGCATTAGGTCAATACCTGTTTTGTTTTTTACAAACGCATACCAAGCAACCGTATTTTCAGGATACTCACGACTTGCTTCTGCTTTTACTTTTTCCAATACTTCGTTTGTACCGTTGTCAATAGAGCCGTTTAACGAATTGCCACCGTTCCCGTATTGGATTTTGAAGTGTTTAGCATAGTGCTTAGAGCAGTATTCTTTTACTACGTCTTCGGTGCTTGCATTCACAGGTGTTTTCAATACCTTTTCAACGAAAGTGTAGCCTCCCTGCTCATTTTTAATAGCTGCGTATTGCGACAAAAAGGCATCTTTTATTTGCACAATGTCGCTGTATTTATGCCCTAAACCATTTGCTTTGGGCAAAGCTGCAATACAAGCGATAATATCATTAGCTACCATTGCATTGTGTAAAGAGTTTTCTAAGTCTTGAACTTTGCGAGCCAAAACTTCTTTTTCCAATACAGCTACATTAGTTGCTTTTTGAGCCTCCGTAGAGTTATCCGCAATTTCTTTTTTCAAGCCAATCAAATCATTGTTTAATTGATTGATAGTTGCGTTCAATGTCGTAATTTCCTCGTCTTTTGCCTCTAATTGATTTTTATAGGTCAAGACGGCTTGTTGTGCCTCTGCCAATGTAGGCTCGATAATATTTAAGGTATTATCGGGTACTGTTGTTGGCGGAGTTGGTGGTGTCTGTTTTGCCATGATATTTCTGAAATTTGTAATACGGTTGTTTGCAAATTGCTGTTTAGCTTCTTTTGTCCCTAATGCAAAAAATGCTTGAATAGCATTATCAACTTGGGCTGTTCCGTTGCTTGTTTGGGTAGTTGTAGTAGGTGTATTGTACACGTCATCTACAAAACCCTCAGCCTTTGCCTCGTCCATTGTTAGGGTAACATCTGATTTACCATGCAAGTATTTTTCCATGATATAATCTTTAGGTTTCCCACACTTGTTTGCCAAAGTAGTAGCTAATATGTCATCAAAATCTGCTGCTGTTTTAGCTGCGGAAGTTAGCTCGTATTGTGTGCCACCAGCGTAGGTACTTACGTTGTGAATTAAGCACATACCTTGGTATGCCCCACGTACCTCATCACAAGCTACTGCCATGTACATAGCTTCCGAAGCTGCTAAAGACTGAATGTCTGCCACTAATCTTGCACCAGTTTGTCGCAACAAAGACATGATATAGTGTCCTTCAACTACACTACCTCCTTCGCTGTTGATACGCAAATAGATAGTGTCGCCAGCCGTAGCACCTTTAATAGCTTTTTTTACGTTGTTTGAGGTCGTGTAAAATCTACCATTACCATTATCTTCTTCATCTTCACGCATAGTTTCGTACCAATATGCGTATTCGGGAGGAATAATAGCACCAATAATATCTACATTAAATTCTGCCATTAGTCTTAGGTTTTAAATTGTTTTGCAATATGTGTAGGCATTTGTTCTCGCAAACTTTCAACTACTGTAGCTACCGAAGTAGTATCTATTTGGTCGAATGTTACATTAGGAATAACCAAGATGTCTTGTAAAATATTTACCTTATTATTCCCGATATGCGTTGTAAAAATCTCTTTTAGAATTACACTTGCATTGTGAATTTTACGGTCTTGCTCTGCCAAAACACCTACATAGTGGGGCATCTTTGTAGCTAAAATTTCTGGTGTAATACCAACGTATAACCAAAATAAATCGGCTGCCGAAGTCCATTGGAAATACGGTTTCCCCATACTATTCACTTCCGAAAACAGCCCACGCCCAAACACTTGACAAAAGTCTTTTTCACTTACAGAGTGAATTGCTTTGGGTTTTTCTTTTGGCTTTGTTGTCCCTAAATAATCGGGTGTTTCATACTTATTTTCAAGCAATGGAATCTCTATGAAAAAGTACACACGGTTGTCTAAGATAGGTGCTTTTTCTGTTCCCAAAACTGCTATACTTACTTCGTCTGCGACTTGCTTTGTTTTGCCAGAAGGTTGCAACTTTTGGCGTATATTCCAAAACCTTTTACCCACATGCAATTTCACTAAACTACCAAGTTTAGAGTTCGCCACTGTTGGGGTTTCCGTTGGGCTGGTTGTTTCCGTTGTTTCCTCCGTTGTCCCCACTGTTTCCTTGTTCAATTTGTTCTTTGCTGCCATTGTATTTTGAGTATAAAAATTGGATATTATTTTGTTGTATCTCGTAGGCTTTGCTGTATAAGAAATCTTGTAATCTTTTCTTTAAGGTTTTCAAGCTACCCGTAGCAAATAGGTTTTCCCTATAAATCATTAGGAACTCTTGCACCCAGTTTACAGCATTGACCCTTACGATAAACTGCAAATCTTGTGTAGTATTGGTAACTAATACAGCCTTATTGATAAGCACTTTTTCTATAGGCAAATCAACAAAAGGTACTACTGCTGTAACCAATTTGCCCATCTCTTGCATAATGTAATCACTGCTATTGCGGGCTTTTTGCACTTCGTTTATTCTTTGAACAATACTGAATACGTCACCACTATTTTGCACCAAGTAAGTTAGTTCGGCTTGGTACTCGGTACTGTCTTTCAAGAAATACCCTCTGCCATAGTAGATAGTCATTGTTTGGTAAGTCATGTACCTACCTTTGGCTATGGTACTTTCTACATTCTTTTGTAGTTTTTCTATTTTTGAGGCAAAAACAGATAAATTACTTTGCTTATCGTCTGTGCTTAGATTTAGTTGTTCTTTATTGAAAGCCTCTTTACTTTGGGCTTGGTTAAACCCCTCTCCACAAATTTCTGCCACAATAGCAGCCTTTTCAGAAATAAGCCACTTTTTCCCAAATTCTAAATAATCCGTATTGGTAGGAATAAAGCCCAAACTATTTTTTAAGACTTCTAAAATCTTTTCGTTAGGGGGCAGGTTGCGTGGGAAAATATGCGAATAAGCTATTGATATTTCTTTACCCAAAGTAGCCTTTTCTTTTTTACGTGCTTCGCAACGGGGACATGGTATTGATTGAACACCCGACCTTGTGAAAAATATATGGTCAGACCTTAATCCGTTGCGAATAGCAGGGTTGTTCAAATCAACTTCTATGTACCCTTTCCCTTGACATCTTATATTGAAATTTGGCTCTATATAGTCGCAATCCGCCGTAATACCTATGCTCGGAGGCGAACCTTTTTGCCAATGGTAATGATTGTAGCAATTCTCGACTAATGTATAATTCCAAATACGGTGTAAACTATCTACTAATTGCGACTTCTTAATGGTATAGTCCGTACTATCTTGATTGTAACCAGATACAGACCACACAGGCGTATAACCAAACGAATGTGTAGTTGTGCTAACTAAGTCTATTGCACTACCTTTTTTCTTGTAAACAGCATACTTTTCGCTGTCGTAAATATGGTAGAGTTCGTAATCGTAAGTTTTATTAAGTGTGGGTTCGTTATCCTTGTAATTCTCTTTCGTAATTAGATATAAAGCACCATTAGCACTTTCGGCGTAATCATGTATCTTATTTAGCCTTACCATACTTACGTAAGGGAGGTTTTCTGTATTGCCACCCTCTGCGTAATCTATCAATATCTTTGTATTGGGTCGGTACAAAGCCTCTTTCATCAATACTTCTTTGTAAAATTCACCACTTGCTATACCTTTTTGCCCTTTTTCAGGTAGGTAACATTCTTGCAAGTAGCCTACAAAATCGTATAACTCCTCTATATCCTCAAAATAATAGCTAATATCTTTACCCTCTAAGGTGTTGAATATCTTAGAAAAATGTCCGTAAATCGTGCCACTGTCCACAGATAGGAACGGTACGGCAGTCATGGCAAATCGGGAGTAGATTAAATCGTAAAGGTCGGGGTGGTGCATAGCAGCGTACTCCCCTAAAATGATATTTTTATTCTCGTTATTGCACAACGCATTAAGCCTTAATTCAGTAAGGCGTGCCTCATCTAACTTTGCTTTGTTAGATGGGGTCTTGATAAGTTTGCGTATAAGTGCGTCTGATAATACCATAATCAAAATAAAAATACGCAAAAAGGAAAATAGTTTTTGATTTAATTTTGTATATTGCACCTTATTATACATATATACACCTTTTTTCACCTATCAAAATGCGTGAAACTATCTTTGTAAAAGACGTACAACGGTTTTATGGCTGCTGCAAAAGAACAGCAATCAACAAACGTACCCATGTCCGTAAGGTTCTAAACAAACCTCCACGTAGCCCTATTACTGCCAAAGAGTTCGCACAAGTGCATAACTTGGATTATGAGCAACTTTTAGAGTATATCAACAAAAAACATAAATCACTGGTGTAATGGAGAAAGAAATAATGTTAAGACTTCAATACTTATTTGGGGAGTTTTTGGAGAATGCCAATAATATTATTACCCAAGAAAAAGATAGGCAAAATAAATTACACATAGATAACCCCGAATTGATGTATGCTATAAAGCCTCAAATTGTTTTTAAGCAAGAGAAATACAGTGCAGAGCCTATTTTGTTGAAAAACTTTTTAGGCACAAACGAAAAACGGCAATACCTATTTGAATTAGAAGACTTATTGTCGGTACATAGGCTACATATATTTGCTAATGATAGGTACATTAATACATTAAAAAGGCTATGTAGTGTATTAAAAATTTACATATCAATCTCTATTATAGAGCATATCTTGAAAGAATATGATGAGGAGATTTCTTTACACCAAGAATACCTAAATATTCTAAAAGAAAACAAAAAACAAATCGAAAACAAAATAATTGAAATAGAAAATGACTTACGATAAAACACATAAAATTTACCCATTAATCACCGTTGATTTATCTATACTTAGAATAGTAAATCATTCGGGCTTATTGCTTGCTAAAGAAACATTAGCAAACACGCTAAAAAAAATACCTATAGAACAAGAGGCATTATATAGGAATAAAGTTTATATGCAGTATGCCCATGTAAAGGGTGATACCGCATATCTTGAGCAGCTTAAAGAGTACCAAAAGTATGGGGAGAACAATATAACTGCTTTGCAAAAAAGTGTGGAGCAACTTGAAAAAATAATAAAAATTTTTGAAAACAGCATATAACATGACTTACGAAACATACGAAATTAGTCCACTTGAAACTTTAGACTTATCTAACTATCGTGTATTAGATGAATCGGGGTTGCTGCACGCTAAACAGATTTTGGCGGAGCTACAAGATGACATAAAGGAGCAGCAAGAGGCTTTGGGCACGAATAGGGTTTATACGGCTGCGGTAAAAGAAGAAATCCAACGGCTAATGGCAGACCTTAGGGAGTACGAAGTTTATCAAAAGAACGGAGAAAAGAACATAGCTACGTTGCGTAAGCAAGTGGCACAGGTAGAGCAGGTAATAACAGACTTTGAAACGGAAATATAGCATTTTTGGTGCAATGAATGATACGCAAAAATAGAAAAAACACATGAAAATAATCAACGGAAACGTATTAGAAGAACTTACGAAAATAGAGAGCCTAAGCAAAGATTTGGCGTTTTTTGACCCGCCGTACAATTTAGGTGCGAAGTACACGATTAATGCTAATGGTTCGTATGTATATAGCACCACAGCAGATTTTATGGATAAGTGGGAAGGCTTTGGCGAAAAAGAGTGGCTACACTTCTTTACAGAAATGCACCGTATAATGAAACATGGAGGGTTCGTGTGTTTCTTTGGGTTCTTACGCCAAATCTACCCTATCATGTACTATGCCCAAAAAGCAGGGTTTATTGTGGATTACGAACCTTTGGCACAATACTATATAAGCAACTTTCCCAAAGCAAGTGATAGTAGCAAGATGTTATCAAAACGGTTGGGAGAGGATAGGGATTTTGTAAAAGAAGTTGAAGTATTTGGCAGAGAAAATAGGGCTTATGGTGGCTTTACTGAAAATGGTGATATAACTGTTTTTGATAATTTAAAAGGTAGTGAAAAAAGATTTGGTAAAAGTACAAAAACAATCACCGCAGGCACTTCTCCCCTAACACGCCAATTTGAGGGTTACAAGTTCGGCAAAGTTGCGTTAAAACAAGTATTGGAGTATTGTTTTATCATTCAGAAACCACGTAAGTACGGCACGTTTGTCGATGACTGTTTAGCGTGGAATGACGGTGATACAAGCATAAGCCCGATGAGTTTTAATGTAGAGGGGAGTAGGGTTGGTATAACAGGAGCAAGAAATAATGGGACTAAATGCGTTGATAGATTTTTTCAAGGGTTAGGTAAGATAGAAAAAATAGATTATAATAAAGGTCGTTACCCAGCCCACTGTTTTTTGCAGGAGCAGCCGAGATTTAACCTAACCGAACCGTTTGATAGTCTGCAAAACCGTTTTGCTTTTGAGTATTATTCTATTGATACAGAGCTATACAGCGAAAAAGGGTTGCTTGCTATTATGCAAGAGTTGAATAGTGTGCAAAGTACCAAAGAGATTTTGGACGGGCAGAGTGGGGTATTATCACAAGGACATACACCAAAAATAAACAGACGTGAAAATGATTTCTGGCGTGGTTTAAATAAAATTGAACAAAAAGAAAAATATTTTAAAGAATTAAGTGGCTGCTCCAAAGCCC